>Ga0247740_1000561_pt1 | contig 17672 bp, 16 predicted proteins | sample UWRJL148409B2_FD_180942 | JGI IMG/M metagenome (GOLD analysis project Ga0247740, IMG submission 180942) | Plant litter microbial communities from Arlington Agricultural Research Station in Wisconsin, United States - UWRJ-L148-409B-2 | ecosystem: Environmental > Terrestrial > Plant litter >...
CCACGCCGACACCGACGCCGACGCCGACAACCCCGCCCGCCCCGGCCCCCGCGCCGCCGGTCGAGGCTCCGCCCGCCGAAGAGCCCGCGCCCCCACCGCCGGCACCAGCGGCCACCCCGGAGGATGAGGTGCTCGCACTCACGAACGCCCGGCGCGCGGAGAACGGATGCGGCGCCCTCGCGTGGGACGGAGGTCTCGCGGGAGTCGCCCAAGCCCACAGCGCCGACATGGCCGGCCGCGACTACTTCTCGCACGCGACGCCCGAGGGCGTGGACCCCTTCCAGCGCGCGGCCGGGGCGGGGCAGACCGCCTACGCCGAGAACATCGCCGCGGGGCAGTCGAGCGCCGCCGCCGTCATGGACGGCTGGATGACCAGCGAGGGCCACCGCGCCAACATCCTCAACTGCTCGCTCACCCGGCTCGGCGTCGGGGTCGGCTACGGCGGGTCGTACGGCATCTACTGGACGCAGCTGTTCGGTTAACGCAAGGATGCCCGGGGCCGAAGCCCCGGGCATCCTTGCGTCGTTCGTTAGGCGAGGCGCGCGGCGAGGTTCTTGTCGAGCGTGTCGAGGAACTCCTCGGTGGTCTCCCACTTCTGGTCCGGGCCGACGAGGGCCGCGAGGTCCTTGGTCATGTGGCCGGCCTCGACGGACTTGATGACGACGTCCTCGAGGGTCTCGGCGAAGGTCGCGAGCTCGGGGTTGTTGTCGAGCTTCGCGCGGTGCGAGAGGCCGCGAGTCCAGGCGTAGATCGACGCGATCGGGTTCGTCGATGTCGGCTTGCCCTGCTGGTGCATGCGGTAGTGGCGGGTGACCGTGCCGTGGGCGGCCTCGGCCTCGACGACCGAGCCGTCCGGGACGGAGAGCACCGAGGTCATGAGGCCGAGCGAACCGAAGCCCTGCGCCACGGTGTCCGACTGCACGTCGCCGTCGTAGTTCTTGCAGGCCCAGACGTAGCCGCCCTCCCACTTCATGGCCGAGGCGACCATGTCGTCGATGAGGCGGTGCTCGTAGGTGAGTCCGGCGGCCTCGAACTTCTCCTTGAACTCCGTCTGGAAGATCTCCTCGAAGATGTCCTTGAAGCGGCCGTCATAGGCCTTGAGGATCGTGTTCTTGGTCGACAGGTACACCGGGTAGTTGCGGCTGAGGCCGTAGTTCAGGGATGCCCGTGCGAAGTCGATGATCGACTCGTCGAGGTTGTACTGCACCTGTGCGACTCCGTCACCGGGAGCGTCGTAGACCTCGAACTTGAGCGGCTCCGAGCCGTCCTCCGGGGTGAACTCGACGGTGAGCTTGCCCTTGCCGGCGAAGCGGAAGTCGGTGGCGCGGTACTGGTCGCCGAAGGCGTGGCGGCCGATGATGATCGGCTTGTTCCAGCCGGGCACCAGGCGCGGGATGTTCGAGATGATGATCGGCTCGCGGAAGATCACGCCGCCGAGGATGTTGCGGATCGTGCCGTTCGGGCTCTTCCACATCTTCTTGAGGCCGAACTCCTCGACGCGGGCCTCGTCGGGGGTGATCGTCGCGCACTTCACGCCGACGCCGTGCTTCTGGATGGCGTGGGCGGCGTCGATCGTGACCTGGTCGTCCGTGGCATCCCGGTGCTCGATGCCGAGGTCGTAGTACTCGAGGTTGATGTCGAGGTACGGGTGGATCAGCGTGTCCTTGATCTTCTGCCAGATGATGCGCGTCATCTCGTCCCCATCGAGCTCGACGACGGTGCCTTCTACCTTGATCTTGGACAACTGAACTCCTTAGTCTTGTGGGGCTCTTTCGGGCCGTGAACAGCATACCCGCTCCCAGAAGTATCTTGATGTCGAGATACTTTTGGGGGCTGTTACGCTGTCTGCATGGCTGATCTGCGACTGGAAGAACTGTCCGCCAAGACCATCGTGGCGGCGAACAATCTCACCCTGCGGCGCGGGCAGGAGCAGTTCGTGACTCCCCCGTCGTACGCGATCGCCGACAGCTACCTCAACCCCGTCACCTCGTGGCCCAGGGTCGTGCTCGACGGCGAGAACGTCGTCGGATTCATCCGCGGCAACTTCGACCCGGATGCCGTGCAGGAGGAGTTCCGCAGCTGCGTCTGGCGCGTGACAGTATCCGCGGATGCCCAGGGCACCGGTGTCGGATCCTTCGCGGTCTGGGCGCTCGCCGACGAGGCCCGCCTCCGCGGCTTCGAGCAGCTGACCGCACTCTGGGAGCCCGGCGACGAGGGCCCCGAGCAGTTCTTCCTCCGCGTCGGCTTCGTAATCGTGGGCGAGACCCAGTACGGCGAGAACATCGGGGCGCTCGCGCTCCGTGGCTGAGCCCGCCGCCGACTTCATCTCGCGGGTGCTCGAGATCGTGGACTCGATCCCGCCCGGCCGCGTGATGGCGTACGGCGACGTCGCCGCGGCGATGGGATCGCGCGCGGCCCGAGCGGTCGGCACCGTCATGGCGCACTACGGCTCGGAGTTACCCTGGTGGCGCGTCGTGCGTGCGAGCGGGCATCCGCCGATCGATCACGAGCAGCGCGCCCTCGAGTACTACCGTTCCGAGGGCACCCCGCTGCGGGTCTCGGCGGGCGGCGTGTACCGCGTGGACCTGGCGGCGGCCCGGCACGTCCCGTAGCGCGGGGTGCGCGTCCCGGGTTGCGCGTCCCAGGTTGCGCGCGGTGCATCCGTGCCGGGGTGCCGCACCCGACAATTTGCGAAATGACGGAACCAAAGGCCGCGCGAACGACGGACTCGGGTGGAGCGGCCGTCTTCGGTCCTCTCCTCCGTCGTTTCGAAAGGGAGCCGGCGGCCCACAGGTTGCGGAACGGGCCGCGAGCGGCTCCGGTCGGCGAGCCACCCTGTCGGCATGCGATCGATTCACGCGGACGTGCACCGGCGCGGCGGCGTTGCCGCAACCTTCGAGTTGCTGCGCGACGGACACACTCGCTATCGACTCGCGCTTGCTGTGCGGCGGGGGGAGGTCGTCCGGGTGAGGCAGGGCCACTACGCCTGCCCAGAGATGTCCGACCCACAGCTTGAGGCCTTCCGAGTTGGCGGCCGACTGACGGGTCTCGCTGGCTTGCGGGCGCACGGGGTGTGGACACCCAGGTCGCGGGTCGTCGACATCCAAGTAGGGCCGGATGCCCGAGCTCTCCGCACTCGCACCGATCCGCGGCAGCGGCTCGCCGAGCATCCTGACAGCAGCGCCCGCGTCACCTGGACCGACCAGCGACGACCGGGAACCCGCTCGCTCGCCGGACCCGTCGACTGCGTGCGGGTGGCGCTCGGAGTGTGCGACGCGCGAACCTCGTTCGCCATTGTTGAATCCGCGCTGCACAGCGGAACGCTCACGCGAGCGGAGTGGAGGCGGTTGCTGTCAGAACTCCCGCGCGCGATGCGCCGTGCTCTGGCCGCCGCCGGGAACAAGAGCGAGAGCGGGGGCGAATCGCTCCTGCTGTTCGATCTGCGCCAGCTGGGATTCGTCCTGCGGCAGCAAGTGGAAATCGTCGGCGTCGGGCGTGTCGACTTCATCATCGGTGAGCGCCTCATCGTCGAAGTCGACGGGTACGAGTTCCACTCGGAGCGCCGGGACTTCGAGGAAGATCGCCGCCGCGACGCCGTAGCGTCATCGCTTGGCTATCGCACCCTCCGGTTCAGCCATCTCCAGGTGGAGCGAAACGATCCGATTGTGAAGGCGTCAATTCTCGCGGCACTCGCTCGCGGCGACCACCTCTGACCTGCGGTCTCGACGGCTCCCACGGTGCGTCTTTGCGAAATGACGGATCCACCGGCATCCATCACCCGCCATGCTCAGAAAAGCAGGTCAGAAGGATGCCTGTTTCCGTCATTTGGCAAATTGGCAAGCCCGGGGCCCGAGCCTGGCGGCTCAGCCGGCGGCGGCCGCGTCGAGGTCGGCCACGATGACCTTGCGCATCGTCAGCATCGCCTGCACGACGCGGTTAGCCTTCTCGCGGTCGGGGTCGGCTTGGTAGCGCATGAGTGCCTCGGGGATGATCTGCCAGGAGAGGCCGTATTTGTCCTTGAGCCAGCCGCACTGCGACTCCTCGCCGCCGTCGGCCGTGAGCGCGTTCCAGTAGTGGTCGACCTCGGCCTGGTCGGCAACGGACACGAACAGCGACAGGGCTTCCGTGAAGTGGAACTGCGGCCCGCCGTTGAGCGCCATGAGCCGCTGACCCGCCAGCTCGAAGGTGGCGTAGAACAGGGCGCCGTCGGGGCCGCGATTCTCGTCGAACACGCGAGCGTCCGGGAAGATCTCCGAGTAGAAGGCGATCGCCTCCTCCGCGTCGCCGTCGAACCAGAGGAAGGGGGTGATGCTCGTCACAGCTACTCCAATGCTCGCTCCAGGCGCTCGAGTTTGCCGTCGAGCTCGCCCGTGTAGCCGGGCCGGATGTCGGCCTTGAGCACGAGCGAGACGCGCGGCCCGAAGGCGCCGACCGCTTCGGTTGCCCGCTTGATCACGTCGAAGACCTCATCCCACTCGCCCTCGAGCGTGGTGAACATCGCGTCGGTGCGGTTCGGGAGGCCGGAGTCGCGCACGACCCGCACGGCGGCCGCGACCGCTTCGTGCACCGAACCATCGGAGTCGCCGCCCGAGGGGGCGACCGAGAATGCTACGAGCATCCCCACACCCTACGCCGGGGCCCCGACCCGGAGAAGGGGGGACCCGGAGAAGGGGCGACCCGGAGACAGGGGCGACCCGGAGAAGGGGCCGCGAGAAGGGGCCGGGCTCAGACCAGCGAGTCCCTCCACGCGGCGTGCAGCTGCGCGAAGCGGCCGGTGCCCGCGATGAGGTCGCGCGGGGTGCCGTCCTCGACGATGCGGCCGTGCTCCATCACGAGCACCCGGTCGGCGATCGCGACCGTCGAGAGGCGGTGCGCGATGATGATCGCGGTGCGGTCGGCGAGCAGGGTCTGCAGGCCCTCCTGCACGAGCCGCTCCGACGGGATGTCGAGCGACGCCGTCGCCTCGTCCAGGATGAGCACCACCGGGTCGGCGATGAACGCGCGCGCGAACGACAGCAGCTGCCGCTGGCCCGCCGACACCCTCCCGCCGCGCTTGTTCACGTCGGTGTCGTAGCCGTTCGGCAGCGACTCGATGAACTCGTGCGCCCCGACCGCCTTCGCCGCGCGCACGACCTCCTCGCGTGTGGCGGAGGGCTTGCCGAGCGCGATGTTGTCGGCGACGGTCCCCGAGAACAGGTACGCCTCCTGGGTCACCATCACGATGGCACGGCGGAGGTCCTTGGGATGCAGCTGGCGGAGGTCCACCCCGTCGAGCGACACCGATCCCGTGGTGGGGTCGTAGAAGCGCGAGATGAGTTTGGCGAGCGTGGACTTACCAGCCCCCGTCGAGCCGACGAGCGCGATCGTCTGGCCGGCCGGCAGCTCGAGGTCGAACGTGGGCAGCACCACGCGGTCGCTCTTGTACGCGAACTCGACGTTCTTGAAGGTGACGCGTCCGCTCGCCTTGCGCAGGTCGATCGGCCGGGTGGGGTCGGGCACCGACGGCTTCTCCTCGAGCACGCCCGAGATCTTCTCGAGCGCGGCCGCTGCCGACTGGTACGAGTTGTAGAACATCGCCATCTCCTGCGCGGGCGCGAAGAACTGACGCGAGTACAGCAGCGCCGCGAGCAGCGCGCCGATCTCCAGGCCTCCGGCCGCGACCCGAAGACCGCCCACGAGGAGGATGACCGCAAGAGCCAGGTTGCCGATCAGCACGAGCCCGGGGTCGAAGATGCCGAACAGCTGGATCACCTTGTAGTTGGTGCGCCGGTAGTCCTCGACGAGCTCGCCGAAGTGCTGCTCGTTGCGCTTCTCCTTGCGGAACGCCTTCACCGCACGGATGCCCGTCATCGTCTCCACGAACTGCACGATGAGGCGCGCCGACGCGGTGCGCGTGTCGCGGAAGTAGGCCTGCGACTTGAGCTGGAACCAGCGCGTGAGTGCCGCGAGCGGGATCAGCGAGCCGAGCAGCACGAGGCCGCTCACCCAGTCGAGCGAGAACAGCGCGATCGCGATGAACAGCATGTAGAGCGCGCCCTGCACGAGCTGGTTGATGCCCGAGTCGAGCAGCTCGCGGATCGCGTCGAGGTCGCTCGTCTGTCGGGCGATGATGCGACCGGACGTGTAGCTCTCGTGGAAGTCGAGCGACAGGCGCTGGGTGTGGAGGAAGACCCGCTTGCGCAGGTCGAACAGGATCGCCTGGCTCACGCGCGCCGTGAGCACGGTGTACCACGCGATGAGCGTCGCGCCGATGATGCCCGTGACGAGGTAACCGATGACCGTGAGCCACAGCGGCATCCAGTCCTGCTTCATCGCGGCGGGCAGGCCGTTGTCGATGCCGAACGCGATGAACGCCGGCCCCGCGACCTGCGCCGCGGTGCTGACGACGACGACCGCCATCGTCAGGACGACGCGACGCCGCACCGGACGGATCAGCGAGCCGAGCAGCCGCAGCGAGCGCTGCCTGATCAGGCGGCTCTCCGCCTTCGTGTAGTCGTTGCGCTCTTCGCCCTCGACGCCCTGGACGTTGGTCATGAGGTCACCTCCGCCCTTTCGCGCTTCTCTTCGTCTTCGAGGCTCGAGATCACGAACCGGTAGTGCTCGCTCTCGGCGAGCAGGTCGGAGTGCTTGCCGACAGCGGTGATGCGGCCGTTCTCGAGGAGGGCCACCCGGTCGGCGAGCATCACCGTGGAGGGCCGGTGCGCGACGATGAGCGCCGTCGTCGAGGCGAGAACCTTTCGCAGCGCGGCCTCGACGAGCGCCTCGGTGTCGACGTCGAGTGCCGAGAGCGGGTCGTCGAGCACGAGCACCGACGGACGTGCGGCGACGGCGCGGGCGAGCGCGAGGCGCTGCCGCTGCCCGCCGGAGAGCGAGAGCCCCTCCTCGCCGACCTTGGTGTCGAGACCGTCGGGCAGCTCGTAGACGAACGACGCCTGTGCGATCTCGAGCGCCTCCGCGAGGTCGGCCTCCGATGCCTCGGGCCGACCGAGCAGCACGTTGTCGCGCACGCTCGCGGAGAACAGAGTTGCATCCTCGAACGCCATCGCGAGCAGCGAGCGCAGCTCGACCAGACGAAGATCACGGATGTCGACGCCGTCGACCGAGATCGCTCCGCCGGTCACGTCGTAGAGCCGCGTAGTAAGAGCCGTCACCGTCGACTTGCCCGACCCGGTGAGTCCCACGAGCGCCATGGTCTCCCCGGGCTCGATCGCGAGGTCGACCCCGTTGAGCAGGTCGGGCACCTGCTCGGGCGAGTCCTGGTACCTGAAGTGCACGTCGTCGAACACGAGCCGGCCCTTGGGGTCGACCACCGTCTTCGGTTCCGCGGGGTCGACGATCGTGTTCTCGGAGTCCATGACCTCGAAGAACCGGTCGGCCGCCGTGCGGGTGTCGAATGTCATCGACAGCAGGAATCCGATCGATTCGACCGGCCAGCGCAGCACCGTCGCGGTCGCGAAGAACGCGACGAGCTCGCCGACCGTGAGCTGCCCGTTCACGGTGAGCCACACCCCGCCGAGCAGGCACAGGGCGAACGTGACATCCGGAACCAGCAGCAGCCAGAGCCAGATGCCCGCGATCGCGCGGGCCTTCTCGATCTCTGTGCCGCGCAGCTCCTCGGCTTGGTTCGAGAAGTTCTCGAGCGCGTGCTTGCCGCGGCCGAACGCCTTGAGCACGCGGATGCCGTGCACCGACTCCTCGACCGCGGTGGCGAGGTCGCCGGCCTGGTCCTGGCTGCGGCGCGCCACCACGGAGTACTTGTTCTCGAACAGGTAGCCGTAGATCCACAGCGGGATCGAGCACACGATGAACAGCACCCCGAGCATCCATGAGATATTCACGAGGAAGACGAAGCCGATCACGATGGTGACGACGTTGACGACGAGAAGAACGAGGCCGAACGAGATCCAGCGGCGGATGAGGTTGAGGTCGCTGATCGCGCGCGACAGCAACTGCCCGCTGGGCCAGCGGTCGTGGAACCCGACCGGCAGGTTCTGCAGCTTCTCGTAGAGCGCGTTGCGCAGGCGCGCCTCGACGTGGGTTCCCGGCGTGAGCACGAAGGTGCGGCGCAGGAACACCATGATGGCCTCGAGGATGCCCAGGCCCAGCACGAGGGCGAACGCGGGGAAGATCTGGGCCGAGTCGCCGGACTGCAGCGGTCCGTCGACGAGCGACCGCAGCACCTGCGGGATCAGGAGTGCGACAATCCCGGCGGCGAGGGCCGCGACCATACCGAGGTAGATGCGCGGCATCGCGGGTTTGGCGTAGGGGTAGAGCCGCCGGATGGCGGCGAAGGTGCCGACTGCCTTGCTGGGCGTCGTGGATGACGACATGAAGAACGTCCCTTATGAGGAGTGGAGTGACCCGGTGGTGCGTCCGGGCAGCCTTCCAGCGTAGGCCGCGACTCCATCACCCGCAAGCGCCGATCGAGCGCCGGGCACGTCAGCGCAGACGCACCGACAGGCAGGTGACGCAGCCCTCGAGCTTCTCGAACTCGCTCACGTCGACGGTGACGACGCGGTAGCCGAGGCTCTCGACGATCGCGACGGAGTCCGGCACGGACTCCGCCATGAGCACCGAGTCGTCCGACAGCACCACAACTGCGGCACCCGGCTCGGGCAGCGCGAGGAAGCGGTCGAACAGCTGTGGGGCATCCACGTGCTCGGCGAAGCCCACGACGGTGCCGTCGGGCAGGGCGGTGACGGCGCTCTTGAGGTGCAGGACCTTCTCGACGGGAACCGGGACGACCGTGTACCCGAGCGGGGCGACGATCTCCCGCAGCTGCGCGATGCCCTCGCCGTTCGTGCGGCCGCCGCGGCCGACGTAGACGGTGGAGCCGACCTTGAGCACGTCCCCGCCGTCGAGGGTGCCCGGGCGCTCGATCTCGCGGACGGTGTAGCCGAGCCTGCGGGCAAGCGGGCGGAGGGCATCCGTCTCGCCCTGCCGGCTCTCGGCGCCCGGGCTCGTGATGACGGCGGTGCCACCGAAGATGACGATGGCGTCCTCGACGAAGACGGAGTCGGGGTGGTCGTCGCTCGGCGGAACGTTGACGACCTCGAACCCCTCGGCCTCGAGCATGGCCACGTACGACTCCCACTGCGCGTCGGCGAGGTCGGCGTCGAGGGGCACGCGGTCGATGTGCGTGACCTCGCCCTCCGCAAGGCGCGGCGACGGCATGCGCACGAGCACGCGGTCGCGCTGCGGCACGGATGCCACGGCGAACCACACCCGCACCGCTACCGTCGCCGTGACGAGGGTCGCGACCACGATGTAGATCAGGTTGGTGCCGAGCAGGCTTCCGAGCACGTAGCCGAAGACGTCCGTCGACCACGGGGTGCCCGTCTCGAGCACCCCGATGCTCGTGCCGACGAAGGTGGCGAGGATGCTCGCGACGAGGCCGAGCGCCGCGGCGAGCAGTGGGCGCTTCAGCAGCCCGAGGAGCACTCCGACGGCGGCGAGCACGAAGAGCACGAGGGCCGTCGCGACGAAGTAGTCGCTGATCGCCGGGATGTTGGCGGGGGTCGACCCGTTGGTGAGGAAGAACAGCAGCGTCACAACCGCATGCGTGACCACGGCCACCGTGACGCCGGCGATGAGGGCGGCGGCGATGCGGCGCCCTACGGGAAGGGGACGGGTGAGCGTGCGCGCGGTCATCCGTACAACTTACTGGGGCGTTCCTATGAGCGCGCTGGTGGCGGCTCGGCGCCCTCCGCCAACCCACGCGATTTGCGAAATGACGGATCCACGGGCATCCCTCGGCCATTTCATGCAGAAAAGCAGCTCAGAAGGATGCCGTTTCCGTCGTTTCGGAAACTACACGGTCAGGCGGGCGCGCGGGGAGGCTGCCCGATCGTCGCCTAGTGGAAGAAGTGGCGCTCGCCCGTGAAGTACATCGTGACGCCCGCGGCCTCGGCGGCGGCGATCACGTCGCCGTCGCGGATGGAGCCGCCCGGCTGCACCACCGCGCGGACGCCCGCCTCGAGGAGGATCTCGAGTCCGTCGGCGAAGGGGAAGAACGCATCGCTCGCCGCGACCGAGCCGGCGGCGCGGTCGCCCGCGCGGGTGACGGCGAGCTGGCACGAGTCCACGCGGTTGACCTGGCCCATGCCGACGCCGACCGAGGCGCCGTCGTGGGCGAGCAGGATGGCGTTGGACTTCACCGCGCGCACCGCCCGCCAGGCGAACTCGAGGTCGGCCAGGGTTGCGGCGTCGGCGGGGGCGCCGGCGGCGAGGGTCCAGCTGGAGGCGGGGGCGAAGTGCAGGTCGGGCTCCTGGGCGAGGAGGCCGCCCGAGATCTGGCGGATCTCCAGGCGACCGCGCTGGGCGCGCTCAGCGAGGTAGCCCTCGGGGAGCTGCAGCAGCCGCAGGTTCTTCTTGGCCTGCAGGATCTCGAGGGCCTCCGGCTCGAAGCCCGGGGCGACGACCACCTCGGTGAAGATGGGCGCGATCGACTCGGCAGCCTCGCGGGTGATCACGCGGTTGGCCGCGATGACGCCGCCGAACGCGGAGACCGGGTCGCAGGCGTGGGCGAGCGCGTGGGCCTCGGCGATGGTCCCGGCGGTGGCGATGCCGCACGGGTTGGCGTGCTTGATGATCGCGACGGTGGGGGTGTCGTGGTCGAAGGCCGCGCGGAGGGCGGCGTCGGCGTCCACGTAGTTGTTGTACGACATCTCCTTGCCACCGAGCTGGGTTGCTTGGGCGATCCCGCCACCGCGGGGAACCGTGTACAGCGCTGCCGCCTGGTGGGAGTTCTCGCCGTAGCGGAGTGTGGTGGAGAGCTCGGCCTCAACGGAGAGGGTGGAGGAGAAGGAGGAGGCCGTCGGCGCCTTGATTCCCACGTTCTGAGCGAACCACGCCGCGACGGCCGCGTCGTACGCGGCGGTGTGCGCGAACGCCTCCCCCGCGAGGCGCTGGCGCTGGGCGAGGGTGGTGCCGCCGAGCGTGAGCGCCTTGATCACCTGCGGGTAGCTCTCGGGGCTGGTGACGATGGCGACGTTCGCGTGGTTCTTGGCGGAGGCACGCACGAGCGCGGGCCCGCCGATGTCGATCTGCTCGATCACGTCGTGGACGGGGGCGCCGGAGGCGACCGTCGCGACGAACGGGTACAGGTTCGACACGACGAGCTGGAACGGCAGGATGCCCATCGCCGCGAGCTCGACCTCGTGCGACTCGAGGCGCAGGTCGGCGAGCAGGCCGGCGTGGATCGCGGGGTGCAGGGTGCGCACGCGCCCGTCGAGCGACTCGGGGTACCCGGTCACGGCGGCGACCTCGGTCACGGCCAGACCGGCCGCGGCGATCGTGGCCGCCGTCGAGCCCGTGGACACGATCTCGACGCCCGCGCCAACGAGCGCGGTGGCGAGCTCGACGAGCCCGCTCTTGTCACTCACCGAGACGAGCGCGCGCTGGATCGGGATGGCGTCGCGCTCGCGGTAGTCGGCGAGGTCGTGGGTGGGGCCGCTCATGAGAGCTCCTTCAAGTCGATGTGGGAGTTGGCGATGTCGAGCACGGCCTGGATCAGCAGGCGCCGCTCGACGGGCTTGATGCGGTCGTGGAGGCTGCCCTCGGTGTCCCCGGGCAGCACCGGGATGCGCTCCTGCGAGATGATCGGGCCGCTGTCCACGCCGTTGTCGACGACGATCACGCTCGCGCCCGTCTCGGTCACTCCGGCGGCGAGCGCGTCCCGCACGCCGTGCGCCCCCGGGAACTCGGGCAGGTAGGCGGGGTGGGTGTTGATCAGGTTGGGAGAGAGCGCGGCGACGAACTCCGGCGGCAGCAACTTCATGAAGCCGCTCAGCACCACCAGGTCGGCGTTCCACGAGCGCACCTGGGTCAGCAGTTCGGCGGCCCAGGCGTCACGATCGGCGAAGTTCGACATCGCGACCGAGAAGGTGGGGATGCCGTACTCCTCGGCATGCGAGAACCCGTCGGCGTCCCGGTCGGCTCCGACCGCGACCACTCGCGCCGGGAACTCGGCGTCCTGCGACGCATCGAGTAGCGCGCGGAGGTTCGAGCCGCCGCCCGAGATCAGGACCACGAGTGAGAGCACCCGAACAGCCTAGCGGTGACCCTGCCGTGCTCCCCCGGGTCGCCGGAGGCTCGCGAACAGCCCGATCAGCGAGGTGATGGTGAGCTCGAGGGCCGCCCAGCCGCCGACCGCCCACGGGTTGGGACCGACGTCGATGAGCCGGCCGGGCCCCGCAGCTCCGCCCGACACCCACGCGAGCACGCCGAGGATGACGCCGCCCGAGACGCCGATGAGCAGCGCGACGAGCACGAGCTCGCGGCGCTCCAGGTCGCGGCGGGCGGCGGGGCCGAGCACCGCCCCGACGAGGAAGCCGGCGACGACCGGGACGAGCAGCCCGAGGAAGCCGAGCGCGAGCTCGCCCTGCGGCAGCGCACCGAGCACGGGGATCGCGGGCACCGGTCCGAGCTGGGTGCCGAGCGGGGTAACCGCTGACCCGGTGCCGAGGGCGAAGCCGGGGCCGACGAGCCAGCTCGCCGTCCAGATCACGAGGTTCGGCAGGAACGCGAGCTGCCCGAGCGTGACCGCGACACCGCCGAGCACCTCGGTGTGCAGGCTCTCGTAGAGCGTGATGATCCGTGCGTACGAGAACGCGATGGCGCCCGCGGTCACGACGGAGGCGAGCAGCATCACGGCGGCGGCCGCGGCGGCTCCCCCGCGCAGGCCGGTGGTGAGCACCGTCCTCGTGATGAGGCTGCGGTCGCCGAGCCAATCCCGTACCGGAGTCGCGGCATCCTTCGCACCCACGCGCGTACCGCGCACCCCGATCACCGCCCCGACCGCGAACACCAGGGTCGGCAGCAGCGTGCCCTGCCCGAGCGACGGCCGGGCGAAGTCGTTGAGAGCCGAGAAGGTCACGGCGAACGAGAGGGCGGCGAACGTCGACAGCGAGACGATGAGCCCCATCACCCTGAAGCGCGTCTCCGCCACCCGACGACCGGCACGGATGCCCAGCAGCGCGGTCAGCAGCGCGAATCCCAGGGCGGCGATGGTCAGGACGATCGGGTCACCGGCACCGGCGAACCCGAGCACGGCCGCGGTCGTCGGATCGAGCGTCATGGTCACGTCGACTCCGTGGCCGAGCAGCCAGACGTCGACGGCGGCGCGCCAGAAGACGGTCCAGTCGAGGGCGAGGCCGTACTGGATGCCCCACAGCAGCGTGAGCGGAACCAGCGGTACGGCGATGCCGATCGCGGCGACGAGGACGGCCTCGAACGCGGCGAAGAGTGCGGTGAGTTGGCGGTTCACTAGTGGACGACGATGTTGAGCAGGATCATGAGGGCACCGAACAGGGCGGTGCCTATGCCGCCGAGCACACGGATGATCGGGTGGGCGCCGCGGCGCGCGAACGCGCTGTAGCCGAGCACCCCGAGCACGAGGGTGGCGACGAGGAGCGCGATGCCCACGGCGTCGTCGGCGGAGACCACGTGGAACACCCCGAGAAGCAGCACGATGGAGGGAAGGAGCGCGGCGTAGAGCATCCCCATCGAGTGCACCATCGCACGGACCACGGCGGTGCCGAGCCGAACGTCGGGGCCGTGCGCCGTGATGGTGCCCGCGAAGACGTGCGCTCCCCAGAAGATGACGAGGGTGGCCACCGAGAAGACGAGCACCTCGAGGGTGTCCGAATTCTCGTCGTCTACCGCCCCGATCAGGGCCGAGAAGAGGATGAGGCCGTAGACGGCGTCGGGTGTGACGAGTCGCTCACGCCACCTCGAAACGAACCCCATGCCGCTACGGTACAGGCCGATCAGCAGTTGGGATCGGAGGCGGGGACGACACCCTCGAGGATGTAAGCATCCACCGCCGAGTCGACGCACGAGTTGCTCTTGTTGTACCCGGTGTGGCCGTCGCCGTTGCGGGTGATGAGCACGCCGTTCGAGAGCTGCGACGCCAGGGACTGGGACCAGACGTACGGCGTGGCGGGGTCGAGGGTCGTTCCGACAACGAGGATGGCCGGGGTTCCGGACGCGTCCCAGCTCGTCGGCAGCGTGGCGGGCGGCACCGGCCAGTCGCGACACGCGGTGTCGAGCTGGGCGAAGTCGGCGCGGGCGATGAAGGTGCCGAGCACGGGCGCCGCGGCGTCGATCTGGGCTAGGCGGTCGCGCGTCGCCACCGGGTCACCCGCGAAGTCGTAGTCCAGGCAGGTGACCGCGAACGCCACCTCCGTGCCGTTGCTGCCGTAGTTGCCGTCGAACCGGCCGTAGTAGTTGTCCGTCGCCTCGAAGGCGGGGCCCGGGTCGCCCGACTGGAGGGCGGTGAAGAGGGCGGTGAGGTCCTCCCAGTAGGCCTGGTAGTAGAGCTCGTTGCCGATCCCGGTCGCGAGGGTCGCGGTCGTCAGCACGCGGCCGTCGTCGGCGACGAGAGCGGAGGCGTCGGCGCTCGCGACGAGGGCGGTGGCCTGACCGAGGGCTTCGGCGATATCGCCCGAGAAGGGGCATCCTTCACCGTCGAGGCACGCCTGCATGTAGGAGCGGAAGGCCAGGTCGAAGCCGACCATGCGCTGCTGGAAGAGCTCGAACCCGCTGAGGCTCGGGTCGTAGGCGCCGTCGAGCACCATGCTGCCGACGTTGCCGGGGAAGAGCTGCGCGTAGACCGTGCCGATGAAGGTGCCGTACGAGTAGCCGACGTAGTTGAGCTTCTCGGAGTTGACCACGGCGCGGATCAAATCCATGTCGCGGGCGTTGCTCGCGGTGTCCATGTGGGCGAGCAACTCGCCGGAGTTCGCCGCGCACGCGTCGGAGAAGGCCTTCGTGCGGCCCGCGAGTTGGTCGAGCCAGCCCTGCGACTCGTACGGGTCGTCGTAGGTGCCGAAGAGCAGCTCGTCGGTGTCGGCCGCGTCGGTGAAGCACGTGATTCTGGTGGAGCGCCCGACCCCGCGGGGATCCCAGCCGATGATGTCGTAGTCGGCCTTCACCGCGGGGGTCACCGCGTACCCGAACGAGACGAAGTCGAAACCGGATCCGCCGGGGCCGCCGGGGTTGGTGAGCACGGAGCCCTGAGTCGTGTTCGTGGACTCCTGCCGCACCACCGCGAGCTGGATGCGGTCGCTGTTCGGGTCGGACCAGTCGACCGGGGCGCTGACCGTGGTGCACTCGAAACCGTCGTTGCACGGGTTCCAGAACACCTGCTGCGCGTAGATCGCCTCGAAGCCCGCGGGAACGGGACCCTCGGTGCCGGCGGGCGACGGCGCGGCCGTGCATCCGGTCAGCAGCAGCGCAGAGGCAACGGCCGCCACGAGGAGTCGGGTCATCCTGGGCATGGGAGCACGCTACCGGAGCGGGATGACCATCAGCACATCGGGTCGGCGGCCGGAACCGTTCCCGACACGAAGTAGGCGTCCACGACGTCGTCCACGCACGCGACCCCCTGGTTGTAGACGGTGTGCCCCTCGCCCTCGTGGGTGATGAGCACGCCGCTCGAGAGCTGCTTCGCGAGCGACACCGAGGACGAGTACGGAGTCGCCGGGTCGTTGGTGGTGCCGATCACGAGGATCGGGCCGGCGCCGTTCGCCTCGAACGTCGTCGGCAGGTCGGCGCCTCGCGGGTAGGGCCAGTTGTTGCAGGCGACGTCGAGAACGGCGAAGTCGTCGTACGCGGCGTAGCGGCCCAGGATGGGCGCTGCCGCGTCGATCTCGTCGATGCGGGTGAGGGTCGACTCCGGGTCGCTCGCGAAATCGCCGTCGGCGCAGGTCGCGGCGATGTACACGTCGCTGGAGTTGGACTCGTACGTGCCGTTGGCGCTGCGCTGGTTGTACGAGTCCGCGCTCTGGAAGGTGAGCGTCGGGTCGCCGGTCTTGAGCTCCGCGAACATGTCGGTGAGGGTCGGCCAGTACGACTCGGAGTACAGGTTGCCGATGATCGCGGTGCCGAGCGTCGCGGAGTCGAGCACGCGGTCGTCGAAGTTCACGAGCTTCTGCTCGTCGACGGTCTCGAGGGCCGACCGCACCTGGCCGAGCGCGACGTCGACGGTTCCTGTGAACGGGCACGCGGAATCCGCGAGGCAGTCGGTCATGTACGCGCGCAGGCCGCTGTCGAAGCCGGCCATCTGGAAGGTCAGCGACTGGATGTCGGTCTGCAGCGGGTCGACCGCGCCGTCGAGCACGAAGCGCCCGACGTTCTCCGGGAACAGCTCCGCGTACACCGCGCCGAAGTAGGTGCCGTACGAGTACCCGAGGTAGTTGAGCTTCTCGTCGCCGACGAGCGCCCGCATCATGTCCATGTCCTTGGCGTTGCTCGCGGCGTCGAGGTTGCCGAGGAGCTCGCCGGTGTTCGCCTCGCAGGCGGCCGCGAAGTCCTTCATCTCGACGGTCAGCTCGTCGATCCAGCCCTCGGTGCCGTACGCGCTGTCGAAGGTTCCGTAGAGCTGGGCATCCTTGTCGGCGTCGTCGGTGTAGCACTCGACGCCGGTCGACTGGCCCACTCCGCGCGGGTCCCAGCCGATCACGTCGTAGGCGTCGACCACGGATGCCCCTGCGACCGAGTCGCCCGAGTAGTAGACGTAGTCCCAGCCCGAGCCGCCGGGGCCGCCCGGGTTCAGCAGGAGTGAGCCCTGCTTCGTGCCCGACGCGAGGTGCTTCACGAGCGCGAGGTCGATGGCACCGTCGGCAGGGGAGTCCCAGTCGACGGGGGCCTTGATCGTCGTGCACTCGAGACCCGTGCCGCACCGCTCCCATTGCACGGTCTGCGAGTAGAAGCCGTCGCTGTCGGTCGGCGGCGGGCCGCTGGACTGCTGCGGGGCCGGGAAGAACTGGCACCCGGCGAGCACGACCATGGCGGCCGCCGCGACGACGGCGAGTACGGGGAGACGACGTTTCACGCCTGCAGCCTATGGGCTAACCGGTGGCTCAGAGGGCGGCGAGCACCTCGCGCATGAGGGCTGCGGTCTCGCTCGGCGTCTTGCCGACCTTGACACCGGCGGCCTCGAGGGCCTCCTTCTTGCCCTGGGCCGTACCGGCACCGGCGGAAACGATGGCGCCGGCGTGGCCCATGGTCTTGCCCTCGGGAGCGGTGAAGCCCGCGACGTACCCGACGACCGGCTTGGTGACGTACTCGCGGATGAAGTCCGCAGCGCGCTCCTCGGCGTCGCCGCCGATCTCGCCGATCATGACGATCGCGGTGGTCTCCGGGTCGTCCTGGAAGGCGCGGAGGGCGTCGATGTGAGTGGTGCCGATGATGGGGTCGCCGCCGATGCCGATCGCGGTCGAGAAACCGAGGTCACGGAGCTCGTACATCATCTGGTACGTCAGGGTGCCCGACTTCGAGACGAGGCCGATCGGGCCCTTGCCCGTGATCGTCGCGGGGGTGATGCCCACGAGCGACTCCCCGGGGGTGATGATGCCGGGGCAGTTCGGGCCGATGATCTGCGTCTTGCCGCCCTTGGCCTTGGCGAGCGCCCAGAACTCCGCGGAGTCCTGCACGGGGATGCCCTCGGTGATGACCACGACGAGCGGGATCTCGGCGTCGATGGCCTCGATCACGGCATCCTTGGCGAAGGCCGGGGGCACGAAGACGATGGAGACGTCGGCGCCGGTCTCGGCGATGGCCTCGGAGACAGTGCCGAACACCGGCAGCGTGACGCCACCGTCGTGCTCGACCGTGGTGCCGGCCTTGCGGGCGTTGACGCCACCGACGACCTGGGTGCCGGCCTTGAG
>Ga0247740_1000563_pt1 | contig 17546 bp, 12 predicted proteins | sample UWRJL148409B2_FD_180942 | JGI IMG/M metagenome (GOLD analysis project Ga0247740, IMG submission 180942) | Plant litter microbial communities from Arlington Agricultural Research Station in Wisconsin, United States - UWRJ-L148-409B-2 | ecosystem: Environmental > Terrestrial > Plant litter >...
TTCGAATTCAACCAGCGCGAACGTCACAGTCGCCCTGGCCGTTGCCCCCGTTGCAAGAGCGAGCGCATATCCCCGCCCCGCTTCAAGATCGAACGCTGAGCGGAGCACCTAGGGTTGCGGCTTGTCAGGTGCAGAGCCGGGCATGGTAAAGAGCCGCACCAAAGATCGGTGCAAGAGCTCGAGATCGCGAGCGATACCCTGCACGCTCAGCTCGAGTTGCTGGTAACGCCGGGCCCGTAGCGCAAGCAGGGTCTCGTCGTACTTGCCGCCATCTCCGCGTAGCAAGGCGCTCCCCGCAGCCGCCTCTCGTGGAGGCAGCGTGCCATCCAACTCTTGCTGCCAGCCGTCGAGCAGGACGTCACGCGGCGAGGGCGCTCCCAACGGATCCGGAAAGGTGAGCATGCGAAAGACGAACGTGGGATATAGGTGATCCGGATCGCGGCCGCGTTCGAGGGGCGTGAGTCGATTGGGCGTGTGCACGAAACGAACCGGGTGAGTTTCGTGGGTTAGGGCCATTGCCCCCAAGCCCGTGGCCGCTCCGCTGCCAACGATACCGAGGACGATCGGACCGTGCGAGTGGTCGTCGAGGAGAGCCCAAGCGCCGGCCGCTGTCCCCAGCGCGGCGACGACCACCAGCGACACCGCGGCGATCGTCAGTTGGCGCGACTGCTCTCGTTGACCTAATCCCACCGCGGTCCGTTCGATCATGTCGGAGGTGCAGCGCGCCTCGAACTCGACGGCGAGCACTTGTGCACTCAGAGCGTTCAGCCGCAACTCGAGCTCGTGTTCGCGCTCGATCAGCGCAAAGCTGGGCTCCCCACCCGAATTCCGCTCGAATAAGATCCTCGACAAGAGCGGCTCGAGCCCCGCCGCCAAGGCGGCACGCCGCGCGCGCGGCGGCAGCACGGCAAGCTGCGCGGCCAACTCCGGGTCCGTCTCCTCGCGCGCCAATGGCATGCGGTACGGGCTGTCCCCGCGCATCGGCTCGCGCGCGCAACGAAAGTCGACCTCGTTGAGCTCGGGCAACCTGCTGGCCCCATGGGCATCACGTGCGTTCCCGTGCACCGGCGCGCAAGCCGCGACGAACAGGCAGCCGAGCGCCCATTTCGAGCGAAATCCCTGCATTCGCGCCGCAGCTCGCCGTTCCATCGCGCTCCAGAAGCAGGGCGGAGGGTGCCAGCTTCGGCGCGACGGCGCGCAACGATCTGGTGAAGAGCGCGTGGCTCGCGCGTCTCGACTCAGCCGGGGGCGGAACCGGGCAGAAACGCGAAGTAGACTGCGGCCAGGATCAACGCCATGGCGACGCCGTAGTTCCAGCGCAGGCGCTCTCCCAACCAAAGCGTGGCAAAGCCCATGAAAACGCCCAGCGTGATGACTTCTTGAATGATTTTGAGCTGGAAAGCGCTGAACTGCCCGTAGCCCCAGCGGTTTGCGGGCACTTGCAGACAGTACTCGAAAAACGCAATCCCCCAGCTGATCAGGATCACCTTCCACAGCGGAACGTCGCGGTATTTGAGGTGGCCGTACCAAGCGGCCGTCATGAATAAGTTGCTGCCGATTAACAGAAAGATGGTGCGCACCGCTAAGGGCTAGCGCGGGGCGCGCGAAGCGACAATCCTGTGCACGCCCGATGACCGAGAGCGAGATCCTGGACTGCCCGCACGGGGCCCGTTGCGGCGGCTGCGCCTATCTGGGCGTTCCTTACGGCGAGCAGCTGGACCGCAAGCGGGCGTTCGTGCAGAGCGGCGCCGCGCCCTACCCGCAGCTCGCCCAACTGAAGATATCCCCGGTCGCGGGCGCGCAGCCAACGCAAGCGTACCGAGCACGCGCCAAGTTGGTCTTCGGCGAAGACGGCGAGCTCGGTCTCTTCGAGCGCGATTCGCACACCGTTGTCGACATCCCCGAGTGCCGCGTTCTGGCGCCAGCGTTGTCGCGTGTGGTCGCAGCCGCGCGTCGCACCTTGTCAGCCGCCACGCCGCGCCTCTACGGTCTGGACGTACGGCTCGTGGATGACGGCGTGCTCGCGACGCTGATTGCCGCTCGAGGCACGCCGATCGCGGACTTACAGCGGCTGGCACTGGCGCTACGCGCCGAGTCGAGCGACGTACGCTCGGTCGCCGCGAGCTTCCGTGAATCCGGCGCGGCCACCGTGCTGGGTACGGGTCACGTCTTGCTCAGCGGCGATGAAGTAGCCGCGCATCACCTGCTCGAGACCGGTCCCTATCATTTGGCCGCGCACGGCGCTTTCACCCAAGCGCACCTCGGTCAGGCCAACGCGGCCCACGACCGCATCGAGCGGACGCTGAAGGCGCTCGGGGCACGTCGCGTGCTGGAGCTGTACGCCGGCTCGGGCGCCCTCGCATTGCGGCTGGCCGCTGCGGGGTTCGCGGTCACCGCCGTGGAAGCATTTGGTCCCGCGCTCGCGCATGTCGAGCGTGCCGCGCGTGAGCAACGGCTCGAGCTGCACACGGTCAGCGCTCAATCCGAAAGCGCGCTGCGTGATTTGGCGGCCAAGAACGAGCGTTTTCAGGCCTTGATCGTCAACCCGCCGCGGCGCGGGCTGTCGACCGAGGTGCGGCGGCGCGCCAGCGCGCTCGCGCCGGACGCGATTCTGTACATGTCTTGCGAGCCCGCCACTCTGGCACGCGATCTCGCGCACCTGAGCGAGCTCGGCTACGCCGCGGAAGAGCTTTGGCCGTTCGACATGATTCCCCACAGCGCTGCCGTTGAATCGTTGGTCGCGCTCCACCCCTCCCCGCCGCCCGCGCCGAAGGTACTGTACGAACACGAGCAGTGGCTGGCCGTGCTGAAGTCCGGGTACGAGCCGGTCAGTGCCGAAGCCGGCTTCGAGCGTGGCTTGCTCGACCGCGTGCGTGCCTTGCCTGGGGCTCCGCGCGCCGTCCCCCTCGCGATGCAGCGCTTGGACGCGGACAGCAGCGGCGTGTGCTTGTTTGCGCGCACTCCCGCGGACCTCGCCGCACTCGAACAAGCGTTCCGCAATGGGACTCAGAGCTTCGTCGCGCTCGCTCGCGGCGTGACTCACAAGCGCGGGCGCATCCGCCGTCCGGTGCGCGACGAAGGGCGAGCCGTGTCAGCCAGCACTCGCTACCTGCGCGAACGGGTCGAAGGCGGCCACAGTGTGCTGACGATCTGGCCCGAACGAGCCGTCCCGGTGCAGCTGCGGCAGTTGCTCCAGGGCGTGGGGCACGCACTCTTGGGCGACTCGCGCTACGGTGATGCGCCATCGAATAGCTATTTCGAGCATCGGCACGGGTTGGACCGCAGCTTCCTGCACTGCTCCTCGGTCACCCTGGTCGGCGCGACCACTCACGTCACTTGCGAAGCGCCGTTGCCCGGCGAGCTCAAGGCGGTGCTTGCCAGCCTAGCCGAGCAGCCCGCGGCGCCACGCTGACAAAATGGCGGCGATGTGCGCCGCGTGCACGATCACCCCGTGGTCGATCAGCTCCAGCAGTTCGCTGGCCGGCACCAGCAGCACTTCCAGATCTTCACTGTGATCCAGCGCGAGCTCCGACACGCGCTGCCCGCCGCGCGCGAAGAAGAAGTGCGCGCGCGTCGAGTTGCGCGCCGGTTCGGGCGCGATCGAAATCAAGGCTTCGATGCTCTCGGCTTCGAAGCCCGTCTCTTCTCGTAGTTCGCGGCGTGCGCCCTCGAGCGGAGTCTCTTCCGCATCCAATACGCCCGCCGGCAACTCGAGGCTTGGTCCGCCCAATCCATGACGATATTGGCGGACCAGCACCACCTCGCCTGCCCCCGTCAGGCACAGCACGGCCGCCCAGTGCGGGCCATGGATCAGATGAAAGCGGTCGATCTCGTGGCCATTGGCCAAGCGCACGCGTTGCTCGCGCACCTCGAGCCAGCGTTGCGAGATGAGCGAGGTGTCACTGAGGACTTGCCAGGCCGGGAGGGGCGCGAAATCTCTCATGGGCTGTGGCTCGCAGTGCTAAGTCACCTGCCGTGCCGACCGCAAGCGATCTTCCTGCCGAAATCAGCGCCTGGCTCGCCGATCCGGGCTTCACCCCCGGCGCCAAGCACTTGGCCAAGCTGTTCGCGGCCCTGGCCGTCTCCGAGCGCGAGGACGCGCGCAAGTTGGAGCGCGCACTGGGGCGGGCGGGTGAGGCCGCGGGGCGCGCCGCCCTGAGCCGCCTGGGCGCCGCCGACCCACGCGAGCGCGCGCGTTTGCTGGCCGTGCTGGGGCGCGTCGCTAGCGGCAGCAATTCCAGCGATATTCAAGGCGCCTTGTTGGCTGCGCTGGGCGACGCAGACGAGCGCGTGCGGCGCGTGGCCAGCGCTTCACTCGGCAAGCTCGCAGTGCCAGAAGCGGCCGATCGCTTGCTCGAGCGCTGGGCCCTAGCCTCGGACTTGGAGCGGCGCAGCTTGGCCGAAGCGTTGGGCAAGAGCGGCAACTCGCGCGCGCTCGAACTGCTACGCGCCGAGCGAGCAAACGATCCGGAACTGTCGCGCATCATCGAGCGCGCCAGGCTGATGCTCGAACGCGACATCGGGCGCAGCGCGCCCTCCGCAATCGCGATGGATCGCGCGCTGGGCGTCGCGCAGTCCGTGATTGCGCACTGCCGCTCGGGCCTTTCTTGGGTACTCGCCGAAGAAGCGCGCGCTTTGGGTGTAGCCACCGTGGTGGGTCCGGATCGAATTCGGCTCAGCCACCGCGGTACGTTCAGCGACTTGCTCCGCCTGCGCAGCGCGCTGGCTTTTGGGCTGGAAATACCGCTGCCCGGCTCCAATCAAGATGGCCTCGCGGGGCGCGTGGTCGCCGCACTCGAACATCCGGATGCCGAGCGCGCGGTCCGCGCGTGGACCGAGGGCCGCGCGCGGTTTCGCTTGGCCTTTGCCGAAGGGGGCCACCAACGGGACAAGGTTTGGCGGCTGGCCGCGGCCATCGCCGAGCGGATCTCGTGGTTCCACAATGACACCCAGGGATCGCTGTGGGAGGTCGTGATCGACACGCGCCGCGGCACGCTCGAGCTGAGCCCGCGCCGCTTCGATGATCCGCGCTTCGCTTATCGCGCCGAAGACGTGCGCGCGGCTTCGCACCCGACGCTGGCGGCCGCCTTGGCGCGCGTCGCGGGCGTTCGCGCCGACGACATCGTGTGGGATCCGTTCGTCGGCAGCGGTCTCGAGCTGATCGAACGCGGCTTGCTCGGTCCATTTCAAGAGCTACACGGTACGGACCTCGACAGTGACGCGCTGTCCGCCGCCCGCGCGAATGCCGAACGCGCGCAGCTGAAGCTGCACTTGACCCAGGCCGACGCCCGCAGCCACCGCGTGAAGCACGTCACGCTGATCATCAGTAATCCGCCCATGGGCCGCCGGGTCGCCCGAGACGGAAATCTCGGACCGCTGCTCGATGCATTCTTGGCCAACGCCGCCTCCTCACTCGCGCCCGGGGGACGGATGGTGTGGCTCTCGCCGGTGGCTGACCGGACCGCGGCTAGCGCTCGCCGCCTAGGCTTGAAGGTCACCCGTCACGAGCCGGTCGACCTCGGCGGTTTTTCAGCAGAGCTGCAACGCTTCGATCGTTAGTTCAGCGTTTTCGAATACTTAGCGAATTCGCGAGTGTGACCCTTTTGCGCTTGACGATCGAGGGCCGCGCGCAATATTGACCGCGCGGTCACTGACCCATTGGTCAGTGACTCGAAAGTCAGCATGCCCAGACCGAGCGACCCCCACGCCAAAAGCCGCCTGCTCGAGGCCGCGGAGCGTGTCTTCTCCGAAAAGGGTCTGGATCGCGCCAAGGTGGAAGACATCACCACCCAGGCGGGCCTGTCGAAAGGCGCCTTCTATTTGCACTTCGACAGCAAGGGCGATGCCTTCAAGGAGCTCTTGTCCGAAGTGCTCGCACACCTTCAGACGCGCATGGAAGCCGCAAAGGCCGTCTGTCTGCCTGCGCTCGATCAGAGCCTCGAGCAATCGCTCGAGCTTTGGCTGGCGCGCGACTTGGAGATGTTCGAGTTCATTTGGAAGAACCGCGCGTTGATGCGCATCACGCTCGAAGGCGGGCGCTCGGCGGACTACCAACACCTGATCGAGCACTTTGCTTCGTTCGCGCAGCGCGAGACCGAAGTGCTGCTCCGTCAAGGCGTCGCCTCCGGCGTGTACCGGAAGGACCTCGACGTCGAGGTAGCGGCGGCCTTCATCGCCGGCGGCTATGACCGTTTTGCCCGACAGCTCGTCCGTGAACCCAAGAAGCCGGACCTCGCCAAACGGCTGCGGGAATTGCGTTGGATGGTAATCACCGGGGCTGGCACGCACGAGCTAATCACGGGCCTGCATCGACGCCGCGCCCAGCAGGAAGACACGCCGGGCACGCCCGGCCCGACCGCAACCTGAATCGGGGGAATCGACACGTGTTGCAATCACGAGAAACGGGGTTTTCTTCAATGTCCAACGGCAAATCGAGCTCGGTCACTCCACTCGCGGCGGCACCGCCCCGCGCTCCCCTCGCGGGCATCGTCGTCCTGGGCGCCCTGGTGGCGGGTTTCGTCGGCTGGACGGGCGTACGCATTCACGCCGCCAAGCAAGCCCAAGAAGCCGTAAGCACGAAGCGCACGGCGGACGCACAGAAGGCCGTGCAAGAAGCAGCCGCGCCGCAGCGCGTACGCACGATCCACGGACAGAGTGAAACTTGGCAACCATTGGTCGAGTTCGAGGGCTCGCTCCTGGCCGCGCAAAGCGCCGCACTCGGGTTCAAGGTGAACGGCCGAATCAGCTCGGTGCGCGTGAAGCTGGGACAAGTCGTCAAGGCCGGGACGCTGCTCGGTACGCTCGACAGCAGCGAGGCGGCCGCCCAGGTCCGCTCGGCGGACGCGCAACTACGCGCCGCGCAAGCGCAACTCGCATTGGCCGAGGACAACGCGCGCCGCACGACGTCGATGGTGAGCTCCGGCGCGCTCGCCGAGACCATGGGCGTGCAGAGCGCATCTCAACATTCGCTCGCCCGCGCGCAGCTGGACGCGGCCAAGGCGGGCCTCGCCCTGAGCCAAGTGAATCTGCAAAATCAGAGCTTGATTGCCCCGTTTTCGGGCACCGTCACCCGCGTGCCGGAAGGCGTGGGCGCGGTCGTCGGCCCGAGCATGGTCGAGTTCGAGTTGATGGACCTGAGCGCGCTCAAGCTGAAGGGCTCGGTGGGTGAAAGCGACGCCAACTTGATCCACCCGGGCTCCGCGGTGGAGATCAGCACCGAGCGCGGCAGCGCCACCGGCGTGGTCTCGACGGTCCTCGGCGCCGTCGACCCCAACACGCGGCGCGTCCCCCTCGAGGCGTTGTTCGACAACAAGCAAGCAGGAACGGCGCTTCGTTCCGGCTCCTTCGTGCGCGCGCGCATCCAGGGCGGCGCACCGCTACCGGTGCTGCGCCTGCCGCACGAGGCCCTGCGCCCGGGAAGCCAGGACGAAGTCTTGGTCGTGCAAGGCGAGACCCTGGTCGTGAAGCGCGTCAGCTTCGCGCTGGGCAAAGACGGCTCGCTCTTGGTTCGCCAGGGCCTGGCCGCAACGGACAACGTGGTGCTTTCGCCCAAACCCGAGGCAAAAACCGGGGATCGCGTGGTGGTCGAAGGAGCCGCGCCATGAACATCTCCGCCATCGCCATTCGCCGCCCGGTATTCACCGTGATGGTCACGGTGGCCATGCTCGTTCTGGGCGCCGTCGGCTTCGCGCGCCTGGGCACCGACCTATTTCCGGACGTGAGCTTCCCCGCCGTCGCAGTGACGGTGCCCTACCCGGGCGCGAGCCCGTCGGAAGTCGAGAACCTCGTCACCAAGCCGTTGGAAGACGCGGTGGTGAGCCTCAACGGCATCGACCGCGTGCGCACGTTCTCGCGTGAAGGCAACGCGACCATGATCGTGATGTTCAACCTGGGCGTGGACATCAACGAAGCGGCCACCGAGGTGCGCGAGCGCATCTCACAGGCACGCTACAAGTTCCCGACCGACACCAAAGAGCCGATCGTCAATCGCTTCGACGTCACGGCCTCGCCGATTTTGACCTACACGGTGCGCGGAACGACTTCACTCTCGGCCACCCGCAAGTACGCCGACGACGTGCTCCGGCCCGCGCTGGAGCAGGTTCAGGGCGTGGCTCAAGTAACCGTCAATGGCGGCGCCACCCGTGAAATCAAGGTCGATCTCGACCGCGCGCGGCTCGACGCCCTGGGCCAGAGCCCAGGCAGCATCGTCAACCGCTTACGTGCCGAGAACATGAACGTGCCTGCGGGCCATTTCGACGAAGGCAAGCGCGAAGTCAGCGTGCGCACGGTCGGCGAATTCAGGGACGCCGAGCAAGTACGCAACACGATCGTGGCCACCGCCAAAGACGGGTCCGCCGTCAAGTTGCGAGACGTCGCCAAGGTGGATGACGGTTTCGCGGAAGCGCGCACCCGCGTCGTGGTCAACGGCCAAGAGGGCGTGACTCTCGAGCTACGCAAGCAATCGGGCAGCAACACGGTCGAAGTCTCCCAGGCCGTGAAGCTCAAGATGGCCGACTTGGTCAAAGCGTTTCCGAAAGGCCTCCAATCGGAACTAATCATCGATCAAGCCGCGATCATCGAGCCGCAGGTTCAGCAGGTCGAACACGACATCGTATTCGGTGGCGGCATGGCCATTCTGGTCATCCTGATTTTCATGCTGGATTTGCGCTCCACGTTGATCAGCGCGGTAGCCCTTCCAACCAGCGTCGTGGGCACGTTCTTCGTCATGTATTGGCTCGGCTACACGCTGAACATGATGACCCTGCTCGGCCTATCTCTGGCCATCGGTCTCTTGATCGACGACGCGGTGGTCGTTCGTGAAAATATCTTCAAGCACCTCGAACGCGGCAAATCCCCGCGCGAGGCAGCGCTCGACGGCACCAAAGAGGTGGCGCTCAGCGTGCTCGCCACCACGCTGACGATCGTGGCCGTGTTTTTGCCGATCGCCTTCGTGAAGGGCATCGTCGGCCAGTTCTTCCGTCAGTTCGGCATCACGATCTCGGTCGCGGTGGTGATCTCGTTGTTCGTGGCCTTCACGCTCGACCCCATGCTCTCGTCGCGCTTCTCGAAATCGCTCGACGACCGAGGGGATCGCTTCGCCTGGTTGAAGCGCCCGTTCGAGTGGGCCTTCTCGGTCATGGAGCAGACGTACGCGGCGATGCTCTCTTGGTCCTTGCGCCACAAGTTGGTCGTCGGGCTCGCGGCCATCGGCAGCTTGGTGTTCATGGGTTACATCGGCAAGCTTCTGGGCTCCGAGTTCGTGAACGCGGAAGACCGCGGGCAGTTCATCGTCGAGGCCGAGTTCCCCGCCGGCACCTCCCTCGATCAAACCGCTCGCTACGCAGCGATGGCCGAGCAAAAGATCTTGGCCAACCCGGAGTTCAAGACCGTGTTTGCCACGCTCGGCCCGGACGAAGAAGTGAACAAGGTCAAATGGCGCCTGGTCACCACCTCCAAGCGCGAGCGCACGGCAACCCTCGAAGATTTGAAAAACGTCGCGCGTGACGCCGCCGCGGGCCTGCCTGACGTCAAGGTGGCCGTCACCGATCCGCCGTTCGTGGAAGGTGCCGCGACCGAAGCGCCGATCATGATCAACGTGCGCGGCACTGATTTCAAAGACATCGAAGCCACCGCCCATCAAATCGAGAAGATCCTGAAAGACACGCCTGGCGTGGGCGACATCCAGGTGCGTTTCTCACCCGGTCGCCCCGAGTTGGTCGTGGCCATCGACCGTCAGCGCGCCGCCGATCACGGCCTGACCTTGGCCGAGGTCGCGCTAGCCGTACGCACCGCGTTTGCGGGCGAAGAGAGCGGTAACCTGCGCCAAGGCAAAGACGAAGTGCCGATCCGCGTGCGGCTCGATCGCGACTATCGCAGCGACCCGGCGGCCCTCGCCAACCTCACCATCCCCACTCGCACCGGCCCGGTGAAGCTGTCCGATGTCGCCTCTTTCGAGCGCACGGCAGGTCCCCAGGTGATCGAGCGCGAGAACCGCAATCGGCAGATCACGATCTGGGGCGCTCCGGTTGGCCGCGCCTTGGGTGACGTGGCCAAGGAGTTTCAGCCGCAAATTGCCGCGCTCAAACTCGCGCCCGAAATGTCGATTCAGTATGACGGGCAGATCAAGATGATGAACGAAAACAACCAGAACATGGGCATCGCCATGATGCTGGGAGTGGTCTTCATCTACATCGTGCTCGCGTCGCAGTTCGAGAGCTTCATTCATCCGCTCACGATCATGGTCACCTTGCCGCTGGCCATCGTGGGCGGCGTGCTGGGCTTGTTCTTGACCAACAACACCATGGCCATGGGCGCCCTGATTGGCATGGTGCTGCTCATGGGCCTCGTGACCAAGAACGCCATTTTGCTGGTCGATCGTGCGATCGTGCGCGTGCGCGATCACGGCGAGCCCCCGCTGCAGGCGATTCTCGAGGCCGGTCCCGAGCGCTTGCGCCCGATCTTGATGACCAGCGCCGCGATGATCTTGGGCATGCTGCCCACCGCCATCAGCAACGCCGACGGCAGCGAATTCCGCGCGCCCATGGCGATCGCCGTGATCGGCGGCGTGATCAGCTCCACGCTCTTGTCGCTGATCGTGGTGCCGGTGTTTTACCTCACGATTGAAAACATCAAGAGCTGGCTCGGCCGCCGCGGGCGGCAAGGGAACGCCCCCCGGGACGCTCGGCCCTCGGCCCCGACGGGCGAACCCGAGACCGGCCTCGCGTCTGCGGTTTTGTCAAAAACCGTGTAGAAGTCACCGGCCCCGCTCGACAGCCGCGCCGGCGGCCCCATACACGCGAGAATTTTCGACTTCCGCTCGCCCGTTCCTCAAGGAGTCCTGCCGTATGTCCCGTCGTTCGCACCGTTTCGCCGCTCCGTTCGCTCTGGCGCTTTCCCTGGCCGGCTCGGTCGCGCAAGCCCAGACCGCACCGCCTGCCGTCCCTGCCCCGGCCGCGCGACCCGTGCCCACGAACTTAGCTCCTCCACCGGCTCCCGCGGGCGCCACCGGACCGGACGCGCCCGTGAGCAAAGTGACCGAGAGCTTGGAAGCGAAGCTCGCGTCCATGCAGACGGGCAACGGGCTCACGGCCGATGAGGCGGCGCGCCGTGCGTTGATCAACAACGTCGATGTAACGGGCAAGCAGAAGAGCATCGCCGCGTCGGACGCAAGCCGGGATCAAACCAAAGCGCGCTTCTATCCCAAGCTCGATCTGAGCGCGCGCTACACGCGTCTGTCGGATCTGAAAACGACCTACTTTCCCATCGGCAATCAGACGTTCGCCAGCACCGATCTGTTCCCGGTGATCCTCAACAACTACAACTTGCAGGCGACGCTCACCATCCCGCTGTCTGACTATGTGCTGCGCCTGTCGAGCAGCATCGCGTCCGCCGATCACAGCAAGAACGCCGCCAAGTTGGACGAGCAAGCCACGCGCCTGTCTGTCGCGCGTGATGCTCGCGTTTACTATTACCAGTGGATCCGAGCCCAAGGGGGCGCGTACGTGGCTGCGCAGGCTTTGGAGGCTGCCCGCGGCCACGCGCAAGACGCAAAGAACGCGTTCGAGGCCGGGCTCGTGTCGCGCGCGGACGTTTTGCGCACGGTCAGCCAGCAAAAGTCGGCCGAACTCACGGTGGCGCATTGGACCAACAACGTAAATATTGCCACCGAGCAATTGCGCGTGTTGATGCAAGACTCCTCGCAGACCAACTACGAAATCGGCGAGAACATCTTGGCGGAGCTGCCACCCTACGCAGTGCCCGCCGCGCCCGATGCGGGCTATGCCGAAGCACTGGAGAAGCGCGTGGAGATGCGCCAGCTCGGCGAGAGTGAAGCCGCGCTACGTGCCGAGGCCGACACCGCGCGCGCCGGCAACTACCCGCGCTTGGATGCCCAAGCCAACGCCATCTACGCCAATCCGAACAACCGCTATGTACCGGCTACCTCGACGTGGCGCGGCACATGGGACGCGAGCATCATCTTATCCTGGACGCCCACGAATATCTTCACCGCGGGCGCTCAAGCGCGGACGGCCGAAGCCCACGCCGACGAAGTCGCCGCCAAAAAAGGCGCCTTGCGAAATGGCCTACGGCTCGAAGTAAACCAGTCCATGAACGCCCTCGCCGAAGCCACTTTCGGCTTGGAGGCGTCACGTGAGGGACTCGCGGCGGCCGAAGAAAACTACCGCGTGCGCCGCGAACTGTACCGCGCCGGCAAAGCCACGATCGTGGAGGTTACGGACGCCGAGACCGAGCTCACGCGCGCGCGCCTCGACGTCGTGAACTCGCACGTGGACTTGCGCATTGCACGCGTGGCGCTCACCCACGCGCTCGGCCGCGACGTCACTCCCAACGCCAAGTAGTCAGACAGCCCGCGGGCGGCCGATCAGGTACACCAAGCTGGTCGGCGCGCCGGGCACGGGCAGCCGCCCGATGTCCCACACGTAGTCGTTGTCCGGCAACGAGGCGACCAAGCGCGTCAGCTCTTCGGGACTGTACGCGCGCAGGCATGACACCACGCCGTCCCACCACGTACACAGCGGCACGACCGGAAGCACGTACGTGAGCAGCAAGCGCGACACGCGCACGGGGCGAATGAACGGCGTCACGGCTAGCACCGCGCTCGTACCGAAGGTCACTCCGAACAAACTCGTGGCAGAGCGCTCGACCATCTCCACGAGCGCGATGCCGCGGCCGTGGCTCACCGCGTCGGCCAAACATTTGCGCGCCGCGCGCGGTGGCAGATGGTGAAACGCATTACAGATCAGCCGAAAGCCAGGCAGTGACGGGGGCACCGCGGTTGCATCCACCGGATGATCGCAAAACTCGACGTTGCCGCGCCCTTCGGCCCGGGCGCGTTCGAGCCGAGGCAGGTTCGGGTAGAGATCGGTGAGCAGCACGCGCATGGGCGTTGCCCATTGCTCGCGCAGTAGGCCCGCGATGGTCAGCGCCGGTCCCCCGCCGCCCGAACACAGATCGAGCAACGTGTCGTCACCCGTGGCTTGCACGGCCTCGGCCAAACGCTGCGCAAAGCCGGCGTACACCCCGCGCCCGCGCTGACCGAGGAAGCTCAAGAAATCGGTCATGCATTCACGCACGACTTGCGGGAACCACGGCAGATCCTCGAATTCGAACAGCTGCACGCGCTCCATGCGTGCGCGGACCTTAGCCTCGGGGTTGCGCCAAGACACGAGGATTTACGCGGCCGGGGTGCGCATTCGAGACGATCGCGCCTTTTCTTCCGCGGATTATCGAGTCAGGCTGGGCAGCGTGACGGTGACCGATATCGGCGTGTACGTGCACTTTCCGTGGTGCCTGAAGAAGTGCCCGTATTGTGATTTTTTGAGCGTCGCGGCCGAGCGCCCCGCCCTCCCCCACGCCGCCTATGCCAACTCGGTGATCGCCGAACTCGAGCGCCGCGCGAGCACGCTCGGCGACGTGCGCTTGGTGAGCGTGTTCTTCGGCGGCGGCACGCCTTCGCTCTGGGAACCCGCGGAGCTCGGCCGCGTGCTTGCGCGCATTCGTCAGCTCGTGCCGCACGCCGCAGACGAAGTGGAGGTCACGGTCGAGTGCAACCCCACGAGCTTCGATGTGGCGCGCGGCCAAGCCCTGCAAGCGGTAGGCGTGAACCGCGTGAGCATCGGGGTGCAAGGTTTGAACGCCGACCGGCTGCAATTTCTCGGTCGCTTGCACGATGTCGACTCCGGCCTGGCCGCCGTGCGCGACGCGATCGAAAGCGGCATGCCGCGGGTGTCCGCGGATTTTATTTTTGGGGTCAGCGGGCAAACAGCGGGCGCAGCCGCGCGCGAAGCTCAGATCATGAGCGAACTCGGCACGACGCACCTGAGTGCCTACGCGCTGACGATCGAACCCGGGACACAGTTCGGAGCGCTGGCGCGCAAAGGCAAGCTGCCACTCTTGGAAGAAAACGCCGTCGCGGACTCTTTCTTGGCCGTGGAAGAGACCTTGGAGCGGGCCGGCTTCGAGCACTACGAAGTCAGCAACTACGCCCGTCACGGCGCTCGCTCGCGACACAACGTCGGCTACTGGGTGGGGCGCTCGTACTTGGGCCTGGGTTGCGGCGCCTGGGGAACGTTGAACGAAGCGCAGGGTCGCTATCGCTACCGCAACACGCCTTCGCCCGAACGCTACCTGGCCGCCGCTTCCCTGTTCGCCGAGGCCGACCTGTCGCAAGTCAGCCCGCTGATCGCCAACTACGAGCTCATCCCGCCCGAGACCGCGCTCGCCGAGCGCATCATGCTCGGACTACGCCTGGCCGAGGGCCTGGACCTGGAGCGCTCTGCCGCGGAGCTCGGCACCGAGCTGTGGACTCCCGAGCGAGCCCGCGCGCGTGATCGATTGGTCCAGCAAGGCAAACTCGAAATCAGCGGCTCGCAAGTATCGATCCCCAAGTCCCGCTGGCTACTGGCCGATGGCATCATTGCCTCGCTCATGTAACGCGCTTCATCGGTGCAACGCGCCGCCCCTCGCGGACGGAGCGGCGTCCGACGAGTATGCCGTCTCCCCACCCGTAGACTTCGCTTATGTAGCGGGTCGAAATGCCGTTCTCCCGGAGTGCCGCTCGCCCCCCGCGGCCTCCCATGCGCCGTCTCCGTCTCACCTCGATCTTGGCTTCTTCCACGCTGATTGCCGCTACTTTGGCCGCATGCGGCTCCAGCCCCAGCGCAGGCGGCGGACCAATCGGTATCGCCGGCAGCCCGTCCACCGGCGGCCGTGACGACGGCACGGGAGATGCCGGCAGTCCAAGCCGCTCCGGCTCGTCGGGCTACGGCAGTAACCTGAACGTGGACAATATGGGTGAAGGTGGGGCGCCCACGCCTGACGGCATCACCAACCTTTCACTCGAGGTCAGCCTCGAGCAAGAGGAGATCGCCGCCGAAGGCAAACCGGTTTCGGTCGCCGCGCACGCCAAATTCGAAGACGGCTCGCTACCCGAACACGTGATCTGGAGTGTGGACAACGACAGCCTCGGCTCGATTGACGATGACGGCGTGTTCGAAGCCACTGGCTTCGGCGCGGGCACGGTCACGATCAGCGCGCAGGCGGGCACGGTGAGCGCCTCGAAGTCTCTGCGCATCACCGTTCGGATCAGCCAAAATTTGGACAGTTTGAGCGATTCGGAGCGAGATCAGCTGACGCAACCCGGCGTCGGTGGAGCGCACGGGATAGGCCCCGACGCGGCATTCCGCTTTCTGTACCCGTACGACAACACGGTATTTCCACGGGGCCTATCGGCGCCCGTGTTGCAGTTTGCCAGCACGGCGGCGACTGCCACTTACGTAAATATCAGCACCGACGACTTTGCGTACGCCGCATTTGCGAGCGCCACGGGTCCGACGCGAGTCACCATTCCGGAAGCGGTGTGGAAGGGCCTGACCGCGAGCGCGGGCGCCGCGAGCGCCGTCAAAGTGCAAGTCTCCGAACTTTCCGGCGGCGTCGTCACCGGGCCCATCGAACAACAGTGGTCGATTGCGCAGGGTACCCTCAAGGGTGTGATCTACTACAACACGTATCGGTCGCTGCTCGCGAGCAACGGCGGCGTGATGCGGATTCGGCCCGGAAAGAGCGCAGAAGTAATCCAAAAAGGCTGCACCGTGTGCCACAGCGTCAGCTCCAACGGCAACGTGCTCGTGGCCGGCGTGAACTGGGACGCAAACCCGATCGACAGTGAGGCGTTCGATCTGGCGGCGGATGGCAGCATCAAAGTGCGCCGCATCGTCAATGACGGCCGCGCCTTCGCCCTCGGCGCGTTGACGCCCGACGGGACGCGCCTCTTGTCCAACGGCATTGCTCCCACCGCGCCGGTGCCGCGCGGCTTGACCGGCCCGTACGCATCGCAGTTGTTCGACACCAAGAGTGGCAAGGTGATCGACGCGCCGAGCTTGGGTGAGCAGGTGACGTACGCCCTCACGCCGACCTTTTCGCCCGACGGCAGCTTGATCGCGTTCAACAATCGCGACGCGAGCGCAGGCCAGCTGCTCTCGGTGATGAACTACGACGCCAGTAGCTCTCCGCCCACGTTCTCCAACCTGCGCACGGTGCTGCAAAACGCCGAGCAGAAGGTGCTGGCATGGCCGAGTTTCCTGCCTGATTCCAAGGGTATCGTGTTTCACGAAGGCGATTCCTTCGACACCGCCCTGTACCAAGGAGGCGCGCTCTACGCCGATCTGCGTTTGGTCGATTTGGACGGCAAGAAGCCCAAAGCCCTCGCGCGACTGAACGGCTACGACTCGAACGGCAAGTCATACCTGCCCTATGGTGATGCCGAAGAGGGCCACCTCGACTACGAGCCGAGCGTCCTGCCCGTGCCCGTCGGCGGCTACTATTGGGTGCTCTTCACGAGCCGCCGCGCATACGGCAATACAATCGCCCCTGGCGGCAGCGTTCCCCGCGGCGACGACAAGTGGGGGATCCCCCAGGGCAACGAAGACGAGTCACCGAGCCCGCGCAAGAAGATTTGGATCGCGCCCATCGACGTCGATTACAAGGGCAAGGTCGATCCCAGTCACCCTGCCATCTACCTGCCCGGGCAAGAGTTGGAATCCGGAAATATGCGCGCTTTCGCCGCGCTCGAACCATGCCGGAAAAATGGCGGTGGTTGCGAGTCAGCGGCCGAATGCTGCACCGGCTTCTGCCGCCAGACGGGACGCGACGAGAGCGGACCGGTACTGCAGTGTGTGCCTCCGCCGGAGAACGCCTGCTCGGAAGAAGACGAAGCCTGCGCAGTGGCAGCCGACTGTTGCAATAAGCACGATCTCTGCATCAATAAGCGATGCGCGTCACCGACCCCCGAGGAACCGCCGCTTCACTAGCGACGGATTCTGCCGGGCGCAAAAGCTTCGCCACGGTTTCGTGCCTCGAAATCCGCGCTGAAAGCGCGGGCTCGAGAGTACCCGAAACCCCAGGGGGGAAGGCGCACCCAGTGCTGCCAAACCAACAGCTCTGTCATGAGAGCCAGCATCGGCCGAGCCTCGGAGCAGCAAATATCTAGCCGAAATCCATGCCGAATTGTGATTGCAGCGGAGGCCGGGTGGGGTATTGTCGGGCTGACATTCGAACGGTTCCGGTACGGCACGACCCCTTCTCGCTTGGGCTCGCGACGACTTTCCGAGCCGCAACGAGAGGAGAAAGTGATCATGGGAAATCGTCTGTACGTCGGGAACTTGTCATTTCACTCGGATACCGAGGCTGTCCGCGCTGCCTTCACGCAGTACGGCGAAGTGACTGATGTCCACATCGTGACTGATCGCGCCACTGGGCAGTCCCGCGGCTTTGCATTCGTGACCATGGGCTCGGACGAGCAAGCCCAGCGCGCAATCGAAGGCGTCAACGGCCAGATGATCGACGGTCGCCCACTGCGCGTGAACGAAGCGGAAGAGCGTCCGCAGCGTGGCGGCGGTGGTGGTGGTGGTGGCGGCGGCGGTGGCGGTCGTCCCGGTGGCGGCGGCGGTGGCGGTCGCGGCGGCGGCGGTGGTGGCCGCGGCGGTGGCGGCGGTGGTGGTGGCGGCGGCGGAGATCGCGGCGGCGAT
>Ga0247740_1000564_pt1 | contig 17540 bp, 12 predicted proteins | sample UWRJL148409B2_FD_180942 | JGI IMG/M metagenome (GOLD analysis project Ga0247740, IMG submission 180942) | Plant litter microbial communities from Arlington Agricultural Research Station in Wisconsin, United States - UWRJ-L148-409B-2 | ecosystem: Environmental > Terrestrial > Plant litter >...
ATCGAGGTCGCCGGCGGCGTCGTGAGCGTTGTCCACCCAGACGGGGGCGGAGCGCTCGGGCAGCTGAGCGAGCAAGGTCTCAGGGCGACGCCCTCGTCTCCGGTGGTGCTCGCGCCGGAGGTTCAGGGCAATGGTGAACAGCCACGGTCGGAAACGCTGGCTGGCGTCGAAATCATGTCGCGCCCGGTGCACCTGCAAAAAGGTCTGCTGGACCAAGTCTTCCGCTTCCTCGCTGCTAACCTGGCGCTGAAGGACCCGAAGCAGGACGGCTGCGTAGCGGTTGAACAATGCCTCGAGGGCTCGGTGGTCTCCAGCGGCATAGGCCGCCATCAGCCCTTCGTCAGTTTGATCCATGCGTCGCGCGCCGTGATTTCGTGGAGAAACTGCGGGACCGCATGCGTATGCCGGAGCTGGCCAAACGGTTACCGCACTCGACGAAAAGCCCAGGCCCTTCGCACCACCGCCTTCCCCCTCCCACGCTCTCGCGACTGACGGCCGAGATTTTCGCGAATTCCTGAATATCCGCTGCTGACAGAAAAACCATCGGCCGGAACTTTTCTAACAAATTCACGTCCCAGCGACAGCCCATGTCAGGTGCTTCCGTTGAACGGAACCTCTGTGATTGCCCCCATCATGTCGAATTTTCGAATGTCTAAAAAACACCGTGCTTCTTTAGGGCCCGCGTTGATTGCGCTGCTCGCTGCGGCCATCTTTGCCGCGTGCGGCAACGGCTCCGACGACGGACGAGGCCCGGGCGCAGCCGGCTCACCTACTATCGGCACAGCAGGTAGCGCAGGTAGCCCCGCCGCGGGTGGTGGCGTCGCGACGGGCGGAGCCGTTTCGACAGGCGGAGCTGTTTCGACAGGCGGCAGCGTTTCCACAGGCGGAAGCGTCTCGACAGGCGGAAGCGTCTCGACAGGCGGAAGCGTCTCGACAGGCGGAACCGTCGGCGTAGCTGGGGCGGGGGGCATCCCTGCTTCGACGGGCGGCGCGAGTACTGCGGGCGGTGGAGGCCAAGCAATGGCAGGCGCACCGGCGGCCGGTGCACCCAACGGCGGCAGCGGCGGTTCCAGCACGGGCCGCAGCAATGGTTGCGGTAAAACTTCGACCCTCACCTTCGGTTCCGTACCCAACGGGACAGGCGCCGGCGGCTCCGCGAAGATCGGCAACCGCAACTTCATCGTGAGGCTTCCGGACAACTACGACAAAGATAGGCCGTACTGGCTAATCTTTGGCTTTCACTGGCGCGGGGGCAGCGGCGCGGACGTCGATTCGGGTGGCGACAATAAGTACAACATGGCGCACTACGGCCTCCAAAAGTTGTCCAAGAACGGGGCCATCTTCGTCGCGCCGGACGGGATCGGCGGCGGCTGGGCCGATGGCGGAGACCTGAAGTTCGTCGACGACATGGTCAAGCTGATCGAAGACAACTACTGCGTCGACACGAAGCACCTCTTCGCCAACGGTTTTAGTTTCGGCGGCGGTATGAGCTATGCGCTCGCCTGCGACCGCTCGGATGTGTTCAGGGCAGTCGGGATTTACAACGGCGCCGTGCTGAGCGGCTGCAAGGACGGCAAGAAACCGATCGCCTACTGGCAGATGCACGGTCTAACGGACGGGACTTTGGGGATCGCGGCCGCGAGATCGATGCGTGATCAGTTCGCCAAGAACAATGGTTGCACCGCTCAGTCTCCGCCCGAGCCACCGCGGCCTCCTCCTTATCTAGTGAACGGCGGGCACGTGTGCACGGACTACAGCGGCTGCTCCAGCGGGCACCCGCTGCGCTGGTGCGCACACCAATCAGGTCACGGTAATGCCGTCGTGGATGGGACCGACAACCTCTACAATACGTGCATGAACCCCGGGAAAACCTGCTCCGATTCATGCCGGTGCACTTGGGTCCCAGAAGACGTGTGGAAGTTCTTCAACTCGCTGTGAAGACGCGCTTGGCGGGAGCTCGGCCCCCACGAGCTCCTCGCGCATTCGTCTCTGGCGCTTCGCTCGTAACCGAACGCTCTCAGAGCTCGTAGCCGACGTGGACGGCAGCACTTGGAAAGAAGCGCAGCGGCTCGTAGGTGTGCTCGTCGAGCTTCCCAGCGCCGCTGTTCCACACCGAGACCCCGAAGCCGACCCACGGCGTGACGAAGAAGCCGCCGTGGGCCGGGAACCGATGCGTCGATGCGCGAGACCATCGACGAGGATTGCGCGGGCCGCGTCTACTCGGCTCAACGCTCGGGATTACTGGGGGATCGAGCTGTCGAGGCCGTATCGCAGGCTTTCGAAGGTGCCGACCCAAGCGTCCACATTGCTGTTGACCGGTGCGGGGTAGATGTTGTTGTCGCCCGAGGTCCACGCCGCAGACATATCGAAAATTTCGCCCACTTGGCCGCGGCCGAACAACAGGTACCAAGAGTACCAGCTGTTGTTGACGGTGCCGTAGCCGTGCTCCTCAGCGCCGTGCAAGCCTTGAACCCCCTTGTAGCGCTGCATCAAGGATTGCTTGTCATGCTCGTAGAGATGCAACGCTTCATGGACGAGCCCTTCCATGGGAACATCCGCCGCGCCGTCCATGGCCCAGGTTTCCGGATAGTGGATCAAACTGCCTCCGCTCGCCCAGGCGCCGTCGCCAGTGCCCGCGATGCGAATACCCGCCGCGTTGTGCGCGGAGACCAGCATGAAGACCGCATGGTATTGGTTGAAGATCGTGCTGTACTTCCCGTTCGCCAACACCTCGCCGTCGACCTCCGTGATCTGAGTTTCGGTCGGGAGGACGCTGACCTGCCAATCGGTGAGGCCGTACGAGAGCGGCTTGATGACCTTGCTGCGGGTTGCATCGACGCGCGCTACGAAGCGGTCGATCATGGGCTGCGTCAGCACCGCGATTTCGTGAGTCTGTTCGGTCTCGAAGTTCTTGACCGGCAAAATGGCAATCTTGCTTACCGACTGGGTCGGCAGCGCGCTGCCGCTGGTCAAGTTCACGGTCTGTCCGCCAGTACCGACGTTTACGGTCTTTTCGAAGAACTTCCCGGTATAGGCGCCGGGCGTATCGCTACTCTGCCCCAAGCCGATTCGGTAGTTGCCGCTCGGTAGGCGCAGCGTGGCCGGGGTGGAAAGCCCGATGTACTCGTCGTCGACATAGATCTTGCCGGCGCCGTTGCTGGTCAATTTGACGATCGACTCGGGGCGATCGAGCCAGGGCAGCGGGATGTCGACTCGGGCGATCATACGGTCGTCTTTGTCGAGGCAGGTCCCACCCGCACAACCCAACGACGACACGACGACGCCGTCGACTTTCATCTCGAACTCGTAGTTGCCTGGGCCGCCTCCGTTTTCCACCTGGAGGCGCACCGAGTTGATCCCGTGGCGGAACCACGAGCTCACGTCTTGCCACTGGCCGAGCTTGCTGCTGCCATAAACCGCAACGGAGCGGCGGATGCCGTTGACGTGCAGGTTGACGAAGTCGTCTGCCTGGTTCGCACGGACTTGAACATTCGCCGGTCGATAATAGTGAAGCCGATCGAATTTGTATCCGGCCGAGCTCGACGGAAGCGTCAGCCGCAGCCGGAAGACCAAATCCGACGGTTTTTTGCCGAGCGCAGTCTTGTTGACCGCGTTGACCGGGAAAATCAGCGTGGTCCAATCGCCCGTACGGTCGGCGTTGATCGATACCGAACCGAGGGTCTGCTCGTACATGCCGACGGACGGCGCGTGCGCGACGAGTTGGATGGTTCCGTAGCCGGTGCCGGCGGGCGCCTTGAACTCGAGGGCGATCGAATCCGAAGGAGTTTCTGACCAAGTGGTGGGTGACGAGGAGAGCTCGGAGTACGAGAAGTTGGCGAGTTGCAGCGCCTTGGTGCGGTCGACGCTGTCGGTGACCAACGTTTTCGTGCCAGTGGTTGCGGTCCAAACGCTCGTACTTTCGAAGCCCAGGACCGTATCCGAAGACGCGAGGGCTTGAGATGCCGCGCCGACGTCTTCCTGTGATGCGTCGAGATCGCCGGGGGCGGCACCGCAGGCGGCCAGGAGCAACGACGTGGCGGCTAGAGCAAAGGCGGGAGTGAGAGGTCGAAAAAACATCGAGCGGATCCTTCTTGTTTCGCAAGGCTTGCGAGCGGGTCACCACGACGCCGATCGCGCTCGAGGTTATGCGTCTAAATCGACGCTTCGTTCAGCGCTCTGCTAGCGCCAAAGCTTTGCATTTCGCGCCAAGCGCACGCGCGCTGCGCAGCTTCGAGACCGCACTCGACGCGCGGCTTGGCGACGGCCCACAGAAATCGCTTGTCTGAGGGTCGTGCGGACCCGAAGATTGCAAAGCAAATGATCGAACTAGACGCCACGTTGTCGGCGATTCGCCAACATGATCCGTCGGACTACGAGGGTCGGCCGCTTCCTTGCCCACTAGACGGCGCAGTCAACGCGCTTCTCTGGGCGTTCATTGGGGCGTCGTCTTCGGAGCGCGATCGCCTCGGCGTCGAAGTCGATCCGGCGTTGTCACGCGTCCTGCTGGCCTTCGCCGAGCGAATGGCCTCGATGGCCGTACGGCTTACATCCGCAGCGAATGTCTTCATCGGTCTCGTGGCTCTTGCGGCCGAGGGACGGAAGACGGATCCGCAGGCGAATCTCGCGGCTCTCTCTGTGCTTCATGACGCGGCCCTCAGGATCGGCGTGGATCCACGTGAAGCTTTCGACGAGGCCTTGCCGTTCACGACGAAGGTCAGCGCTGGCGCTTTCGATGGCTTTCTACAGCGACCCGCCGAGGACAAGTCGCTCGAGGCGGGGGGCTACCGCGCAGGAGCGGACAAGGACGGATTTCGATACGAAAGAACGCCCTGAACGATCGCGACGGCCGGTTGGCGTCTCTGATAGAGATGAGTGCTCGGCGAAATATTCACTGACAGGCCAAAATTTGGCCCCGAACAGCAAACTACCCTGGAGCCCATGAACTACATGAGTGGCTGCGGGTGAAACGCCAACAACGGTGAATGAAAAACGCGGCCGCGTTCCCCTACACACCATGAGGTGCCGAACGTGAGACGCCTCCTCCGCCGTTCGACACGTGAATCCGGTTTTTTGGTTACCAACGGGTGCTGTACACGTACCCGGAGGCACCCGGAGCAGATCCGCTGAACACTTCGCAAGGGACCTTTACTTGAATCCCCGCCCTCCCCATCTCGAGCGAACCCGTTTGCCCGCCCGCGCGCTCCGAGCCTGCAGGTTAGCGCCTTGGCTGCTCGCAACGCTTTTCGTCGCCGCCTGCTCGAGTGACCCAGACCCTCAGCGCGCGGCTTCGGGTGGCGCGAGCTCGCACGGTGGCGCGAGCAACGGCCCCAGTGCAGGTGCTGGCACCTCGTCGGCTGGCACCTCAGCCGGAAACGCCAGTGGGTCGGGGGGCGCGGGCCGGAGCGCCTTGGACGTGGGCACCAAGGCAATCCACCGCCTCGGCAATATCGAATACGACAACACGATTCGTGACCTGTTGGGCACAACTCAAACTTTCGGCAGTACTTTCGGCAGTGAGGAGGCCGATGGCTTCGACAATATCGCCGAGGCTCTGACGATGAGCCCACGACTGGTCGAGTCGTACTTCAGCGCGGCGCGTGACCTCTCGGCTGCCGTGTTTGCAGATGCCAAGCTACGCACCCGCATCCTGACGTGCACCCTCGACGCAACAGACGCCACCTGCGCAAGAACCGCAATCTCCAATTTTGGCAAGCGCGCGTTTCGGCGACCGCTGGAAGCCGCCGAAGAACAATGGTTGCTTGGCAAGTACGAAGCCGCGAAGGCGCTCGGTGAGACGCCAACGGGCGCAATGCAGCACGTCGTTCACGTCGTTCTCTCCGCGCCGCAATTCCTGTATCGAGTCGAGTTCGACTCGGACTTGAAGAGCGCGGCCGCTCACCCGTTGAGCGGCTACGAACTGGCGAGCAGGTTGTCTTACGCCATGTGGAGCAGCATGCCGGACGACACGCTCTTCGCGCTGGCTGCGAGTGGCGAGTTGGCCAATGAAACTGCGATCCGCGCGCAAGTCGACCGCATGTTGGACGACCCGCGTTCGGAGATGCTGGTGAAAAATTTCGCCGCGCAATGGCTCGGCATTCGACATTTGACCGACCACGCCGTGAGCGCCACGGTCTATCCCGGGTGGACTCCGGCACTGTTGAAGTCATCGCAGCAGGAGATGGAGCTCTACTTCTCGGAGTTCCTGTACAAGGATTTACCCTTCGGCGACTTTCTGACCGCCGATTTCAACTTCGTGGATGGTGCGCTGGCCCAGCACTACGGTATGTCGCAGCCCGCTGGGGCGGGGTTTTCCCGCGTCGTAGACACGACCGATCAACGCCAGGGTTTGCTCGGGTTGGCCGGATTTCTAACTCACACCTCGCGCGAAACGCGCAGCTCGCCCATCATTCGTGGCAAGTGGATCCTGGACGCATTCGTGTGTCTGAAGCTCACGCTACCTCCCGGTCTCGTCGTCGAACCCCTGCCCGAACCCGCCGAAGGTGACGCGCCCAAAACCGTGCGCGAGCTGATCGCGACACACCGCGCATCGGTGGCCTGCGCGGGGTGTCACAACTTGATCGATCCCATCGGCTTGGCTTTGGAAAACTTCGACGGAGTTGGTCGCTACCGCACAGCATATGAAAACGGGCTGCCGATCGATACGTCGGGAGTTCTGCCGAGCGGCGCGCAGGTCAACAGCCTCGGGTCGTTGGCCAGTGAGCTCACCAAAGATCCTAGATTCCTCTCCTGTGCAGCGACCAAGCTCAATACCTACGCGCTGGGGCGGGCCATCGGCGATGCCGAATCCATCGCAGAAATCGTCGCCAAGTGGACGGCGGGAACGCCGACGCTTCGCAACTTGATCAAAGAAACGGTGACGCATGTCACCTTCACGCAACGTCGAGCTGAAATAGAATGACTCGGAGAACGCATCGGAGGCCACAATGAGTCAACTCTCACGCAGGTTGGTGCTGAGAGGCGCCGGTGTAGCGCTCGCGCTACCGTGGCTCGAGGCTCTTTCGACGGCCCCGGCGGGCGCCGCTGAGGCGGCGCCCGTCAAGCGCTTCGTGACGGTTTACATGCCGAACGGCGCCTCGACGCTGTGGTGGAAAACCACGGGGAGCGGGGCGGGGTCCGCGTGGCAGCTATCGCCGCTTCTCGAGCCGTTTGCCGCGGTCAAGAGCAAGATGCTGCTACTGCGGCAGCTGGGCAATTTCACCTGGCGGCGTGACCTGCTGAAATTGAGCCCAGCCTGGACCACGTATCGGGAGCGAAACGACTTTTGCGGCGTGTGCCGAATGCCCGCCGGTGCGTTCGTGGCCCCCAGCCACTCTCGCGATCCAGCCGCCATGCTCAACTGCATGGACGGTGACGCATTTCGGCAAGCCCGCGGAGAGAGCGTCGCCAACAGCTCGTCGAACGGCGAGACGATCGACCAGCTGATCGCTCGGAGTTTACCGACGCCGACGCCCGTGGCGAGCATGCAACTCGGCCTCCTCAACGGCAACGGCGGCTTCGATGAACGTCACAGCGCCTTGTCGCGCAACCTGTCCTGGAGCAAAGCCGGGACTGCACTGGGTAAGGATCTCGAGCCAAAGGTCGTGTTCGACAAGCTGGTCGCGGCTGGAGCGGGCGGCAGCAGCGCGGACCCTGCGGTCATCGAAGCGGCCGCGCGTCGGCGCGCTCTCGATCTCAGTGCTCTGGATGCCCTTTCAGAGAGCACGACTCAGCTGCAGGCGCGGCTAGGTAAGGGGGACCGGGAGCGGCTCGATCAGTTCCTGACCGGCGTTCGCGAGCTCGAGGTCAGGGTCAACAACGTTGGCACGGCACCGACCGCGACCGCGTCCTCGTGTAGCCCGGTCAAGTTACCGGTTGACTCGAGCCAGCCCGAGATCCGCGGTGGCGTGATGAACGACTTGCTGGTGATGGCACTCGCCTGCAACGTCACTCGTGTCGCCACATACATGCTCGACAACAGCCGCTCCGACCTGGTCTACAGCTGGGTTCGGCGGCGTGACTTCGAGAAGGGCGGGGTGGAGGTGGGCGGTACCGCGACCTCTTATCACGAGTCGCAACACCACACGGGAGTCAGCCCGGATTTCGCTTCCATCACGCGCTGGCACGTCGAACGGGTTGCCGATTTGGTGAAGAAGCTCGACCAGGTGAAAGAAGGCGACCGAACGCTGCTCGACAACAGCTTGGTGATGTTCTTGAGCGATATGCATCACGGCGATCACGCGGCCTTCGACTTGCCCTTCGCCCTCTTCGGGGGCGGCGGCACTTTCCGACAGAACGAACTGGTGATGTTGCCCGAAGCAATCGAGGGCATCCGGCAGCTTCGTGACGTGCACTTCACGATCGCGACTCGCTTCTTTGGCCTCAATATCCCGAGTTTCGGGGAAGACATGCGCGGCATCCCCAACCAACCCATCACAGAAATCCTCGTGTAGCTTCTTTGCCGAACATCAGCATGCCTCGAAAGTTCAAGCCCCTCGCGCTCGCGGCCCTAGTCTCCTTGGGGTTGAGTCTCGGCTGCGGCAGCGAGGACAAGCCAGGCGACCCGCTGGCGGGCGCAGGCGGCGCCGCTTCCAGTTCTGGTGCGGAGGCCGGACTAGCGGGGGTGGCTGGTCGCGGAAGCACCGGCGGAGCAGGCACGAACGCCACTGCGGGTCAGCCGAGCGGGGGCGCCGCGACGGCCGGTAGCGCCGGCGCGAGCAACGGCAGTGGTGGCAGCGGGGCAACGGGCGGAGAGAATGCGGCGGGGGCCACCAGCGGCGGCACCTCAGGTGGGACTAGTGCGAGCGCAGGCAGCGCAGGCAGCGCCGCGGGCAGCGCGGGCAGCGCGGGCAGCGCGGGCAGCGCCGGCTCGCTAGGAAACGGCGACCTCGCGCCGCCCCGCCCAATCAACGTCACCGCGGCCAAAGCTCGGCATCAAGCGACCTTCCGCGCCAAAGACGCCGACTCGTCGGTCTCGTTCAATGACAATTCCGAAGTCGCCGTGCTCGACAACCGCGCTCCCATCCTGCTCGGTAAGTTGGTCCTCCAATTCGGAGGCGTGGGCACCAACAACGGCACTCTAGGCGGCGGAGGTGAGTTCTGTGCCCGGCGCGGCTTCCACGTGCTCGGCCTTGCCGCATTTCAGGACTACGACATCGTAAGCTTCGGTGCCGCCTTCTTCGGCGATGCCCGACGCGAGGTGTTCGAGGGGAAAGAGTACACACGGCTCGGAGCATTCGCGAACATCAAGATGACTCCGGCGGACGGTGTCGCGCAGCGCACCCAAAAGGCGCTCGCTTATCTTCACGGCAAGTATCCTGATCAAGATTGGGGCTACTACCTTCAGGCCGACGGCTCCGTTCGCTGGTCCGACGTGATCTTCACCGGCTTTTCGCACGGGGGTTCCAACGCTGCCCGTTTTGCGATGTTGGTGCGCGCCTCGCGAGTTGTCTCCGCCTCCTCGCCCCGCGAGAACCTTTGCGTTCGTTCGGACCCAAACAACTGCGGTGGCGTAGTCGCGACGTGGCTCAGTGAAACCCCAAAGACCCCGATCGATCGCTTCTTCGCACTCTCCGGCACGTCCGACGACCAACATCTGCAGCAATTGTTCGCGATGGAAAAGCTCGGCTACAGCGGCGAACCCACAAGCATCGACGGTGCGACCCCACCGTTCGCGAACTCGCATCGCCTGACGACCAAAGCCCCCCACACCGACTTCTGTGGCGACGCGCGCTACGCCGCGGCCTGCAACTACATGTTCGGCGTTCCGCCCGAGAACCACGCGGGCACCTCCCCGTAGCGTGAAGTGCCGACCGGCGCCCTCGGCGGCGGCGAGGAGCTACTCGTAAATCGCTTTTTCTTTGGCCAGCCGTGTTCAGATGCGAGCAAGTGGCCCGCGCGCCCCTCGACCCGTCGAGAATCGATGCCACGCTGCCTGGCTCGCCTCCGCTCACACAACCAAGCGAACGAAAATGACTTCAATCAGCTACCCCCATCTCAGCCAATCCTTTCGCATCTGCTTGGCGGCCGCGGCCGTGTTCGGGGTGGGCTGCAGCTCCTCGTCGAGTGGCTCGGACGCAACCGCGGGCACACCGGGCTCAGCTGGCGGCGCGCTCGGCGGCTCGACCGCGGCGGGCGGCAGCAGCACGTTGGCCGGGGCGCCGGGCACGGGTGGTATATCGGGCAGCGGAGGCGCCTCCGGAGCGAGCGCGCTCGCTGGCAGCGGGGGCGCGGCTCCAACCGGCGGTGGCAGCGCGGGTGGTAGCGCACCGGCCGCAGGCGCGGGTGGTAGCGCACCGGCCGCAGGCGCGGGCGGACTTAGCTCAGCGGGTTCTGCGGGTTCTGCGGGTTCGGCCGGCTCGGCGGGTTCGGCCGGCTCGGCCGGTTCGTCGGGCGCCACCGTGTGCGTCGCGAAGACCGCCGTCGCCAACATGAAGCTCGGTTGGAACCTGGGCAACAGCTTGGACGTCCCCGACGCGAGTAAGTCGGACACGGCCGTGGAAACGGCTTGGGGCAACCCACTGATTAGCGCAGCCTTGCTCAAGGCCGTCTCGGCCGCAGGCTTCGGTGCCGTGCGCATCCCCGTGACTTGGATCGGTCGCATGGGTCCCGCGCCGAGCTACACCATCAGCTCCGCGTTCGTCGGGCGCGTCGAGCAAGTCGTCAAGTACGCGCTCGACGCGGGCCTGTACGTGATCATCAACATTCATCACGACGGCGGGCACAACGTGACCGGCAAGTGGCTATCGTTGGTCGACGGTTCGGGGCAAGTCACGGCTGCCAACACGGCGGCCGTGACCAACGAGTTCAAAGCGCTTTGGAGCCAAATTGCCACGCGCTTTGCCTCTTATGGCGACCACCTCGTGTTCGAGTCCATGAACGAAGTCATGGTCGACTACGGCACACCCAAGCCCGAATACTACACGGTAATCAATAGCCTCAATCAGACGTTCGTCGATACCGTGCGCGCGACCAGCGGCAACAACGCGACGCGCTGCTTGGTCGTGCCCGGTTACAACACCAACATCGACTACACCGTTGCCGGCTTCGTGTTGCCCAAGGACACTTCGACCGGCAAGCTGATCTTGAGCGATCACTACTATGATCCGTTCACGTTCGCGGGTTCGGCGGAAACGCACACCTGGGGCGCGGGCAACCCAGGTATCGACAACTGGGGTCAAGAAGATTGGGTCAAGTCTCAAATGGCAAAGCTCAAGTCGACGTTCATCGACAAGGGCGTGCCGATGATCTTGGGCGAGTACGGCGCGGTCAACCAAGCGGGTTACGAGAACTACCGACGCTACTACCTCGAGTACGTGACCAAGGCCGCCCATGACGTAGGCATCACGCCGTTCTATTGGGACAACGGCGGCAAGAACTCGGGCAGTGACGGCTTCGGCTTGATCGACCGCGCGAACAATGCGGTGCTATATCCGACCGTGCTGCAAGCCCTGACCCGCGCCGTCACCTCGAACTACGCGTTGACAGACGTCGCCAAGCCGTAACGAGAGTCGGCGTCCTGGTCAACGAGCGGGCTCACTTCTGCGAGGTGCACCCGCGTAGTTGGCTTCGATAGCAGCAGTGGGAATGTCCACCCGCGAACGGGTCGACGTCGTACGCTGCTGCCTCGAGCAACTCGTTGAACGGTCACTGGCTCGGGGGCATTGTCGCATTTCGACTTTTTGGAGGTGGACCGGAAAAAGATCGTCGTCGTTGTCGTTTCAGCCTGGGTACGGGAGCCATACAGGTGGATCGACGGTGATCACGAAAAAAGGAGACGACATGCGCTACATGATTCTGATTGGACACGACGAAAAAGGCGGCAAGGCCATGACCCCTGAGCAGCATCAGGCGTTGTTTGCTGCGTACCAGCAGTACGAGGCCGACCTGAAGCATGCCGGCGTCCTGCTCGGCGGCGATCCCCTGCAGGGCAGCGACCGAGGAGTGCGCATCAGCAGCGAAGGAGGCAAACGCAAGCTCCTGGACGGCCCGTTCAGTGAGTCGAAAGAGATCATTGGTGGCTACGTCTTGCTCGAGGTCAAATCGCGCGACGAGGCCGTGGAGTGGGCGGCGCGCTGCCCCGCCGCCCAGCTAGGCGCGTGGAGCTATGTCGAGCTGCGCGAGATCCAAGAAATTCCTCGCTGACGCGCGCCCACGGTAGTGCTCTGGTCGGGGGCATGTCGGCTCCCGACGACAGTCATCGCACCGATCACGTGGCGCGCGTTGCCGCTGCCATCTGGCGCATCGAATCGGCGAAGCTGATTGCGGTGCTCGCACGCCTGCTTCGTAGCGTCGACTGGGCCGAAGAGCTCGCTCAAGACGCCTTCGTGGAAGCCCTGCAATCCTGGCGCAAGAATGGCATCCCCGAGAATCCCGGTGGTTGGCTGATGACCGCCGGGCGACACCGCGCGCTCGACGCGCTGAGGCACACGCGACGCGCCACGCGTCAGCATACGCAAATCGAGCGCGAGCAGCAGCGATCGATGGCGGCAGACTTCGACGAGACCAGCGATGATCTGATCGGGGACGATCTGCTGCGCTTGATGTTCGTCGCCTGCCATCCCGTGCTGTCGCAAGAGGGGCGCGTCGCGCTCACGCTGCGCCTGCTCGGCGGGCTGACAACGGTCGAAATCGGGCGTGCGTTCCTAGTGCCGGAGACCACCATCGCGCAGCGCATCACCCGCGCCAAGCGCGCGCTTGCCGATAAAGAGATCAGCTACGAGCTGCCGCAACCCGCTGACCTACGGGCTCGACTCGATTCCGTACTCGAGGTCATCTACCTGGTGTTCAACGAGGGATACCTCGCCAGTGCCGGCGACGATTGGATGCGCCCGGCGCTTTGCGAAGACGCCCTGCGCCTCGGGCGCACCCTCGCTCAACTCGTACCGACCGAGTCAGAAGTCCATGCACTCCTATCGCTCATGGAAATCCAAGCCTCGCGCGCCCGGGCCCGCACCGGCCCCGACGGCGGAGCGCTCTTGCTCCTCGAGCAAGACCGCAGCCAGTGGGACACCCTGCTCGTTCGGCGCGGCTTGGAGGGCCTGAGGCTCGCCGAATCGCAAGTACGAACGGGCCCGGGCCCGTATCTCCTGCAAGCCGCAATTGCAGGCTGCCACGCACGCGCTCACGAAGCGCGTGACACGGACTGGTCTCGAATTGCCTCACTGTACGCGGCGCTCATGCACATCGCGCCCTCGCCCGTGATCGAGCTGAACCGCGCCGTCGCGGCAGGCATGGCGTTTGGTCCCGCCGTTGGCCTCGCCATCGTCGACCCATTGATGGGCGACCCTGACTTGAGCGAATACCCGTTCTTGCCCAGTGTCCGCGCGGATCTCCTGGCGAAGCTCGGTCGCTTTGCCGAAGCAAAGACCGCCGTCGAACGCGCTGCCGCCCTCACCAGGAACGCGCGCGAACGCGCCCGCTTTCTGGAGCGAGCAGCGCAGTATAGCCGGGAAATGCGCGCTGGTGGATAGAGAGAGCCGGTCCGCGGGTAACAGGCCGAGCGGGCCGAATACATGCATGCATGCGAGTTAGGGGTTCGCTTGCGCACCGTGAGGGTTTCGTCGTCTTGCAGCGCCGATTGCCGCGAAGATCAGGAGGGAGAGCCACCCGGCAGAGTTGCGGCTGCCTTTGGCCGTGGTGCACGAGCACCCCGCACTCTCATCTCCGTCGGCATCTGTTGCTGACGACGAGCCGCCCGCACCGGTCCCAGCGCCTCCTAGGGCCAGGCCTCCCGTCCCACCGAAGCTAGCCTGGCTGCCGCCAGCGGGGGCGGTCGTGCCGCCGATCCCAGCCGCTCCGCTCGCGCCGCCGGTGGCCACCAGGGAGCCGCCCTGACCAACCGGGCTCGCGCCTGCCAATCCGCCGCCCCCGCCGGTTCCGAGCGTAGCGCCACCGATCCCCCCCGCTCCGGGGCCTGTCGTGCCCCCCGCTCCGGCGAGTCCCGTAGTGCCACCGCCGCTCGCAGCGCCACCGCCGCTCGCAGTGCCGCCGCCGCCCGTTGTGTCGCCACCGGTCCAGGCATTCTGGAGCTGCGCCAAGCCCGAGGGGTTCGGAACAGAAAGCACCGTGTTGGAACCGCTCCCGCTGCGCGTGGTCATGCTGTACCAGTCGCCATCCTTGAGACCGGCCCAGTAGAAACTGCCCATCTTCCAAGCGCGCAGCTGGCTGCTCATGCCGCGGATGTAGGCCTCGAAATAATTGGTCGGCGACTTGCTGTAATCGAGCGCGCCGTAGTTGGTCCCGTTTTTGCTGCCGGGGCTCATCGGCCCGCCCCACTCGGTGCACACGGTGCGGTCCGAAAAATTGCCGACTTCACCCTTGAAGTGGCTCACCCATTGGGACTCGCTCTTCCAAGTGTCCGGGCCAAAGAAGCTGTAATCGTGCACGGCTAGAAGGCAGCCGTTCAGGGCGCTGGCCGAGGCAATATTGGGAACGTTCTGGGCGTTACCGGTTCCGTCGAGAATGACCCTGCCCTTCGGAATGGACGGAAATTGCGCGAGCCAGCTGCTGTACAGCGCGATGAGGTCGTTGGTGGTGTACATGTTGGGTTCGTTGAAAACTTCGAAATAGACGTTTTCGTTCGGCCCATACTTGGTGACCACCGTCTTCCACATGTTCCAAAAAGCGTTCATGTCCGGGGGCTTGTTGGTCTTGGCGCTGTCCCAATAGCAAAGGACAACGCTGCCCTGAGAAAGCACGCCATCGATCGCGCCCGTGTACGTGTTCCAGTAAGTTGAGACGGTTGCCTCGTTGATGGGCAAGCGCACGGCGTTCGCCCCTAGCTTCGAGACGAACTGACTCATGACCCTGGTTCCCGTGGCCAACGCCGAGCTGTACGTGTCGGATGAAGAAAGACCGGAAACATAGACCACGCCAGACTGGAAATTGTCCCTCGAATCGGCCCAGTTCACGCCGCGAAACTGGTTGGTCGTCGCCCAGGCGGGCGTCGCGACTAGGGCAATCGCGATAGACAGCAGGGCACTCTTTCTGAACATGCTTGATTCTCCAGTCCGACATCTAAACGCGGCCGCGCACCGCTCGAGCAGCGCGACGCGCAGGCAGATCATCGCACTCGGGATACTATTGCGCCGAGAGCCGCCGTTTGCCACGAAATCTTCCGGCTTCCGCCAAGCAGCAACGATCCGTCCCCGTGACCGCGAGTCGCTAAATGAGCGGCGCGCGCGCGAAAGGGGAGGGGCGGCGCTGCTGATGCGAACGCAGTCGGACGACCCTGCGCATCTCGCAAGCGTTAGGGCGGGCAGCCACCAGGCGGCCAACAACCCGTCCCCGCGCCAACTTGCAGAAGGCCCGGGCAGATGTCTACGCGTCGGCCTTTTCCGACTGCCATCATCGCCTCGCAGCTATCGTAAGCGAATTCAGCTGGATCAACGCACAGGCAGGCCTGTTTGTCGCGGTCGAGGTACTCGAAGCAGCAGTCGAGCTTGCCCGTGCATAGGCCGTCAGCCGCTTGTTGCGCGGCCTCAGCGCAACTATTGACGAAGATGGGCTGCGCGCTGGGTAGCGCGAAGCCGTTGATCATGCATCCGCATTGTTTCGGTAAGCCCTCGGGTCCCGTGCAGTCGAGCTCTACTGGGTATTGCCCAACCTGGCAGTTGACGCGGCACGCCGCGGCGGTAACCGACGCCGACGGGTAGTAGCAAGTGGTGTAGCTCCCTTCTACCGCTATATCAGCACTGTGTTGATCCCGGCAGTCGAGGAGCGCAGCATTTTCGTTCGCGCATGTGGCGGTCGAGCCGAACGTAGGCCCGTACGTGTTGGCCCCGTCGCAAATAGGTGCAACGAACGTCGATCTCGCTCCACACGCGATGTCCTCGCGCCAAGCGTCTTCGCACTCGGATGCCTCGTTTTGGTGATACCAGAGCACCTGTGATACACAGGACTCGACCGCTTCATCGACTGTGCAGCCCGGCACGCTGTTCGGTGCGCCGCTCGTCAAACACCCCTGATTGCCGAGCGCAACGCAGTAGGCGCGGGCGAGAGCCCATTGCTCCTGGGCCGCTGGGGCGGTCGGCTTGGGCACGGGCGTGACGTGGCACTGAAGCGGATCCCAAGTCACCACGCCTGCGGCGTTCCCCGCCATCCCGCCAAGCCCGGCCCCGCCGCCCGTTGCGGACGACGCGCCGTCGTTCTCGTTGCGCGCTCTGCCACAACTTAGCAGCAACAGGACTCCTGCAACGGTCGCGACAGGACAGAATAATTTCCTGATCATCGCGGTGCTCTCCGACATGCGCTCCCTCCAAACCCCCATTCCCGGAACCTACACGCGTTCGTGCCAGGACGATCCACATAAATCTCGGGTGACCTCGGTGGCTTCAGGTTAGGGACCAGAGGTACAACCTGGCACTCCTGCCCTTCGCAAGAACGCGATCGCGCGCGTGTGAGCGTCAATCTCGCCTCAGGGCGGCGCTCGATTCATGCTAGCTCGGCCGAAGTTCTGCATCGCGGCGCACGCGGCGCAGCGAGTTTGACGTAGCCTTGATTTCTTGCAAAAAGTTGGGTGATGCCTGACCGCGCGCCTTCCGACACCTTGCCCGCCGTGCGCTTCGATCTCGCGGGGCAGGTGGCGCTCGTTACTGGTGCGGCACGGGGGCTTGGTCGGTCGATCGCCCTGGCGTTGGCGCAAGCCGGCGCGGATGTAGTGCTCGGTCTGCGTGAGCGCGCTTCCGGCTTGGCGCTCGCAGAGCAGATCCGAGGCTTGGGTCGGCGCGCGTTGCCCGTTCAGATGGACATCACGCAACGCGCACAAATCAGCGCAGCGGTCGCCGAGGCCATCGCGCACTTTGGCCGCATCGACATCTTGGTCAACAACGCGGGCATCGGGCCGCCCGCGCTCGCCGTCGACGTGACGGAAGCCGATTTCGACGAAACGCTGAGCGTGAACTTGAAGGGCACGTTTTTCGTCAGCCAAGCGGTGGGTCGGCACATGGTTCAAAGCCGGTCCGGCAAAATCGTGATGCTTAGCTCGCAAGCGGGCTTCGTCGGCTTGCCGACCGAGTCCGTGTATTGCATGACCAAAGCGGCCATCTCCCACCTGACGAAATGCCTCGCGGTCGAGTGGGGCCCTCACCAAGTGAACGTCAACGCCGTCGCGCCCACGTTCATTCGCACCCCAGGCACGGTGAAGTGGCTGGAAGACGAGTCGTTCAGTCGGGACCTGTTGAGCAAAATCCCACTCGGCCGCGTCGGCGATCCAGTCGACGTGTGCGGCGCGGTCGTCTTCCTCGCATCACCCGCGGCCGCCCTGATCAACGGGGCCACACTCCTGATCGACGGCGGGTTCACGGCGCGCTGACCGGTTTGGCTTGGGCAAGCGGGCGCGGCGCGACCAATCGCGTCGCGTAGCTCGCAACGCGACCGCTCGCGAGTGTCACGAATCGGCGAGGCTCGCGCTCCATCAGCGCGCACTTGCACGGCTTGGCGGGGGACGCCGAGTGACGGCACCCGACAAGCCGAAGGCGGCTCGCGTGAAGAACGAGTCGAGTCTGATTTTCGGGCGGCAGGTCGTTTCTAGGATCGATTTG
>Ga0247740_1000565_pt1 | contig 17531 bp, 21 predicted proteins | sample UWRJL148409B2_FD_180942 | JGI IMG/M metagenome (GOLD analysis project Ga0247740, IMG submission 180942) | Plant litter microbial communities from Arlington Agricultural Research Station in Wisconsin, United States - UWRJ-L148-409B-2 | ecosystem: Environmental > Terrestrial > Plant litter >...
CGTTTTAGTCTGATGTTCGCAATATACCTTCGTATGCAGCACATTCCGCCCATCACCTACGCATCTATGCTCCTACGTCCGGCTATCAGTCGGCTTTCCTTACGGACACTTACACGGCTACCCACCAAATTCCACCCTCTAATCCCAGCACGATCAATGGCTGTCCAAACAAATGGCGATCTGAACAACACGGCCGCAGAACGCGCGCGCATCGAGCTCGCGGTAGATCCAGCGTTCAGCGATCGTTCGTTTGCGATTCCAGCGGCTGAAGATGATGCGGCGGTTCGCGAAAGCTATCGACCTTTTCTACTCGATGAAGACGTGACGCGGAGCGATTGGGTTGCCAAGCTGGAACTTAGTACTGTGTTGAAGATGGTGGATGCGCAGGTTCCTGGGGGTCGGGAGGAGAGGTTGAGGGTATTGGTGTTGTATGGGAGTTTGCGGCAGCGGTGAGTGTTTTCTTGTTTCTGGGAATGGGCTGTTGTTTCTAAAGGTGGGGGGCTAATGTGCGCCCAGGTCATACTCGAAATTGCTAGCATATGAGGCGTCGAGGATTCTCTTCCGACTAGGCTGCGATGTTCGCGTCTATAATCCCGCGGGTCTCCCAGTCAAGGATGATATCCAGCACTCGCACCCGAAAGTCCAGGAACTGCGCGAGCTGAGCAAGTGGAGCGATGGACATGTGTGGATATGTCCCGAGCAGCACGGTAACCTCGTCAGTGCACCCTTCAGCGCAGTCAAACGATCGGCACACTGACACTTGCATACGCTAGACTGCCGTCTTCAAAAACCAAATCGACTGGATTCCTCTCTCAACAGGCTCCGTCCGCCCCACTCAAGGCCGCACCCTCGCAGTCGCCCAAGTCTCGGGCGGCTCGCAGTCATTTAACACTGTTAACAGCTTACGCATCCTCGGTCGCTGGATGCGCATGTTTGCCATCCCGAATCAGAGCTCAGTGCCGATGGCTTACACGCAGTTTACGGATGCTGATGCCGCGGAGGGAGGGAGTAGGCTGATGGCGAGCGGGAATCGGGATCGTCTTGTGGATTGCATGGAGGAATTTGTCAAGTATAGTCTTGTAATGAGGCCGCATTTTCAGCTTTTTGGCGATCGGTATAGTGAGAGGGAGGATAGGAGGAAGAAGGAGGAGAAGGCGAGGTTAGCTGAGGAAGAGAAGGCGAGAGTGGAGAAGGGGGATGTGTTGAACGGAGTGAGGGTGGATGCGATTTGATTGAGCTTTGGTGTTGATGCGGTTTGGTGCAATTTTGAAGTCGAGAAGCGCTTTATGCAAGTGGTGGATATTCTAGCAGTCCTGCATCTCCCTAGAGATTATTTTAGACAGACGTATATAGACGATTGGGGCCGAAGCATAGCGGGTAGGCGCATCGCGCGGGACTACCACAACAGCATTGTTCTCTAAGTATAATCAGGTCACGCGAGTCAAAAGATAAGTCCCGAATCTAGCTGCTCAACTTGGTAGGTTATACGGAATGAACGACGTAATCCAGGTGAACAAGCAGCTACTAAGATCCTCGAGCGGCTGAACCCACGAATACAACCTCCTTCAACTCATCCCGACGCGTGCAATTGAGATGCTACCATCTCGGCCAATGGTGTTTCCTACTTCGCATCGAAGAGAGAATTGAGCGTCAACATACATGATCTCGTTTACAAGATGTTAGCGGTGAGGATGAATGACCTCAGGGAATATCTGGGGTTGTAACCTGGCAGATGCCAGGACAGGGGTTACAAGTGCTGCAGAGATGTTTAACTGAAAGCAACAGATCTTCCACCGTTGAAAGTTGGCCGAATGTAAATATACCTCGGAGTTGCACGGCATCAGAAGGGTAGAGAGTCGTCGGCGTGATAGATCCGGGTCCGACATTGCAAAAGAATGGGGAAGCGAGACCGAGCTTGACAGAACATGTGCTCCTCGTTGAGACCACCCTACGGATCGTCTACTCAGACTTCCTCGAGCACCAGTTCTATGGCGACCATCTACCGGACCCACCCACGTGTACATCGTTCGCAGTTCGGGACATATGCCGTTCCCCGCAAATTTGCTATCGTACCTGCAATACTTCCCTATTACGACAATGCTATAAGCGAGAGGTAGCAAACCCACACGTCGGAAACTCTCTCCACATCCCGAGACCACCAGCCATGAGGCCGTATCCTTACTGTCTTTAACCGGCTTGCTGGGATCTGGCATGCATGTGTAAGACCAAGCCCACACTGCCGTGAATAATTACCATGATATATTGGCGCCGTCGACTGCTATTGCCCACAACATGCTTGGATCTGCTCGTGGACTGTATGAAGTAGAACTACCAAGAGGGAAGACGTCAGTGCTCATAGGTGGAACGGCGACTTCAGCCTGTCTAAAGAGGAGCAATATGGCGATGGCCACATGCGACATGGATTCGGGTAATGAGAGAGACCATTTCAGAGGATATGAATCCTTTTCTGTGCAGCTAAATATTCCTGCATCCCCTAGGCGAAGTTGAGAGTTGTCGAACTTTGAACGTGAATCTCACAAGCCGTCACATCCCATCATGTTCCGCTTAACCGCATCTCTTACGCTAAGCGCTCTCTTCCTCCTCGCACTGTTCAACAATGTCTACGCCGCAACAGCGGGCTGCGGCAAGACGCCTACCCTGAAGAGCGGTACCCAAACCGTCACCATAAACGGCAAGCAGCGCAAATGGATTCTCCGCATTCCAGACGGTTACAACAACACTCAACCTTACCGCTTCATCTTCGGTCTGCACTGGCTCAGCGCCGACATGAACGGGGTTGACGGCGGAAACGCACCGTACTACGGCCTCAAAGCCCTCGCACAAAACAGTGCCATCTTTGTGGCGCCTGACGGCCTGAATAAGGGATGGGGCAATTCCAACGGCGAAGACATCACCTTCCTCGATACGATCCGCAAACAGATCGATGAGCAGTTTTGTGTTAACGAGAATCTTCGCTTCTCGTTAGGCTTCTCGTATGGCGGCGCGATGAGCTTCAGTCTCGCATGCAGCCATGCAAAGGACTACCGCGCCATTGCCATTCTCTCCGGTGCCACACTTTCTGGATGCGCCGGTGGTAATGACCCAATTGCGCTTTATCAACAGCACGGTGTCAAGGATAGCGTGTTGCCCATCGCCCAGGGCAGGCAGATCAGGGACCGCTTTCTCAAGAACAATGGGTGTCAGACGAAGAACGCGGCTGAGCCGGCGAGGAACAGCAGGCAGCGGATTACCACCGTGTACGATGGGTGCACTCACCCAACTCAGTACACTGCCTTCGATGGGGATCATGTTGCGCTGCCAGATAATGGGGGAAATGATGCTGGGTCAAATAGCTTTACGCCTCCAGAGGTGTGGAAATTCTTTTCGCAGTTCACTTGATTGGCCTGGAACTCGGTGTCCTTGGTATGCATGGTGCGGCTGAGTGGGATTCCGGACTCGGCGAATCGATGCATTGCGTTCGGTTGCTCGCAGTGAAGCTAAGACATATAAGAGAACAATCTATCCATCCGTTTGCCAAACAGTCTTTCTTGATTTCGTTGTTGATGTTGCAGAGTTGGCGCGTATCATTGAGACATTCTCCAGACAAGTTGTGGGTTAATTGGCCTAGAGAGTTAGTGTCAGTTTCCCAATTGGACGCCACCCTGCAAACAGTCGAGGTAAGCGGTCTTTAGTAAGCCTAATTATTGGCGATAGTCTTACATACTTTTCCAGACGAAATGGTTTCTTGAATATGACCAGCATCAGCTCGATCATGCAATTACATACGGGGGTGTAGCAGGTATACGACGACTGTCAGCACACGGTAAGCATCTGTCAGATGTAGCCCTTATATTGCTACGTGAGTGAAGTGGCTCTACCCGCGCCCTCAGTCATGTCTTTCTCCACGAACTTGAACGGCTCAGTTACTGGCGACCAGCCCGAGCTCCCCATCGCCATCGTAGGCGGCGGTTTAGGCGGACTTGCTCTAGCTGTCGGTCTCCTCAAACATGGAATTGAAATCAACATATACGAGGCTGCGCCAGTCTTCTCTGAGATAGGTGCTGGCGTAGCCTTTGGGTCAAACGCCACGCGAGCTCTCGGCTTGATCGATGAGGCACTACTCGAAGGCTACAAGAAACACGCGACATTCAACGAAGACCGCAACCGCGATGATACGTTTGGGAGTATGCGATGGGGCACAGACGAGAGGAAAGAAGGCGGGAAGAAGGCTGGCGACTTCATTGATGATGTGAGAGATGATAGGTACTCGGAGATGGTGAAGAGGACTGGAATGAGAACGAGAAGCTGTATACATCGCGCACGACTTTTGGAGGTGCTGGTATCACTGATACCAAATGGTATCACAAACTTCGGAAAGACCTTCGAAAGTGTGGAAGAACAGCCTGATGGTACGCTCAAGTTGCACTTCGCCGATGGTAGCACTGCACTTGCGAGTGCACTGATCGGATGCGATGGTATCAAGAGCAAGACGCGAGAAGTCGTATGTGGATCCAACGTCAAGCCAAACTACGCTGGAGAATATGCCTATCGTGCCATGGTCCCCAAGGCAGACGCCGAACAAGCCCTAGGAGCCGAACTTGCACGAAACGGACAGCTCTACCTTGGCTACGGCGCCTACATAGTTACATACCCTGTCGAGAACTGCGAATTCACCAACATGGTGGCGATACCACTTGACTCTGGCGAGTCATGGGCTCGGAACGAGGACGCTGGGACCGCACCTGCATCCAAGGACAACTTCACACGATACTTTGAAGGATACTATACTCCATTGATAAAAGTCATCCAGAAGTACCTCCTGCCTGTCCGATGGGCACTGTTTGATCTGCAGCACTCTGCACCCTATTACCGCCGCCGAGTATGTCTGCTCGGCGACAGCGCTCACGCAACGACACCGCATATGGGCGCCGGTGCAGGCATGGCTATGGAAGATGCTTATATTCTGAGCCATCTCATCGCTTCCGTGAATGGAAAGTCGGATATCGAAAACGCATTCCGGGCGTACGATGCGGTGCGGCGACCTCGTACGCAGAAGGTTATTGAGAACAGCAGGACTGCCGGCCTTCTTCTGGACTGCATGATGCCTGGGATAGGTGATGATACTAATACCATTATCGAGCGCTCGACGTCTATGTACGAGTGGCTCTGGCATGAGGATTTGGAGGCGCAGTTGGAGCAAGCGAAACGCTTGTTGTAGGTGGACTCTGAAAGTCATTGGGACTCGTGCATGGCTGCTTGTAAATCCCCTTCATGAGTGTTTCATCTTCCATTTAGTGTTTACTCTTCATGTTCGTAATCCAGTAGTCCTGCGCACCACGATTAGTGTTCTGGTTGAATTCCAAAGGATGTTCTATCTCGAAGAGCATGGAAAGAACCTCGAGAGTTCCTAAAGACATTACTTACTATTTATCTCATGGTGATTACTTGTAGACGACCGAGTATTAATCCATAGTTGAATCAGAAGTCATGTAGAAAGCTTGGATGAGGCTGCACACATCACGAAAGGTGACAAATGTGGTAGTCGATGACAGATGACGTCACTGATAACAAAGCGGGAAAAAACTGCCGCAAGTCTGCCGAAGGTCGCCCACAACGTCGAAACGTAAGGAACATTATTTATGGCTTTGAAATGCGGCCAAAAATTCTCCGGACCGTCCGCTAACACAATGATCCAATATATATACTATTATAGGCGGCGCATACGTCCACCCGTTCAACAAAAGAAAACCTCAATTTGTTCAATCTACACTCCGGCTTCACATCCACCACATAATCCACAATGTCGGACTCAAGACTGTTTCAGCCCTTGAAGGTGGGCAACGTCGAGATTAAAAACCGCATCGCCATGGCTCCACTCACACGCTATCGCGCATCTGACGACTATGTGCCTCTTCCGGACATAGTCGCAGAATATTACGCACAACGCGCCTCAGTGCCTGGGACCCTACTCATCAGTGAAGCGACCTTCATCTCGCTCGATGCGGCCGGTGCCCCAAATATACCTGGAATATGGAACCAGAAGCAAATTGACGCCTGGAAGAAAGTAACCGATGCGGTGCATCAAAAGCGTAGTTTTATCTACTTACAACTATGGCACCAGGGTCGTGTTGCAAACGTCGCGCAGGCCAAGAAGGAGAACTTCACAATCATGGGTCCCAGCCCGATACCCGCAGGCGAGAGCTATGCGACACCCAAAGAGATGACGACGGACGACATCAAGAAAGCAGTCGCAAATTACGCACAAGCAGCTAAGAACGCCATTGCCGCCGGATTCGACGGTGTAGAAATCCACGGCGCAAACGGATATCTCGTCGACCAATTCCTCCAGGATGTTTCCAACCAGCGCACAGACAGCTACGGCGGCTCTGTAGAGAATCGCTCCCGCTTTGCAATTGAAGTCACCAAAGCCGTCGTTGATGCCGTCGGCGCAGACAAGACCGCAGTTCGTTTGTCTCCCTTTAGCGAGTTCCAGGCCATGAAGATGAAGGATCCTCTCCCCCAGTTCTCCGACATCACCAAGAAACTCGCTTCATTTAACCTCGCCTACCTGCACCTTGTCGAAGCTCGCATCAAAGGAAACGACGACGTTGAAGCTACCGAGAAGCTGGATTCATTCATCGATCTATTCCCTGGCCCTATTTTCATTGCGGGAGGCTTCAAGCCTGATTCCGCGAAGCGGTTAGTGGATGAGGAGTTTCCAAAGAGGGACATTGTGGTTGTGTTTGGGCGGTACTTTATCAGCACGCCCGACCTTGTGTACCGGATTCAGAAGGGTATCGATCTTACACCGTACAACCGCGCTGTGTTTTATCAGCCCAAGCAGACGAAGGGGTACAACGACTATCCGTTCAGCAAGGAGTTCCAGACGGCATCGGCAAACTCGTAAACGGCTTGTTTGTTTCATCGATTGTTGATTTGCGCGGTCTTGATGAATATCTCAATAGATATTCGCATTGCGGGCAGGCCTTGTGACAAATTATTACATAGAGATAGAGCAGAATATTTTGATGATAATTGACTACACTTCCTTGCTCTCCGTTATAATTTGCAAAATGCCCCGCACGTTGAAGCTATGGTAATTAATAATTACCGCCACACCAGGGACCCGATTCTCCCATCTGATTGTCCGAGAGTACTTGCGGTAATTCTCCCATCCAGATTTTTGTAAGGGGTATGAGTTCCTTTGAATCTCTGGTTTGGATTAGACCTCCTCTTTCATGGGCGCGATTATATGCCTCCTCTGTTTCCTGAGCAAAAATCCTGTCCATCTCAACGCCTCTAATCATACGACCATCATCTGGATCAATCATGAATACATTTTCCTCGCCGCAAGGCCAGTGTATGTCTTTCATTTGTCCATACCATGTCCACATGCCGTCAGCGCAATTCAAGTACATTTCTTTGAGGTTGACAAAATCGTGTAGTTCGGAATCGCGCCAATGGTCGATGAATATAGCTTCAATGGACTCGAGTTGGAGCCGCTGTATAAGTGGCGCGACCGGTTTGTAATAGGTGGTGTATACCGTTCCAATGCATATTATATCGATGTCCAAATTCACCCAAACATAACGCCGTCCCGAGCCGTCCGAAGCAGCTAGTTCGGAGAAAGCCTGCTGGTACAGCCCTTGATATCGGGCTTCTCGGCAGGTGTGAAGTGATGCTGGCGCTGGGGTTGATGAGACCAGGCGCTTGGACGGGGGCAGATTGTTAATTGAGTGATCCTGGTTCCAGTGTTTCATTTTTACTCGAACATCAACGGCACGAGGCTCCACAGTCGATTCCCATATCTGGATACGAAGCTCAACTGGGAGGCGAGGAAAGGAGTGGAAAGTGGCCATGCTGCCGGACCCTATGCCGAGTGGATTGCGAACAAATCTAAGCGTGTGCGTGGTATCAAGGCTCAGTCAAAGGACTTGATGCTGTTTCTGCTATGACGCTAAGGCACGTGAAATGGCGCAGGATGGAGTGAGAGGTCAATTGATCGTAACGTCGCTACAGGATATGGGAGAGCATTGGTACGCTTCAGCGATGGAATAAGAGGGTGGACGGCAAATGAGCGAAAAGATACAACGATTGTCGCAGTAAAATCGGTAGCAATAGATGAATATCGTTGGCGATATCTGGGCTCGTTGTCGGGCTGCGTTGCGTACGTTGCAGATAGAGTGCGCGAGTCCCGATTGAATGCGGAGAGGAAGTCAGCGAGCGTTTCTGTTGCACGGTGAGATTTTACCAGCCGCCCGATGGCTAGTGGATACTTGCCCGACTAGGACTACGTATTCGCTAGTATATCGTACGTACCGCGGGTCCAACCGCCAATCCGTGCGACTCCGCCTTTCCACACCTCCAACTTTTGACATCGACACACTATGGCGAATTCTAGTCTACTGGCAGCAACCCTCTATCACGCATTGCGTGCTGTCTGACCGCCTGAAACCTGCAGAGATGAGCAGTCAGTCCAATCGCGAGGCTGAGAGTGCCCCGCTCGGCAACCGATATCACTCTTCGGCTGAAGTCCCATCCTCATGTGCGTACGTTGCCTTCTTCCATTTTCTTCTTCCATTGCCTTCTTCCATTGCCTTCTTCCATTGCCTTCTATGGTGCTATCAAGGCTTCGTTTGCCCGCTGCAGTCACTTCATGCGCATGCCCTTGTGACCTCTGCCTTTCCGCTGACGCTGCGCGGGTACCGGCAGAATATCGTCATCATCATCGTAGATACGAAGTTGGATAGTCTCAGCCCCAGCTGTGCGTTCTTAACACTACTCATGTAGCCCATCGCCGATTGTTGCCCACCTCCACTCCACACCTTGGCTGCAGTGGGACTTGCCTTATTTGCAAGGCTCAACGTGCACCCAACAGCAATCCGTGGCCCTTCTGTAAGCGTGCTGCACGCCACGGCGGCCACATCTGCCGAGGATCGTTCTCTTTGGATCATGCGCCCCCAGCTAGTGATAGACTGTCATCCGTCTGCCTCACTACTCTCATCAAGTAGAACGCTGGGCCACAGTTTGGTAATACCATCCAGGCGAACAATTGCCTTGTTGCTTCTGGACTCATATGAGCGAATCCAAGGCTGGACATGGGAGTGGCAGACAAACCTCACCATTCATTCGATATTGCAGAGCCTCCACGGATGGAATTGACGTGACATAAAGTCGCGAGTGCTCCTTGAGGTATGCCTCACTGCCTCAGCCTCCTTCACTTATGCGTACACTTCCGGTACGTACACCGGTCCTCTTGGAAATCATTACATCTCTTATTGGAGTTCGCGACTGCCACGTACTCACCGGGCGCCTTACCACAATGGGGTATGTGTGGGACACCTTCGACATCTACGACTTGGAGCAATCAGCTTTGGAGAAATTCCTGAGGGAGAAGTTTGGACCCTATGATTTTTACATTCGCGTAAGTGAAGATAACTGCAAACCCAAAATGGACCACTAAATAACCCCCAAAAGATGTCCGGCAGTGTGTATAGATTTTGGGTTCCGCGGAACTTGACTCTAGTATATGTTTCGTCTAATTTGCGCGATGCTGCTGCTAATTAGGAGATTAGAGCGAACAAGATGAGCTCGCTGCTCGGCGGACCCCGAGTTGAGGAGAGGTTTTGCAAGGCAATTGAGACCCTTGCAGGACGTTGGGATGATCAAGGATGCGCAGACTATGCAATTGGCTCGGGGATGTCTCAAGGCTCACAAAGATGCGGAACAGAAACGCCAGAGCGGGGCAGCGCATTGCGTACTCTATGCCGTGGCGGACAAGCTGAAAGCGGTTGCCCTACCATGTCGAAGTCGTTGGGTCCCTCAAGAATTCAATATATATTATGGTTATCCTTCCTTTCGTATGTGACCGCGGTGTGCACTCGAGCGCTTCGTCCTTTCCCAGTGTCATGTTGTAGCTATGGAGTCTTTCATCCAGTCCTGCGAGCAGTTTGAGAACTATCCTCAAAACCTTATCCGGCCAGACTCACTTCTACACAACTTGAAAGCCCATTCCGAACGGCTGCGATCTCATGAAAAGCGCCTGTTCGATGAAAAACAAGCTGCTTTAGATTTCTGGGATTTGACATGCGGGGATCAAGGTGAGGAGCTTCTGAAACCCATCGCCAATGATTTGCTGACGAGGAGGGGTAACAGATTTCCACGCAGCCCGTGCGACCAGTCTTGACGAGCTCAAGGAAGTGCTGCGTAAAGCTGTCCGCGAAGGAGAGAGCGACCCGCAGTGCCGCTTTATGCAAGTACCCTTGGCCAGTTAACAGCCCCATATCTAACCCCCGCAGTTTCTTGCACTCTGCATACAGCCGAGCAGCATTGAACATATCGCGCACAATGCTAAAGTTCCTCTTTTCCTATCACCAAGTCATTCCCTCTTTTCTGGATTTCGTGTACCCTTTCGGCAAGCAGATCCACGCACAAGACTTCTACTTCAGTGGACTGAGGGACGAGTCCCGTCTCGACGAAAAGCGACGCGGCCCGAACATTCCTGAAATGGGGCGATCCGGCAAGGAGCTTCGCTTCTGTTACAACCTGCGATCCGTAGAACCGTCAAGGAACCAAGGCGATTTGCCCTGGTCGATCCGACAATCTGCAATGTATCATTCGTTTGACCTCTCCACCGGCAACTCTGTATGGGTCAATGTTAAGGGCAACCAGTTGATCAAGGATCGGATTACAGAAGCCTCCACCGAATCACCGTGGTATAAGCCGAGGTCACGCAGTGAGGCGTTTTCGGCGTCATTAGGAACACATCTGCTGTTGTGTGACTGGTCGTGCGAAAATTGGCGGTGGTACATCAACGACCTAGAAAACCGCTTCCATGAATATTCCGCCGACGCATTGGCTGTTCCGATAGAGAAGCCGTCGACGCCAATTCCTTCACCGGTCCCTATCTCCATGAGTCGTGTGCGCACTGGAAGCTTTGGCATACTCTCACGAAGCACCACAGCTCACACACCGGCTAGTCCGAGTAGCCCAAGTTTGAAATGGGACACATTCTCTCCGAAAACACCTTCCCGGAGTACAACACTAGTAGAGCCACCGGAAGATGACTCTCCATCTCCAAGCTGTTTTAGTCATACGGCATGGTCCAAAGTAGTCGATGCGAGTACTTTAAGAAGGCCCATTACTTCAATTCGCGTCTACCTTAAGAGATTGGGTCAGCGCAATGCGTCGCGACAGGAGAGAGTAGATCAAAGACCTCTGTCAGCCACCGACGAGAAGAGTGTCTCACCAGAAAGCTCAGAAGCTGTGCTGGTACCCCCGGAGCTGCCACCTACGTTTACAGAGGAAGGCAACGAAAGACCGGACGAGACCTTCTCATTCGGAAACCTGCAGCTTCTTCAGCAAATCGAAGACAAGGCACATGAAGCTTTACTGGTGCTTCGACAGAACTCAGGAGTGCTTGAAGACCTACGACAACACTATGAATTCGTGGCAAATCATGCAGAATATCCTGCAGAGCTGCACGCTGATTGCGAGCTCGACCTGGAAAGGTTTCATAAGTGTGTGCTCAGCGCGCAGAAGGATCTTTTGATGTTGCAATCTCGAATAGAAACTTTGTTGCGGATGATCTCGAACCGAAAGAACCTGGTACGAGGCGCTTCCTTCATGAGCCTTGAGTGGTTATACTAAGTTGAACCATTAGCTCAGCAACATCCTTGAATATCGCAGTATTAAAGCCAATGAATTCTTCACCAAAAGGGCGCACCGGATCACGCGCGAAATGCACACCATTGCCAAGAAGACGGAGCAAGAAACGGTGTCGATGCGCGTGATCACCACCGTCACTTTGTTCTTTCTTCCCGCTACTTTCATTGCGGTATGTTTGTCCAAGTTGCATTCCCAACTTCTAGGCTGATTAGTTTGCAGACATTCATGAGCACCGACATCTTGAACTTTGAAGATGGTAGACAGGATCTCCAGATTAGGGGACTGCGAATTTATCTTGCGATTGCACTGCCGCTGACTGCTCTCACATTCCTTGCTTGGTACATGATTTATCGTGGAGCGAAAAGGGGCGTCCCGTTGCTGAGACGATGTAGTGGCAATGTTAGGCATCTAAGCGCCGTCTGAGCATAAGCCCAACGATGCTGCGGGCCTGCCAAAACAATATACTTATCATCCAGGTGCATCGCATCACTACGTAGTAACTCGCGTATGTTCGGTCTAAATCTTTTCAACAGAGTATTGAGACACTTGATTCATATAATATAGTCTCGAAAGATGTTCAGCACGAAGATTTGGAGCCAGTTGACCCAGGTAAATGCATCACTGAGTGATGCCTCACATCGAAACCATGCGGTGTCGTGTCGTCGCGGATCAAACAAGATAAATAATCTTCCAAAACTCTAAAAACCGCCTTACGTGCAAACCTTGTCTGCGGGCTGACCGGATCATGCTTCTAAAGGCTGTGCAGGGACCTCGCGCTCATCAAAGCATGCAGCCTCAGGCGCCTTCACGACTGCATAGCATGCGGCTGTGTCGATTGCCAGCCCGCTCTGAAGCTGCTACATGTCATCCGTACCGGAGCATAGCGAAACCCGGAAGTATATTTTGGGGCTGTTATGGGTGAGATCAATACAGGAGGGCGGCTCTGCTAACCGCGTTGGTTATAGTAGACCCCACTATTGAGACATTGTGTCCAAGAGTTCCGACTCAAATCCAACGTCTTCCCAGGCGCATTTCACCTGCCTGCTGAATAACGAACTGCTTCACGCACTGCAGCCTAGCTCCAAGTAGTTTATCGACAGTCGAGGGACTACTCCGCCGAGGCGTACTCGTTCGGCCTTGTGATGCTTTTGCGATGCGGCTGATGATGCCTGAGCGTGGCTTTCCCAACACTCCACCACATTCGGCATTCAGAATGCATCCGGGTGACAAGGTCATCACTTCGAACCCTCTACATTCGCTTCCCCTGTGAGCGGACTGTACGCTTAAGGGATGCAATTTCCGATGTCCTTGCTTAATGCGAGTACTCCTAGTCCCTATCCATGGATTTGATCAGTCGAAATGCATAGTGTAGCGAGAAAATAAGCTCCGTCCCTCGCGGCAGCAAATTGGCCGCAGTGGTGGCTGGTCCGCTTGGCCGCTTGCTGCGCAGCTCTTTTACTGGGGTTGACAGGCTCGCGGGCGCGTCATATACAGACCCCCGGCGCCACCCCTCTTAAGCAGCTGGAGCCTCCGGCGCACACAGACTCATCGTTCCTCATGGCCGTCTGGCCGCAACCCCAATCGTCTTTGTTTCTGTCCGACCAGAGCTCTTTTTTCCCACGCGCACCTGTCGCGCTGCACCCCGCAGCTCTACCCAATGGCCGCAACAACGGCACCCCCTTCTGACGTGGCAGCCGACTGTATCGAGTACCTCCGGCAAAAGGAAGCATGGGCGTTTGATCCAAGCTCGCCAGATGCTAGACGTGCATTCGTACCCATTCATGTGCTACAACGTTATTTCGACAAGCCTAGGATTGAAAGGCTCTTGTCATACTTTCATCGATCAGCAGCCGATTGGAGGTGGATCCAGTCGGACTATTTGGCAGTCTTTGCTGTGCTGATCACGATTGACAAGGGCGCATACATTACTCATTTCACATGGCACGACCATCTGGCAGACGACCGCCTGCCCTCCATTAGTGCCTCCGACCTGCCGCCAGATTGCAAATCCTTTTTCCCGCAATTTGCAGCAGCACGATGGCGGTTTTGCGCTCAGACTCTTCGAAAAGGTCGCTTGAATGAAAAAAGATTCCCGCCAGAGACCATCATCCCCATCACGTCATATAGACCTCTGAAGGAAGGACCAGACTCGTCTACTTATAAAGTCAAAATCCATCCAGACTACAACCAACTCGCCGACAAGGTACGTATGCTAAAGCCATGCTAGCTTCCGTAGCATAAACACTGACCAAACGCGCAAAACACTAGGACAAGAAGCCGACAACGAACACTTTCGTCTTGAAGACTTGCCGCGCGAAAGACGCTCAACACCACGAGTCCGAAGTCGAGGCCTACAAGACCTTAATACACCACCACAATGGCAACTTGCCTAACATGGCGCGCTTTTATGGATCATGGGCGCAGGACGGAAGATACAATATGCTCCTCGAATTTGTGGACGGTGGTAGCTTGGAAGACTTCTTCAGAAACAACATGCCACCCACTAGAGGAGAGGACATACTGAAGTTCTGGGGAAGACTCTTCGATGTGACCAAGCCGGTCATGCACATTCACAAGCTTCCGTGCCCGGAGAATAGCCGTCGATATCTGCAAGGGTAAGTCTCCCTCTTCTCTTTCGATGAAACCACTAACGCATCGGACCCAGTATCCACCATGACATAAAGGCCAGCAATATTCTCGTCTCTCGTATAGGTCCATCACCGTACGACGTTGTCTTCAAACTCGCCGATCTAGGCCACGCCGACTTTGCGTTTGCAGGACAGGAAGGGAGGGAGCTCCGAAGACGGGACGTTAATGGCGCGCAAACATATAGTGAGTGCTTGCTCTTCCACTTCCGAACTTTTGTTGTACTAACACGAGAACAGGTGCCCCCGAATGCTTTCGAAACCAAGCCGACCCCGTCTCGAAGCGCAAGATCCTCGACGCCTGCCCAAGTAAAGACATTTGGAGCCTCGGTTGCGTCTACAGCGAAGCTGTCATTTGGTCAGTCTGGGGTTTGCAAGGCCTGGAAGAGTTCCAGAACAATCGCAAAGCTGCAACCGATAAACTCCCAAAGCTTCGAGAGACGGTCTATCAGATCTGCTTTCACGACGGAGAAAAAGTTCTCCAGGCAGTGCGCAACATGCATATCCGTATCCGCTTGGAACATCGCCGACATGACTATGTTGCGACTGAGGTGACGCCAATCATCGAGAAGATGCTTGTGAGCGCCGAATCTCGCCCAGATGCAAACGACGTTTACGAATGGACAAAACAAGCCTTAGAAACAGCTACAGAATGTGCAAAGCTCGACTCTAGCGGTCCTCCCGAGTCTTCGTACCCCGCCATCTTCCGTAAACAGCCACCACAGCTGCCACCAGAAGTTCTAGCTGCGCAAGGGAAGATTCATTTCCAGAATACACAAGGAATGGCTAGTGCAGATTCTCTTCCCTCGAGTTCATTTACTTGCTCCGACCCCGACGAGGAAGAACACTCCATATCCAGTGCCGGTGCCGAGCTCGGTTATTTTGCGGAATTCACCCGGGGAACTTCACGGCACAGCAAAAGCGACCAAGCAACATACGGGAATCCTTCTCGTAGAGGCCTTCCAAATCGACCCATGTCCAATCCCCCTCCTAGAAAAGACGATAAGACATCTTTGGAAGAATTCGCAGCTAAGACCAATGGCATCAATCATCGACACTCTGCGCCCAGTGCCAAAACTCCTGGTAAAGGCGAACTTGATCATATCAAGAAACTCAAAGTTCCCCTGAGGTCTTCCGGGTCACTTTCAGAAAAGTCTGGAAATCGAGAAAAGCTCCCGCATGCAACAATTTCCGAAGCTGAAGCCTGGATAGTGAGAAAGAAGGAGCATCCCAACGTGCCCCAGCTTCCAGGTCATGGTGATCTCAGCAGCAAGCTCGATGGAAGGGATCAAGTACGTACTAATCATATTACCCGTGAGTTCTCTGACTGACCAATATTTAGATATTCCTCATTGACAATTCTGGCTCAATGAAGGACCACTGGGGAAACGTCAAGCGGACATTCTCAACGCTAGCCTATCTAGTCAAGCGAATGGATCCAGACGGAATCGAAATTCGCTTCACCAACGCTCGTCTCTCAACAAAGGCCCGCAGCAAAGACCGAGATGGGCTACTGGCGCTGTTCGAAAGCGTATTACCAAAGGGCCGGTCGGACATTGCGCTTTCCCTTGGCACCAGAATCCTGAGAGCGTATGAACCCAAACCTTACAAAAACCCTAACAAGCTCTCCTCACTGCTCCGCAAGCCAAAGTGGGGCGTCAACGTCTATGTTCTTACCGATGGCGTATGGGGAGAAGGAGACGCCTGGTTGGACGGCGTGGTCGAACCCATCAAATATCTCCTGAGCAAAGGAATGGCGTTGAACGAGATGGGAATCCAGTTCATACAATTCGGTGACGATAAAGAGGGTACGAGACGACTCACAATGCTGGACAACGAGTTAACCAAACATGGCGTTGCGAAGTAAGTCAATTGCGGATCGTAGCCCCAACTCGACTGACACTTGGTAGAGATATTATTGATACCGAGCCTTGGACTGGCAACGTATACAAAATGCTTCTGGGATCAATGGACCGGGCCTGGGACGAGCATCGACCGGGAACACCTGATTCGCCTGCAGGGGCAACCGCGTAGAAGCATCTCGAACGCCAGATATCGGATGGCTGGCCCGGAGGCCCTTCGCAAATCCACCTTTCAAAGAGAACCCGATGATCTCGCCTCTCGCTGTTCAATCACATGCCGGCATTTGAAACGCTGCAGGTATGCGCAACGTCTCCGCGTGGCACGGCTCGACCGGATTGCAATTGGTAAATTCACGCTGGAGTTTCATATGGTTCTATGTTTCATCATTCGCAAAACGCATCCATTTCAAATTCCCTTTGTTATCCGCTACATCTTACACCTTGATCGATTGTTCACTTCTACATACGTTTCTCGTTTTGCTCGCTTTCGCTTGCACAAATACGTCACCATGTAGGCGCACAATGTACGCCAGACCCGCTTCCTTTTCGCATTACATTGCATATGAGAACTACAATGTGCTCCAGGCGTACAGGGCTGTTGTTACCCTTCTGCTCCTTACATACGATTTTTCTAAGATACCCATGGGTTTTTTTATCTGCGAACTCTTCCATTAATTCGGCGTTGGGTTTATATCCGAGGTGCATATGGCATGGAATGGCGTATCAAATGTTGGTTATTGTGTGGTTGGAGGTCATCTTCTTTGTCTTCTAGTGAACAGCGCATATGCAGCTCAAGGATCGTGCCAGTTGTTGGCTAGAGGCTTACGACAAGCTGTCTATTGGAGAACAACAATCAATTAAGGGCCGTGGTGCTCATAGTATGAAATACTTGACTGCTCCCAAACATTCACCCCCGATAAATTTCTTGATACGGAGCGGCTATCGATAAGATTCTTACCGAGCCATCACCGCGTCAACCAGCCCCGCCAGAAAAATCCCCCGTAACTGCATTTGCTGCGCAACAGGCAACATTCTCTTTTGAATCTGCTTCTCGCGGGCCAACACTTTGCAGTGCAGTCTTTGCTTCAATATAGGCACATACCGCGCTACAGAGAGCCTGACCCCGCACCTCCACGAGCCGCCATGGCTAAGCCAAACGACCTGCGAACGCTCATCGACCTCACAAAGTCTACGCAAAAGCTTCTTCAGCATTTCGACTCCTCTCTCAAGCCAGCCTCCGCTGCTACAAACGGATCCGACCCGCAAGTATCATCGACGGACCTTCCGAACCCACTCGATGTGGTCAAGACCTGCACTACGCTCCTCAAGTCGCACACGACGACGCTCTCGCTCCTAC
>Ga0247740_1000568_pt1 | contig 17445 bp, 15 predicted proteins | sample UWRJL148409B2_FD_180942 | JGI IMG/M metagenome (GOLD analysis project Ga0247740, IMG submission 180942) | Plant litter microbial communities from Arlington Agricultural Research Station in Wisconsin, United States - UWRJ-L148-409B-2 | ecosystem: Environmental > Terrestrial > Plant litter >...
AGTCCTGATAATATTGTTTTTGTTGCTGACCCTCTGAATAACCGTATTCGCAAAGTCACCCAAGCTGGCGTTGTGACAACACTGGCCGGATCAACGCAGGGCTACCTCGATGGGACTGGAACGGCGGCTCGGTTTGGGGCTTTACAGGGTATCGCACTCGACGCGTGGGGTAACTTGTATATCGGTGACGGGCCGAATAATCGAATTCGCAAGGTCACCCAGACTGGTGTCGTGACGACAGTCGCGGGTTCAACACTTGGGGATACCGATGGGCCTGTGGCGTCGGCAAAATTTCGTAACCCTCGCGGGATAGCAGTTGCGGCAGATGGGACACTGTATGTTGTCGATAATTCGAATAACCGTATCCGTAAGATCAGCCCTGATGGTGTGGTGAGTATCCTCGCTGGAACGTCTTTTGGTAGCAATGACGGCACGGGTACTACTGCACAATTTGCTTCTCCTGGCGGAATAACTCTGTCTAATGACGGCACGACGCTATATGTGACGGACAATTCGAATAACCGTATCCGTAAGATTCAGTAGATCACATTCAATCTGTTACAATAGCAGGTAATGGAAAAGAAACTATACATTGCAACCGCCATCCCGTATGTAAACGGCGAACCACACATCGGCCACGCGCTTGACTATCTTTTAGCTGATATCTGGACACGTTACCAAAAGCAGAACGGGCACGAGGTCCGTTTTCAAGTTGGGACAGACGAACACGGTAATAAGATTGCCGCCAAGGCTGCTGAAGCCGGCCTCGATCCAAAGTCTTTTACCGACAAAATGTATGTGAATTTCGAAAACTTAATGAAGAAGATCAACGCGAGTTATACCGACTTTGTTCGAACAACTGATGATCACCACGTCGCATCGGTGCAATATATTTGGCAAACTTTGGCGCCGTATATTTACAAGGGTACATACGAAGGCTGGTATTGTGTTGGTCACGAAGCTTTCTTCACTGATCAAGAAGTCCAGGCAACCAATGGTGTCTGCCCAGATCACGGTGCACCGTATCAACAGGTGAGTGAAGAAAATTATTATTTTAAAACGAGTGCTTTTAGCGACCAGATTAAAGCGGCGATCAACGATGGTACGATGCAGATTGCTCCTGAGTTCCGTAAAAAAGAATTCCTTGAACTGATCAAAGATGGTTTGCAAGATGTCAGTATTTCACGCCCAAAGAAGAATTTAAGCTGGGGAATCCCTGTCCCTGGTGACCCTGAGCAGGTGATGTATGTGTGGCTTGATGCGCTCGCGAATTATATTACCGTGATTGGCTACCCCGACCGCGCTGAATGGCAAGAATTTTGGCCAGCTGATGTACAGGTGATTGGGAAAGATATTCTTCGTTTTCACGCCGGTATTTGGCCAGCGATGTTGCTTGGCCTTGGGCTCGCACTTCCAAAACGCCTATTGGTCCACGGTTTCGTAAACGTTGGTGGGGTGAAGCAAAGCAAAACACTTGGTAACGGTGTTGATCCTAACAATGTTATCGATCAATATGGGCTCGATGCCTTCCGTTACTTCTTTTCTCGTCACATTCCCACGCTTGATGACGGTGACTTTACCTGGGAAAAATTTGAAAATGCCTATAATAATGAACTTGGCAACGACCTGGGTAATTTAGTGCAGCGTGTGGCGAGCATGATCACCAAGTATCAAGCTGGTGTGATTGGCGATGCGCCACAATCTGAACATGACATGAGTGCTTACCATGAAGCCATGGAAAACCTTGAATTCAACAAAGCGATCGATGAAGTTTGGAACATGATTCGCAGCCTTAACCAATATATTGATAACGTGAAGCCATGGGAAGTCGCAAAGGGGATTGGTAAAGATGCTGAAGCCGAACCTCACCTGGGCGAAATCTTGGCGCACTGTGCTGGCTCTCTTGTACAAATCGGTGATCTGTTGATCCCATTCCTTCCTGGCACTGCCGCTTCTATTCACCAGATCTTTGAAAGTGGTGTCGTAAAACCTTCCGAGGGAGTCTTATTCCCAAAAATCTATCTTCACACCGCTGACCCTCACGCGGCAAAAGTGTAATGTTTGTTGATACGCACTGTCACATTCACGAACCAGTCTTTACTTTAGATGTTGAAGAATCTCTCTCTCGTGCACAAGTCGCGGGTGTAGAAAAATATTTATGCGTCGGGACAAGTGAAGAAAGTTCGAAATTGGCAATTGCATTTTCCGCTCATCACCCTGGTGCTTTTGCGACCGTAGGGGTGCATCCTCACGATACAAAGGATGGTTACGAAAAGATTGCTGAACTTGCCGGCCAGCCGGGTGTTGTAGCGGTGGGCGAAATTGGACTTGATTACTTTTATACTCATAGCCCGCGCGACGTACAAATTACGGCCCTGAAAATCCAGATTGAAGTTGCTCTTAAGCACGATCTCCCAATCGTATTTCATGTTCGCGAAGCGTTTGATGATTTTTGGCCGATCTTTGATGCGTATCCCGGTATTCGTGGTGTCCTCCACAGTTTTACTGATTCACAGACTCATTTAGACGAAGCTTTGAAGCGCGGCCTGTATATTGGCGTAAATGGGATCAGCACTTTTACAAAAGACGAGACCCAAAAAGCTATGTTTGATGCGATTCCCTTGGGTCGATTAATGCTTGAAACAGACGCCCCATTCTTGACACCTAACCCTTTTCGTGGTAAGGTAAACGAGTCAGCGTTTGTACGAAATATTGCTGAATATCATGCCGAAAGACGTGGTATTACGATCGATGAGATCGCCGAAGCAACTACCGCAAACGCGCACGCATTATTTGCGATCTAACACCAACACCACCACAAAAAGTCACTAACTATCTATGAGGCTTGTTACGATGAAACCTGATCAGTATCAAATTCCAACTGAACTTGTAAACGATGTTGAATCGGTTTTTGTTGGTATAGAAGATAGTGAAACCTATGACGGTATTGTCGCGGGTGTTGAATCTGCCTTTGTAGATGTCTCGCTTGATCCACAAAGTGCTGAGTATGTATTTATTCAGACGCAGATTAAAGGAATCCAAGCTAAGCTTGACCTACTTCGCGCTTCAGCGAGTGAAGAAAATCTTCCGAAACGCACTGCGCTTGAACAAGCGTTAGAATCATTAAAAAATGTACTGGCCTCTCGTTCGCAACGATCTTTGCGTGATCGCTTGATCGAGGCAGAGAGTGAAGCGAGCAGGAAACTGTTTGTCGGCGAGCCTGGCGTCGTGAGCCAACGATTTTGGTACGACCAAAATGACTGGCTGTATGAAATCACCGATGCCAGTGGCACGATGGTTGCGCTCTATAAGTTTGAAGACGATGGTTCGTATAAACTTGTAGACGGCCGATCAATCGCCTTTGCTCCTGGCGAAGAAGCGGCACTTGTTGAAACTATTAACCGCTACTACGCACTCGTTCAGATCGAGCTTTATTCGAATAAAGCCGACTGGGTACCTGCAGCATAACTGGTATAATTAGACAGTGAATAACGAGGTGATTTATCTTGACCATGCGGCGGCGACGCCTATGGATGCTAAAGTGCTGGCAGCAATGCAGCCCTATTTTTCTGATGACTTTTATAATCCTTCGGCCCCTTATTCACCGGCTGTCACTGTCCGCCGTGCCTATGAGGCTGCTAAGCAAGCTATCGCACAAACTATTGGCGGTAGAGGTGACGAGGTAGTTATTACCGCCGGGGCAACCGAATCGGTAAACCTTGCTTTTAATAGTATCGGTGGCCACATTGTGACGGCTAATATTGAACATCATGCGGTGTTAGAGGCAGCCAAACGATTTGATCACACGATTGTTGCGGCCGATGTTCGCGGCTTAGTCTCGGCTGATGCTGTTCGTCTTGCCATTAAGCCAGAGACGCAGCTCGTGAGTATCGCGCTGGCCAACAATGAACTGGGTACCATTCAGCCACTGCGCGATATTGCGCAGGTAGTAAAGACAGAACGTGACGCACGATTGGCGCGCGGTGACCATACGCCAATTTACTTACACAGCGATGCCTCGCAAGGAGTGGGGCAACTTGATGTAAACGTTGCGCGGCTTGGTGTTGATCTTTTAACGCTCAACGCTGCTAAAGTTTACGGGCCAAAACAGGTTGGGCTTTTATGGGCTTCAAGCCAAGTGAAATTATCTCCACAAATTGTCGGCGGGGGCCAAGAACGCGGCCTGCGGAGCGGCACGGAGAATGTTGCTGGAACCGTTGGGTTTGCTAAGGCGCTCGAACTTGCTAACGAGCACCGTAAATATGAATCTGATCGGCTGGCAAAACTTCGCGATGGATTACAGGCGAGTCTTGTAAAGTCTTTCCCGGGTGCCGTTGTTTCGGGCCACCAAAAGCATCGCCTGGCTGGCCATTTGCATATTTCATTTCCGAAGCTCGACGCTGAACGGGCTTTATTTGCTTTAGAATCACGCGGCGTATTAGTTGCAACTGGCAGTGCCTGCGCAGCAAACAAAGGCACTCGTTCGCATGTTTTGACAGCTATTGGTTTGAAACCAGAAGTTGCAGATGGTAGTTTGCGCCTGACGCTCGGCCACTTATCAACTGAAGAAAACACGAAAGCCGCTGGCCAGATTATTATCGAAGAAATCCAGCGTGAGTACGATCGGACAAAAAAGTAATGAAGTGGTTAATTATTATTCCATTTGTCATTGCCGGACTGATTACGGGCATTAGTTTTTATTTACAACCGAATGATTTTTACGGATGCACGAGTTCGCCCGCCGAAGAAACAGGTAAGTGTGGTAAGGCTGACGCTATTGTTGTGGTGAGCGGTGGCGATACTTCAGCGCGAACTGCTGAAGGCATTAAGCTATACACCAATGGTTGGGCAGATAAATTAGTGCTTTCGGGTGCGGCGCAAGATAAGTCAGGGCCGAGTAACGCTGCCGCTATGAAGCAGCAGGCAGTGTTTGCGGGCGTCCCCGGCGATGCGATTTATATTGACGAAGAGGCAGAGACTACCGAGCAGAATGCTGAAAATAGCCAGTCGATTTTAAATAACCATGGCTTTAAAGATGTGATCTTGGTCACGTCGGGGTACCATCAACGCCGGGCGAATCTTGAATTTGAAAAACGGGCTGGCTCGATTACTATTCTGAATCAGCCACTCATCAACGATAAAGACTGGTCATTTTTTTGGTGGACAACACCACGAGGCTGGTGGTTAGCTGGTGGTGAAATTGCAAAGATCATCGTCTTTTATATTCAAGGAACGGCATCATGAAAGTCTATGTAGGCATGAGCGGTGGTGTTGATTCTTCGCTGACTGCAGCGCTTCTGAAAGAGCAAGGATATGAGGTCACTGGCGTATATATGAAAAACTGGACGCAAGATCTACCTGGTATGAAATGCCCGTGGGCCGATGACTTGGCCGATGCAAAACGCGTTGCCGTGCAGCTTGGTATTGATTTTAAGGTCTTTGATTTTGAAACTGACTACAAGCAAAAAGTCGTTGATTACATGATCGCGGAATATAAGCTGGGTCGCACGCCAAACCCCGATATTATGTGTAATCAAGAAGTGAAGTTTAAGCTGTTCCTAGAAACGGCGCTGGAAGATGGCGCCGATATGATCGCAACCGGGCACTATGCTCGGGTTGAAGATGGTGTGTTAAAACAGGCCGTCGATACCAATAAAGATCAGACGTATTTCTTGTACCGGGTAACTGAAGATGCGTTAAAGAAGACTTTATTCCCCCTGGGTGAATTTACGAAGCCAACGGTGCGCGAAATGGCGAAAGAGCGCGGCCTTTATACGGCAGCTAAGAAAGATAGCCAAGGTATTTGTTTCGTTGGCCAAATTGGTATCCGTGAATTTCTTTCTCAATATGTTGAGCAAACAGCTGGTGCGATTATCGACAAGCGGACGGGCAAGAAGCTGGGCCAACACGACGGTGCGATTTTTTACACTATTGGCCAGCGCCACGGCTTAGATATTGGTGGTGGCTTGCCATATTACGTCGTTGGCAAAGACATGAATAAGAATGAAGTGTACGTTACGACCGACCTGAATGACGATAGTTTGTGGAAGCCAGAACTGACTCTCACGGCCGTTCACTGGATTAATGAAGCGCCGACAGCGGGGGAATACCAGATCCGCGTGCGCCACCGCGCAGTGCTTGCTGCGGCTGAGCTTTCATACGAAGACGATACGGTGCGTTTGAATCTAAAAGATGCCGAACGTGCCATTGCTCCTGGCCAGTCGGTCGTCATCTACAGGGGTGAAGACTGTTTAGGCGGCGGCATTGTTGCCTAGTTTCAGCGTCCTCTCAGCTTTAAAAGCTATACTTAAGAAGTAATAAATCCTAAACAAAGGAGATACTTATGGGATTCTTTGATGATACAAAAGACGACGCAGCTGATGTAGCTGAAGATGTAAAAGACAATGCCGCAAAAGTAGTGAGCAATGTTCAAGACGCAGCTGAAGATGCGGCCGATAAAGCAAAAGATTTTGCTGAAGACGCCAAAGACAACATTTCAGAAAAGGCCGGCGATCTTGCCGATAAAGCCGAAGACCTGAAAGATGATGTTGCAGCGCGAGCTGAAGCAGCCAAGGATGGCTGGAACGGGAAGTAAGCTCCTAATCGTTCATTTCAATACCGCCGAGAATTCTCGGCGGTATTTGTTTCGAACAGATGGTGAGGTATTATAGACTCAGAAACGACCAAGGAGACTGTATGGCTGAAAGAGAAACCGACCTAAGGATTGTCGCCAAAGAACGCGCAAGTGTCATTATCGAAGCATATGAGGCGCATGGACTTATTAACGAAAAGGCACAAATAGATGCACTGCGCGAGCAGGCAGTAGCAGATATCCTAGCCTTGTACGAATCTCTAGGTGAGCGTGGTCCTATTGAGCTTGAACCTTATATCCCCATTTCTAAGCTTCATCTAAAAGGCACAACGCTCCATGACTTAGTTGTATTTGATAATCACAATGCCACAAAAGGCATTCAGTGGTGGGATAGCCCTACTGGCACATTCGTTTTCTCTAGCCTCTGGGATCAATATCGCATTAAGGAATTAATGCCAGAAAGTGAGGTCGCTAGCCTGGTAAGGGGTATGTGGAGGCTTGGCCATGAACCAGGCGACGGCTTACATCCTGGATACGAAGAGGGTGACGCAACAGCCAGTGAGCACCTTAGGATTGATGGGCTGCAGCCTATGCGATATCTTGACCCCGCGGCATTTCTTGCGCTAAGTATGGTGCGCCGATTTGAAAAAAAGCAGCCTCTTTCTGGGTTTACCCACTTTCCGCAGCTCGGTACAAAAATGTTTGGTGGCTCGGCAGATCAAGAAGCTCGTCCTGGCCGTCCGTATGCGGCGGCGCTGCCCGGCGGTGTGGTGCTGGGTATTGCTGGCATAGAGAATATCCACGAAGGTCATGAGCAACAAGTTGGCAAGGGAGTTACGCATGTTGGAGTACGTTATTCTGTGGCCGCTACCTCACGAGTAGTATAAGACTAATTGTAAAACCCCTCTTGGGCTGCTAAAATAACAGAGATGAACGCCCAAGAAATCCGAAAAGCCTATTTGAAATTCTTTGCTGACCGTGGCCACGCAGTTATTCCGCGTGCTAAGTTAGTGCCATATAACGACCCAACGACTTTATTCACCGGCAGCGGCATGCAGCCTTTGCTGCCATATCTTTTGGGCGAACCGCACCAGGCTGGCGTCCGTTTAACTGATAGCCAAACGAGTCTTCGGGCCCAGGATATTGAAGACGTAGGCGACAATCGCCACACAACCTTCTTTGAAATGCTTGGTAACTGGAGCTTAGGTGACTACTTTAAAGAAGAACAGATTCGTTGGTTCTTTGAATTCTTAGTTGATGTAGTCGGGCTCGATCCAAACAAGTTATATGTGACGGCCTTTATCGGCGACGACGCGCACGGGATCCCGCGCGATACCCAAGCGGCTGAAATTTGGCAAAAAGTCTTTGAAGAAAAGGGGATTGAAGCTAAGATCGTCGAAGTCGGCAGCCAAGCTGATGGCGATGCCCGTGGTATTAAACCTGGTGAACGAATTTTCTATTATGATGATGGCGAAAACTGGTGGTCTCGCGGTGGCGGACTCGATAAAACTCCGATTGGTGACCCTTGTGGCCCAGATAGTGAAGTCTTCTACGACTTTGGCCCGCAAAACCACGCCGAAGGCTATGGCCTAGCCCACCCGGCAAGTGACAGTGGCCAATTTATGGAAATTGGTAATCAAGTCTTTATGCAGTATCGCCGCCTCGAAGATGGCAGCTTTGAGCCACTGGCTAAAATGAACGTAGATTTTGGTGGCGGGCTGGAACGTATCGCTGCTGCTCGGATCGATAGCCCTGATGTCTTTAAAATTAGTATTTTGTGGCCAATCGTTGAAAAACTCCAGAAATTAAGTGGCAAAGATTACGAATCGCATACCGCTAGTATGCGTGTTATTGCCGACCACCTTCGTGCGGCAACATTCCTGGCGGTTGATGGTGTGGTGCCAAGCAACAAAGAGCAAGGCTACGTCATGCGCCGACTGCTTCGCCGTGCTATTCGTTTTGCTTTTGACCTAGGTATTGAACAGAACTTCTTCGAAGAAGTCGTTCCGGCTATTGCCGACATGTACGTTGAAGATTATCCAGAAGTGAAGGAACAGCGCGAAGCAGTTGTTGCGACGCTCGTGAAAGAAGAGAAGGTCTTCCGCCAAACACTGCGCAAGGGTTTGAAAGAACTGGAGAAGCTGAAAGAAAACGGTGTCACTGGATCTGAATTATTTACACTCTACGACACGTATGGATTCCCTGTCGAACTCTCGACCGAAGAAGCCTTCAAACAAGATATGAAACTTTCAGAAAACTGGCGCGCAGAATTTGATGCCAAGATGAAAGAGCAGCGCGAACGTTCACAGACTGCAGCCAAGGGTGTCTTCAAAGGGGGCCTAGGTGGCCAAGATGATATTCACAAAAAGTATCACACAGCAACGCACTTAATGTATGCGGCTCTGCGAAAAGTTTTGGGCGACCATGTGACACAACATGGCAGCAACATTACCGAAGAGCGCCTCCGCTTTGACTTTAACCACGACGAAAAAGTAACCCCAGAACAAATTGCTGAGGTTGAAGCATTGGTAAACGAATGGATTAAAGCCGACTTGCCGATTTCATACCAAGAATATCCAACGGCCGAAGCTTTCGAGATGGGCGCGATTGGTGCCTTTGGTGACAAGTACGGCGAAACGGTCAAAGTCTACAAAATGGGCGATGAGCCACAGCGCGTGAGCTTCGAAATTTGTGGCGGTCCTCATGTTGATCATACTGGCCACTTGGCTGAAGGTGATAAAACTTTCAAGATCACCAAAGAAGAATCAAGCAGTGCCGGAATCCGGCGAATCAAGGCTATCCTTCTCTAGTTGTGCAAGCGTGTCTTGGATATGCTGAGCGCTAAGGACGACTTTCCCTTTTTCAATGAAGGCTTGTTCGGGATCCCTAAAGTCGATGAGGTCGCCCTCTAACATATTAACCGTCTCGGGACTGTAAATTGCAGCCTCTGTATTGAGAATTGCCCGAAGATAGCTTATCTCTTCGGGTGTAGGGAGGTAGTCCATTGCTTGGCCTTCAGCGTCTTGTAGTTTAAAGCGCAAGACGAAGCTAGTCTCCATGTCATTTTGAGCAGTAATAACCTGCCCTGGGACTTTCCCGGGATAATAAAGAGTAAATGAAATGGACTGACCTTGCTCCGTATAGAAGTATAGTTTTGCATCTGAGCTTTCGAAATCGTACCTTAGCGAACTAGTATTGTTGAGCGCAGATAGTTCAAGTGGCCCCCTAAGGCTTTCATATACCTCTGCCTTAAGAAGGTTGGCCTCTGAAAACATCTCGTAGCCACGTTCTGCATCTGGGTACACCAGGCTCATCATGAAGGCATTTAATTCCGCTTGGGAAACTTTACTAATATTTTGTCTGCGGCCTTGAAATATATTAGTCGCCTCGTGTTGGATTTCGACTTTTGGGTCTGAAGTGAGGATCAGGACATCTGGTTCTTTTTTATCGCTTGGATCACCCGAACGCGAGATGGTGATTTGTTGAGCATCCGACATAAAATCAATCGACAAGTATGTTGGACTCTCGGATTCAGTATTTGTCTTTGGAATAGATCTCCCAAGAGTTACTATAATTTGATCAAGTCCTGGTATCATCTCGGAAACGATCTGAGGAAGAACAATTTGGTGAGGCCCGATGATTTCGAAGGTGAATCTATACTCTGAATGATTCGGGAAACGACCCGCTTCAAGCTCTGTCATGAGTGATGACACGTCATACAAAAGTCCCGCATACGCCTTGAGACGGTCGGGATTTTGTGTGCCTTCATCTTCGCTTCTATCTGGTAGTGACATTTAAGATGATTATACAATATTTTATGCTAATACACAACTCTTTAGCACCATAAGCATCATTGGTATATAATGGATAACAATTATGGTATTAGAAAAACTCCGAAAATCGCGAAAAAAAGCCGCGGGTGACAATTACATTGTGGCACTCGACATTGGGACTGAATTTGTTAAGGCCCTTATTGCCAAGGTTGGTGATGAAAACCTCGAGATTGTCGGTGTTGGGCGTGCTCGCCAAGATGTCAGCGACATGCACTCGGGGGCGATTGCGGATATTGCCGGTGTGGTTCGTAACTGTGAAGAAGCTTTGGCTGATGCCGAAGAACAAGCTGGCTTACAAGCTAAGCAGGTTGTGATTGGTATCGCCGGGGAACTCGTAAAGGGCGTCACCGACACGATCCGTTATCGCCGCCCACAACCAGATCGCCCACTCGATTCTGCCGAGATGGAATTTATTATTGAAAAGGTTCAAGAACGCGCGCAGGCTAAAGCCCAAAAGCAGATTGCCCTTGAAACGGGGAACGATGAAGTTGAAGTAAAGCTGGTAAACAGCGCTTTGGTGAGTATTCACATAGATGGCTATAAGGTGAGCAATCCGATCGGTTTCCAGGGACGAGACGTTGCGGTGCAAATTTATACCGCCTTTGCGCCAATGGTGCACATTGGGGCTTTGGAGCGTGTGGCCGATGAGCTGTCACTTGAACTCTTGGCTGTTGCGGCTGAACCATTTGCGGTTAGCCGCAGCGTACTTGGTAACGATGCCAGTAGTAACTTTACCGCCATTCTCGCCGACGTGGGTGGTGGTACGACTGACATTGCTGTTGTGAATGACGGCGGTGTTGAAGGAACAAAGATGTTTGGTATCGGTGGCCGAAGCTTTACGCAAACGATCGCCAGCGAAATGAACTTATCATACAAAGATGCTGAAAAGCTCAAAGTAAACATTGGGCACGACCAAATCAAGGCCAGTGTCGCTAAAGAAGTGAATGAAGCGGTCGATAAGACGCTGGAAGTTTGGCTGGCTGGTGTAGAACTAGCCCTGAGCGATTTCGACTCTGTCGATCACTTGCCAAATCGTATTCTGCTTTGTGGTGGTGGTGCCAGCTTGGCAAAGCTTGTTGATGCCTTGGAAGGTTCCGAGTGGCACAAGGATTTGCCATTTACTAAAAAGCCAACTGTGCACTACATTAAGCCTTCGGAAGTGATCGGTGTCATCGATACTACCAAGGACGTAACTGACCATACATTCATAACCGCAATGGGCTTGCTACGGGTTGGCTATGATACAATATTAGGGAGTGGAGAAGGGGACACGATCAAAGAAAAACTTAATCGCCTTCTGAGAATCTAACATGCAAAAAGACGTAATTTACATCGATGTTGATGACGACGTGACTGCCATTATTGGTAAGATCAAAAAATCTAGTGAAAAGATTGTCGCCATTGTACCCCCAAAACGAGCTGGCGCACTACAAAGTGCGGTTAATTTGCGTTTGCTTGATCGCATGGCAAAAACCAGCAAAAAACACCTTGTTTTGATTACAAATAATCCTGCTTTGGTTGCTCTTGCTGCCAACGCCTCTATTCCAGTTGCAAAGAACTTACAAAGTAAGCCTGAAATTGCTGAAATTGCCGCTATTGCAGTTGATGATGGCGACGACATTATTGATGGGGCTGATTTACCAGTTGGTGATCATGCCTCGACCGTTAAGGTTAAAGACGGCACAAAGAAATTGAGTGAAGAGAGCCGCAGCGAAGCACTCGACACCATGGACATCGACGGCGAAGAAGTTGAAGCGGCCGTAACCGGTATCGCAACTGCCGAAGTTGCTTCGAACGCGGCATCCAAAAAAGCAGCCAGTAAAATTAAGATTCCCAACTTTGATAAATTCCGTAAGCGATTATTCCTCGGCATTGGCGGTGGCGTTCTTCTCGTAGCGCTGCTTGTCTGGATGTTTGCCTTTGCCCCAGCCGCAACGGTGATTGTGACAGCTAAAACCAGCCCAGCACCAGTAAGCGCAACGGTGAAACTTGGCGGAACCGCTGCAACCGACTTTAAAACTGGTGTCGTGAAATCTGTCGTTCAAACTGAGAAGAAGGATGAGACAGTTGAATTTGATGCAACGGGAACTGGGAAGGTTGGAGAAAAGGCGGCGGGTAGTGTTACTCTCCGGAATTGTGACAGCTCTAGCCCGGTAACAATTCCTGCGGGTACTATTTTGACGACAAATGGTCTGAATTATTCATTACAGGCGGCGGTGACTGTCGGACCTGCTATATTCGGTGGTGGTGTTTGTACAACTCCCGGTACTTCAAGTGCAGTAGGGATTATTGCGGCTGAAGTGGGTGCGCAATATAACCAGTCTGCCAATGCCGCATTTAGTGTTTCTGGATATAGTGCACAAATGCGTGCTAACGCGACAAGCGCTGGAATCACGGGTGGTTCAAGTCGCGACGTAAAGATCGTCTCAGCTGACGACATCGAACGCGCCAAAGGCCAATTAATTGGCAAATCAACCGACGAACAAAAGAAGGTGCTCGCTAAAAAATTCGTAAACGGTGAAAAAGTGATCGATAGCAGCTTTACGATTGATCGTGCAGAAGCGGTAGCCGCACCTGCGGTGAACGCCGAAGCGCCCGCAACTGGCAAAGCGAAACTGACGATTGCAACAACCTATACGATGTACGCGGTGCCAAAAGCCGACATGGAATCGTATTTGAACGAAAGTCTCAAAACTCAGCTAAATAACGAATCAAGCCAAAAGATCTACAATACAGGTGTTGATAAGGCGACGTTGAGCAACTTCAAGAAAGAGGGAGAAGTCATCACGGCAACCATAGCTTCATCTGGCCAGATTGGTCCAAAGATTGAAGAAGCGGCTGTCAAAGAAATCGTAAAGGGCAAAATCTACGGTGAAGTCCAATCGACTCTTGAAGCGATTAACGGCGTCCAAGATGTCGATGTCCAATTCTCATACTTCTGGGTACGCACCGTTCCAAATGATACTAATAAGATCCACATCGAATTTAAATTGCAGGATGAAAACTAAGTCTCTCATCTGCCTGGATGTGGGGGAGAAGCGTATTGGCGTTGCCGTTGCCGACCCTTCGATTCGTATCGCTGTTCCCTTTGAAACAGTTCTGGTTGATGGCAACGAAATTGAAGCGATTGGCGAAATTGTCATCCGCGAAGGTGCTGAAACGATTGTCGTTGGGTATCCTCGCAATCAATCGGGCGAGGCAACTGCACAAACAAACTATGTCGAGCTGTTTGCTGAACGCCTAGCACCACTCGAGGCGACCGTGGTGTTCCAAGACGAATCCCTGACGAGCGTTTTGGCCGAAGAGCAACTGAAATCGTATAAGAAGCCATACACCAAGGCGGACATCGATGCCCAAGCCGCTGCAATTATTTTAGAAGATTATATGGAGCAACACCGTGGATAAAAGACCATTGAACCCAATTGAACCAATACCTTTGCCGAAACCGCAACCTATTGCGGCGTCACCTTCTGGGCTTCAAGTAAAGAAGAAGGTCCCACGAAAGAAAATCCTTTTACTTTCCGGACTTGGGCTTTTGGTCCTTTTGATTGGACTCGCCTTGGGCGCATGGTTTTGGTACCAATCACTCTTAGGGCCACTGAGCACAAATGCCAACGAGCATGTTAAGGTGACTATCGAGCAAGATAGTACCCCAGGGCAAATCGGAGCGCTTTTGGCTGAAAAGAAAGTTATTAAGAGCACCCAGGCTTTTTCAATTTATACGCGCCTGAGCAAAACGCAGAATATGCTCCAGGCGGGGACGTATCGATTGTCTCCGGCTGAATCGACCCCTGAAATTGTTGAGCATTTAACCAAAGGCAATGTTGATAGTTTTGATATCACCTTTTTGCCTGGTGCCACGCTCGCAGATAATCACGAAGTGCTGATTGATGCGGGCTATAGCAAGGAAGAAGTCGATGCGGCCTTTTCGGCAACGTATACTTCTGATTTATTTGCCACCAAACCAGCTTCGGCAGATCTTGAAGGCTATATCTATGGCGACACCTACAAATTTGGTAGCGGGGCTACGGTAGAAGAAATTCTTCAATACACTTTTGATACCTACGAATCGGTTATTACTAACAATGATTTAGTCGCCAAGTTCAAGGCACAAGGCCTGACGCTCTACCAAGGTATTACCTTGGCCTCGATTATTCAACGTGAAGCCAGTGGCGGCGATGAAGCACAAATTGCCCAGGTCTTCTTTAGCCGCTTAGCGATTGATATGGAACTTGGCTCAGACGTCACCTATCAGTATATTGCCGATAAAACTGGCGTCGCTCGCGACCCTAATCTTGATTCACCGTATAATACTCGTCGCTACCCAGGATTACCTCCCGGACCAATCGCAACTCCTGGGCTTCGTGCTCTCCTGGCAGTTGGGGCTCCCGCAAAGGGTGACTACCTCTACTTCCTCAGCGGGGACGATGATGTGACATATTATGGGCGTACTTACGCCGAACATGAGAAAAACATCGCTGACCACTGTAAAGTGAAGTGTTCAATACTTTAGTCACCTCTGTTGATTACCACAAACAAGATTGACCTTTGTCTTATATATTGCTATACTTGGAGGAGCACATTTGTGACTTTAACTACTAGTGGCCTGAAATCGAATGGAATTCATACGACGACAGAACATCAGCGAGTGGGAAGATAAAGCATAAATGAGCCTACCAAAACTGTCGCACGGGTACCGAGAACACTCATTAACTAAATCGGTCGACATGTACCCCGTTCCCGCAAGGGAAGTAAGACTTAGTAAGGTAGACGCCCTTAAAGTAATTTGAGCGGCAGGAGAACGATAATTCGTAATCAGATCTCGAGCGTTTTGGCTCAACAAAGATCGGCTGTTCTACCAGAACAGCAAGTATTAGCCCGACCTTCAACTCGAAAGAGCAAGAATCGGATAAAATCGTCGACTATCGCCGTGTATGCGAGCATATTCGTACTATTAGTAGTACTTATTGCTGTTGGCTACCGTGCGCCCCAGGAGACTTCTGGTGTTGCTAACACTGCCACCCTGCCAACAACTTCAAATACTAACGCCGAAAAAGCGACAGTGAATGATGTTGTCGCGACAAATATTGCCGCAAGTGTTGCAACTGCAACCAATCTTTCGGTTGCTCCTTCAGTGACTTCACTTGCTATTTCAACCCAGATTCAAAGTGCTTTACCAAGTACGACAGATTCTTCAATCTCTAAGCCTTCAATTATTCAGGTTTCTGCTGCAGGCCGCAATATTGTGACCTACACGATTGCTGCCGGTGACACCGTTGATAGCTTAGCGAGCAAGTATCGTTTGAGCAAAGAAACAATTATGTGGGCAAACAACTTGAGCACCGAAAACTTAACTGTTGGTGCAACACTTCAGATTTTGCCACGTAATGGTATTGTCTACACAGTAAAGGCTGGCGACACGGTCGCCGCCTTGGCTGACAAATACAAGAGTGATGCTTCGCTTATCACCACCTACAATGACCTTGAAATTAGCGGTTTAACCCCTGGCCTCAAGATTATTATCCCCGGTGGTGTATTGCCAACGAATGAACGCCCTGGCTACACGGCTCCTGTCTCAAGCGGCTATTCTTCACAGTTCCGTGCTGGATCAGTTGGCAACCGATATGCCTTTGGTAACTGTACCTGGTATGCCTACGAGCGCCGTGCTGCCCTTGGCAGTCCTGTTGGAAGCTTCTGGGGTAATGGTGGTTCATGGGCTTATAGCGCCGCAGCTTCAGGCTATAGCGTTAATAACACGCCTACTGCTGGTGCCGTCTTGGTTGAACAGGGAAGCCCTGGTCACGTCGCCATCGTTGAATCTGTTGATCCAACAACGGGTGATGTGATCTTGAGTGAGATGAATAACTCGGCGTATGGTGGTTTCAATATCATCAATAACCGCAAAATTTCAGCTGGCCAAGCCTCGCTCTATCGTTATATTCACTAGGCCATAACGAGCCTTGCCGATTCGCCCCTGTTAATTCAGGGGCGTTTTTGCTATAATGGTAATAATATGTTTGTAGATACTGCCAAAGTCTTTGTTCAAGCTGGCCCCGGCGGTAACGGTGCGGTTAGTTTTCGTCATGAAATTTACATTGATCACGGCGGTCCTGACGGTGGTGACGGTGGCAATGGTGGCGACGTTATCTTTGTCGCAGACGGTGGTTTGAATACGCTGGTTGATTTTCGCTTTAAGCCAGAATTAAAAGGGAAGCCAGGACAAGCTGGCTCAAAGCGCGATCGCCACGGCAAATCTGGTGACAAGCTCTATGTTAAGGTTCCTGTGGGGACAGTGGTAAAGCGTGATGGACGCGTGATTGCCGACTTTACGATGCACGACCAAGAAGAAGTGATTGCTCGCGGTGGTGATGGTGGATTTGGTAACGCCCACTTTAAATCATCAGTCCGCCAAACACCTCGTATCGCCGAGAACGGTGAGCCGGGTGATACTTTTGAAGCCGAGCTTGAACTGAAGCTTTTGGCTGATGTTGGTCTGGTAGGCTTCCCAAATGCTGGTAAATCTACCTTTTTGAGTGTCGTCAGCAACGCCCGCCCTGAAATTGCTGATTATGCCTTTACGACCTTAACGCCTAACCTTGGTGTGGCTGATATCGACGATACGAGCCTGTTGATTGCCGATATCCCAGGACTTATTGAAGGCGCCAGTGAAGGCAAGGGCCTTGGCGATGCCTTTCTGCGTCACGTTGAGCGAACGGCCGTCCTATTGCATCTTATCGATGCCTATACCGATGATGTCGTGAAGGCATATGAAACAATCCGTCATGAACTCACCAGTTACAATGAAGTACTGACGGGTCGCCCAGAAATTATTGCTTTAACAAAGATCGATGGACTCGACGATGATATTATTCAAATGCAAATCGATAGCTTGCAAAAAGTTGCCCCAGGTAAGCAGATTTTAGCAATCTCTTCTCAAGCACACGCCGGTCTTAAAGAGGTGCTTCGTGCGCTTCGCCATGAAGTTGATGCTGTTCGCGCTGCTGATGCAGTGGTAGAAGA
>Ga0247740_1000569_pt1 | contig 17381 bp, 20 predicted proteins | sample UWRJL148409B2_FD_180942 | JGI IMG/M metagenome (GOLD analysis project Ga0247740, IMG submission 180942) | Plant litter microbial communities from Arlington Agricultural Research Station in Wisconsin, United States - UWRJ-L148-409B-2 | ecosystem: Environmental > Terrestrial > Plant litter >...
GGACTATCTACTAGCTGGGACCGGAGCTCCAAATGGAGTGCGCGTCTTCAGCGGCTACATCTTGGACTACGAATCTCTCTACGGAGACAAGAACGGTGTCACGGTCACTCTGGCTTCGAATGGAGCAGAGCTCTCTCAATTGATCGTTAAGAACACAGCGGGGGATATCTCGTTCGTTCGATCATCAAGTGAGATTGCGACCACTATCAAAAGCGTGCTCGATGCCAACCCTGGCCGCATGACTTACGACTCGAATTCCATTGCCACGACCGGCGTCAGCATCCCGACAGACGTTCAGCTCAACTCGAAGCTCGAAGTGATCGAGGACCAGTTCAACCAGACACCAGCTGGCTTCTATTGGTACGGGAACGTGGCTGATAACAAGGTCTATCTCTTACCTCAGTCCACATCCGCGGACCACACATGGCTGCTTGGTCATCACATCAAGACGATGGCCCTGAAGCGCTCTCAAGAGCAGCTGCGAAACAAGGTCTACTTCGTTGGTGCTGAAGATGACACGACCGGGATCTCCATACTGAAGGAGTACAACGACGCGCCTAGCCAGTCTGCATGGAGGGTTGGGTTGTTCCGCCTTACGGATCGTCGCTATTCAGTTGTTGGCAACATGCAAAGGCGAGCCGAGAAAGAGATGTCTCGCTTCAAGAATCCGGTCTATACAACGACAGTCACGATCTCATCAGCGAAGTACGACTTGGAATCGATCAAGCTAGGTCAAATGGTGTCGATCGCTAATGCGGATGGCCAGCTGCTAGATGTGCGACTACAGATAGTAAGTCTGAAATACACACCAACTAGAGCCACAGTTCAACTAGGCGAGCTTCTCGATACGCAGTACAGCATTCTCGATGACATTGAGAGCAGCCTACAAAACGAGCAATTCCAAAGGCTTCCCAACCAACCTACTTGATGTTAAATTGAGGACATAAACAGGAACCCATTTGCGTGGCAGATAAGAAATTCACAGACCTCGTAAATAAGTCCACTGCCGCAAGTGCAGATATTGTTCCTATTGTCGATCCAACCGACAACACTACTAAGCGAACAACTGTAAGTGGTCTCGCAAGCGCAGTCGCGAGTAACCTTCCGGCTGGCTCTATTACTGGAGCGAGCATTGCTAACTACAAAATCGCACGGCAGAACGACACCACCAACATCAGCGAGTCGACGGCGAAGATTTTAACGGGCTGGGGCGTGATCGTACCTGGAGCGGTGACTACTGCCAGTGAAACAGTCACTTTTAGTTCAGTATTTACGTCGGCTCCAATCGTCGTACTTACGTATGGCGGCGATAACGCCTCAGCAACCACCTACGGTTCCGGCGTTATCGCTGCAAATGTGGCGACTGCCACTGCTCACACGATTACCGCTTCTTCGTTTATTGCTCGAATTCAGTCGACAGGTGGAGCTTGGGCCGCGGGCAACACAGTTTTCTATCAATGGATAGCAATCGGGGCCTAGCGTGAGCGAGTTCGTCATTCCTAAGAACCCAACCAATAACGACATCATGTTGATCTTGGTTCGTATGGACGCGAAGCTCACAAATGTAGAAGCTCAGGCCACAAAGACCAACGGTCGAGTGAACTCGATCGAAGAGTGGAAGACCGGGCTCCAAGCTGTAGCTGCCTTCCAGGACAAGCACCCTGCTGCCCCACCTCAGATCAATGCACCAAATGCGACGACAGTCCAAGTGATGACACCCAATAAGTGGTTTCAGAACGACAAGCTAGTAGCTGCAGTGGCTATTGCTTTGGTCGCCCTGGCGAGCGTTGCTAGCTACTTGGTCGGCGGAGGCGGTCAATGACGGTCACTGCTGTCCTGCTGCTCAGGCTGGTTCCCTACGCGATAGTCGCGTACCTAGCAGCGAAGAAGGGTTTCCGATGGCTTGTGGTCTTCGCGCTCTACCTAATCGCAGCTGCACTGATCAACGTCACATTCACGCCGGACCCGAACACTCGAGCACTTATATCTAGTGGGGCAGCCATCATCTTGCTCCTCCACGTTCTAAACCTACGCACTCGTAAAGGAGGTGATCATGTCATTTAGATTCCCACTCGACAACTTCGAAATATCTCAAGGGTTCGGCGGCAACGCGGAGTACTACAAGAAGTACGGCCAGATCGGACATAACGGGCTCGACCTAGCTTGCAGGGCTGGCGAGCCGGTTTACGCAGCGGATGAAGGCAGTGTCGAGTTCGAGGGATGGGGACAGAATCACTCCTGGATGGGCGCTGTCGCAGGCATCTGCGTGATCATCAACCACATCGGCTCATTTGGTGGCTACGCTCACCTCGCGAGCACGGTGATCAGTAAGGGCCAGAAAGTCAGCAAAGGTCAGCTGATCGGATATGCCGGATCTACTGGGGGCGCAACTGGGCCACATCTCCACTTCGAGATGCTTCCACTCAAGCCGAACTTCTCAAATGGCTATGCAGGGCGTATCAATCCGATGCCGTTCATTGAGACAACGCAGAACGCTACTGATGCCCAGATCAGACAGGCCTACACAGACATCCTTGAGCGTCAGGCTGATGCCGACGGGCTCGCAAACTATCGCGCGTACACAAACGACTTCGTTCGCCAGGATCTTTCAAACTCTGCGGAGAAGCGAACTCTTGAAGCTGCCAAAGCGGAAGCATCTCGCGCCGCTGCTGAGCTAGCGGCTCGTGTCGCAGCTAACCGCATAGAAGAAGCAACCAAAGCAGCAGAAGCCAAAGCTGCGCAAGAAGCCGCGAAACAAGCAGCTGACCAGCTGGCCGCCGCTGAAGCTGAAAAGGCCCGTATTGCTGAAGAAGAGCGTGTCGCTCGAGAAGCTGCCGAGCAGAAAGCCCAAGAACAACGAGACATCGAAGAAGCCACTAAAGGAGGTGACAACGTGACCACACCAGAAGATATCGATAAAGTGAACCCTGTCCAACCAGTTGAAGTGAAGAGCCCGACTGAAGCAACAAAGAGCTCTGCCCTATTCGTAGCTCGAATCGCATCCATGGTCACCGTGGCTCGAATCATCGTTGAAGGACTTGCCGCAATCGTCGAACAACAAATCGCGGTCGTCGCTGATCAATTCGTACTTGGAGTGGCGACACTCATAATTGCTGCACTCATCATCTTCTGGGCCGAGCTTGGGTACCAGCTCGCGAAGAACTTGGGATGGAAATGGGCAGAGAATTTGAAGTGGCCTTTCTAGGCATTCACAGACGCTCTGACGCACTGTTTTCCATAAACGTGAACAACTAGTCAACGAGAAAATAAAGCCGTTCAGAATAGCTCTGAACGGCTTTTGAATTATCCGCATAAACGATAGCCTTCTACACATGGCTACTAAAACGACTACGACTCTTATTGATGATCTCGATGGTTCCGATGCGGACTCGACAATCAAGTTCTCGCTTGAAGGAATTAACTACGAGATCGATTTGTCAAAGGCGAACGCCGGACATCTTCGTGAGATCCTGAAGCCTTATGTAAAGGCCGGTCGTATGACAGCTGGTCGTAGCGGATTCACACCCCGTAAGGCGGACAAAGATACCCTCGACGCCATTCGCGCATGGGCCAAAGAGAATGGCCACGAAGTGAGCGATCGCGGTCGTATCCCGCGTGCAGTTGTCGACGCTTACAACGCCAAGTAAAAGATTTGTTTAAACGGCAATAGCGCCGTCTATCACTCCCCTGCCCCCACCAGTAGTGTGTCTCGGCGGGGGAGTGTGCGTTTAATATTTACAACATCTATGGGGTTAGACCCCTCTCGGCTCCGATAGGGGAGTGGTCGCCACCCCTGTTAGAAGTGGCGACAGAGTTCGGAGTAGGGGAGTGCCCTAGCGCCACCCATACGTGAGGGACCCGGCCCTATCCCTCGTATGGCTGACGGCGATCGCGATCTCCTTAACTTCTTCGCAAGTTCGTTCCATGTTTGGGACTTCATCCAAGGCCACGGTGTTGCCATTGAAAGCAACTACTCCCGCCCGAATGTCATGCAAGGTTGAGAGCGTTGTTTCGGCGCTAGTGATCGCTTCATCTAGCCAGTCTGTTGTCCGCTGAACGACGGACGCTACGAGTTCCGGTGAAGCCCACTGCTCGCTCATGCTCCCCACTTTCTGATTCCAACTGAAGGTCTCTTTCCTGTCGTTGGCGCTTCGCTGACCCGCCTTTTTGTCATCTCGCTTTCAACGTCAGCGATGGGCATTCCGTACTTCTCTCGACTCAATTGCCGAGCTTCGATGGCTAGTCCCGTTGCTGCAATTGGAGGCCTGGCTGTCAACGTCACAGGTGCCGTCAAACCGGACTGGGTTGCGAGTCGGGCGACTGCTTCGTACTGCCGGATGCGCATGAAGTCGTTCTCGTCAAGGGTGCTCTTTCCGAACTCGGTTTGCCACATCCTGGCTTCCTTCGCGCTGGTCTGGAATATGACCTGAGATCGCGCATTATTTATAACCGCGTTCTTCAGTTCGGTTGGTACGTCCTCTAGATACTGGGTGCCCATGACGACGCCGAGCCCATGCTTGCGCGCGCGGTTTAACATGTCATCGAGGCCCATTGGAAGCTTCGTCATGACTTGAAACTCGTCCATATAGAGGAAGTTGGGTCGTTTGGGATTTAGCTTCTGCGCTGCGGTCCATATCGAATTCACCAGCAAGGTTCCGATGATGCTCGCTGTGTCAGGCGGGAGGCTGCTCAGGCTGATTAAGAGGATTTTGTTCTCGTTAAGAACATCTGCGACTTGGAACGAAGACTTCGATTGCCCCAAGATATTTCGAGCTTCAGGGCGGCTCACCAGCTGCCAAATACGGTTCAGAAGAGGCTGCGTATATCGGTCGCGCTCGGACTGCGAAAAGTTTTCCCAGCGCTGCCAAAACAAGCGAAGCTCCTTGTCCTTGACTGATCGAATCAACTCGTCAGCCCATGCAACCTCTTCTGAGGTCTGTCTGTTGAGCAATGGCATCAGGTCGACAATCGTCATGCCTGGCCGCTCGGCGAGTGTGAGTAGGCCGTGATAGAGAAGCTGCTTGGTCCAGACGCCGGACGTGTCGGGATACAAGTTGGCAATGAGGTCCATCACTTGATCAGCCACTACGCGAGGATTGCCTTGGTCCAAGATGTTGAATCCAACCGGGCGCATTAGGTCGTCACCGACATTCATCACAATCACGTCGTCAAGCCGTGACTGGGGGATGTAGTTGAGAGCTCTGTGAAACATGGTCTCTTTGGAATCACTGTTGCTCGCGTCGATCACTATGGCGCCGTGCCCGGCGCTCACGTCTTGGGCGAAGCTGTTAGCCATCAGCACCGTTTTACCTGTCCCGGTCTTTCCTCCGACATACATGTGCTGAACCGCGTACTCGTAGTCGAGCGCAACAGGTCGCTCGTGGCCGGGGTAATTGCTATCCCCGATAATCCGCCCAGTAGTGGCGATGTCCTCAGTAGCGAAGAGATGGCGCGTAGAGCCCTGGGGGAGTCCGGCGACGAACGGTTGACCGATGGGCCATGCGATAACTGCCGCAAGTTCTTTCAGGTTCAATTGAGCGCCTAATAGAAGAGGTGTGGCCGCATCATTCGCACGCTCACCTACTCTGGCATTCCCCTGTTTGATCGGCTTGAAGTAGTTGCCAGCACTGTGAGCCGCTGAGAGCGCAGACTCAACCCTCGAAACCAATTGTCCAGAGCGCGCGGGGGAATCGGCTTTCGCGACAATCCTTCCAACGGCCAGTAGGTTTTGTTCTTCGAGCTTTTGGCGACGGTCGGTTAGCTCGTCGTTTTCAGCTTGCTGGCTTCCGTGCATCATGGACCGCACAGAGAACTCGGCGGACTGTGAGTTGGAATCCCGCGAGGGTGGCTTCATGAAGTTTGCAGGAGTGACTACCCATTGGATAAGGACGGCCTCGTCACCTTGAAGTGTTTGAACGCTCCCGAGCAAGCTTGCCGATAAGTCGGAGTGACTGAGGATACGGAGCTGCCGGGTTGGACTGCTCATCGCAAGCTCAACGCCGGCCGTCCAAGTAACGGGCGCGCGAGTCGTGTCTTTGACCACGGTGATTCCCCTACCGTGCGTGCGCAGCTGGGCGGCGATGTACTCGGCATCAGCAGACGGGACCATTAGTCGGTGCGTGATCCCTTTGGAAGTCGCCCACGTTTCGAAGACCATCGTGGCCTTCGCCAGGTCGGAACTGCGCCGCTTCGGGAGGGTGCCACTAACAGACCGGAGCCAAGCCATCACGCGCTCGGCAGATAGGTCCGGGGGAAAGGTGACGAGGTAGGTTTCCCTATCTTGGTCGCGTGCAATCTGGCCTTTGAATCGCATAACCTGCCCCTACTTTGACACGTCGACCACTCAATTAAAAGAAGCGACGACGCTGACGGATAAAGCGATAGATGGAGAAGCCGACGACGGCTAGGAGGATGAGAACAAAGCTCACCGTAAGCAGCGGCAGCCACGGCTCGATCATCGCCCCGATGATGTTGATTGCTACCACCGAGGCAATGACGAGCCAGAATGCCGACCAGGCTTTGCTCATTAGAGCTGGCCAGCTTTGCGGAGAAGCTTCTGCGCTGCTTCTTTGCGGTACTGCTCGTCGAGGATCTCTTGTTCGAGCTGACTTTCAATTGCGCGGCGGCGCGCTCGCTGGTCGCTGGCATTCATGCCCCTGCGAAAAACCCGACCCAGTAGGCCGCCTAGGACAACGATGGCGATAAGCCACATGAAGACGATCACAATTGCGGGTTCCATGATGTTCCTTCTATTAGCGAGTCCACGAACCGAAAGTGTCCGTGTGCTCTGTTTCTTCTATCCGCTCGGTTGAGCCAATGACGTTTCCGAACGCATCGCGGTGGATCTCAACGATGCGACTTCGGAGAACTTGGTGGGTGACTTGCGCGTTTCTGACCGGCATGCCAGCAAGCGAGCGGAGCCCGTCGGTAGTCGACTGATCACCACCTGCAATCTCGTCGCGAATGATCTGCGCTATTTTCTTTGCCACTGCCCGCCTCCTAGTCCACCTCGGACAACCGACACTAGTTGTCACTTGTTTGTCATGTCAATATGCCGACATATATTGGCGGCACTAGAATGGACGAATGGAACCTGATGCTCGGATGCGCTACGCCGCTAGATCAATGCGAGCGGGCTATAGCCACGTTGGATGGCTCTATTCCCAGGACTACTTCAAATCACAGATGCCGAACAATTCATTCATGACTGCTGCGGCCGCGAACCTCGGGCTATCGAAGAGAGACCTGTATGACGCTCTGATCGCGGCATTGAGGGTTATGCCTCCCACGCCTCAAAGGAATGCGATCGCCAACGCGCTCGGCTACGGAAACACCGAGGGCAAATTACTCGCAGCTCGCAGGCGGGAGTTCGCTGAAATGACGGCAATAAGCGAGCGCACGCTACTGAGGCACGAACAAGTCGGTGCTGAGCAACTCATCGCGGTGCATGACCAACTGGTCTTGGCGCGAAATCACGCGCACGCGGGAGATCCTCACAACATGACTCATGAGGCATTGGTCGACCTTGTACTCGAGTTGCAGGAGCGGGTCGGTCAGCTCGAAAAAAGAATGCAACGTTCCGACGTTTTGAGCGGATAACATCGACCTCTTTGCCCCTCGGCGCAACGCGTCGACGATCACGGCGCTACGCGATTGCGATCACGTTGTCGCCGTGGGTGCCGGCGACCCCGTCGGGCTCTCGCGCTTTCTCCGCACACACGGCGAGCTCGTCGAGCTCACCCAGCCCAAGCCGATCACGGTCGTGATGAACAAGGTTCGGGCGAGCGCGATCGGTCTTGATCCGGCGGGCCAGGTGCGTCAGACGCTCGCCCGCTTCGGAAGCATCGACTCGGCCGTGCTCGTGCCTTTCGACCAGCCGGGGATGGATGCCGCGTTGCTCAGCGGCCGTTCACTCGCCGAAGTCGCGCCGAAGTCGCCAGCGCGGCTGGCGCTGCAGCAGCTGGTGCGAACACGTCTCGTTCCGTCGCGGCCGTTGCGCCCGTCTCGCAGGTCACTGCGTTCGCGTTTGGAAGCCGTCGCGGGCACGGGCCGCGCACGCCGGCAGGGGCTATAACCCGGGCCACGGTCGCGGGCCCGGGCAGCGGCCGCCTCCACCTGACCGGCTAACCTAGGAGCGTGTCGACCCTCAGTGATCTCGTCCAGGCCCAGGGGCGTTCCAGCGACGCCGACATCGAGTGGCTCCACCTTCTCGTCGGTGACTGGCAGCTGCTCGCCGACCTCGCCTTTGCCGATATCGTGCTGTGGGTTCCGAGTGCAGAGGGCTCCTTCGTCGCCGTTGCGCACGCTCGCCCGTCGAGCTCTGCCACGCTTTTTTACCGCGACTTCGTCGGCCAGGCCATCAAGCCCGAGTGGAAGCAGCAGGTCACCCAGAGCTTCGACACCTGCTCCATCGTCGATTCGGGTGCGCCCACCTGGTACGAAGAGACGCCCACGCGCGTTCGTGCGGTTCCCGTTGTTAGAAGGCTGTCGCCGACCGGGGCCGCTGTCTCCGAGGTTCCCGTCGCGATCATCACGCGCCACACAAACCTGAGCGAGGCCCGCACCCCGAGCCGCCAGGAGCTCACCTTCAACGAGTGCGCCAACGATCTCTTTGCGATGATCGCCTCGGGCGACTTCCCCGACCTCGGCGCACCGACCGGGCCCCGCCGCGGTGCCCCCCGCGCCTCCGACGGACTCATCCGCCTCGACGTCGACGGCACTGTCACCTTCGCCAGCCCCAACGCTCTGAGCGCGTTCAACCGCATGGGTTTCGCCGGCGAGCTTGAGGGCGAGTCGCTCGCCGAAGTTACAACGGCACTTCTGCACGGACGGCTCGTTGTCGACGAATCACTTCCGCTCGTCGTCACCGGCCGGGCACCGTGGCGCACAGACATCGAGGCCCGTGGCGTCACCGTGTCGGTACGCGCCATCCCGATTCGCAATCGCGGTGAGCGCGTCGGAGCCATGGTTCTCTGCCGCGACGTCACCGAGGTGCGCCACCAGGAGCGCGAGCTCATCACCAAAGACGCGACGATTCGCGAGATTCACCATCGGGTCAAGAACAACCTGCAGACCGTTGCGTCGCTGTTGCGCATCCAGGCGCGACGCACGCATTCGGATGTCGCGCGCGAAGCCCTCGGCCAGGCGATGCGTCGCGTCGCGGCCATCGCTGTTGTGCACGACACGCTGTCGGAGGGGCTCAACCAGAACGTCGACTTCGACGTCGTTTTCGACCGCGTGCTGATGCTCATCGCCGAGGTCGCCTCGAGTCACAACACCACGGTGCACCCGAAGTCGAGCGGAAGCTTCGGCAATCTTCCGAGCGAATACGCGACCCCGCTCGCCCTCGCGCTCACCGAGCTCGTCACGAACGCCGTCGAGCACGGACTCGCCGGCAAGACGGACGGCGAGGTCGAGATCGTCGCCGAGCGCGACGACGAGATTCTCAGCGTGAAGGTTCTCGACAATGGAGTGGGTCTGCCCGAGGGCAAGGTCGGTTCGGGCCTCGGAACCCAGATCGTGCGCACGCTTATTCAGGGCGAACTCGGCGGAACTATCGACTGGCACACGCTCATGGGCTCCGGCACCGAGGTCACCATCGAGATCCCGCTGACCTGGCTCACCCGCGCCTAGGTCGACAGAGCCCCCTAAGGGGACTGTTGGGTTGCTGTGAGCAGCGAGTAGCGTCGGTCGTCACTCGAGAGGACGCCGTGAGAGCCCTAAAGCGCATCTTCATGGCGACAGCCGCAGTGGCAACTGCCGTTGCCATCTTCTGTTTAGGCATCGTCGCGTTCAATGCCTACGCGGCGTCAAAACGGGGAATTTATTGGGAATGCCGCGACGAGGCGAATATTGGTGAAGGCCAGGAGTCTATTTCGTGGACATCGTCATTCCTTCCCCACGGCTACACCTGCACTGTCGACGGCGAAGCGCTGAGCTTTCACGACCTCGGAACGTCATTGTTCATCGTCGGACTGTGGGCACTCGCGGCGGTACTCTTCTCAGCGCTCGCACTCCTCGTGCTGGCCGTAGCGAGCCGTCGCAACCGCGGCTAAGCTGCCAGCGCCTTCAGTACGTCATCTTTGCTTGAGTAGCCCTGCTGCTCCATCCAGGCGAAATTGCCCTGCGGGTCGTACTTATCGAACTTTGCTTCAGGCAGATGGATGTCGCTGCGCTCGACCATTGCGGTGAGAACCTCTTTGTCTCTCGGGCCGAGAGCGCCCCGCCGAGCACGCAGCGCGACCATCGCGTGCCGCCGCTTGTGTCCGCCGAAGAGCAGGTAGAGGTCGTCACGCTTCTTCGTTGTGACCGGTGCGAGCGAGGCCTCGGTGATGTCGCCAAACGGAGTCGCCTCGGAAGCGATGCGCATGACTCCAGCATCGAAGTCGATGACGGGGGACGGGTTGCGGATTCGCCCAACAATCATGAGCACTCCGATCGCCACTATGTAAAACGCAACGAGCAGCGCGATGGACCATGCCCCGAAAGCCTCCCAGAGAAACCGATTGGTGAACTGGAGGAACAGCTGCAGCGCGACTAATACGATCAGGAGGGTGCTGCCGGTGCGCGACGAGCCCGCGGTCCACACGCGCTGCCAGAACGTGAGCGCGCCGATCTTGTGCGAGCCAGTCATGCGGGTCAGTCAACGCCTCGCCGGTTGCGGGCGGTAGAGGTTGACATCGGCGACCTGATCCCAGTTGTGGGGCACGAGAGGGCCCGCAGAACCCCACAAGTGGGCGCGCACCGCTCGGCGCGGGCGCGCGAGCCTTGCCCCGCGACATCCAAGCCGCGACATCCACGCCCGACACAAAGCGCGCAAAGGAAAAGGCCCGCCCCTCCCTGGTAAGTGGGAGGTGCGGGCCGTAATGCTGGGTGCTAGATGCCCTGCAAAACTATGAGGCGCGGCGTGCGCGAGCTGCGCGGCGCTTGAGTGCGCGGCGCTCGTCTTCGCTGAGGCCGCCCCAGACACCGGAGTCCTGTGACGTTTCAAGCGCGTACTGGAGGCACATCTCGGTGACCGTGCAACGACCGCACACGGCCTTTGCCTTGTCGATCTGGTCGACAGCGGGGCCGGTGTTTCCTACGGGAAAGAACAGCTCTGGGTCAGCAGTGAGACATGCGGCTTTGTCGCGCCAGTCCATGGGGGAACTCCTTGTTAATAGCGTTGCGTTTGGATTTGGTCTAAATCCGCGCGCGTCAAATGCCCTTAATATTCGGGGTGGGGGCAAGTCAGGGGGGATGCACCAACGACCCTGTAGGCGCTCATCAACCTCCAATAGACTGTCATACACAAAGATGCAAATCAATGGTTTTGTATGGGATATTGCTGAGAGCAATTTACGGGGCGTTAACATGACGGAAACTTCGAATGCTAGGGTGCCCCGGCATCCCAGCCAACTACTGTTGGTTATCGTCCTCGGACTCGAGGCCGCGGCCCTCATCGCCGCGACAATATTTTTGATCTTTGAGGTGCTCGTCGCACCGGCCGACTCATTTGTTTCGGCAATCGCGCTCACGATCGTCGTTGCAATCGCCTCCGCGTGGGTCGTTGCGATCGCGGTCGGAGCCTGGCGCGGCCAGGCCTGGGTGCGCGGGGCGTCGATCGTTGTTCAGGTGCTGCTCGCGGCAGTTGCCATCGGTAGCTTCCAGGGCATCGTTCCGCGGCCGGACATCGGGTGGATCCTGCTCATCCCCGCAATAACCGTCGTTGTGCTCGTCTTCTCGAAGCCCGTGCAGGCCGCGCTGGCACGCAGAGAGCCGTGAGCCTCTTCTAGAGCGCCCCACGAATGCGCCGCGACAACTCGCGCGCGTAGTGCGTGATCGTCTCGGCGAGCTGCGGCCAGTCTGACCTCGGAATGCTCGACCGCTCGAAGGTCACGGTGATTCCGGCGGCAGGCCAGCCCGCGTGGTCACGCACGGCCACCGCGATCGAGGCGAATCCCTCGGTAACGTCGCCGTCCTCGGCCGCGTAGCCGTCGTCGCGCACCGTGTCGAGAATGCGCGAGAGCTTCGCGTAGCTGAAGGGGTCGGCGTCGGCACGGTGGGCAAATGACTCCGTGGTGGGAAACAGTGCTCGAACCTGGGTCTTCGGGAGTGTCGCGAGCAGGGCGCGTCCGCTCGCGGTGAGGTGGCTTGGCAGGCGCACGCCGACGTCGGTGACGAGGGTCGGCCGTCGTGGGGCACGCTCCTCGACGAGGTAGATGACGTCGGTGCCGTTGAGCACAGCGAGGTGCGCGCTCTCGCCCACGCGATCGACGAGTGCTGCGAGAATCGGGCGCCCAAGCCGGGAGAGTGGCTCTTGCCGCGAGAATCCGCTGCTCAGCTCAAAGGCCGCGACGCCGATGCCGTAACGACGAGCCTCCGGAAAATGCAGAACAAACCCGAAATCCTCGAGGGCTCCCAGCAAACGGTAGACGGTTGACCTCGGCAGATCGAGGGATGTCGCGATGGTAGCCGCGCCCACCGGACCGCGTTGGGCGCCGAGGTACTGCAGCACGCGCAGGGTGTTGCGCGCGGCTGGAACGCCCAGTTCGTTTCGCACGCGTTAACTGTCTCACGGGTGAGACACGCACCGGCGCAAAACGCTCGCGCGCGACATCCAACCGGTGTCGAATGGGATCATGACCGCAGACGCACACCTCCCTCGCCCCGTTCGCGCCGCTCGTGGCACCCAGCTCACCGCCAAGAACTGGCAGACCGAAGCGCCCATGCGCATGCTGATGAACAACCTCGACCCCGAGGTCGCCGAGCGTCCCGACGATCTCGTCGTCTACGGCGGCACCGGTAAGGCCGCGCGCAACTGGGAGGCGTACGACGCGATCATCCGCACGCTCGAGACCCTCGACGCCGACGAGACCCTGCTTGTGCAGTCGGGCAAGCCGGTCGGAGTGTTTCGCACGCATGAGTGGGCGCCGCGCGTGCTCATCGCCAACTCGAACCTCGTCGGCGACTGGGCGACGTGGCCCGAGTTCCGCAAGCTCGAGGCGCTCGGGCTCACCATGTACGGCCAGATGACCGCCGGTTCGTGGATCTACATCGGCACGCAGGGCATTCTGCAGGGCACCTACGAGACATTCGCAGCGATCGCCGACAAGCGCTTCGGTGGAACACTCGCCGGCACGCTGACCCTCACCGGTGGCGCCGGCGGCATGGGCGGCGCCCAGCCCCTCGCCGTCACCATGAACGAGGGTGCAGTGCTCATCGTCGACGTCGACCCCGACCGTCTGCAGCGCCGCGTCGACCACGGCTACCTCGACGAGATGACGCACGACCTCGACGACGCGATTGCGCGAGTGCTCGCCGCCAAGACCGAGTGTCGCGCTCTCTCGGTTGGTGTCGTCGGCAACGCGGCGACGGTGTTCGCCGACTTGCTGGAGCGAGGCATCGCGATCGACATCGTCACCGACCAGACGAGCGCGCACGACCCGCTCAACTACCTGCCCGAGGGCGTAACGGTCGCCGAGTGGCACGAGCTCGCCGCCGCCGACCCGGTCGCGTTCACCGATCGTTCGCGAAAGTCGATGGCCAAGCACGTCGAAGCCATGGTCGGATTTATGGATGCGGGAGCCGAAGTCTTCGACTACGGCAACTCGATTCGCGCAGAAGCCCAGCTCGGTGGCTACGAGCGCGCCTTCGACTTCCCCGGCTTCGTTCCCGCGTATATCCGCCCGCTGTTCGCCGAGGGCAAGGGGCCGTTCCGCTGGGTCGCGCTCTCGGGTGACCCGGCCGATATCGCCGCGACCGACAAGGCGATACTCGAGCTCTTTCCCGAAGACGAAAAGCTCAAGCGCTGGATCACCCAGGCCAGCGAGAAGGTTCACTTCGAGGGCCTCCCGGCGCGCATCTGCTGGCTCGGCTACAAGGAACGGCACCTCGCCGGGCTCAAGTTCAACGAAATGGTTGCCTCGGGCGAGCTCAGCGCGCCCATCGCGATTGGGCGCGACCACCTCGACTCGGGCTCGGTCGCCTCGCCGTACCGCGAGACCGAGGGCATGATCGACGGATCCGACGCGATCGCCGACTGGCCCCTGCTGAACGCGCTGCTCAACACCGCGTCGGGCGCGACCTGGGTCTCGATTCACCACGGTGGTGGCGTGGGCATCGGACGCAGCATCCACGCCGGTCAGGTCATCGTCGCCGACGGAACCGAGCTTGCCGCGCAAAAGATCGAGCGCGTTCTCACCAACGACCCCGGCACGGGAGTCATGCGACACGTCGACGCGGGCTACGAACGCGCCAACGAGGTCGCTCGCGAGCGCGGCCTGCGGGTGCCGATGTGGGAGAACGAGTGACACTGCTCGCGGGGCTCGCTGAGATCCACGACGTCGGGCGCGATGCTCGCCGCGGTGGGTACTCGCGCCACGTGTGGCACACGTCCGAGCTCGAGCTCCGTGAGTGGTTCGTGGCCCGGGCAGTCGCGCTGGCACTCGATGTCGAGACCGACCGCAACGGCAACATCTGGGCATGGTGGGGTGCGCCCGGCCGCGATGCCGTTGTCGCCGGAAGCCACCTCGACTCGGTACCCGGCGGCGGAGAATTCGACGGACCGCTCGGCGTCGTCAGCGCCCTCGACGCCGTCGCCCGCCTGCAGGCGACGGGCTTCACGCCCAGCCGCCCGTTCGCGATAGTGGTGTTCGCCGAAGAAGAGGGCTCCCGGTTCGGTATCGCCTGCCTGGGGTCGAGACTGCTCACTGGTGCACTGAGCGCAGAAAAGGCCAACGGCCTGGTGGATGCCGCGGGCGTGACCTTTGCAGAGGCGGCGACCCGCGCGGGCCTCAACCCGGCACACATCGGCGTCGATCGAGTGGCGCTCGACCGCATCGGGCTCTTCGTCGAGCTGCATGTCGAGCAGGGGCGGGGTCTCATCGATCTCGGCGCACCGGTGGCCGTCGCGTCGACGATCCTCGCTCATGGACGCTGGCGCGTCACCTACTCCGGCGAGGGCAACCACGCCGGCGCAACGCTCATGGCCGGTCGGCGCGACCCGATGATTGCGGCGAGCAGGGGTGTTCTCGCCATCCGTGACGCGGCGGCTCACATGCCCGGTGCCCGGGCAACGGTCGGGCGCCTCGAGGCGATTCCCGGCGGAACCAACGTCATCCCGTCGACGGTCTCGACCTGGCTCGACGCGCGTGCCGGTTCGGACGCCGACACCCGAGAGCTCGTCGACCAGATAACCGCCGGTGTCGCCGAGGCCGCAGCGGGAGAGAATTGCACGGTGACGATCGTCGAGGAGTCGTGGAGCGGGGAGGTCTCATTCGACCCCGCACTGCGCGACCGACTGTCGAGTGCTCTCGGTACCGTGCCCGTGCTGCCAACTGGAGCTGGCCACGACGCGGGCGTGCTCGCGAGTGCCGTGCCGACAGCGATGCTGTTCGTGCGCAACCCAACCGGCATCTCGCACTCACCCGACGAGCTCGCCGAACTTGACGACACCGTCGCCGGCATCGAGGCGCTCGAGCGCGTGCTGCGGGAACTTCTATGACCTACTGGTGCCGCACGGCGGTGCTGCCGGACGGTGCGCGGTCGTCGGTTCGTATCGAACACGCGGGTGGACGCATCACCGCGATCGAGAGCGCGGTCGCTGCCAGGGCAGGCGACATCCATCTCGATTCTGTCTTTGCCGGCATGGGCAACGCCCACTCGCACGCCTTTCATCGTGCGCTGCGCGGGCGCACCCACGACGACGGCGGCGACTTTTGGCAGTGGCGCGAATCGATGTACGAGGCCGCTGCGGCGCTGACGCCGCACTCGTACCGCGAGCTCGCGACCGGCGTCTTCGCCGAGATGCTCGCTGCCGGCTACACGGCGGTGGGTGAGTTTCACTATGTTCATCACCAATCCGATGGCACGCCCTACCCGGACCACGCGATGGAGGTCGCGCTCGCTGCGGCAGCGGCCGACGTGGGCATCCGCCTGACCCTGCTCGACACCTGCTACCTCGCCGGTGGAATCGACAGTCCGCTCTCGTCGGCCCAGGCTCGGTTCAGCGACGGAACCGCTGATGGATGGCTCGCCCGCTGGTTCTTGCTGCGCGACGCGCTCGCGGGCTACCCGGGCGTCACCCTTGGCGCGGCGGTGCACTCGGTGCGGGCGGTGCCGCGCGAGGCGCTCGCCACCATTGCGGCGGGGCTGCCTGCCGACGTTCCGCTGCACGTGCACCTCTCTGAGCAGCCGCAGGAGAACGCCGACAGCATCGCGGCTTACGGGATGACGCCGACCGAGGTGCTGGCCGACGCCGGTCTTCTCGCGCGGCGGCTGACGGTCGTTCACGCGACGCACCTCACTTCTACGGACATTGACATGCTCGGTGCCGCTGGCGTGAGCGTCGCCATGTGCCCGACGACCGAGGCCGACCTCGGCGACGGCATCGGCCCCGCCCGAGCGCTCGCCGAGGCCGGTGCGCACATCGCACTCGGTTCCGACCAGAACGCCGTCATTGACCCGTTTCTCGAGGCGCGCGGGCTCGAGGCGGGGGAGCGACTGGCCTCCGGTTCGCGCGGGCGCTTTTCGCCCGCAGCTCTCGCGACGGCGCTTGGCGTGAACGGCTACGCGGCCCTCGGACTCGACGGCGGGCTGGTCGTCGGCGCGCTGTGCGACCTCGTCGAGGTCTCATCGACCTCGGTGCGCACGTTCGGAGCCCGGGCAGCGCAACTTCCGCTTGTCGCGACGGCCTCAGACGTCGGACGCGTCATCGTCGGGGGAGTCGTAGTAGCCAACGACGGCTATCTCGCCGACGGCAGCGACCCCGCAACGCTTCTCGCCCGCTCATCGATCGGATCCCCATGACATCCCACCTCATCACTGACATCGGCGAGCTCTCGACCCTCGTCGATGGCGAAGCGCGGCTGCACAACGCGGCCCTCGTGATCGACGACGGAGTTATCGCCTGGGTCGGCTCCGCGTCAGACGCTCCTGCCGCCGACACCTCGACATCGGTCGACGGCGCCGCGGTACTGCCCGGCTGGGTCGACTCCCACACGCACCTTGTGTTCGCAGGCGATCGCTCCGCAGAATTCGAGGCTCGGATGTCGGGGCAACCGTATGCGGCAGGTGGCATCGCCACGACCGTCGCCGCGACACGGTCGGCCACCGATGCCGAGCTTGCCGACAACCTTGCACGACTGCGCGCTGAGGCCCAGTCGCAGGGCACCACGTTTCTCGAAACCAAGACCGGCTATGGTCTCGACGTTGAGACGGAGCTGCGGTCTGCCCGCATCGCCGCCGAGCAGGCGGACGTTGTGAGCTACCTCGGTGCGCATCTTGTGCCGCCGGGCGTAGACACCCGCGACTACCTCGACCTCGTGACCGGGCCGATGCTCGAGGCCGTGCTGCCCTACGTGTCGTTCATCGATGTGTTCTGCGAGACTGGGGCCTTCGAC
>Ga0247740_1000570_pt1 | contig 17347 bp, 23 predicted proteins | sample UWRJL148409B2_FD_180942 | JGI IMG/M metagenome (GOLD analysis project Ga0247740, IMG submission 180942) | Plant litter microbial communities from Arlington Agricultural Research Station in Wisconsin, United States - UWRJ-L148-409B-2 | ecosystem: Environmental > Terrestrial > Plant litter >...
CGAAGAGCTGCCAAGAACTCGCATCGATTCGATTGGCTTGGGACTCGCGTTCGGTCTCGAGCAATACCAATTGCGCGCGTCCGTCGTGAAAGAAGCTGTCGACTGCCGTCAAGCGCCCCTCCGCCAAACTCCGCCAAAATGCTTGGCTTTCTTCGTGTTTTAGCGGCGCGCCGATCGCTCGAACGACGAGCGCGCGGAGTTGCGAGAGATCTTCCTGCGATTCCACCGACGTGATGACCCCATCCATGGCGCCACGTTCAGCAAGCGATATGCCATGGCTAAATGTCGCCTTTCTGGGAGCGTTCGCGATCGCGGAGTTGCGCAGTTGCGCAATTGCGCAGCCGATTTGCGCAGCCCTTTTGCGCAGTCTTTGCGCAATCCGTGATCCGAGCACGCCGTAGCCGGCGAGGCTGCGAGCCGGGAGAGCGAATCAGCGCGTGACCTCGGCGCCATGAACGGGCAGCATTTCACCCGATGCCAGCGCGCAGCTCACTTCGAACCGGAGTTGCAATTGCGGCGCTGTCCGCACTGGCATTTGGTATCTCCGCGCCGGCCGTCGCGCGCATGAGCGCGGGGGTCGGTGCATTCACGACCGCCGCGTTGCTCTATGCGGGCGCGCTCTGTTCTTCGTCGGCCGTGAGCGCGTTCGACATGCGCGCCCCCCTCACGCTCGTGCGTCGTCACGGCGCAAGGCTCGGGCTCATCGCTAGCTTGGGCGCCGCGATCGGCCCCGCCGCGTTCGTCTGGGGCTTACAAACGTCAGGCGCGACCAGCGGCTCCCTACTGCTGAACTTCGAAGCCGTTTTCACGGCCCTCCTCGCGTGGCGCCTGTTCGCCGAACCCTTCGGCGCGCGCTTCAGCGCCGCCCTCGCCTTGATGGCGGGTGGCGGCGCCTTGCTCGCGATCGACGGCGCACGCCATGCCCAGATCCATCCGCTCGGTGTGCTCGCGATCGTGGCCGCCACCTTGTGCTGGGCTCTCGACAACTCACTCACCCGCCGCTTATCCGAAGAGCCCCCGCTCGCCGTCGTGACCGTCAAAAGCGCGTTGGGCGCGACCCTCGCATTCGCGATCGCGCGCGCTCTGGGCGAAGCTCCCCCGCGCAGCGCGCTGCAATACGTGCTCCTGCTCGCGATCGGCGCGATTGGCTACGGCCTCAGCTTACGCCTGTACCTCGAAGCCCAGACCCGCATCGGCGCGGGTCGCACCGCGTCCGTGTTCGCCCTCGCGCCGTTCGTCGGCGCGCTGGTTGCGTGGCTCTTCGGCGACCGCGCGCTCGGCTGGGGCGGCGTGCTCTCCGTCCCGTGCTTCGCCCTGGGCGCGTACTTGCACCTAACCGAGAAACACCAACACCACCATCAGCACGAAATGCTCGAACACGCGCACGCCCATCGCCACGACGACGGACATCACCTACACGCGCACGACCCCACCGTGATTGGCGAACACACCCACTCTCACCGCCACGAACCGCTGGCCCACAGCCACGACCACGCCCCCGATTTGCATCATCAGCACGATCATCGGCACGACGATCACAGCCCCGCGCATGACCACGATCACGACGGGGAGCACGAGCACTGAGCCCGCAGCCAGCGCGGCTACTTGAAGTCGCGATCCATTACCGTCTTGCGGCCATCCGCCTGCGCCACGTCGATCGCCGCATCACACAGCTTGCGGATCTTGGCGGACAGCACATCCGTCACGCCGTCCGACGTGTTCATGCCCGAGCGCGCCTTCACGTAGGCCTTCAGCTTCGAGACCACGACCAACACGTCTTGCGGCAAATCTTCCGCGGCTGGTTGCGCACCCACGACGCGTCTGCGCTTTTCGGCTTCATCACTCATCGCGCTCTCCCGACTGTCACGCGCCGCGCTCCTCGCTTCACGATCCTGCTCCTCTTGTTGCTCGCGACGGGCGGCCTCGCGCGTGGGCGCCTTCATCGGCTCGGCCCACGCATCGCGATGCCGCGCCTCCGGTAGGTGTGCATCCCAACACGCCAGACTGCAAAAGAACTGCGCTAGCTTGTTCCGATTGCAGGTCGAAACGCTGCACTGCAAGTAGTCCGCGCCAAAGCCAATCGGCTTTTTACAAGTGGTGCATTGACGAAAAAACTCAGGCTCGCTCACGCACAGACCAGACTACACCGCCTCCGCTCATGAATGCGCGGCCAAAATAATCCTCCGCGGAACACCCAAGCTGCATGCATTGCCGCGGGTCAATGGGGGGTGAAGAAATGGAAGCGCAGCGTCGCGCTGCTGGTCGCAGGGCTCCCGGTCGGTCTTCTTTTGGGGTTGGGGAGCTGTGCCGCGCGCGTGCCGGTGACGGTCTCGGCAGACAGCCCCCCGAACGAACATACAGAGGCCGAGGCGGCGAGCGCCGAAGACCTCGAATACGGCGGTAGCGGCTTGGGCGCGAGCGGGGGAGCCAACGGCCTGGACGGCGGAGCACCGAACGGCGAGGGATACCCCTACAGTTTCTCCGACTCGGAAGCCCACCCCAACGCGGGCCCGCGCCCGAAGCCGCCCCACACCGTGCGCTGAAAACGTTGAAATGCGTCCGGTCGCGTTTCGGTAGACGTATCGCCCCGCACGCGCTATCCCTCCGCTCACCTAAGCCTCAGAAATGACGCAGCTCGAGTGGCGGAATTGGCAGACGCACCGGATTTAGGTTCCGGCGGGGCAACCCGTGGGGGTTCAAGTCCCTCCTCGAGCACTGAGTAGTCTGACTGCGGCGAAATAATTCGGCGCCGCGATGGGCTACGCGACCTGAGTTTGCTTGGCGAGTTCCCATTCGTCCGAGAGATCGAGCTCGCTCAGCCATCGCTCGATGTAGGCGTAATCGAGGTCGTCACCGACCGTAGCGAGCATGCCTGCGATGTCGCGTCGCTGACGTTCCGACCCACCACCCAGCTTGGACCACTCTAGCTTCGCGACGATCGTGTCCTCAGCGGATGCCATGGATACCTCGACGCCGAGTAAAGTCATCGGACGGCGACGCTCGAACTCTTGTTCGCTGAACGGGCGGTCCTTACGGAAAATGAAATCGATCTTCCATCCCGTCGCGTGATCGATGACGTTGAACATTCCGTGGGTTCGGAACGCATCGCGGGCCACGTCGGCGTCGACGTAGTAAAATTCGGGAGCCAACAGCGCGAGTAGCGCAGCCAATGCCTTTCCATTCGGATCAATGACGATATCGAGATCCTGGGTCGCGCGAGGCAGCCCATGAGCAGTGCTTGCAAATGAACCTGCAATCATGAACGGAACGCCTGCCTGCTGTAGTGCCGGCACAATCCGTTCCAGGAGAACGCGTAGGTCGCTCATCGATCGGCTGCTGGCCAAACACGCGACGCCAACGCTTCGCCCCAGACACGCCGCAGAACCTGCCTGCGGGCTTCCTCGTACGAGTAGGAAGGAGTTCGTCGGAGCATGCCATCGATTGATATTTGTCTAGCATCTTCGCTGAGCTCAGCGGCCACTCGCAGGCGGCCTTCGGCGCCAAGGCGTCGAGCCGCCAGCACCTGCGCGACCAGCGCCGAAGTCGTGGTGTCGCTCGCCATCCTTGGAATCTACGCGGCGCCCGAACCCAACGCAACGTCGCCCGGGCGTGGTGCCGCCAATCGTCTCCGAATTGTTCTCGGCGTCGTCAAAACTCAACGAACCGCCGCGAACTACGACGCAAAATTGTTTGACGCCATTCGCTTCGCCTTGACAGCACAGCGTCCCGAGCTTTTCGGAGCCCGTCGACACGGAGCTCGCTGAGCATCGCGCAGGCGCGGGAGTAAATGAAGGCGGCTACCGCGCCGCGTTCGGGACGACCAGGTCGTCCTTGGACCCTCGCTCTCGATCAGGACCCGCCGAAGTTACCCGGGCACCGTCGGATGCGCACTGCAATTGAAAAGAGTTCCCCCAAGCGTCCGTAACGGTGGCGCCTGGATCCAGGATCTTCGAACGTTTCAGATCTCCGACGGTTGGGCAGGTCGCTACTCTCGTGACCGCTTGCCAGGTTCTAATCGCATCGCGAAGCATGCGGGCAGTCGTCTCTGATTCGCTTTCAGGTGTGAAGCGGCATCCGAAGGAGAAGAGTACTCGGCAAGCGAGGATGCCTACCGTGAGCGCCGCGGCTATCGCTGCCATGGCATGAATGCGGTTCCGTGGAGCGCTGGACCGCACCTGCCGAGAACGCCGCGAGCCGCTCGGCCTATTCCGCCATTCAAGACCGCAGCATGCGGCCAGGATCCTGGGTCAGCTATTCAGACTACGGCACTGTCACCCATATGGGCGGCGCCGGACCGGTTGCGAGGTGCGTCAGGATACCGACCGCCGGGTAGTTCCGGAACACCAGCTCAACCAGCGGGTCGTCGTGACCCGACTCGGGAATCGTCTTTGAATCGTCCACTGGCTGTATCGAAACGACGCCAGATGTAGCGAACACCCTGGCGAAATCCGCGTTTCGCTACATCTCGCGGCATCTCGCTACACGCCAACCGGATTTAGGTTCCGGCGGGGCAACCCGTGGGGGTTCAAGTCCCTCCTCGAGCACTGAGTTGAAATCGATCAGTCGTCGCTTTGCAGAAGCTCTGCATCGACGAGATCTTTCGGTCTGCCCGAAGCGAGCTTGTTGCGTGCCATTGCGGCCCTGCCGATGAAACGGACTCTGACCGGCCCGAGGTTGCCTTCGATGGCATGGGCGGCCGCTTCGTCGAACGACACCCCGGAAATCGAAGTGAGGATGTCGATGCGTCTCGGGGGAAGACCGAGTTGGTACACTTTGTCTTCGACCTCGAAATCTTGCTGCCTCACGCCGTGGGCGGCCACCGGAGCACCGAAGTCCGCAAGCGCACGAAATACGCGGGCTGCATTTTCCGGCGTGGGCCGCACGAACAGATCGATGTCGCCCGTCGTCCGCGGGAACCCGTGTGCAGCGAGCGCGTAGGCACCGACGACGAGAAACTCGACGCCGTTGTCGATAAAGCCTTTGGCGATGTCGACGAAGTCTTCGTTGACGTCCATCGGGGTCACCGCCGGCGGCTCAGCAGCGTTCCGGGCATGTCGTTGCGTTCGTAGTCCGCGATCGGCTTACCCGCCACTGACCAAGCTTCCTTCGCCAGGGGCCACATCATGGCGAGCCGCTCATCGATGGTGGAGCGATCCAAGGGGTCACGAAGCGGCTCGTGTCCCAGGTCGTAATGACGCACCGGCCATTGAGACGCTCTCAGCTTGCGGCGCTCGGCGCGCTCCATTGCCTCAGAGTCCATTGGCCGATTGTAGCAGAGCTCGATCCCACGTTGGGCCGCGACACCTGAGAATCGTCCCTGAGCGCGCCGAAACGACGCCAAGGGTAGCGAATGGCATGGTGAAACATCACTTTGACTTCCTCGAACACTGTTCTTCGAGCGCTGGGCTTGGAGTCGAACCAGGTGTTTAAACTTTCGCGCTAGCTACAGAGGGGAGTTTCGTCGGCATCGCGGCGAGCGCACTAGCGAGCTCACCGAACTTGGCGGCCAAAAAGTCTACCAGCGCCTTCACTCGACGCGGCACGAAGCGGCCACTGGGGAGCAGAGCCTGCAGCGGGTACGCTTCGGTTTGCCAGTCAGGCAAGAGACGAACCAGGTCGCCGCGAGCCAGCTCATGCAGTTGCTCGACCGGTGACTTGAGCAAAATTCCTGCGCCGGCGAGCGCCCATTGGCGTGCCAGCGACGCATCATCCACCGTGCGATCGCCGTTCACCCGCACTTCGGTCCATTGTCGATCGCGGAAGAAGCGCCACGTGCGGTGCGGGCGCCCGCCGCGGTCATACGACAAACAGTTGTGACGTACGAGATCGAGCGGTGATTGCGGCGCTGGATGTCGAGCCAGGTAGCTTGGAGCGGCGGCCACGACGGGCTCGGTGACGAGCAAGCGTCGCATCGAGAGCCGCGAATCCGTGAGTGCTCCGTAGCGGATGGCCATATCGAGCTCGTCTTTAACGACGTCGAGCGGGCGGTCACCCACTGACAGTGCGAGCCGCACTCCGCCATGCGTCTTCATGAACTCGTCGAGCCAAGGCAGCAGAACGGAGCGTGTCAAATCCGACGGCGCTGCCAAGCGAACCAGGCCTACCATCCCTCCCTGATCGTCGGTCACCTGGCCCTCGCCCTCCGCCACCAGATCGAGCGCGCGGCTCGCGTACTCCAGGAGCGTTTGCCCTTGCGCTGTTAAGCGCATCACGCGCGTCGAGCGCTCGAACAACCTGACCCCAAGCTGTGTCTCGAGCCTCTTGAGCGTGGCGCTTGCTGCCGCCGGCGTGACCCCCAGCACACCTGCCGCAGCCGTCAACGTGCCCGCACGTGCGGTCTGAACCAGCACATGGAGATCGTTCAGATTATCAATTCTCATTTGAAACTGAATGTAGTTCGGCGCCAATTGTAATCAACAAGCGAAGCCGTATGGTCCTCCAGCAACGGCGCCGCACTTCACCGGCAGGAGAGAGTGTCCATGAAAGCTATCGGTTTTATTCAAAATTTCCCCATCGAGCACCCTGAGTCCCTGATTGATCTCACGTTGGACGAACCGGTTCCTGGACCGAGGGACCTTCTCGTTCGCGTCCGCGCGGTGAGTGTCAATCCCGTCGACTACAAGATTCGCCAGAGCCGCACCCCCTCCGCCGGCAAAGCCGAAGTGTTGGGCTGGGACGCAGTGGGCATCGTCGAGGGACTTGGCGGAGAAGTATCCCGGTTCAAATTGGGTGATCGCGTCTATTACGCCGGCGCCATCAACCGGCCGGGTACTAACAGCGAGTTCCACCTGGTCGATGAACGCATTGTCGGAGCTGCGCCCCACACGCTGGTGGACGCGGACGCAGCCGCGCTGCCTCTCACCACGCTCACGGCCTACGAGCTCTTGTTCGACCGGCTACGCCTGGCCAAAGGGGGCGGCGCAGGCCAGAGCCTCTTGGTTGTAGGTGGCGCTGGCGGCGTTGGCTCTATTCTCATTCAGCTTGCCCGGCAGATGACCCAGCTGCAGGTCATTGCGACGGCTTCGCGCGAAGAAACTCGGAGGTGGTGCCTCGATCTCGGTGCGCATGCCGTAGTGGACCATAGCGGGCCGCTTGCTGCTGCCATCAAGGCGTCCGGCGTAGAACAGGTCGACTACGTTGCGAGCCTGACTCAGACGACGCAGCACTTCGAGCAGCTCGTCGATATCCTGAAACCGCAGGGTGCCCTGGGCGTGATCGACGAAGCTGTCGGCATCGACTCGAACAAGCTCATGTTCAAGTCAATCTCGCTACACCGCGAGCTCATGTTCACACGCTCGCTCTTCCAGACGCCTGACATGCACGAGCAAGGTCGGTTGCTGCAAGAAGTGAGCGAGGCGGTCGACGCGGGTCGTATCCGAACGACTGCACACACGCACATGGGGAAGATCAATGCCCAGAATCTACGCCGTGCGCACGCGCTGCTCGAAAGCGGTCGGGCGCAAGGAAAAGTCGTGCTGGCTGGCTTCTGACCCAGAACCAATTGGCAGCTACCTGACTGATCAGTCTGAGTCCCACTGGTGTCTATCGAACACTACACCGACCTCGATCGAACCAAATTTGCACTGGCGCAGCGTTTTCGCGCGAGAGACGAGCGCCGCGTCGGTGCGCGCCCGAAGCGAAGCGTAGGGTGGCACTGATTGTCACCCACGCACGACGAACACCGAACACAAAGCGTGATTGACTACTCTTGCTGCAGTGGTGCCCAAGATTCGATCGAGGCCACCGTAGCCGTGCGAACCGATCACGATCATGGCTGCTTCCTGCGCCTGGGCGGCCAAGCAGATCACCTGCCAAGGTGTGCCCACGACGACCTCGAGCGCGTATCGCGAGCGCAGTGCTTCGCAAATCTGTTCCGCGCAGCGCCCCAGACCGTCGCGGGCGGCCTTCTCCAGATAGCTCCTTAGCGAGCACGTCGGGCTTTGCCAGGCTTCGGCTGGAATTTCGGCTGGAATTTCGGCTGGAAGGCCCACGGCCCGCACCAGCAGCAGCGTGGAATCGAACTTCAGTGCCAATTCCTGTGCTGCAGCCAGCACGAGCGCCTCGCGCGGTGAGCCGTCGAGGCCCACCAAAATACGACTCACATTCATGCTGGCGACTCGAGCGCTGACTAGTGGCCCAGGCGGGTGTGCAAAAGGTCGGAGAACGCACGGCAAGCGTCGACAGTCGTGAAAATGCCCACAACCTTGTCGTGTTGCGTGACCACCGCGGAACCAAGCTTTCCTTGCCCCATCGTCGCGACGACTTCGTCCAGCGCGGCGTCGGGCGATACCAGGTACGGGTCCTGCGACATGGCTTCGCTCACCAGAACTTTGCGTGGGTCGACGTCTTTCAGCGTTTCTACCGTGTTCAGATCGCGATCCGACACCAGGCCAACGATCTTGGCACCGCGTAACACCGGCAGATGGCGGATCTCGTGCTCACGCATCATGCGGTGGGCGATCGACATGGGCTGATCCGCACCAATCGTGTGCGGACTAGTGGTCATGTACTTTTGGATGGAAGGGATGGCTTTGCTCATGGGTCACCTGAAAACGAGGGGAAAATTGGAGTCTCTGCTGCTGCGGTCAGATTGATGATACGTGTGCCGACGTCCGTGTCGTTCGTTGTGCTGCGGGCACCAAAACTCCTTGCCGGCACTCGTGATCCGGGTTTGGACGCACTCTGCACACGGGGGGGAGATCGTTACTTCTGCTTCGGGCTCTGCGGGCGCTGGGATGACCAGCACCGGGCAGCGAGCCTGGCGTACTGTTCCTTCTGCGACCGAGCCCAGGAGAAGGCGCTCGATTCCACGGCGATTGTGTGTGCCGATCACGATTAGATCTGCGGCGAGCACGGAGCCTAGCTCGACGATGCCGTGGGCGGCGGTATCGATAATTACGTGCGACACGACGCGAAAGGCCACGCGAGCATCTGGGTGCGCGAGCCTGAATGCCTCGAGCCGCACCTCTACGTGCGCGCGCAACCGTTGGATCGCCGTCTCCATAATCGGCCTCTCGTCCAAACTCGCGTAGACCGAGATCGCGTACCCAGGGTCCGCGCTGGCGACTGGCAGCACGGACAGCACGTGGACTTCCGAATCCGCACGCTGGGACGCCTGCGCAAAGGCTTCGTGCAGGGCGCGGTCGGCTAGCTCAGAGAAATCCACGCCGACCAGCAGGATGTAAGGCTTGTTCTTCATTTCGTCCTCCGGCAGGCGCAAACTGCATTGCTCGTGCCAAGCTGAGTGAGCCAGCGCTCTTGGGATGACTCGTTTGCCGTGCGCAGGGCCTGCGCTCGCCGCGCAATACCTGCGTTTAGCTCTGCAGCGTCGCAAGCATCAGTCGCGGCGCTCTCACGTTTCACCGGGTGCTCGAGCGACGGGGCCAAGGGTCTTCGATCCATTCGAAGACGAGGCAGGGCGTTCGCGTCAGTTCTCCGGCGGCCACGAACGGTGCGACGAAACCGAGCAGGCTCGCGCTCGCCCCCAGACCGAGGCGCGGAACCTTCATGATCAGCGGACGCTGGAAACCGGGCTTTGCTCCAACGAATAGCGCGACCCTGCGACGGTTCCGGCGGCTCCGAAGAAGCCAAGATTGGGTGGGATGAGAGCGGTGCTTCGCGACGCGCTCACGCTGCGGCTCCGTGGACGGTCAACACGGGAACCCCTGACATTCGCACGACCTTTTCCGCCACGCTGCCGAGAAGCGCGTGCTCGAGCCCGCGACGACCGTGAGTGCCCATCACGATCAAGTCCGCCTTCGTTTGAGTTGCGGCGGCCAGCACCTCTTGCCATGGAACCCCGGCGCGGAGCAGCGAGTTCGCTTTAGGAAAACGTTGCTTGAGCTTGGTCGTGGTATCTTCAAGACGCGCGACGGCGGCCCGCTCGATCGGCGCTACTACGTCTACCGGCGCGTAAAGAACGGCGGCGTACGAATAGTTGGGTGCCTCCCAAACGTGTACGAGAGTCAGCTCGGAGCCGAACTGCTCCGCAATACTAACCGCGAGCTCCAACGCTTGTTCAGAGCTGTCACTAAAGTCGGTTGCAACTAGGATTCGTTCGAATGGCATCTTGCTTTGGACTGAGCAAGATGCGCGCCGTTCAAGCTCGCAGCGCAGCCTGCACGTCTTCAATGCTTCGTTGCACGTGAAAGATTGCTGTTTGCGCGCAGCGACAGGCGTCGACCTGCGCGGCGCGCGGGAAACCCCCGCCAAAGGATCGTCGCCGATTCGAGTACCACGACCACCTGCTCTCCGAGCAGCGAGGTCCACCGACTGAGCGCATCACTCAAGCCCGCGATGAGTGGTTCGGCGCGACCAAGGCGTGCACGACTTGCGACAGAGCAGCGTCGTCGTCTCCGCCGCTGGCAGTGAATTCGGCGAAATCGGGTGCTTCGTATACGGCGTCTTCTCCGGGTATCTGATGCACCTGCCGGCTCGCAAATTGCGCATAGAGCCGCTTCGCATCTCGAAGCCGGCATTCGTCGAGCGAAGCCGTCATCCAAACCTCGATGAAGTGGGGGGCCTGGGCCCGAATCTGGTCGCGATACTGTTTGCGGTTTGCAGTTGCTGAGACGAGAACGATCAGCCCCTGCTGCGCAAGCTCAAGCGCCAGACCGCCCAGCGTGAGATAGAAGTCGTCCCGCTCCGCACTCGAGTAGCCCGGTTGTGGATGCAGCAGGCTGCGCACCCGATCACCATCGAGCACGCAGCAGGGCTTACACTCTCCGCTCAGGCGGACCTGTACGCGGCGCGCGAGGCGAGACTTTCCAGAGGAAGGCAAACCGGTGAACCAAACAATCACGCCCGTCATCGTTGCTCCGTGCTCTGCGTTTACTCATTGGTCTGCGTTGCTTCAGCAGGCATGTCGAGGGCCCACGCGCAGCTTCTGCGTGTCGGCGCAGTCGGTGCGTCTGACTCAGTCCCGTAGCGCTAGCTTCACGAAGTCACTTTCAGTGAGGATACCGACGATCTTCTTGCCCTCGACGACGACCAAGCAACCGATCTTCTTTTCCAGCATGGTCTTTGCTGCTTCCGTGAGCGGGGCAGACGGGGTGACGGTAGCGACCTCGGTCTTCATGGCTTCTTTCAGCACCAAGAGGTCCATGGCTCGCTCCTTGGCATGGGAGCCAAAGCCCAATGCGCGGAGCAATCCGCTATGGAACAGGTCCCGCTGGCTGACGATTCCGGCTAGATCTCCGCCTTCGTCGATGATCGGGAGATGGCGAATACGTCCAAGCCGCATCACATCGTCGGCCGCTGAGAGTTTTTCGTTACGGTCGAGCGTCGTAACGTTTTTACTCATCAGGTCCCTGACCAGCAGTGTCTTTGCATTCATGAAGGCCATCAGTGCACGCCTCGTGCCAGGCTCCCGTCATCGACTCGGCACGTCGCTTGCTCGCTCTCGATCATGGATCTGAGGCAGGCCATTGGCTCGAGGCATTCGGTGCGCTCGTAGACCCGTGAATGCGTCCGTGAGCAAGACGTGCGTCGGTTGCTGGAAGCGGCGGTGCGCGCCCCGAACGCCAGGAATGAGCAGCCTTGGTCGTTCGTGATCGTGCAAAATCGCAATCTGCTTCAACGCTCCTCGGACTTGACGAAGGCGCTGCTCATTGAGTCGTCGAGCAACGCTGCATCAGCTCGCGCGCTATTGAAGACCCCAAGTTTCGACGTGTTTTACGGTGCAGGCACCTTGATCGTCATCTGCGGCAAGGCCGACAACGAGTATACTGAGGCGGACTGTTGGTTGGCAGCTGAGAATTTGATGCTCACGGCATACGATCTCGGCTTCGGAAGCTGCCCAGTGGGCAGCGCGATTTCTTACCTAAATTCCCAAAGGGAGCCGGCCGGCGCTTTCGAGTCGCTGATCGACGAACCTAGGAAGGCGGTGTCGTTAGCACCCTGTGGGACACGACGGCCTACGTTCAGCGTGAAGCTGATTTGGTCCAGGCGCGAGCCTTCGCTGAAAGCGCGAACTCGGCCGAGCGCGACTTTTTTCCTAGATGAGCCACGAACTTCGCACGCCGCTCAATGCAATTTTGGGCTTTGCGCAATTGCTCCAAGGGACAGAAAGTAAGCCGCTGAATGAGCGGCAGCTCGAAAGGAGCTGCTCCCTGCTAGACGAACCACCTCAATGGACAGTTAGCCCAAGCTGCACCAATAAATCCCGGAGGTCGGAGCCCGAAGCTGGCAGCGTGGGTACGATGCGGCGAGCGTTTTCGCGCAGCCACGCGGGAGCCGAGCCAGCGGCGTCGAACTGGACATTGAATCCGAGGAGCTTGTGCCATTCGCGCTCGCGTCCGGCTGCGAGCTGTTCGAGCGTCGCCAGCGATTTCCCTTCGAAAATACAGGCGGCCATGTGTTCAACCAAATCGCCCGCTTCAGTGAGTCCGCTATTCATGCTCTGGCCACCGAACGGACTGGTGATGTGGGCGGCGTCCCCAGCCAACCAAACGCGCCCGCTGCCGAAGCGGCGAGCCAGGCGGCGTTCGAAATGCGTGACCGTGCTCCACTCGACCTCACGCGGTTCCTGCTCGTGCCACGGAGCGCGTTCAGTGAGCAGAGTGCGCAGTTGTTCGAGATCTGGTTGCGCGCTGAAGCCCGAGGCGAGCTGGAAGCCCCAACGCCCCCGCTGGCCGGGCAGCGGGAACGCAGAGCTGCCCAGGCCATCCTGGAATCCGAGATCGATCGTCGATTCGACGATCGGACGTGCCCCTTCGAACATCGCAAACGTTTCCGTTGCGCCGAGGTCCACGGTGTCTAGGCCCAGACTCGCTCGGACCCGCGACTGATAGCCATCGGCGCCGATCACGAAGTCAGCATCGATCAGCGATGACTCCACAGGCACCCACTCGCCCTCGTGCGCGGGGGCGCCCAACGTGTGGAACTCTCGTCGTACTACCCGGGCCTGCGCGGAATTGGCGCTTCGAGTGAGTGTGGTCGCCTCGCACGGCGAGCGAATCTCCACGTCCTCGTTCCGCAGCGCCTTCAACAGCACCTCCTCGAAGACATTCTGCGCGATAGTGAGTGCGGGTCGCGTCAGGTCCAACCTCTTGACGCGCGTTCCGTCGACGTAGATATCAACGCCGTCGATTACCTTTCCCTCGGCGAGCAACCTATCGGACAACCCGAGTTCCGCTGCCAGCCGCAAGGATGAGGCATGCAAGAGTGTAGCGTGGCCCGGCGCGGTACTGCGAAAGCTTTGCTCCAGTACCGTGACCTGGAGGCCGCGACGCGCCGCGCTTAGCGCGGCAAACAAGCCGACGGGACCCCCGCCAACGACGAGGATTTGTGTGCTTTCAACCGGCGGGAGTCGATCAGTGGTCGAGTTCATTGGACGTACCGTTGGTAGAACGCAAGACGCGGGCCAGAGCACGAAGCCCTTGAGTTGCTGAGCAAAACGAAATCCCTGCGGCTAGATCGGTACCTGAACGCAAAAGGTGCGCGTGTCACCGACCGTTGCTTTTCTTGACGAGCTGTTCTGCCCTGGCCTGTTTAGTGCAGTCGCGCCCCTGGAGGAGCAAACGCGATGACCATTGTTTGTGGTACCGACTTTTCCGAGAATGCTGGACAGGCTGCCCGCGCGGCGGCGAGCATTGCTCGGTGCTTGAAGGCGCGGCTCGAGCTGGTGCACGTGATCGCTGATCCAGCGGCAGCGGGCATTCCGGCAATCGGTGCTTTGTTTTCTCCGATCCAGGACTTGCTGGCAGAGCAGGCCGGGAAGTTGGCGCGTGAGTTTTCGATCACGGTCAACCCGAACGTGCTCGAGGGGCCCGCAGACGATCGTCTGGTGGAGTTCGCACGTGGTGCAGACGCGCGTTTAGTCGTGCTTTCCTCACTCGGGGCCCGCAAGCAAGAGCACTTTCGAGTCGGAAGTGTTGCTGAACGCGTGCTGCAACGTTCTGACATCCCAGTGCTGGTCGTGCGCGACGCGGCGAGCATCGAGGAGTGGGTTGACAGCAAGAGATCGCTGCGAATTCTCCTCGGCGTCGACTTGGGCCCAAGCGCTCGGGCCGCGCTGCGTTGGGTCGAGGTACTCCGCCAGATTCGTCCGTGCGACGTGCACATCGTTCAAGTGGCGTGGCCGATCGGCGAGCACACTCGCTTCGGTTTGAGGGGGCCAGTCGAGCTGGAGGGCTTGCGCCCAGAGTTGAATGCTCTGCTCGACCGCGATTTGCGCGCTTGGACTGGGTCACTATCTGGCGAAGGAGAGATATCGTTTTCGATTAGCGCTTGCTGGGGGCGCTTCGACGAGCAACTCGCCCAGCTCGCTCAGGAAGACAAGGCCGACCTGCTGGTCGTCGGAACACATCAACGGTCCTGGACGGCGCGGGTCTGGCAGGGTTCGATCTCGCGCGGTGTCGTGCATCGCTCGTCTTGCAACGTGGCATGCGTACCCCGCGCGGCCTCGACGGCGACGGATCGAGACGAAATCGCGCGTTTCCATAGTGTGCTGATTCCGACCGACTTTTCGGCGCTGGCCAACCGCGCGCTGAGTGCCGGCTACGGGCTCGTACCCGACGGCGGCGTGATCCATCTACTTCATGTGCTCACCTGCGAACGAAGTGAGGCGCCACCCGATTTGGATGCCCGCTTGCGTGCGCTAGTGCCGCACGGGGCTGAGACCCGCGGCATCGAAACACGAACGCACGTCGTCGAGGAAGCCGAGGCGTGGTCCGGAATTTGGCATGCTGCTTCGCGTCTCGGGGTCGACGCCATCTGCATGTCCACGCACGGGCGCGCGGGCGCGTCTCGACTCCTGGTAGGATCTCAAGCCGAGGAGGTCGTACGGCGCGCACGGCAGCCCGTGCTGCTCGTCAAAGGCGATGTCGAATAACAGGCGCTCGGCGGCGGATCGCGTCGTCGCTGTCGTGCTCGGTTTGGCTGGCGCTGTCTCCATCCTGGTCTGCGGCATAACCCCGTTTCTGCGCCGGTTCCGCAACCGCTGTGGAACGCGGCGCACTGATCGTTTGCGGCAATTTCCAGGGGACTCTTCGATTTCGGAGCCAAGATGGACGTGGTGTCACGCCATCGAAATCGACGCCGCCTGCGAGGATGTGTTCCCGTGGCTGATCCAAATGGGACAAGACAAAGCTGGCTTCTACAGCTACGAATGGCTCGAAAATCTCGTCGGCTGCGAGATACGGAACGCGCAATCGATTCACCCGGAATGGCAAAATCTGCGCGTTGGCGACCCGTTTCGGCTCGCGCCCAATGCACCGCCGCTACGAGTGGCCGCAGTGGAGCCCTGCGAAAGCATTCTCGTTGCGAGTGCCGAAGTGGCCGACTCGGTCGCTCGTGTGAGTTGGCTGTTCTTCCTTGAGCCAATGGCCAACGGGGGCAGTCGCCTGTTCAGCCGCTATCGGGCCAGCTACCCCGGAGGACTGCGCAATCACTTGCTCTATGGTCCGGTGTTGCTCGAACCCATCGGATTCGTGATGGATCGAGCCATGCTCCGCGGCATCAAGCGCCGCGCCGAGTCGACCTAGCGGCTCGTGCCATCAAATTGCGAACGAGCGCAAGTCGCGGTCGAGGCGAGCGCTGGCGCGTGCTGCGAGCGCCATGGCCGTGAGCACAGGATTCTTCTCGGGACCCGTGGTGAAGACCGAAGAATCCGCGACAACGACGTTGGCGGCGCCATGCATACGGGAAAACCCATCGACCACGCCGAATAGTGGTGATTCATGCATCCGACACGTGCCTCCGTAGTGCACTGAATTACCTGGAGCTTCTACGTGAAATACCTTCAATTTGGGGGCCCATCTCGCGCGCTCCAGGGCAGTCAGCAGTTCATCCCTGGCGCGTTCGAGTTCGCGGACGGCCCGTTGTGGATAGCGTAGCGCAAGCAACAGAGGCGAGCGACCATCGGCGCGTGCGCGTTGCCGGTCGATGGCGATGCTGTCTTCTCGAGTCGGGACCATCGTACCAAACACGCTGAACCCAAGCCGACTGGTTCGCCCCGGGTGGCCTGAAAGAACCGTGCGCGCCATGTGAGAGGCGCTGTTCCATTGCATGCAGGCGGCAGCATAGAGCGGCTCCGAGCGATCGAGCGAACTCCGCGTGACGTAGCTTGCGGGCGCAAGCGAAACTCGTCTCCCCAGATCGACGACAATCTTCGCTAACGGATGGTCGTGCAGGTATCGTCCGAGTACTCCATGTCGATTGCCCAAGCCCTCGGGAAATTCGACGCTCGTCGATTCGAGCAGAATTTGGGCGCTGTTTATGGCGCCTGCGGCGAGCACGACCGCGCGACAAGGAACGCGTACCTGCGTGCCTGTTCGGGTGCACCGGCACACCACTGCGACCACTCTTCGTTCGCTGCTTGACCACTCGAGGCCGTCAACGCGAGTGTCGAAGCGCACGGACAATCCGCCGCGCTGCAACATCGGCTTGATTAGCCGCGTGTAGGCGTTGAACGCTGTGGCCGAGCGAGTGAGGATCGTTTCTGAGCCGTAAGCATAGGGCATCGCAACTAGGTCGCGACCACTGGCGGACACCTCCCGCGCCACGGCCTCCCACTCCCGCGCCAATGACCAACGGTCTTGGAACCTACCGGCCGGCAAGCTTGGGGCGTCACTCACCGTGCCCGCAATGTGCAAGAGCGGTTCGACCCGATCGTACCAAGGCGCGAGCTCAGCGTAGTCGAGTGGCCAGGTGTACTCGACGCCAGCCCGCTTTGCGTCTGCGAAGTCGTCTGGAGAGAAGCGCGGAACCGCGCATGCCCAATGATTGGAGAGCCCACCCGGTGCGAGCTCCTCGAACACTTCGGCCCTCGGATCTGAAGTCATGGTGAGATCCGAGCGACGAGCGAGTGACGGGCGGATTTTGGCCAAGGTTAAGCCGCGAACTCGCGCCGTCACGCCCAGTCGTGCGCCGGCCGAGCCAACTTCTAGCAAGAGCGGCTCGTGGCCGGCTTCGCTAAGGACAACAGCTGCCGCTGCGGCGGCCGGGCCCGTGCCGACCACCACCACCCGTTCCGATTTATCCATGCTCGCTGCCTCAGCGAGTATCGTGCCAACCCTCGAGGTATACTATCGGTGCCGCTTCAAACGCCCAGCGCAGAATCTGCGCGGTCAACCGCAAATCAAGCGCCGCAGGGGCGGCTTGTGTTTGCAGCGGCCTTGGCACTCGACTTGCTTCGGGCGTGGAAACCCATGCAAGAAACGGCCGAGTCTCACCAATCCGGTACACGATACGTCCTGAATGATGTCTTGCGAAAGACGTTCTCCGAAGAAGGATACCTGAAGTTCGACGGGGTTATTCCGAAGGCATTGCTGGTCCGGCTCAGCCAACGCATTGCCGACGAGTTCGACCTTAAGCGAAGCGAGGGAAAGTTATTTTCGGGCGGCGG
>Ga0247740_1000571_pt1 | contig 17346 bp, 12 predicted proteins | sample UWRJL148409B2_FD_180942 | JGI IMG/M metagenome (GOLD analysis project Ga0247740, IMG submission 180942) | Plant litter microbial communities from Arlington Agricultural Research Station in Wisconsin, United States - UWRJ-L148-409B-2 | ecosystem: Environmental > Terrestrial > Plant litter >...
ATTTATATCCCACCACAACCTACCATTACAACAGCGGTGGTGAGCCTCAAGAAATTCCCAATTTAACTTATCAGCAATTGAAGAATTTTTATCGTACTCATTATCATCCTAGCAACGCGATATTTATGACTTACGGTGATATTTCTGCAGAAACTCATCAGGAAAAATTTGAAACCCAAGCGTTGTCACGTTTTGAAAAGTTGGATGATGTTATTAGTGTTCCAGATGAAAAACGCTACCACGCACCTATCGCTATTGAAGAATATTATCCTGCAGAAAATGATAAAGACCTTGCCAATAAAAATCACGTGGTGTTTGCATGGCTACTGGGTAAAACTACTGAACTGGAAGAAAGTCTTGAAGCGCAATTGCTAGCGAATATTTTGCTAGATAATTCTGCATCACCGTTGCAACAGGCATTGGAAACAACCGATTTAGGGCAAGCACCATCACCATTGTGCGGTATGGACGATTCATCGCGTGAGATGGCTTTTGTTTGCGGATTGGAAGGTTGTGCAATTGAAGATATCACCAAAGTTGAAGAATTAATTTTTTCAACCTTGCAAAAAGTTTCTGAAGACGGAGTGCCGCTCTCTGAAATTGAAGCCGCTTTGCATCAACTTGAGCTGCAACAACGCGAAGTAGGTGGTGATGGTTACCCCTATGGATTACAACTTATTTTGACGGGATTGACTTCAGCTACTCACCGAGGCGATCCGATTGCTTTGCTGGATATGGACGCTGCCTTAAAAAATTTACATGAGAAAATTAAGCAGCCAGATTTTATTCAATCACTCGTAAAAAAATGGTTGCTGAATAACAATCATCGCGTTCGCCTAGTGATGAAACCTGACACGCAATTAAGTGCTCGTATTCAACAAGCTGAGGTAGATCGTCTCGCGCATTTAAAAGTTGAATTAAGTGAAGATGAAAAGCGCGCGATCATCGAACGTTCTCATGCACTGCAAGCACGCCAAATACAAAAAGATGATGAAAGTATTTTACCCAAAGTAGGTTTGGAAGATATTCCAGAGCATCTGCACTATACGGCAGGTACTCACGAATCATTTAATGGTTATCCACTACGTTGTTACGCCGCAGGTACTAACGGTTTGGTGTATCAACAAATCACGTTTAAAATGCCTGCGCTTACAGATGCACAACAAAAACTCTTACCTTTTTATTGTTCATGTCTGACTGAACTAGCCATTGGTGAAAAAGATTATTTGGATGTGCAACGCTGGCAAGCTGAAGTAGTCGGCTCTATTCGTGCGTTCAGTAGCATTCGTGGTACTGGCGACGACGTACAAAAAATTGATGCATACATAACCTTGTCTGCAAAAGCGTTGAGTCGTAATCAACTTGCAATGAGTGAGCTTATGCATGCAAGTTTGCAGCACGTGCGTTTTGATGAGCAAGATCGCCTGCGTGAGCTTATTGCACAAAAACGTGCTCGTTCCGAACAAAGTGTCACAGGACATGGCCACAGTTTGGCAATGACATTAGCCAGTGCTGGCATGAGTCCCGCAGCAAAGCTCGCGCATCAGCTTGGCGGTCTTGCGGGTATCGTTGAATTAAAACGATTGGACGATGATTTGGATGATGCAGAAAAATTAACTGCATTCACCAATGGGCTCGCACAAGTTCATCAACTCATGCTGAATGCGCCGAAGCAATTTTTAATTGTCGGCGAAGAAGAACATTTAGCGGCCTATCGAAAAACGCTGGAAAATTTATGGCCAGCCGCAAATTCCGTTGAGCCTTTTTCAGCATTTTCCATTCCTAATGTGAAAGAAAAAATCAGGCAAGCCTGGTTCACAAATACCCAAGTTAATTTTTGCGCAAAGGCCTATCCCACCGTGCCTGCTGATCATCCTGATGCAGCTGTGCTTACCGTACTCGGCGGCTTCTTACGCAATGGTTATTTACACCGCACTATTCGTGAACAAGGCGGTGCCTATGGCGGCGGCGCAAATCAGGATAATACCATTGCAGCTTTCCGCTTCTATTCCTACCGCGACCCGCGCTTAACGGAAACGCTGGATGATTTTGATGCGGCTCTCGAATGGTTAAAAACAAATCCACATTCCGAGCAGTCACTTGAGGAAGCTATTTTAGGTGTTATCGGAAGTATAGATAAACCTGGTTCCCCTGCGGGCGAAGCGAAAACAACTTATCAGGCAGAACTATTTGGTCGCACCCGCGAAAAACGCGAATTATTTCGCAATCGTGTAGTGAACGTAACTCTGGAGGACCTTGTACGAGTGGCAAACCGTTATCTGATTTCCGAAAACGCGAGTATTGGGATAGTCACCCACGCAGGACAGAAAGATAAATTAAAAGCATTAGGCTTGGACATACTCCAACTCTGATCTGTTAATTTCGATCCGTTGATTAACGGGTTAGGCTAAAGGAGTAAATGAGTTCCGCCGATATTTTTAAGTATGGCAAGCCTACTCGCTCATTAAAGATAGTTTTACTGGGCGAGTAAAATTGAAAAATGGAAAAAAATTACATAATCAGCGATTATGGCGGAATAACGTTAATAGACTGAGCTTAGCATGACGCTACTTCATCCACTTGAATACAGTGCCGCAACACACCCAGGTCTCAAGCGCGAAAACAATGAAGATTGTTTTCTCAGTGCGCCTGATGCTGATTTATGGGTTGTGGCAGATGGCATGGGTGGCCATGAAGCAGGTGAAGTAGCCAGCGCAATTGTCCGCGAGACGTTTGAAAATTTCGCAAAAAAAGCTCTGCCCTTCTCCCTTACCGACGCAATTCAAAAATCCCATCAAACAATCTTAAGCTCTGCCGAAAAGGGCATTGGAGCCCATGGCATGGGCTCCACCGTTGTCGCATTGTTGAGCCAGAAAAAAAATTATCAGGTTGCCTGGGTTGGCGACAGCCGCGCTTATCTTTGGACTCCCGGCGAATCTGGCGGTGAATTGACTCGCTTAACAACCGATCACTCTTACGTTCAAATGCTGTATGTGTCCGGTGCTATCACAGCGGAAGAAGTTGAAACACATCCAGATAAAAATATCATCACTCAATGTTTGGGTATGCAAGAACTCGCTCAAGTCAAAGTGGATTTAACTCAGGGGCAGTGGCAAGAAAATCAATGGATTTTATTGTGCAGTGATGGCTTAAGCGATGAGCTGAGCGATACCTCTATAGCGCAAATTCTAGAGCATTGCCCGAACACCTTAACAGCAGTGGATCAATTACTCCATGAAGCCTTAACCAGTGGTGGAAACGATAATATTACGTTGCAAATCATCAGATCGCCTGTAGTTAAGGAACAAATCATCAACAAATTTTGGCAATGGATTCCAACGCTCACCAACAGCAGAAAAAAAGATGCTGTTATTTTTATAGGCGCAATAACTGCATTATTAATCGTACTGATTAATACGCTTAAATAACGACACTGACTCTAAATAAAAACGTTAAGCAGAAGAAACTTCGCACAATATGGCACTACAAATTCCGGGTTATCGCATAATCCGAAAAATTAACCAAGGTGGAATGTCCACCGTTTACCTCGCAATTCAAATTAGCGTGGGGCGTATTGTTGCACTTAAAGTAATGAACCCTGGTTTAACCAGTGACCCCGCTTTCAGTGAACGTTTCCAACGCGAAGCTACTATCGTTGGGCAATTGTCGCACCCAAATATTGTTGCCATTTATGATATAGGTCGCAAGGAAGATCTAAATTATATCGCAATGGATTATTTACCCGGCGGCTCTGTTCACGACAAAATGATTAACGGTTTAACTGGCGAGGAGGCCTTGCGTGTAACCAAAGAAGTTGCCAATGCCCTCGATCATGCTCACGAAAAAGGTTACATACACCGAGATATAAAACCTGAAAATATTTTATTCCGCGCTGATAACTCTGCTGTGCTCTCGGACTTCGGTGTCGCAAAAGGTATAGTCGGTGTCTCGCGAATGACGCACGTGGGTACTGTGGTTGGAACACCGCACTACATGAGCCCGGAACAAACTCGCGGGCAAACTGTAGATGCTCGTTCGGACTTGTACAGCCTTGGTGTAGTATTTTTTGAAATGCTAACGGGTACATTGCCTTATCAAGGCGAGGATGCCGTCACCATAGCGTTAAAACATATTAGTGCGCCTATTCCAAAATTGCCCTTGCAATATCAGGCGTATCAAAGAATTCTCGAAAAATTTTTAGCAAAAGATCCTAATCAGCGTTTCCAATCTGGACGTGAAATAAGCACTGCAATTGATCAGCTGGAAAATGCGACCAGAGTTCCCTACATCACAAACTCTGCACCAGAAGATTTATCCATAACAGCTCTCGTTCGTGCACTTTTTTCGGCTACTGCCAGCGCGATTTCCTGGCGCTGGACAAAATTGATGAACCTTCGCTGGACTAAAGCCGAAGGATTACATTATAAAAAAACGACCCATGACTCTGTTTTCGGTAGCGAAGTTGCGCCAACTGTTTTTGGCGCGCGCGTTCATCAGCAAACACATGTGAATACGCTGCTTATTTTAAATAATAAAAATATTCGTAAATCTGTTAGTGTTTTGGGTGTTCTTATTTTTTTATGGTGTGTTTTAAGTGTCACTGTACAGTCAGCATTTTCTAAGCAATCACATAGTTGGCCACAGTTTTTAAATGTTGCCACGCGAGCTACAGCAAATATTTTTCTACCTGAACCTTCAGAAACAAGTTCAGTATTTATTTCGGCTGTCTCGTCATCATCGGAGGTGGCTCATTCTAATTCTGCTACTCAAGCAAGTGTCGCGACTATAAATACAGCTTCATCTAATCAAGTAAGTTCAGCAGAGGCAATTAACGAAGCAGCTTTAATAGTTTCAAATCAGTCGTCTGAACAGGCATACAGCCAATCATCATCCGTTGTTCCAGTTTACCCACTCACTATTACCACTATACCTACAGATGCACGCATTCGTTTATTAACGGTTCCCGATAAATATAAAAATGGTATTGAGCTAGCGAGTGGCCGTTACAAAATCGAAGTGAGTAAAATCGGATACAAAACTAAAATAGATTGGGTTGATATTAAACAGGAACCGTTAAAAATTAATGTTGAACTGGAAGTAGATGCCGATGCTGCAAATATTTCTGCACAAACGACTACGCCTACCTCTGTGTCTGGCGGTAAAAATGCACCTGCGTTAGTTCGTATTCCTGCAGGAAGTTTTACCATGGGCGATGACAGTAATATGCACACTGCCCCGGCTCACAAAGTCGCCATTAACAAAGCCTTTGCCATTAGCAAATATGAAATTACTTTCGCTGAGTACGATGCTTACGCGCAAGCAACTAATAAACCTCTACCCGGTGACAATGGTTGGGGTCGCGAGGATCGCCCCGTAGTGCATGTCAGCTGGGAAGATGCAAACGCTTACGCGCAGTGGCTTACCAAAACCACAGGAAAGAAGTTTCGTTTGCCTACTGAAGCCGAGTGGGAATATGCAGCGCGTGCTGGCAGCGCAGAACTTTTTTGGTGGGGTAGTAATGAACAAGACGCGAAAGGCAAAGCCAATTGCCGCCGCGGATGCTTCAGTAGCTATTCGGGTTTATTTGGGAGTAAGACTGCTCCTGTAGGCAACTATTCACCTAATGCATTTGGTATTTATGATACCGCTGGAAATGTTTCAGAATGGGTGCAAGATTGTTATCAAGATAATTACAACAAAGCAGCTTCGAATGGCAGTGCCTATGAAGAAAAACAATGTCAAGGCCGTGTCGTTCGTGGTGGCTCCACCAAAGACAATGTGCAACGCTTAATAACCAGTGCTCGCGATAATATTCCCGCTGGTTACGTCACCGAAACATTAGGCTTTAGAATAGTGATGGAATTAAATTAACGATTAAACACTCTCTAACAAATTCAATTTATTGTTGCGGCAGCAAAAAATATTTTTTAAAAAATTTGCTTTGGCCCATATATTAAGTATTAAAAATCCGGCAGCGACATCAAAAGTATATTTTGCTCAACATTTATACACGCTATCACCGCAGTTTTTCGCGCGCATCCCTACCCTAGCTTCACAGTTAATTTTTCTTATATAAATTTAATGAAACTTTTCGCGCCCCGAAATTTGTAATATAAAATTACTATAGTAATGGAAAGCCAATGCTGATAGCATAATTCGCACACATCCTAGTGAGCAATAATTAAAAAGGCTTCGCTGGTTAGGATGAAAATATTTTTACTAATTAAGTCAACAATCAACTTTGTAATGAGCCCTATAAATCACACACTCTAGATTTTATTTTTTATCGCACATTTAATCGTTAAAAAATAACTTATCTACTCTCTTTTAACTAAAAATTTTAGGAAAGATCAAGTGAACAATTCCATATCATCTATTACAAGACGAAACATGCTTTTAGGCTCATTAGGACTTGCGGGCGCGTGGGCCATGCCATCCTTTGCAGCATCCCCTTCTGTATTAAAAGGGACGATTAATACCTCAGAAAAATTCCCTGCTATTTCGCCATTTATGTATGGCGGATTTATCGAGCACATAGGTAATTTAATTAATCACAGTTTGTGGAGCGAAGTTTTAGATGATAGAAAGTTTTATTACGGTGTTCAGGAGGTTGCAGAACCTTTTCCAACTGATCGCCGCGCAGCAATGTCCTACAACCGCAAATGGACAGCTGTAGGACCGATCTCTGCAATTACTTTAGATAAAACCAACGCCTATGTTGGTGAACACAGCCCCAGTATAAAACTTTCAGAAACTCCCGCTGGTATTGCTCAATCCAAACTATCTTTCAAAGGCGGAAAGCCCTACACCGGAAGAATTGTAATCAGCTCTGATGAAGACACAGAAATTTCAATTTCGATTATCAGTAATCCAACTAAAAGAGATCGTCAAACCGTAAAAGTAAAATCTTCAAAAGGTTGGAACACCGTTTCTTTTGAGATTTCACCAAACACAAGTTCAACCGAAGCAAGGCTTGAAATTACCGGTGTTGGCTCTGGAAGTTTTCGTGTCGGTGCGGTGTCATTAATGCCCGCCGATAATATAAAAGGTTTCCGTGCCGACACAATCGCGCTCATGAAGGAAATGGATTGCAAAATTTTACGTATGCCCGGCGGAAACTTTATTTCTGCTTATGATTGGAAAAACACAATTGGCGATAAAGATAAGCGTCCGCCCATTTTGGATCCGGTATGGAAAGCAGTTCAACCTAACGACGTAGGTGTGGATGAACTATTGCAAATGTGTGAATTAATTGGTTGCGAGCCATACTGGTGTGTTAACACTGGCACAGGCGAACCTCGTTCAGGCGCTGAGCTTGTTGAATACGTAAATGGTTCATCTGAAACACAATGGGGAGCGAAACGTGTCGCTAACGGCCATGTAGAATCTTACAAAGTGAAGTACTGGAATATCGGTAACGAAATGTACGGTCACTGGCAATTTGGCCACATGGCTCGCGATCAATATGTTATCAAACATAATTTATTTGCCGACGCCATGCGGGCAGTAGACCCTTCAATTTATATTGTTGCACCAGGTGGTTTTGTTGATGAGATGACTACTGGGCAGGGAATTTTTATTGCAGGGCAAGCGCAAGTTCATGTGGGTTCGGAACGTGATTGGGCTTACGGTATGCTAAAAGATTCATGGGGTAAATTTGATGCGTTAGCGACGCACGCTTACCCTCCGGAAGGAAAACGATTTGACTTACAAACCGGTAAACTTTTTGATGTGAAATTGTCACCTGTTGAATGGGCCAGACAACCCGCGAATCGTGTTGCCACTATGGTTGATGCCTGGGAAGAATATAAAAAATTATTTCCTGAATTAAACAACGGAAAGATTAAAGTATTTTTCGATGAGTGGGCTTACAGTTTTCAAGACAGTTTAAAAGGTGCAGTTGCTATCGCTTTAACACTGCAGGAATTTTTTCGTCATACCGATTTTATAGATATGGCTGGTTATACAATGGCAACCGCATGGATTAATTTTAATGCAACTGACTCCACCATCAGCGCTCGCGGCCGAGTATTCCAACTTTACAATAAACGTTTTGGAACTATTCCAGTAAAGGTAAATGGCAACTCACCGCAACCTGCCCCGCAATATCCCATTGGTGGCGATCAGCCACGCGTAAATACTGGAAGTCCGACCTATCCTGTAGATGTGTCTGCAGCCTTAACCAGTGACGGAAATATCTTGACGATTGCATTGGTAAACGCGACGGAAACAACACAAAGCATAAACTTGTCTATTGAAGGTTTTAACTCAACTGTTAAAGGAAAAAGTTGGTCTCTGATTGGAAAAAATGCTGACGCAACAAATGTAGTGGGTAAGAAACCCGATGTAGTAATTAGTGAATCAACATTTGATGCTAGCGCTACAACTTTTAAAATAGCTCCACTTAGCGTTAAAATTTTCCATTTTCCAAAAAGCTAGGTAACACATCAGATTAGTGCGCTTTTTTAAAACCCTCAAGTGCTACTAAAATATGCCAGGAGAACTTTGAAGTAAAATAGTAAATTAAAAATTTAAATAGGCGCAAATAAAAATGGCGGAGGACTAAAAAGCTTACGCCATTTTTATTTATTTAATTTCTTAAAGTTTCTTTAATACCGCCACAAACATTGCATCAGAATCTTGAAATGGTGCACCGAGCATGGTTTGACTGATTAACGTAAACTCTGGATTATTTTTTTCAAACCATTCTACCTGCGCCTCATTTTCACTAACTTGCCAACTACAGGTTGCGTAAACTAAATGGCCGTTAGCACGCACCGCTTTTGCTGCGTTACTGAGGATTTGTTGCTGTAGCGCAATTAATTCTTGTGTATCCGTTTCGCTTAAGCGCCAGCGTGCATCCGGGTTTCGCCGCCAGGTTCCGGCTGAGCTGCAAGGTGCATCAATTAATACCCAATCAAATCCCTGCTGCTGTGCAACCTCTTTTGGTAAACGCAGTGGTTCATTACCCGCCCATTCAAAACTGCGAATATTGTGAAATTCTGCGCGCTTGCTACGGCGTTTTAATTCTTCCAATTTGTAGCCGTGTAGGTCCGTAGCGATTACCACACCTTTGTTGTTCATGCGCGCAGCAATCGCAAGTGATTTTCCACCCGCGCCTGCGCAACAATCCCATACTTTTTGACCGGCCTTTACCTCCACTGCTAAAGCAATTTGCTGGCTCGCCAGATCCTGAATTTCAATCCAGCCTTCTTTGTGAGCTGCTGCTCCTGATAAATGTTTTCCACCACGCGCAAATAAATGTCCGTGTTCATCCAGCTCAACGTGTACAGCATCTTGTTGTAGTTTTTTTATAACATCAGCAATAGGAAAATCTTTCTGTACGCGTAACCAAAGTGGCGGCGCAATATTTTGTTGTGCAACAAAATGGGTTAGTTGTTCTTCTGTCCACTGGCTTTTTAATTTGCGCTCCTCTAATAGGTGCAACCATTGCGGGCGTAAACCCGACCACAGTAGAATTTCTTCTGGCTGTTCGGTAACGCTAAAATGCTGTTCGAGTTTTTCGAACCATGCCTTACGAGCCGCTAAATCGCGCAATGCTTTTGGTCCGGCATTTTCGTTTTGTTCTCGTAAGGCAATCCAAAACCAAAATCCAGCAACGGGGATTTTTTTAGCACTCGACTGAACCCAGGTTTTATCCCACTCAATCCAATTCAATAATTCTTGTTTTTGATAACTCTCTTCCAATGCGCAGGCTAGCTGAAAATAACGCATGGCCGAGAACATACATAAACTCAATTCGCGATTGTTAGATTGTGATGATGCAAATTCAGATTTTGGATTAGTATTTTTTCGTAGATTATTTTTCAACCATTTATCCAAAGGCATCCAATCATTTTGCGTGAGCCAATTGCGCCACAAATCGAATAGGAGGTCGTAAGGTATTTTGTTGGGGATTGCCATGCAGATGTCCAGATAAGCTTTAGAAAGTGGGCGCTAGTATACGCGTGATCTGCTCTAAGCTCATCAGTTGTATTGACCTAGTTTGCAAGCAAACGCGCTTGAAACCACAGCAGAATAGGATAAGCCGAAAGCCAGATCCAAAAAAAGCGATTTAAACCAAATAAGCACGCATTCGCCAGATGAAAACAGGCGGCAACTATTAACGCGATTATTAAGGTAGTTTGGTTTAGAAGAGACAAAGGAAAAGCGAGCTCAAATAAAATGACGAGCCAAGTCATGATCAACATCAAACGCGATGAGTGCGCCAGACGACGAATATTTTCGCTAATGGGATAGGCAGTGATAGCAAATACATCATGTAAAGCTTGGCCACTGCGCCAATCAGCGTTAATAATTTTGATATAACCTGACTGAAAATATGAAAAGCAGAGTTGAAAAGCCAAATATCCTAGCGCAATTTCCTGCCAAAATTTGGTAGGCACTATGTGTGATAACAATAAACACAACAATACCAGCGCGCTCATACAATCGCTTCCGCCATTATAAGGACCTTGAAAGCGGCGCAATGAAATTATTGAAACAACCAGTAAACCTGCTTCTACAAAAACAGGTTGAAATCCAACAAGCAGTAAAACTGAAAGAAAAAGAAAAATAAAACCCAAAACTTTTTCAGATTGCAGGCCGCGACAATATTCTAGACCTTGCAGTATTAATGCGAATGCAAGAGCAATCTCCGAAAACCGGACAGCTGTCTCCAATTCCATCAAACAGCGTCCTTCAATAATACAGGATTAGCAATAAACGTTACCGGTTGACTAACAACCTGCCCTTCCCTCATCAACGCACTAATTCGATAAGTCACATAACGCGCACCAGTATTGGTAGAAATTTCACCTGCTTTTATTGCCGATTGAATACGATGCATAATTTCCTGTTCACGCATTTCGGAATAACCTTCGAACAATCGCTCTGCGCAAGTATTGATATAAAGCATTTCATTCCATTGCGGGTTGTGAAATAAACGCAGTAAACCTTTTGCAAAAGAAATCTTAAAAGGTTTGGGGCGGAACTCTTGCCAGTCTCCTGCCTCGTCATTTTCGTTTTTCAAAAACGCAATATGGATACGTGGCGATGGCCCAATGCTGCTGAAAAATCGCCACGAGGGAAATAAAACTGGAAGGATGAGTTTCAACATTATTATTTACAATATGTAATTATTAATCACAGCCCTGTGAACATTAACTGCTTATGCACTTACATCGACAAGGATTTTTTCTTCAATTGTTCAAGTTGATCACGCAATTTTGCTGCTGCTTCAAATTCCAAATCTTTTGCGGCCTGGAACATTTGTTTCTCCAGCAATTCGATAGACTTCCAGATATTTTTGGGATCTACCGCTACAGTGTATTTACCTTGTTTCTCTGCTACCGCAGCGCGATTTCTTGCGGCGCGGCTGCCTGAACCCGGGACGACCGATGTTTCCAGAATATCCTGAACGTTTTTGCGAATACCTTTTGGGGTGATGTTATGTAGCAGGTTATGGGCAATTTGTTTTTCGCGACGGCGATCGGTTTCGTCAATTGCACGCTTCATAGAGTCAGTAATTCTGTCAGCATACAAAATTGCGCGACCATTTAAATTACGCGCGGCCCGGCCAATGGTTTGTATGAGCGAGCGATCTGAACGTAAAAAGCCTTCTTTATCCGCATCAAAAATGCAGACAAGTGATACTTCCGGCATATCCAAGCCCTCACGTAACAAGTTAATACCCACTAGCACGTCGAACTCGCCCATACGGAAATCGCGAATAATTTCGACACGCTCTACCGTATCGATATCCGAATGCAGATAACGAACGCGAGTACCATGCTCTGCCAAATACTCGGTTAAATCTTCGGCCATACGTTTGGTTAATACCGTAATTAAAACGCGCTCGTCTTTTTCAACACGAATTTTAATTTCCGATAACGCGTCGTCAACTTGCGTTCCCGCTGGACGAATTTCAATTTCTGGATCAATCAAACCCGTGGGGCGAACAATTTGCTCAACGACTTGCCCAGTGAATTCCTGCTCATATTTCCCTGGCGTTGCAGATACAAAAATCATTTGTGGAGCTGCGCGTTCCCACTCATCAAACCGCATTGGGCGATTGTCCAACGCAGAAGGTAAACGAAAACCGTATTGCACCAAGGTTTCTTTGCGCGAGCGATCGCCTTTATACATAGCGCCAATTTGTGAAACTGTAACATGCGATTCGTCTATAACGAGCAATGCGTCTTTAGGCAAATAATCAAATAAAGTTGGTGGTGGTTCGCCGGGCGCGCGACCTGATAAATAACGCGAATAGTTTTCGATGCCGTTGCAATAACCGAGCTCTTGCATCATTTCCAAATCGTAGCGTGTCCGCTCTTCCAAGCGCTGCACTTCAATAAGTTTATTATTTTCGCGCAGTTGCTCTAAACGGCCACGCAATTCTTCTTTGATTTGATCAATGGCATCAAGAACAGTTTCACGGGGCGTGACATAGTGCGACTTCGGATAAATCGTGATGCGCGGAACCTTATGCTGCACCTCTCCCGTTAAGGGATCAAAAATCGAAATGCTTTCAACTTCTTCATCAAATAATTGCACGCGCACTGCATCGCAATCTGAATCGGCAGGATAAATATCTATAACATCACCACGCACACGATAATTTGCGCGATAAAAATCAACATCGTTACGTGTGTATTGCAGCTCTGCTAGACGACGCAAAATTGAACGCTGATCAATTTTGTCCCCGCGTACCAAATGCAATAACATTTTCATATAGGACTGCGGATCACCCAAACCATAAATCGCGGACACTGTTGCAACTACAATCGCATCTTTGCGTTCCATTAAAGCTTTGGTTGCTGACAAACGCATTTGTTCGATATGTTCGTTAACGGACGAATCTTTTTCAATAAATGTGTTCGACGAGGGAACATAAGCTTCAGGTTGATAATAGTCGTAATAGGAAACGAAATATTCCACCGCATTTTTTGGAAAAAATTCTTTAAATTCTCCGTACAGTTGTGCAGCTAAGGTTTTGTTGTGCACCATAACTAACGTTGGTCGTTGTACTTGCGAAATTACATTGGCGATAGTAAATGTTTTGCCGGAGCCCGTTACACCGAGCAGAGTTTGATGCGCAAGACCGGCCTCAATACCCTTCACTAAACCAACAATCGCAGCGGGCTGATCACCAGCTGGGGCGAATTCACTTTGAACTTCAAAAAGTTTACTCATAGGGCTAAAAAATTCCGGTCATAGGGTGGAAGCAAGATTGCACAAAATCATTGATTCTGAATCTGGATTCTACATCCAGACTCTGACAAGCCGTGTCAGTAGTTATTCCTGATGGCCAGCACAGGATTTAGGCAAGCATTCCTTGAGAATTTCTGCCAGCCGTTTTGTGGCTGGCCCGGCAAATTCTTTGTCGGCGAAGGTCATATATACAGCGACTTCGCGCTCAGCCCCAATGTCCACGGGCAAATATTTAATGGTTCCTGCTTCAACGTCTTCGGTTGTATAGGCGTCGGGAATCCAGGCGTAGCCCATTCCAAGGCGAATAGCTTCAAGTGATGTTTTGATATGACTCACCGTCCACCGCTGTTCAGCTTCCTGCCAACCCACGGTGTGGCGACGGTATTGGCCCGAATCACGCACGATAATTTGGCGATGCTGGCGCATATCCTCAAGCGTTACCGGCCGCCCTAAATGTTGTAGCGGATGGTCAGCGCTTGATACACCGTGAAACTTGCATGTCATCAACTTTTCACCCACAAAACCCGTGGGAACATTACCACCAATCGCAAGATCAACTTGCCGCTTTAACACCGCATCTTCAGTACCGCTTAATACGGTTTCAAAATATTCCACGCGAGTGTCGGGAAAATCCTTTGCAAAAAGCGAGAGGCAATAAAGTACTTTCTTAGGAGGGACAATGATGTCGACTGCGATTTTTACAAGGGGTTCGACGTGTACAGATAAACAACCGGCGGACATTTCCAAACGCTCCGCCTGCTCAAGCAAAAGCTTTGCGCGTCTATATAAAAGCTCGCCTCCTGGTGTAGCAACCGCTTTGCGGCCTTGCAGGTTAAATACTTTTACACCGAGCGCAGATTCAAGTTGGGCAATTGCATAGGAAACCGCTGACTGACTTTTATTGAGTTGTTCGGCTGCCTTGGCATAACCGCCAGCGTCTATAACCGCCAACAAGGCGCGCCATTGTTCCAAAGTGACTTTATTTTCAGTTATGGCAGAGCTACTTGGGGTATTCATAGCGAATCAATCCAATTTTTCGATTAAATTCCACCAAATATCGCTATTTATCATTCGCTCGTCAAATCATTTAATAGCCACATGGGCTTTTAGGTTTAAATCGAAAGAAGCCTGAAATGAAACTCAAGCACACTATATGGCCCTAAGGGCGAGGAAATTCAAATGAGCACTTTATTACAGATCAACAGCAGCCTTTTTAGCGACAACGGTAACTCAAGCACATTGAGCAATGAGTTCGTAAAAAATTGGCTGGCTAAACATTCAGACGGCAAGGTTGTAGTTCGCGACTTAGCGAAAAACCCAATTCCACATTTGGACGGCGCCAATGTAACAGCATTTTTCACACCAGCTGAAAGCCGCACCGCTGAACAACAAGCATTGGTAGATTTCTCCGATTCTCTAATTGCCGAAATTCAAAATGCAGACGCAATCGTGATTGGAGTACCACTTTATAACTTCGGCGTGCCATCGCAATTGAAAGCTTACTTCGACCAATTGGCGCGTGCCGGTGTAACGTTTAAATATACCGAAACCGGTCCAGTAGGTTTATTAAACGATAAACCTGTACATATTATTGCGGCACGCGGTGGTGTATACGCAGGCAACCCAGCAGATACTCAAACCGGATTTTTAAACAGCTTTTTAGGTTTTCTTGGCTTAAAATCCGTTAAATACATTTACGCAGAAGGTTTGAATATGGGCGACGATTCAAAAGCCAAAGCGCTGACTAGAGCTCGTGAACAGATTGAAGTCTCTGCTGCAGCTTAATAATTAGTTATGCTCACGTTAAAAGGGCTGAATGATGATTAAATTAATCAGCCCAAAAAATTTCGCAACATCGCAATTATTCATCAACATTAAAGGTGATCAAAATGCAAAAGCAGCTTCAGCAAATTATTTCCGGCCGCGGCACTAGCGATGGCGCAGGTGTGCGTATTAAACGCAGCCTCGGACAAACCCAACAAGCGCGCTTCGACCCATTTTTAATGTTGGATGAATTTGGTTCTGAAAGCGCGACTGATTATATTGCAGGTTTTCCAGCGCATCCGCACCGTGGTTTTGAAACAGTGACTTATATGTTGAATGGCCACATGCTTCACGAAGATCACATGGGCAACAAAGGCCATTTGCGTAGTGGCGATGTGCAATGGATGACCGCAGGTCGCGGAATCATCCATTCCGAAATGCCACAACAGGATGAAGGTTTAATGCGTGGTTTTCAGCTGTGGCTCAATTTACCGGCCGCAGAAAAAATGAAACCTGCACATTATAAAGATATTCCTGCAAATGAAATTCCAATCGCTGATTTGAAAAATGGTGGTTCGATTAAAGTAATTGCAAATAGCGCAGTAATCGATGGCAAAGTTGTAAGTGGTCCGATTCAAGGTTTAACAACCCAAGTGATTTATTGGGATGTGCATTTACCCCTTAACGGAAAGTTTTCTCACGCGATACCGACAACGCATAACACTTTTATTTATGTGTACGAAGGTGCCTTGGCGATTGGTGAAGATGCTCGTAAATTGGAAACGGGAAACGCCGGACTACTTGGCGCTGGCGATGAAATTTCGGTAGAGGCTTTAACTGAAGATACTCGTTTTATTTTATTGGCCGGTATTCCTTTAAAAGAGCCTATCGCACAATACGGCCCTTTTGTAATGAATACGACTGATGAAATTGAGCAAGCAATTCAGGATTATCGAAATGGCGTGCTTGCGGGTTAAATCATTTCGTCGACTAGTACTTTTAAAGCTACTCATACTTTAGCTGTTAGTTATTCGTCGTCATCCTTGATGTTCGAAGATGACGACGTTCTTTTCTACATGCTACTTACCCTTCGCATACGCCTGAATATAAGTTTTCAAAAGCTTCTCATTATTTTTTACAAATAAAATATCCGATTGAGGAACATTTAAAATTGCAGGATCAGTTTTTACGCGCAATGCTTTCTTTTGTTCTTCCGTTAATCTCGCAGACTCTTCCGTAAAAAAATAAGCGGCAATGGCATTACCTAATTTAGTACTCAAGCGTACATATTCACCTAAGGATTTCCACCCATGTTGAGCGGCGATTTTATTCGTGGGCTCCAGTAACTGCTTTTGCTGTAGGAACGCAGTTATTTTTTGATCTTGCTCTGTCGCTGGCAATGCTTCAAATTTTTTTAAATCACTGTCTGTCTTATGCAATTCATCGAGCGCTTGCACAGCTTGAGCGAAATCGCGATTGGATTGCATCCATCGCTGCACAGATTGCACATTTAATGTTGCGTTGTCTGGTAACAATTGCGCGTAACTGAATACTGGCGCAAGCAAACAAGAGCAAAGAAAAAACAAAAGAAAACCTTTTTTATAAACTGTCATTGAAAAATTTTCCATCAAAACTATTTAGCTATTTTTAAGATGATCGTAGTTGCCAGTGACCAGACCCAATAAAAAAACAAAACCAAAAATGGAGTCAACATACCTAGCGATAAACCAGCCATACCCTTGTGTTCATAGAGCGGGTAAATTATAAACAATTGAACTCCGGTAGGGATGAGTGCAATAACAAAACTGCGTGCAAAAACGCTGCTGGATAAAATTGGCAAAAGAAACAAAAAGCCCCACAAACCGCCCCAGATAATTCGAGGATATAACCACGCTGGAGCTAATGAGCCAGGCAAACTGACATTTAGCGAATGGGTAATACCGTAGCGAGTGAATAGCCACATAACGAGACATTGGATAAGCGCGCCCAGACAACCGGCAGCAAAAACGACAAGGGCACTTTTCATGCTGATACTCTTTTCATTGTAACTACCTACTTTGAATTTTTATGAATCTTTTTATGGTGATGTTTGTCACTTCCTATGACAATTTAAGTCATGGGCAACCAAACACAGATTTATTTTGCCTGATACCGCTCGCAGAACTAGAGTTAACTGCGGTGGCGGCAATCCTAACATTTTGACACAAGCTTATCGCCACAAAAAGTGATAAAATTTTGCCGCAATATTACAACCTAAAATGCTGATAACGCATTTAATTAATTACCAGTGACTCGTTCTTATGTTTAAATTTTTTGAGAATTTAATTAAACCATTTCCACCCGAACACCCCAAAGCCCCTCCAGAAACTT
>Ga0247740_1000573_pt1 | contig 17329 bp, 11 predicted proteins | sample UWRJL148409B2_FD_180942 | JGI IMG/M metagenome (GOLD analysis project Ga0247740, IMG submission 180942) | Plant litter microbial communities from Arlington Agricultural Research Station in Wisconsin, United States - UWRJ-L148-409B-2 | ecosystem: Environmental > Terrestrial > Plant litter >...
CCCCTTCGTGGCTGGTCCGTATCGCGCTCCTTGTTTCGCTCGACCGCGTGCCAATCAGATCGCGTTGAGCGCGCTCGCTCGAGTTCTTCGTACTGGATGCGATGGTGGCGCCCTGTGCGGCCCAAGGATCGTTTTTCTCCGCACCGGCGGCGCGTGCAGCTTGCATACCAGCATGTTCTTTCCAGACTTTGACTTGTTTGCGGTACACCCAAGCACAAAAAGCGAAGTAGGCTGCTATGACGAAGAAAACACCCGCAACGACACCGGCGACGATGGCGCCTACGTTGGGACCTTTTCGGCTGTTGTTGGCACCGCTCGAGTTAATGGTCTGCGTGATGATGGCACCGTTGGGACCGGTGACCGTGTAGGTCTGAGCTGTACCGGTTTTGAAGGGCCCTTCCGTGGGGGTCTGAGCCGGTGCGGTAAGTGTTGCACCGCCAGTCGCTTCTCCGCCGATGACTTTCTGCACAACATCCGGGACCGCATAGCCGTAGCTTCCTTCCAGGCCAGCCTTGGAATCGTAGCCGCGCTGGTTGGCCTGTTGTGCGAGTGGATTTCCCGGATTGTCTTCCTTGCCATCCCACGTTTGCAGAGCCTTGTCTCCTGTTAGGGCAGTGAATTGGTCACCCCATTGCAGACTCGACATGTTGTAGACATAAATACCGGGCGAATCGCATGATAGCTCTTTGCCAACGTAGCCACCGAGAACGATCATTTGGCTGTCGTACACATGACACGAGTGGCCGGCTCGAGCGGGTGGTATGTTCTGATCTGATTGGTCGACTTCGATCCATTTAAAAGAGGGCACTGAGAGAATCCACATATCGTCGTATTGCGTTTGGCCCTTCGTAGGTTGGAGGTTCTGGCCCCCGAACATATAAACGTTGTGAGATGAGCCACTATCGCGAGTTAGCAGAGACCAACCGCCACAAGAAGAGAACAAACATACTCGGCTGCAGATGCAACGACTGCACACGGATTGACTCGGTATTTTGGTGTAGTCCCCGAGGTGCTCTGCTTGTACCATTTAGAATGGGCGATGTCATAAACGTCTATTGTGTTCATCTGGGTCTGGGGAATCTTTGTTAACAGGGTTCCCATCTAAACTATGGAAGAAACTTACAAAGGTGTCATTGTCTCCACCCGTTAGACCTAGCAAGATACCCTCGTCGCTGAACCCTGGAATGTAAACTAGGGCACCGTCGGCACGCTCTGGGAAAGAGCCAGTGTTTTGAAGACCACCGTCGGTGATGTTGCGGAAAACACCGCCCTCACCCGCTGTCTTGCCACCTTTCAGATTCTCCACTGCATTGTTTGAGAAACCTGGAAATGTGAATTCGAGTAGACTCTTCAGGTATACTCGAGGGACCTGATTGCTCCAGCCTTCGGTTGTGAAGTCGTCGAGATGCCCACCAAAGAACCACCCGCGGCCAAGAGTCGCCACACTGAACCCAGCCCCTTCAGCGGCGCGCTGGACTTGTTGGCCATCGCCTTCGGCACTATCGCCAGCGGAGGTCTTGGGATCAACGTGCTCGATCCATTTACTAGTTGGGATGTTGTACTCCCATACTGAGTTTGGACCGGGACTAGCTTTCGGATTGTCCGAGTACTGGCCGCCGTAGAGATAGAGCGAGGTGAAGGAGCTCCAAAGGTATCCAAGCGAAAGGGCAGGCGGCCCGGAGGGTTTCGGAAGACCGGTTAGAGATGGACTGGCAATCTGCCAGGACTTCTTAAGGTCAACGGAGAGGAAGTCGTTTGCTGCATGCACACGTTAGCATGTAAGTCTAGAATAACGCAACGGCAATGCCTACTCCACGTGTCACTGTCTTGCTGGGCGCTGGTCGAGGTACGGAAGCCGTACATGTAGAGGGTGCCGTTGACGATGGCCGCTGTCCCGGTTAGCAACTCGAATAGAGAAGGAAGCCTAGGACTTGCATTGGCCTGCCCATCGCGTGCAAACATCTGTTTGTGTATCTTCTCGCTTCTCAAAATGTGAGATGTCGGTGTACTCAATCGATTCGCGTGGGATGACTCCCCCTTTGACGCCCATGGGTGCTACTGTGCCAACCTGGAACACGGACAGCATTAAACCAAGGACGACGGCCATAAATCCTAGGCGATATATTCTAGGCCGACCTAGAGCCGTGCGCATCTGCGTCGACTCGAAAGTGTCCTCATCGCTGTCCTCATCACACTCTGACGCAGACTCCCAGCCATCGTCGTCGGACGCGTCATCTCCTTCCTGGAAGATGTCGTTTTTGCTTCGAAATCGCACCGCTCGCGCTCGTAACTTTTTCGGATTGTGAACCGAGATCAAGACTGGCGCTGGACTGCGCTCTCTTTGTGATGTCTCTTCGTCCACCAGTCCCACCTCTAGGAAGACGGATTTGCGGCGGCTTGGCCCATTGAGCGCGGGTTGGGGTAGCACTCGCTCCATTTTCGAGGTCGAAGAGTGTGTTGACGAAAGTGGTTCGAACTCTGTGAATATAGGCACGAAGACTCGTCGTATGGATGACGTCGAGGGATTCGCTGGACTCGCAGCGCATTTACCGGGCAGGGGTGTATTACAGGCGCAATATGTGGAAGGATGAGCGAGGGGCGCAACAGGGCTTTAATGAGAAGACAAACAGCCGTGGAATTGCGACGTTGCGAGAAAGACAATACTGAATGATAGCTTGCGCACTAAGCAGACGCGAGAATTGCAAACGATAACAGAGAAGTGGACTGAGGTGCGGCTTGAATGGGGCGCAACCCCGTCAATAGGACACCGTTGTGGTTCATCCTGTCTGGTGCCCGTCCCACTTGGAGTGGTGGCACGTCATGAGGCCGCCAGTATTGGAAGGGATCACTCCATCGCGATTTGCCTGAAGAGCACGACCAGGTTGGCATTGGCTGAAATTGCCCCCCCGGACTTTGAGCATGACGCCGGCCAAGAGTTCAGGAACACGGACGTCAGACATTTGGATACTCTTTGCACCAGTCAGGATATCGAAACAAGCTAGGACGCCCGATTTCTCCTGAATGTTCCTTGGGCGCTATTTTACGTCTTTGTTTTGCCCTATGGTGAAGTTATGCTTCGCAAACAGAGTTCTTTAGGAAAGAAAAGAACCTGTCTACTACACAATGCATGCCAAAGATAGAATCGATAATCGTTGTCGTACTCGGAAGCGCAGTGGCGAACACGCTGGCGAGATCCGCTGACGGGTTTAGAGTTTTATTGGTTTCGCGACATGCCTAACGTTGACCCTCGGAGCGTTGCGCGGCGCTGCCGGTCGTCGCCTCGGCTCATTTGTGAGCAACCAACCACGCAGGACAGTGCATCCAATCGATTCGGGGAACAACAAACCGGATCTTTGGATATCCGTCACCGTTTAGCATACGAGGACAGCGGTTAGTGTGTATCCTAGGAAATGCAGACGAATATAGTCCCGACCTTCGTCGCGACGTCGAATTCCACACAGACGACTCTAATCATAATAGTGACCGAGATAAGAAGCCAGGGCCAGTCTCAAGTCGTGGTAGTCATTTCTTCGGCCTTCACAGCCCATGGCGGTTCGCCATTGTCGTCGAATTCGGCCCATTGGAAGAATGAGCAGCCCTCTTGCCCTGGGACATAGTTTGCATGGCACATCCACATATATCGGCCGCGGTTGAGTTTCTGCCTGGTCACGCACCGAAGCACGGTCGGGATTCCACATCGACATTTGGGTGTATACCTGGGATGAAGATTATCTTTATAGTAGCGGTAGGTAATGTTTAGGCGCTTGTTCTTCGCTAATGGGTGAGGGTCGATTGATTGCGCTGGGGCGATTGAGTGCTTCCATTCTTCTTGCATCTCAGCGTGCATTACCAGGAGCGAATTGTGAGGGAGATGGATTGATATTTGCCCTTGAGCGTCTGCAAGGGAGCCGTCATCTTTTCGGTGGCGATCATCTTCGGCGACGATCTTGCGGACGCGAAACTCGCGGGCGACGCCCAGGCTTAGACTACCGATGATAGCATGGGGTCCCAAGTATGTAAGCTGGTCCGCATGGTAGCCGACGCACTCTTTGGGGCCATCATAACAGTTAACAAAAGCGGTATTGGCTTTCCACAGCCCTGGAGACTGGTATCTGAGCTTCATTCCGCCGGGATAGAAGTCGTTGATCCTGCGCTGAATCTCGCGGTTGACGACCTCCTCGACCTGGGGACACGCGCGCAGCATCTCCGGGGTACTCTGTCGCACGTCGTCGACGCGCCGGCCGTCGTATATGTACTCGGTCTTCTGTGCTTCTGCTTCGACCAGGCTGTTGACGTAGAAGCAGAAGGTATGCGGACTTTGCACGACGCGGTCGAAGAGTTTGAACTCCAAGTTGGCGTACGTGGGCGACTCGTTCAGCAGCTCCAGCAGCAAGGCGTCTGCTTGCTCCGGCGGCAGGAAGTTGTGCACGATGGAGCAGGGCGTGTGCGCCTCGACATCAGCGGGGCTGTACAGGTTGAGCGTCTTGCCCTTGTGCACGAGAGCCTTCTTCGCCGGGCCGGGTTGGGACGACGATGCGAGGCGATAGGCGGAGAGGGAGGACTGGTATCCAATGCCAGCGGTGCGCTTCCGGGGAGATGGGGTTCGGGGCGCCAGCGCGGCCGAGGCATGTTGGACGACGCCCTCGGCGGCCAGCAGCGCCTCGAGCAGCGTGCTCTCGTCGACGGCGGGGTGCAGGGAGGCCAGCACGGCCAGCTTGAAGTCGGTCGACTCGTCGTCGGTGCAGGGCTCGACGCGGCGCTTGCGCTTGCGCGAGACGAAGGCGTCCATGGGGGTGGGTGGAGGGAGTGCGCGACGTGGTGGTCAAAGATGGGCGCGGGCATGCACGGGATTGGAACGCGCCGGCGCCTGGGCACGTGACTGCGGGGTCCCCAAGACGGGCTGGGCAGCCTCGGGCCGCATCCATCGACGCACATGGACACAGACTGCAACATGACGATGGGCGAGGCCGAGTCCGAGTCCGCTCCACCATGCTCGAATACCGCACGCAGGGCTACAACGGCTACAGCGTCAAGTACTCGCCCTTCTTCGACTCGCGCATCGCCGTCGCCGCGTCGGCCAACTTTGGGCTCGTCGGCAACGGGCGCGTCTACGTGCTGGGCCTGACGGAGCAGGGCATCGTCGCGGAGAAATGGTTCGACACGCAGGACTCGCTGTACGACGTGGCCTGGTCCGAGGCGCACGAGAACCAGCTGCTCACGGCGGGCGGCGACGGCGCCGTCAAGCTCTTTGACATGACCCTGTCCGAGTTCCCCGTGCAGTCGTGGCAGGAGCACGCCCGCGAGGTCTTCGCCGTGCACTGGAACCTCGTCGCCAAGGACTCGTTCCTGTCGAGCAGCTGGGACGGCACCGTCAAGATCTGGAGCCCCAACGCGGCCGCCAGCCTGACGACGCTGCCCACGCACTCGTGCACCTACTCGGCCCAGTTCAGCCCCCACAGCCCGAGCATCGTCAGCTGCGTGAGCTCCGACTCGCACCTGCGCGTCTTCGACCTGCGCACCCCCGCCTCGGCCGCCAACCACCTCACCCTCAGCGTGCCCATCCACACCCCGCCCAAGCCGCGCATGGGCGCCGCCGCCTCGGTCGGCATCCCCCCCGCCGAGGCCCTCACCCACGACTGGAACAAGTACAGAGACACGGTCCTCGCCACCGCCGGCGTCGACCGTCTGATCCGCACCTGGGACATCCGCGCTCCGCACAGCGGGCCCGTCGCTGTGCTGCCCGGCCACGAGTATGCCGTGCGCCGCGTCTCGTGGTCCCCGCACCTGTCCGACATCCTGCTCAGCGCGAGCTACGACATGACGTGCCGCGTGTGGACCGACGGCAGCGCCATGGGCGTCGGCAGCACCAAGCAGGACAACATGCTCGATGCCCCCATGGTCCACGGCGGCGGCCGCGAGATGGGCGTCATGGGCCGCCACACCGAGTTCGTCACGGGCGTCGACTGGTGTATGTTTGGCGCAGAGGGCTGGTGTGCGAGCACGGGATGGGACGAGAGGGTCATGGTCTGGGACTGTCGGGCCATTATGCAATGAACCCGTGGGCTGGACAGGCTGGCGCGTCTTTGCATCTATCTATGGCGTTCAAACGCATCCTATCATCCCCGGACAATCAACATATGCACAATACATGTCCAGTTCTGGTGCTGTGTGAATACTATCTTGACATCGGCCCACGGACGTCGACGGCGGCGTTCCGGCCGTTGCAACCACCGAATGCTGAACACGCGCCTCGTATCTCGCATTGCACGCCAAGCGCTCTCCCTAGCGGATGCGACTACTACTTGATGTCACCCACACTCGCCCGCAGTACCGTGTCTCGACATGGCCCTCAACTTCCTCAAGACCAAACTCTCCATTATCCCCTACCTCTTCCAACCCACCTATGATGCCATCTTCTCCACCCTTCCCTTTTCCCAACGCTGGCGCCTCCTCCTTCTCCAGCCAATTAACATCATCGCAATCCTCATCACTGCTCCCTCCTGGCTGCTCAACAACCGCTCCTCGGTCCTCTACGTTCCTGCTCGGAGTGGACCGAAACGCTGCTTAGTCTACCGGCCGCCACGACGTGGGGGTAAAGCCAATACCGAGAGCGAAGAATCGCGGCCACTGCATATTGACATCCACGGGGGTGGCTTTATCGGCGGGTTTCCTGAGCAAAGCTCAACATGGTGTGCGTTGCTATCTGACCAGACGGGCGCAGTGGTCGTGAGCTGCTCATATCGCTCCGCACCACGGAACACGTTCCCAGCGGCGCACGACGACATAGACGACGTCGTAGCGTGGATCCTGGCGCATGCCTCAGACATCAACGCGGATCCCAATCTTCTAACCGTAGGCGGATCATCCGTTGGTGGAAACCTGGCACTCAGTGTAGCCCAGTACCTATATCGACAGTCCCAGGCCAATGTTTCACCAATGTTATATATCGCCAAAGGTTTCCTCGGCTTCTACGCACCCGTCAACTTTCGCCAACGACCAGAAGAGAAACCGGTCCCTCGCAACTACCCCAAGAAAGACCCCCTCTCTTTCCTCATGCCCATGTTCGATGCATATGCTGGTCCCAATCGGGCACGCGACTGGGAGAATCCGCGATTGAATACTTGCATTGCGGATACGAAGACTTTACCGGAAGACATGCTGTTCATCGTTGCCGGAATCGACGTTTTGATGCACGAGCAGCTCACCTTCATAGAGAGGACTAGGAGCGAGATAAAGGCAGAAGCCAATACAGACAGGAGTGCTGAAGCTAGAGTCTGGGATAAGGGGTTCCATGGATGGCTGGAATGTGAGTATTGCAGTACTGACAGAATACACCGTTTCGTTGACCATCAGCAGTGCCGCGTGTAATCCTTGAATGCGAGAGAATCGAAGCTCTCAATCTTAGCTTGGAGTTCATCAAGAAGGTGCACCGAAAGCATAGGTCTGAGCTGGCCAAAGCCTGAAGGGTAGCTAGCTAGCTAGCGTAGGCATGATTTGGTTTATTCTTTCCTTGCCATGGCATTAACCGGTCCCCTCGACATGTTACAATAGTGTTAATATGTTCATTCTTCTTTACTCACCCTTCTTTACTCAAGATGCGTTTGTGAGCCTCTGCAACGTTAGATCGATTCGGCGAGTCGTCCGAGGCAACGGTGGCTGGCTTGCGGTTTACAACACGGGTGCCTATTAAGAGACCGTTCTCGCATGTGGGTAAATTGCGTCGCCCAATGGGGCTTGCATTGGCTTAGTACGCCAAACTCTGTATAGGGAAAGGTACGTACAGCACGAGACGCAGCTATCTCTCTTCCCTTCCAGAGCGTTGCATCGAAGAACTTGTTTCCACAAAGACTGCGGGACTTGACAAGGATCTCCGCCTCTACACTCCCGGCTTTGGCCTTCCGATCGACACTCTTGAACGCTGGAACTGCCATAGTCATAGTGAATTATTTTGCCTGCCCCATGCCATCTCAGACTGGCTTCCCAGTTGCGGATCCGGGCTGCGCGAGCGTCGGTTGTTGGCCAGATAACCGATAAACCAAAATGGACGCGTAAAGTCTTCGATGAGGCGATTATCGCCAGATGGAAGGAAGAAGGAGTACGGTGGAACGCGGACCTATTCGAGGCGAGATATTGGTGGTTGCGTAATGATGTTCGAGCTTTGCATTCAAGAATTGCAAGAGAAGGCCAAAGTGTACCAGGAGACGGGCGTGGTCGCCGTTCTGGATGCGGAAGTTGCCAATGTAAAAGTGATTGCGCCGTGACGGCGGAATCGCATGGTCTGCTAAGAGAGGCTGTCCGCCCGCTCCAGAACATACCGGATAAGTCGAGGGACTAACACCCTGGCTCAAATCGCAATTTTCTTTTGATCTAGTACATCCCTTGCTCTTCCCCATTGGTGTACAGAGTAAGCAGAGTGCTGTCCACTAAAAACGTTCTGCTACAAGATTGCATTAGCTACATTGAAGTGGGAGAACAAACTCGAAACTCTTCCATTTGCAGCTCCAATCATTTACGCCACCTTGAGCACAGCTAGTCAATTTTCCACTGGCTGCCCTCTCTAATCCAATTCACCGAACAACGGTCTTGCGAAGATCACCAGCTATGTCAACAACTTGCATCCTCGTCAGCATGCGAAGCTTTGTCCGGTCCTTGAACGTTTCGTTGACGCCGTGATTCTGATATGGAACAAATCTATCGCTTGATATCACAACCGTACCAGAATCTGTGTCGGCTCCACTTGCAAGTCATTCAAGCTTGCCAATATCCATCTTACCCCCGAGCAGCCAAAATTTGACGGTGGTACATAGCATATCGAGGGCTCATTGAAGAGCATATTTGCGCCACGGCTCTTTTCTATTCCGTTTGCGATAACGTGACAGAAAGTCGACTGGCATTTCGATAAAGAATTGATACGGAAGAAGTACGCGACAAAACTGTTCAAGTGAGTTGTATCTACAAGTATCTTAATCTTTTAATGTTCGTGGTTGGCATCTTTGTGTACGTGTAATGCACGGATAGGATTGCTGTTATTCGATTGCATACCAACGTCTTGATTAAGAACAAAAGAGGCAGTGTTCGTGCATATTATGGCATAGCGAGAAAGTCCGCACTTATAGAACCCGGTCTGGTCATTACACGCTAGGGTCGCCTCTTCGACTTCCTAATTATTTCTTAAGCATCAGGTGCAACCATTTGAGCTAGTTGACAAGACACGTCCCAGCCATCGCAAGATACTCGCTATGTTTCTCGTGGACCCCTACATTCTGATCTTGTCTACAGCTAAAGTTCCATCACTTAACGCGGTGGAGTGAATGGGTTCGAGAAGCCTATGTCCAGGTAGCAGACCGTAATATCAGAGAGTTGTTGATGGCCGAAAGATGTGCGTTAAATGAGCGGGTTGATGCGGATGTGAGACAGGAGGTGAGAAAGGGTTACGATACTGTCTATATTAGTGGACAATCTCATATTAACTTTGGTGAGTCCTTCAACTTCTGCGAGCACTAGATGGTCACTCCAAGGACGATGTGGAGTCTAGGTGATATATAGAGTGATAAAGGGCAAGACGAACTGAGTTGATGATTGTAACTACGTACACCAACAAGCTTACATATAGTCATGTGAGCGGGGGTAGCATCTATTTACAGGGGTATCTAGTAGGTAATGTGACAGAAGAGCCATGGTCAGGACAAGGTATCGATTGTTGAGCACTTGACGGCCAGGAATAAGCCTTGATGGCGTCATCATCCGCAGGAGTATTAACTTTGATCCGAGCGTTATGTCAAGACACCTAGTTGTCGTGGTTGCACGTAGCCGCAGGAGTTGTGGACCCTCAGAAATAGGTCCTCGAAGCAACGAAGCAGGCATTCTGGCGCATCACTTGGCGCCCACGTCAGTCTCTCCATCCTTGGACTCATCGTTTGATCTAGCTCGGACGCGCAATTACTTCCTTCTTGTGATTCAATTTAGCCCACTGTATCTCGCGGCATTTGTTCTGTCAGCAGTTAATACTTACATACTTGTTTGCCAGAACACCACGCAAGCGCATCCAAGCACGCAGATTGCGGTCACAGCTACTACCGACAACTCACCCTCTCCAAACACGAATGGACCAACCCAGAGGCCATTTTTGGGAATTAGAAGCAGTGGTATTCGAATGTGGCTCGTCCAGTGGATCATCCTGATGCTGCGCGCACGTCGGAGTTCGATCTCGTATCTGCAGAACCTGAAGCATGCGCTTAGGGCTGGGTACGGAGTCCGCAGAGTCTATCCAGAGGAATCTCGGTGCCTATCGTTCGAAGCCATAGCTTAAATCTGCCACCCCTGCAGCGTAAACTATACCCCCAGCTCAAAACCAGGGTCGCGCGTGATTGGAGGGAGGGCAATTGGGCCAACTTGGTAGTCACAAAATCAAAATGACATGAAAAAAGCATGACGGCCACTAACGAATCAAATCATGGGGGAAGTACGAAAGGCACTGGTTTCACTCCTACGTTGGTAGGTAGCTATGGCCCCACACCTCAGCACCGCAGCTTCATCAACATAAGCCTTCAGCCTTCAACTATCAGCCATCAGTCTTTTATCGTCTTCGCTTTGGGTCCCAATCGGCGCTAATCTTCTATGTATCGCACGTGGCCAAGCCCACGCCTACTCGAGTGCTTATGCGCAGGTTTGAGCATTTCACGAATCTATAACAGTACAGTGTCCGACCGACCTCACTTGCACCTATTCAATGCTGAGACTCCTTTTATCAACACAAAGAAGGTATGCTTTACTGACCGCCTTCTCGTCGACTCACAACTCCGCGGAGGAATGCAAAATCCTGCGTAATCGTGGCGCCAGCTAATTCATTATAGTGGCGCATTTGCTGGCGACATTCAGGTACATTCGCTCGCCTATCGCAGACGAGAAGCTACCCATTTCCCATGCAGGCCCCTTTCCCACAAGCCGCGATTCGGAAACGCGGGCCTACATATCCTTGGTGGCGCGCAATCGTTGCGAATGTCGTAAAACTTCTGGTATCTTCCGTCCTCATTCTCCCAGCGCTGATTTGCTATCCGCCTTCCTCCTACCAACATTTTCGTCAATACTTCTCCTAATAAAAGGTCCGGAATGACCCAAGCTTCATGGATCTCACCGGTATGGTCTCATCCTTCGTCGTATCCGAGCGTCGACTAGCTCCCGGGTCCTCCTGTCAGTGAGCGATGCCACACCACCACCTCCTCGTATCTGCAATAGCTATCGACAACTCTGCTTTCGCGAGGTCAAGTCGTCCGGCATATGTGTTACTTCCTTGACTCGAGCTTGTTGCTTGGAGCACGTGTGAGCCTATTTTCCGCCTAGCTTTTGCCCGGATGGTAGGCGGAGCTCGGGTTCCCTAGTCCTATTGGGTACCGAAACCAACTTCCGATAGTCGCTTATTGTAGACTAGGTATACTGCAACATTGCGGTGTGCCTTATGTTTGCTAAGGTATCAGCTCACCCTAACTGCCGAGTCATTACCTGCATTCGACGCCAAGTCACCCAAAACTACCACTGTGGTTCCGCAAGTCTGGAACTCGGTTTACTTATATCTAGGCCGTCAATATATTCTGCGACTACTTGCATGGGAGGCTAGACGAAGCGAACGCCGCTAATTTGCGCAAGGCTCGTCCCGCAGCCGCCCGCGATACCCGCACGGGACCAGCAACGAACTAGCAGGATATGGATGGCGGCACTATGAAGTGCACAAAGCAAATCCTGAGTATTCCATCTTGAACTCACAATACACTTCCTCCAGGAAGTTCGAGCCCCCGGCAACGTATCTACGCCGGGAGGCTGAGTGTACTATCACGACCGATCAGGTTGGACTAGAGGGTAGCTGGCCAGCCAAGAAACGATAAGATCACACCCCTCATCCGAAAGGGCTACTTGTATGAAGAAATTGTGGTATCGCTACTTCACTGCTCGGCTGCATCCGGCTTCGACATGCTCAAGAGGGTCTGAAGCATCCGGGAAAGCCGCGACAACGTCTGTCAGTTTAGAAAAGTTCCCAGCCGAAGAAGAGCGAGGGTAAGCATGGTCCGGGCAGAGTCATCCTTGGCCCCGTGGTCGCGCATCTCGTGGACGCAGGGTTCTCATGCATGTGGCTGAGCAGGAACGCAACCTCGTGGACGAGCTCCGCGCCGCATTCGATTAGGTTGATCCTGATTCCTCACTTAAATGCTGACGAAGCGCTAACCCGACTCAGGTCTTGCATCCTCTGCACCATCAGCTGAATATTGGATCGACACGCTCGTCGGTGTTGAGGCTCGCAGTTGCGGCGAGTGTAACTCAGCGCTCTGAGTTTGAGTCAATCAAGAAGAATCCCATCGTCTTCCATCGCACGTTAGCTATCCAGGGTGTCTATCGTACACATGAGCAACTCGCACAAATTTTAATACGAAATCTCCACTCAGATGTCGATCATTCTACACGAGAACTACCGCCTTTTCGTATGCCGCACAGACACGCTAATCGCGATGATACACTAGGAGCCCGAGTTATGCACACCACCATCCAGGTAACAGCGCCTGCTGTGCGACTTCGGCCACGACCTATAGTACGCCTCTTATGACCCGACGGCCGGTTTTTGACTCGAAATAGGGACGGCAAATTGTCTGGCCTGGCATTTGGGGAAGGTCTCATTGCACGTTGTTATTGATCTCCTGGAAAGTGGTGGGTATGGGCAACCTAGAGGACACTACAACAAGGCGAACAACGGCAATACGGGACCATCAAGGCTCACCGAGTATGTGAAATGTTATCTTGGTGGCATCGTTCTTGGTCAGGGACCACGTGAAGCGGCTCGGCTCACATCCCCGGTTCCCTGGTTCCCAGAGAGCCTTACGGTGTGCATGGAACTCCCGTAATCGCTCGGGGCAACAGCTTACTTGAGAACGACAGGAAGTATTTACGCTGAGACATTATGTCCAATGATGCGCCACTCCAACTTAACATGCAGGTGTGGCACCGCGGAGTCTGGTGTCGGCACGCGGCGGTTCAGTGGGCGAGAAGCGCTCCTGCTGTTCGCCCTCACCCCTTCGGTCTCTCTTTCATGGACTTTGGTTTCATCTCCATAGATCCATTTCCGGTCTGTGTTAATGTATCCACTGGATCAAGGCTCGGTAGCTGATGCAGAACGTGTTCGTTCTGGTCTCGGCCAGCTTAGACCTTACTTCTTGTCAGTATAGACCCATCTTCCTGGGTGGAGATTGCTGCTAGCAAGCTTTCTCACATTCAACTGAGTGGCACGTGGCTAAGCATCCTTGTCATGGCTTGAAGCATCGAGTCGTAGCGGACAGTACCGAGAGCCTGGTTGCATCCCTCGCAATTCGGCGTTCGTTAATGATGGATGCCTCGTACCTGCAGGGGAGATGGCCACTCGCCGTGTGATAGCGAACGCCTCGCCGCCAGGTACGTTACGCGCAAGCCTAACCGCGCATTCGTCCTCGTAGGCTTATTTTTGGAAAAGCCTTCAAACTAGGAATAAAATTAGGAATAATCGGGCTTTGGGGTGAATACCTCTCACTTGAACGCACTACACGGGTATGTATGTCCAATGTTGAAGGCTTTCAAGAGTATTGTAACAAGGCTTTGCCGTCCTTATGTACCGTACCTAGTTTACTTCTCAATTACAGGCGAACATCGTCTATAGTGAGGGCAGTCATGAGCCCGTTGCTATCGCTCACTTGCATTCGATAGTGTAAACTAGTCGACTACTGCAAGCCATACCACGCCTGTCTCCAAGTGAGCGCTTCGAGTCATCCCAGAGTCATGCAACTTCCTTCGAGACACTACACCAACAACAGTATCCCGTATATGCAGGTGGTTTCAGCGACCAGCATCCTACTAACATGGGCAAGGACGGGAGGCGAGGCATTTTTCGTAGTCTCGATACGTTCGCTTCGTGTATGACCGGAAGGAGACGGACGGCACCTGGGGGGAGCTCATCGATGCCTCCAGAGACAAATATAAAAGGGACACGTTCTGCCTCTCAAGAACATCAGAGCCACCCAAGAGCTTCAGTCAACCCCAGCAGCAGCTGTTATCTTGCCTCAACTTAATACAACATCGTACGGGTTCGATTCTCACTATGAAGTTCCTTACTGCCCTCGGGGGTATCCTTCTTGGGCTCTCCACAACTCTCGTCAGTGGAACACCACTCCAGGCAGAACCCTTGGATTTCAGTCCCGCTCCTGCTCTCGAAAAGAAGCAGGCCTGCACCAACGGTCCTACTAGCCGCAACTGCTGGTCTCCAGGCTTCGATGCCACCACTGACATGTACACGTCGTGGCCCACTGGCAGGACGGTCTCGTATGACCTTTCCATCACCAATACGACTTGCAACCCCGATGGCCAGCAAAGTCGCGTTTGCATGTTGATTAACAACCAGTATCCTGGTCCAACTATTGTAGCAAACTGGGGTGAGTTTGGTCCAAGGCCCTATTGTATGTGATAAACTAACTTGCTTGTAGGTGATACCTTGAGGATTACGGTCCGCAATAAATTACAACACAATGGAACTTCAATCCACTGGCATGGATTTCGACAGCTACACTCCAACACTGAGGATGGTGTAAGCATTCCTGTCAAGTCCCCAACAATGCTTCTTTCATACGTTTTGAACTAACACCTTGCTCCATCCGTAGGTTAACGGCGTCACCGAGTGTGCGCTAGCCCCTGGAGATGCGAAGACCTACACCTTCAAGGCAACCGAATATGGCAGCTCATGGTACCACTCTCACTTCAGCGCCCAATACGGCGATGGCATCGTCGGTGGAATTCAGTCAGTACAACCCGGCTTGCTCCTAGACTACACTGACCTCCTGTAGGATCAATGGGCCCGCTACAGCCAACTACGACCGAGACCTTGGCACATACGCCCTCTCGGACTGGTTCCACATCACTGCTTACCAAGCTTCCCAACGAGCTTTCCTATCCGGGCAGAGACTTGGTGGCCCACCCACACCAGACAACATTCTTATCAATGGAGTATGTACACTCACCTTCCCATTCAGTGCGACAGGTAGCTACGTCCCTCTAATTGAGCTTCACTGACATGCGCAAAGACTAACAAGGGCAATGATAACACGACTGGCTCATATAACAGAGTGAAGCTTCAGCCCAGGAAGACCCACCGACTTCGTCTGATCAACACCTCCCTTGACACTGCCCTGCGCGTCTCGCTCGACGGCCACCCATTCACGGTCATTGCAAACGACTTTGTACCCGTCGTCCCTTACCCCACAAACTATCTTCTCATTGGAATTGGTAGGTCATTAGTCGGGTACTACCGATCAACGCTGACATTCTCCAGGGCAACGCTACGATGTCATCATTAACGCCAACCAGACCGCTGGAAATTACTGGTTCCGTGCCGATGCTGAGCTCGCCTGCCGAACCGGTAACAATGGTCGCGGTAGATCAATCTTTACTTATGATGGACAGACGGTTGCGGACCCAACAACTACTGCCTTGCCCGGTAACCCTGCTAACTGTACGTAAGACCGAGTACACACGTCGCAACACTAGAACAGCAGTCTATGGTCTCCGACCTAATGCGCTTTCTTCCCATAGCACGAGCCTCGCTGACTTTACACCCAACTTTTAGGCAATGACCCTAAGCCGACCAACGCAATTGCGAAGAATGTTCCGAGCGCAACTTTCGCCAACCAGGCTCAGACCCTGCCCGTCGCCTTCGGAAACACCACAGTCGTATCGAACAACCAGTCCCTGGTCCTCTGGACTGTGAATGGTACTTCCATGATGTAAGCTTAGTTCATTTTCCAACACGCATCCACTGAGCTGATTCCTCTCATAGCGTTGACCCCGGCGAGCCGACCCTGGAGTACGTTGCAGAGGGCAACACCTCCAACATCCCTCCCAGCTACAGCCTTATCACCGTCTCTCCCACTGCTGCGGTATGTGTTAAGTTCAACACTTGTGAAAGATGCGCTGACATGTGATAGTGGACGTACTGGGTGATTCAGCAGGCCACCAATGCTCCCCCCATTCCCCATCCGATTCATCTCCACGGCCACGACATGTACATTCTTGGCACTGGTCCCGGCCAATTCGATGTGGATCAGCACTTGAGCAGCCTTACTTTCACGAACCCGCCCCGCCGCGACGTCCACCATCTCCCAGCCAGCGGTTGGCTCGTCATTGCCTATCCCACCGATAACCCGGGTAAGCTATTTCCCCTATTTTCGACTTGTAAGCGCTTCACATGAAACCAATACTAACAAGATACTTATAGGCGCTTGGCTAATGCATTGCCACATTGCCTTCCACGTTGCCATGGGCTTGGGCAACCAATTCCTTGAGCGCGAATCTGAGATCAACCTTCCTCCTCCAAACAGCGAGTAAGTCTTCGCACGTTTCAACGATCCAAATTTTATTACTAACCAATCACCAGGTGGTGGAACACTTGCAACAACTGGGACAACTACATCAGGAACGACCCTGTGTACTTGCAGGACGATTCGGGTTTGAAAAAGAGGTGGCCGCCTGCGCTGGGACTCAGCGCGGACATGATGTAGATGGTGGTATTCAGGGACACATCCTACTTTCATCGCAGATGGGATCTTGCAGCGGATCTTCCCAGTACATATTGCCCCTCCTTTCGGTTTGTTGTTTTGCCGCTCCCTTGACTTTACTACTCATGTGGTTAATCTTACACGCTCTCTGTTGTTCGTTCGCTCAGTGCGCTGAAGCACATGTATATACAAATTCGGCTTCTCTGATTTTCAAGAAACAAATACCGGTGCGCCACATCCTATCGTATTACCGCAAGACTTGGGGCCCCACATTTGGTGATGTGGAGCACGGGGATTTGAGAACATCGACTAGGTAAAGGTATGAGGTGGCGCTCAGCCCTGGGGTTAAGCTCTACTGCAATGCTGATAATTCGTTGATAAGGTGACTTCTGACCGCATATGCAAGGCGCGCCTTGTCGGTGAAGTGCCGCGACTGTACGCCTGAATTACCATATCTCGTTTTCGATTCAGTGACCAATACTCGGTTGTGGAGCATTTGCTGCAGACAGGGTTAGGCGAGAGAGCGGGGGCATCATCAGGCCGTACCAAGTACATTACCCGACCAATAGTAGAGACTAATATTTGTACTAGACCCGGCATCATTGTTAGGCGTGGTGGTGTCTTAAGTGGCTTAGAGTCGTTGGCGCGCAAGGGTAAGTTATGCAGTGTAGCTTGAACGAGACGCCCGCATGAACTTCCCCGCTCGTAGTAAGATGTAAGAACTCGCTGTAGGGTAGTACATAAATCAAGGATGACTCCGGGTGGTCAGACTC
>Ga0247740_1000574_pt1 | contig 17323 bp, 18 predicted proteins | sample UWRJL148409B2_FD_180942 | JGI IMG/M metagenome (GOLD analysis project Ga0247740, IMG submission 180942) | Plant litter microbial communities from Arlington Agricultural Research Station in Wisconsin, United States - UWRJ-L148-409B-2 | ecosystem: Environmental > Terrestrial > Plant litter >...
ACGCCCTCCTGGATGCGCGCGCCGCCGGAGTCCAGCATGCCGATGATGGGCACGCCGGTCTTGAGCGCGTGGTCCATGACCTTGATGATCTTCTCGCCGGCCACCTCTCCGAGCGAGCCGCCGAAGATGGTGAAGTCCTGCGAGTAGACCGCGACCTGGCGGCCGTGGATGGTGCCGAGGCCGGTCACGACGGCATCGCCGTACGGGCGGTTCTTCTCCATGCCGAACGCGTGGGTGCGGTGCCGCACGAACTCGTCGAGCTCGACGAACGACCCGTGGTCGAGCAGCTGCTCGATGCGCTCGCGCGCCGTCTTCTTGCCCTTGGCGTGCTGCTTCTCGATCGCGGCCTCGCCGCTGGCCGTGACGGCCTCGTGGTAGCGCACCTTGAGGTCGGCGATGCGGCCCGCCGTGGTCGAGAGGTCGGGAACGTGCTGGGCGTCGATGTCGGTCACGGTATGACTTTACCCACCACGGCATGCCGCACGTCGTTGGCGGAACCTGACAGAAACAGCGGACTACCCTGTGGGGATGCGCCTCCCCCTCAGCCGCGCGATCGCGCCGCACCTCGACCTGCTCGACGAGACCGGGTCGACCAACGCCGTGCTCGTGGAGCGTGCGCGCAGCGGGACCGAGCCCGAGTTCAGCGTCGTCGTCACCACGAACCAGACGGCCGGGCGCGGACGCCTCGGCCGCACCTGGGTCGCCCCGCCCGGCAAGACCGTCGCGGTCTCCGTGCTGCTCACGCCGACGGGCACCGACCGGATCGGCTGGCTGCCGCTGCTCGCGGGGCTCGCCATGTCGCGGGCGGTCGGTGACCTGGTCACCGACCACGAGGTCACCCTGAAATGGCCGAACGACGTGCAGGTCGACGGGCTCAAGGTGTCGGGGCTGCTGGCCGAGCTCGTTCCGGGCGCGGGCGTCGTGATCGGGGCCGGGCTCAACCTCACCATGGAGGCGGACGAGCTGCCGACACCGGTCTCCACCTCGCTCACCCTCGTGGGCGCCGACACGGAGGGCATCGTCGACCGGGCTCTTGCCGCCTACCTCCGGCACCTGCGCGACCTGTACGACGCGTGGGCGGCGGGAGCGGACATCCGTGCCGAGGTGTCGGCGGGATGCAGCACGATCGGCCGCCGCGTGCGGGTGGAGCTGCCGGGCGGCGACGACCTCTACGGCACCGCCACCGGCATCGACGCCGAGGGCCGGTTGGTGATCGACGGCGGCCGGGCTGTGGCCGCCGGCGACGTCACGCACCTGAGGCACGAGTGACCGACGGCCAGGAGACGGTCGTCGCGCGGCTGAGGCCGCACGCGCGGGTGCTGTTCTGGCCCACCTTGCTGCTGCTGGCCGTGGCGGGCGGGGTCGGGTTCCTCTCCGGCACGTTCCGCGAGGAGTGGCAGAACATCGTGGTGCTCTCCGTGGCCGGTGCCGTGGCGCTGGTGGGCTGGCTGGTGCCCCTGCTGCGCTGGGCCTCGCGCAACTACACGATCACGACGCGGCGTGTGATCGTTGCGAGGGGCATCGTCTCCCGATCGCGGCAGGAGGTGCTGCTGAGCCGCATCTCGAACGTGAACCTCCACCGGCGCGGGCTGCAGCAGCTGTTCCGGAGCGGCGACATCGAGCTGGGCGGGCAGTTCGAGCATCCTCTCGTACTCGCCGACGTGCCCTCGGCGAGGCTGGTGCAGGACGCGATCCACGATCTCGTCGAGGCCGTGCCCCCGGCCGCGACCTAGTCGCGGGCGGGAACCGCTTCGACTGCCGCCTCCTCGACGCCGCGCAGCGGCATGGAACGGTTCGGGTGGAAGACCCACGAGCGGTAGAACGCGAACCGGAACACCGTGCCGAGGCCCAAGCCGATCACGTTGCCCGCGATGTTGTCGGCGAGCACCGAGGTGAAGCCGAGCGCGTAGTGCGAGATCCACAGGCACGCGAGGGTGATGAGCATGCCGCCGATGCTCACGATGACGAACTCGAAGCCCTCGCGCACGACCTGGTCGCGCTTGGTCGCGCTGAACGTCCAGTACCGGTTGCCGAAGTAGTTGGCCGCGATCGCCAGGCAGGTCGAGATCACCTTCGCTATGAAGGGCCCCTCGTGGATGACCGAGGGCTCGAGGATCGTGGCACGCAGGAGGTTGAACACGCCGACGTCGATGACGAAACCGATGAGGCCGACGACCCCGAAGCGCGCGAGCTGGTTCAGCAGCAGGCGCATGGTCTACCCCCGTGGTGCGACAGAATGGGACGTGGTCGGTGAAGTGTATCCGGCCTGGAGGAGAGTTCCTGTGCCCAATACCGTGGGTGTGATCGGCGGCGGCCAGCTGGCGCGCATGATGGTGCCGCCCGCGATCGAGTTGGGCCTGGGCATCCGTGTGCTCGCCGAAACTGCAGGAGAATCGGCCGACATCGCCGTGACTCAACTCGGTGACTACCGAAATGCGGATGATGTCCTGCGTTTTGCGGAGGGCGTGGACGTGGTCACGTTCGACCACGAGCACGTGCCCCAGTCGGTGCTGCGCGCCCTCGTGGCGGCGGGCGTCTCCGTGCACCCCGGGCCCGACGCGCTCGTCTTCGCGCAGGACAAGCTGCGCATGCGCGAGCGCCTCGCGGCCCTCGGCGTTCCCGTGCCCGACTGGGCGGCGGTCGCCTCCGTCGACGAGCTCACGGCGTTCCTCGCGGAGCACGGCGGCCGTGCGGTCGTGAAGACCCCGCGCGGCGGGTACGACGGCAAGGGCGTGCGGGTCGTCTCCGACGCCGCCGAGGTGTCGGACTGGTTCGAGGGCGGTGAGCCGCTGCTCGTCGAGGAGCTGGTGGAGTTCCGCCGCGAGCTGTCGCAGATGCTCGCGCGCCGGCCCTCGGGCGAGATCGCCCTGTGGCCGGTGGTCGAGTCGATCCAGCGCGGCGGGGTGTGCGTCGAGGTGATCGCGCCCGCGCCCGACACCTCCGAGAAGCTGCGCGAGGTGGCCGCGGAGATCGCAATCACCATTGCCTCCGAGCTCGGCGTGACCGGCGCGCTCGCCGTCGAGCTGTTCGAGACCACGGATGACCGGCTCCTGGTGAACGAGCTCGCCATGCGTCCCCACAACAGCGGCCACTGGACGATCGACGGCTCTGCGACGAGCCAGTTCGAGCAGCACCTGCGCGCCGTGCTGGACCTGCCGCTCGGGCCGACGGGCACCCGCGAGCCGTGGAGCGTCATGGTGAACGTGCTCGGCGGCACCACCGCCGACCGCTATCCGGCGGCGCTCGCCGATCAGCCGGGGGCGAAGTACCACTTCTACGGCAAGGAACCGCGGCCGGGCCGCAAGGTCGGGCACGTCACGACGGGCGGCGACGAGCTCGAGGATGTCGTGTTCCGGGCGCGCGCCGCAGCGGCGTTCTTTGAGGATTGACACCTACTCTTATCGGGTGACAGAACCCCTTGTAGCAGTCGTCATGGGCTCGGACTCCGACTGGAGCGTGATGGCGGACGCCTCGGCGGCCCTCAAGGAGTTCGGGATCGCGCACGAGGTGCAGGTCGTCTCGGCCCACCGCACGCCCGAGCGCATGATCGCGTTCGGCAAGGAGGCCGCCGGGCGCGGCATCCGTGTCATCATCGCCGGCGCGGGCGGGGCGGCCCACCTCCCGGGAATGCTCGCCTCCGTCACCACGCTTCCCGTCATCGGCGTTCCGGTGCCCCTCGCGAAGCTGGACGGGCTCGATTCACTGCTCTCGATCGTGCAGATGCCCGCGGGCATCCCCGTCGCGACCGTCTCGATCGGCGGCGCGCGCAACGCCGGGCTGCTCGCCGCCCGCATCCTCGGTTCGGGCGATCCCGACCTCACCGCCAAGCTCGCCACCTTCGCCCGCGATCTCGAGGCTCTCGTCGACGAGAAGAACGCCGCCCTCAACCGCTCGCTATGACGTCGACCAGTCCCGTCCGCTTCCCGGACCTGCGCGACCCGAGCGTGATGACCCGCCGGGCCTGGGTGCTGGTCGTGCTCAACCTGCTTATTCCGGGCTCCGCCCAGCTCATGGCGGGCAACCGCAAGCTCGGCCGCTTCGGCACCCGTGCGACCTTCGCGCTGTGGGCGCTCGTGGTCATCGGCGCGGTCGTCTACTTCCTCGCCCGGCCGGTGTTCATCACCATCGCCACGAACTACTTCGTGCTGTGGATCGCACAGGCGGTCATCCTCTTCTACGTGGTGCTGTGGGTCGTCCTCACGCTCGACACGCTGCGCCTGATCCGCATCGTCCGGGTCGGACCGCGCGCGCGGGCGGCCGTCGCCGGGGTCACCATCGTCGCCTTGGTCGGGCTCGCCGGGACCGCGGCGTACGGCGTGATGGTCGCCGGAGTCACCCGCACCACGGTCGGCGACGTCTTCGCCGGTCAGACCGTCGTCCCGCCGGTGGACGGGCGCTACAACTTCATGCTGCTCGGCGGTGACGCGGGCGTCGACCGCGACGGCCTGCGCCCCGACAGCATCTCGGTGGTGAGCGTCGAGGCCGATACCGGCAAGGCCACGATCATCGGGATTCCGCGCAACATGGAGTACGTGCCGTTCGTCGAGGGGTCGCCCATGCAGGCGGAGTACCCCGAGGGCTACGGGTGGAACGGGTGCGAGGTCGACGTCTGCCTGGTGAACTCCATCTACACCGAGGTCGAGCTCTACCACCCCGAGTACTACCCCGACGCGGTCGCCAACGGCAGTCAGCCGGGCATCGAGGGGATGCGAGACGCGGTAGAGGGCATCCTCGGCATCCAGATCCAGTACTACGTGCTCATCGACATGCAGGGCTTCGCCGAGCTGATCGACTCCCTCGGCGGGGTGACTATCACGGTCTCCGAGCGGATGCCGATCACCGACGAGGTCGACGAGGACGGCCAGCCGTACGACCCGAACGTGCAGTGGATCGAGCCGGGCGTGCAGCTCATGGACGGCTACACGGCGCTCTCCTACGCCCGGATCCGGGTGAACAGCAACGACTACATCCGCATGGACCGCCAGCGGCAGGTGCAGGAGGCGATCATCCAGCAGTTCGAGCCCGCCAACATCCTGTCCAAGTTCCAGGCGGTGGCGCAGGCCGGCGCGCAGGTGGTGAGCACGGACATCCCGCAGGCCGTGCTCGGACAGTTCGTCGAGCTCGCGAGCAAATCACGCACGCAGGAGATCGCCAAGGTCGAGTTGGTGCCACCGGACGTCGATCCGGAGGACCCGGACTTCGCCTACGTGCGCGAGCTGGTCGCGGCAGCCCTCGTGATCACCACCCCGGACCCCGAGGACTGACCCCGCTAGAGGTCGGCGTGCAGCTGCCAGATCTTCTCGGCCGAGCTGCGCCAGCTGAACGCCTTCGCGCGATCGGAACCCGAGTACGCGAGCCGCTCCGCGAGCTGCGGGTCGGTCAGCACGGAGTTGATGCCGTCGGCGAGGCGCTCGCCGTAACCGGTCTCGTCCTCGCCCCGTTCGACGACCACACCGGCGTCGACGGCGAGCTCGAGCAGGGCGGGCGCATCGGAGTGCACCACGGGCGTGCCGAGGGTGAACGCCTCGAGCACGGGCATCCCGAAGCCCTCTTCGACGTTGGGGTACGCGAACACGGATGCCCGGTCCACGGCGACGGCGAGATCGTGATCGCTGAGAGTGCCGAGCCCCCGGACCCGGGAGCCGTCGAGGCCCGCGGCCGCGACGGCGGCGAGCAGTGGGGCGTCGTCCGCGGCCGGACCCACGATGAGCAGCGGGACGTCGCGGACGACCCTGCTCATGCCGGCGACGAGCTGGTCGATGCCCTTGCGCGGTTCGAGGCCGCCGATCGCGAGCACGTACTCGTCGGGCAGGTCGAGACGCTCCGCGCGCTCCTCGGCGTCGGCGGGAACATCGAGGGCGGTGCTCGCGGCGCCGCTGACCACTCGCACTCGGCTACCGAGGTCTACGATCTCGCCTAGCTGCTGGGCCACCGCGTGGCTGGGAACGACGATGGCGTCGGCGTACCGCTCGGCGCGCTTGAGCATCGCCCGGTGCCACGACACGACGCGCGGGCTGAGGGAATCGGGTCGCGACCACGCGACGGTATCGTGCACGGTCACGGCGATCTGGTCGTTGTCGTTCAGTCGGTCGTGGCGGGACAGCGGGGCGAGGAGGCTGGTCGCGTGCACCATGCCCTTGCCGGGCAGCCGTGTGAAGCCGTGCTGCCACGCGGCCTGGAGCTCCCGGCGCGCGAGCGCGCTCTTGTGCAGGGCGGTCAGGCCGGGAAGTCGCTCCGCGATCCGGGCGTAGTCCGGTTCGGGGGAGGACGCGACGATCGCCTCCACGAAGCATCCCCTGGGCGCGGTGGCGATGAGCTCCCGCACCAGCTCCTCGGTGTACCGCCCGACGTGCCCGGGGGTCGGGACGAGCATCTCGTCGAGGATCACGCGGAGGGTGGTCATGAGGCTGGGAGCGCTCCAGTGCTGAAGGCGTCCGCGAGGGCGTCCCTCCAGCCGCGCTGCGGCTCGATCCCGGCTGCCCGCCAGGCGTCGTGCCCCAGCACCGAGTAAGAGGGCCGGGGTGCCGGTCGCACGAACAGTGCGCTCTCGGTCGGATGCACGCGCTCGGGGTCGTGGCCGCCCAGCTCGAAGACGGCTCGGGCGAACTCGAACCAGCTCGCCTGCCCGGAATTGGTGCCGTGGTAGATGCCGGCGGGAGCGTCGGCGTCGAGCATGCCCACGATCTGCTGCGCGAGGTCCCTGCTCCACGTGGGCTGGCCGACCTGGTCGACCACGACGTCGACGGTGTCGCGCTCGGCGGCGAGCCTCAGCATCGTCTTCGCGAAGTTGCCGCCGTGCTGGCCGTACAGCCACGCAGTGCGCACGATGCGGGTGCCCGCAGGGTCGGCCTCGAGCGCGAGGCGCTCGCCCTCCGCCTTGGTGCGCCCGTAGGCGGACTTCGGGTTGCGCGGTTCGTCCTCGGGGTAGGGCTCGGTCGCCGAGCCGTCGAACACGTAGTCGGTCGAGACCTGAACGAGCGTTGCACCGTGCGCGGCGGTGGCCAGGGCGAGGTTCTGCGCGCCGAGCGCGTTCACCGCGTACGCCGCGGCCTCGTCGGACTCGGCGTCATCGACCCGGGTGTACGCGGAGGCGTTGATGACCGCGTCGTGGCCCTCGACCGCTGCCAGCGTCGCCGCCGGATCAGTGACGTCGAGCTGGGCGCGGGTGAGGCCCGTGGCATTCCGACCGGACAGGACGGCCATCAGGTCGGAGCCCAGCATCCCGCCGGCGCCGACAACCAGGTACCGGGTCACAGCGCTGCGCGCTCTTTGAGGGGCTCCCACCACGGGCGGTTGTCGCGGTACCACTGCACGACGTCGGCGAGACCCTGCTCGAAGGGGACCAGGGGCTGGTACCCGAGCTCGGCCTGGATCTTGGAGATGTCCACGCTGTAGCGGAGGTCGTGGCCGAGGCGGTCCTGCACCCGGTCGACGTACGACCAGTCCTTGCCGGTGGCGTCGAGCAGCAGCTGGGTGAGCTCCCGGTTGGTGAGCTCCGTGCCGCCGCCGATGTTGTAGATCTCGCCCGCGCGGCCGTTCACGAGCACCATCGCGATACCGCGGGTGTGGTCGTCGACGTGCAGCCAGTCACGGATGTTGTTGCCCTCGCCGTACAGGGGCACGTGCTTGTCGTCGATGAGGTTCGTGACGAACAGCGGGATGACCTTCTCGGGGAAGTGGTACGGCCCGTAGTTGTTCGAGCAGCGCGTGATCGACAGGTTGAGACCGTGGGTGCGGAAGTAGCTGCGGGCCAGCAGGTCGCTGCCGGCCTTGCTCGCGGAGTACGGCGAGTTCGGCTCCAGCGGGCGATTCTCATCCCACGAGCCCTCGGCGATCGAACCGTAGACCTCGTCGGTGGAGACGTGCACGAAGCGCTTGAGGTTGCTGCGCAGTGCGGCGTCGAGAAGGCGCTGCGTGCCGAGCACGTTGGTCTCCACGAAGATGCCCGAGTCGCGCACGGAGCGGTCGACGTGGGACTCGGCGGCGAAGTGCACTACCGCATCGACGGAGGGGAACAGGGTGTCGAGCAGGTCGGCGTCTCGGATGTCGCCCCGCACGAAGCTGTAGCGGGGGGAGTCGGCGACCGGGACGAGGTTCTCCAGGTTGCCCGAGTAGGTGAGCGCGTCGAGCACTACGACCTCCGCCCCCTCGAGGCCGGGGTACGCGTCCTGCAGGGTGCGGCGCACGAAGTTCGAGCCGATGAAGCCGGCTCCGCCGGTGACGAGGATTTTCACGGGGTCCCTACCAAATGCCGATGAGTATCAGAACGCCAATTATCCACTGGTCGCGCGGTCGTCGGCGCATCGAGCCCGCCCGACGGGCCAGGGCGAAGCGGGCACGGATGCCCCGGCTCTCGAAGAGGGCCAGCATCGACTGGAGCGCTGAGTGCCGGTCGCCCTCCGCCAGCCGCAGGGCAACTCGGGCGTGCAGGATCGCCTCGTTGCGGTGCCAGTGCTCCCGGATCAACTTGAGGCGGGAGAGGGCGGACGCCGCGCCGACGTTCGAGCCCATCACGTTCGCGTCGTGCTGCCGGTAATCGAGCGAGGGCTCGCCGTCGATGTGCCATGGCCATCCCCTGCCGCGCGCGATCGCGTAGATGAGGGAGTCGTGGAACTCGGCCCGTGACGCGGGCGACGTCTCGTCGGCCAGCTCGCTCGCCACGAGCGCCGCGAGGCGCGGGGAGAGCACGAAGGTCGAGCCCGGTCCCGGGCTCTCGGTGAGGTAGTCGAACTCCCGCTGCGGGTAGTCCTTCTTGATCAGTGTTGTGCGCCCGGACTCGGTGAACGCGGTGACGCTCGACGACACTGCGTCGAGTTCCCGGCTTCGCAGCAAGCCCACGTGCTTCTCGAGCTTGCCCTGGTGCCAGACGTCGTCCTGGTCGCTGAAGGCCAGGTACCCCTCGAGCGTCGGGACAACGAGGCGGATCAGGCGGTAGAAGTTGGGGGCCGAGCCGCCGGACCTGCCCATTCCGGGAAGCACGGTGATGCGGGCATCCTCTGCAGCGCGCGCGAGGAGCCACTCCCGAGTGCCGTCGGTGGACTCGTCGTCGAGAGCGACGACCTGTACCGTCACACCGCGCTGCTCGAGGATGCTGTCGAGCTGCTGGGGGAGCCAGGTCATGCCGTTCCAGGTGGCGAGGAGGACGGTGACGAGGGGTGCTGCTCCGGAGGCGTCCGGGAGCGGCGTGGTCATGACTCCATGATAGTTCTAGGCTAGATTGGTGCGCGGCCCCGCGGCCCTGTCCCGTTTCGAGGTTGCATGCGTTATCTGAGAGAAGTGTTCGCGTCACGCGAGCTTCTGGGCAACCTCGTGTCCCGCGAGGTCAAGGGCAAGTACAGCCGCACGATTTTCGGCCAGCTCTGGTCGCTCGTGAACCCGCTGGCGCTCATGCTCATCTACACGTTCGTGTTCGGGCTGATCTTCCGGTCGAATCCCGATCCCGGCGATCCCAGCGGGCTCAATGTCTTCGCGCTGTGGTTGCTGTGCGGGCTCCTGCCGTGGATCTTCTTCTCCACGGTGGTGACCGTCGGCGCCGGTTCGCTCGTCGCCAACGCGGGCCTCATCCAGAAGGTCTACTTCACGCGGATCGTGCTCCCCCTCTCCGTGGTGGGATCGACCGCGTACAACTGGCTGTTCGAGATGTTCGTGCTGGTTGTCGCCCTCTCCATCGCCGGTGCATTCGTGCTTCCGTGGATCCCGCTCCTCCTCGTCGTGATGGTGCTCCTTGCGGTGTTCAGTGCGGGTATCGCGCTCATGCTGGCCGTGGCGAACGTGTACTTCCGGGACACCCAGTGGTTCCTCTCCATAGGTCTGCAGATCGGGATGTACCTCACCCCGATCATCTACCCGACGTCACTCGTCGAGCAGGCGTCGAAGGATGTCGGCGGCCTCGCAGGTACATCGATAACCCTGATCGACGTGTACCGGCTGAACCCCATGGACCACTTCGTGACCGTGTTCCGGCAGGTGCTCTACGACAACCGCTGGCCGGACCCCGTGGAGATGCTCGTGTGCCTCGGCTGGGCCGTCGGCGCGGCCGTGGTCGGCGTCATCGTGTTCCGGCGCAACGAGAAGAACCTGGCGGAGGCACTGTGAGCGACATCGCCGTCAGCGTGGACCACGTCAGCAAGAGTTTCCGTCTCTACCACGAGCGCAACCAGACACTGAAGTCCGCGATCATGCGCGGCCGCCGGTCGGTGCATGAGGACTTCTGGGCCCTGCGGGACGTATCCTTCGATGTCCCCGCGGGTTCGACCTTCGGTCTCATCGGCAGCAACGGTTCCGGCAAGTCGACGCTGCTCAAGTGCCTCGCGAACATCTACTACCCCAACGAGGGATCGATCACCCACTTCGGCAAGGTCGCCGCGATGCTCGAGGTCGGGTCGGGATTCCACTCCGAGCTCTCCGGGCGCGAGAACATCTTCCTCAACGGTTCCATCCTCGGCATGTCGAAGAAGGAGATCACTCGCAAGTACGACGAGATCGTCGACTTCTCCGGTGTAGAGCAGTTCATCGACCAGCCGGTGAAGAACTACTCGTCCGGGATGTACGTGCGCCTCGGGTTCGCCATCGCCATCAATGTCGACCCGGACATCCTGGTCGTCGATGAGGTGCTCGCTGTGGGCGACTCCGAGTTCCAGGAGAAGTGCTTCCAGAAGTTCAAGGATCTCAAAGCAGCTGGCAAGACGGTCATCCTGGTCAGCCACTCGATGGAGACGGTCAAGCAGATGTGCGACCAGGCGGCGTGGCTCAACCACGGCGAGCTCATGATCGCCGGCGACGCGCAGGCCACGATCCAGGCTTACCAAGACTCGCTCGGGCACGGTTGACCCAGGTTCGCCTCGGAGTCACTCGACTAGGATTCACGGGTGCAGATCAGAGAGCTTTCGATTCCAGACGCCTACGAGATCACCCCGCAGCAGCACGCGGATGACCGGGGTGTCTTCCTCGAGTGGTACCGGTTCGATCGTCTCGAGGAGGCGGTGGGGCATCCCCTCGATCTGCGTCAGGCGAATACCTCTGTGTCGCGCAAGGGCGTGGTGCGGGGCATCCACTTCGCGACCCTGCCGCCCAGCCAGGCCAAGTACGTGACGGCTATGCACGGTGCCGTGCTCGACTTCGTCGTGGACATCCGGGTAGGATCACCGACCTTCGGGCAGTGGGACTCGGTGCTCCTCGACACCACCGACCGACGCGCTATCTACCTCGCGGAGGGGCTCGGCCACGCCTTCGTCGCTCTCACCGATGACGCGACCGTGAGTTACCTCGTCTCGGAGACGTACCGTCCTGGCGTCGAGTTCGGCATCAACCCGACCGACCCGGCGATCGGCCTCGCCTTCCCCGACACGGGCGGACTACTGCTGTCGCCCAAGGACACGGATGCCCCGTCCCTTGCCGAGGCGGCCGAATCCGGCCTCCTCCCCACCTGGGACGATGCGCGCGCCTACTACGCCACCCTCCGCACGGTGGCCAGCTGATGCGCGGGATCATCCTCGCCGGCGGCTCGGGCACCAGGCTCTGGCCGATCACCCGGGGAATCTCGAAGCAACTCATGCCGATCTACGACAAGCCGATGATCTACTACCCCCTCTCGACGCTGATGATGGCGGGCATCCGGGAGATCCTGATCATCACGACCCCCGAGTACAACGAGCAGTTCCGCGCCCTGCTGGGCGACGGCAGCGATCTCGGCATCCGCCTCGAGTACGCCACGCAGCCGTCGCCGGACGGTCTCGCGCAGGCGTTCATCATCGGTGAGGAGTTCATCGGCGACGAGAGCGTCGCCCTCGTGCTCGGCGACAACATCTTCCACGGTGCGGGGCTCGGCGCGTCTCTCCGGTCGAACGAGGAGATCGACGGAGGGCTCGTGTTCGCGTACCACGTGTCCAACCCGGCCGCCTACGGCGTGGTCGAGTTCGACGAGAACCTCAACGCCGTGTCGATCGAGGAGAAGCCGGCGCACCCGAAGAGCAACTACGCGGTGCCGGGCCTGTACTTCTACGACAACTCGGTAGTGGCAATTGCGAAGGACATCACGCCGAGCGCCCGCGGAGAACTCGAGATCTCCACGGTGAACGAACGATACCTCGCCGCCGGCAAGCTCCGCGTGCAGATGCTCGACCGGGGAACCGCGTGGCTCGACACCGGGACGTTCGAATCGATGATGCAGGCGTCGGAGTACGTGCGTGTGATCGAGGACCGGCAGGGCTTCAAGATCGGCTGCATCGAGGAGATCGCGTGGCGCGCCGGCTGGATCGACGACGCAGCACTGGCGGAACTCGCCAAGCCCCTCGCGAAAAGCGGCTACGGCACGTACCTCGCGGGCCTCGTCGCTCCGAGCTGACCGGCGGTCAGGGGCGGAAGGTGAATCGGTTGATTCGATTCTCGATCGGTCGCTCGAAGAAGCGGTAGCAGAGGTACGAGAGACCGAGCACGATCGCGAAGAAGATCACGAAGAACCAGTTCTCCATCCAAGGAACGTGCAGGCCCAGCGCGCCGAAGACGACGACGATGGCCAGCTGCACGGGGAAGTGGAGCAGGTAGGACGAGTACGTGAGGTTGCCCAGTGCCTGAGCGCCCCGGTTGATCAAGGTCGACTTGGGGCGCCACAGGCTCAGGAGCACGAGGGCGGGGATCAGGGCGAGCAGTAGCCAGATGGTCCGGAACGTGGTCACCTCGAAGAGCCGCACGAGGATCGGTCTCGCGGCCAGCAGTACGACGACGAGCGACAAGACGGCCGCAGCTGCGACGAGCATGGTGTTCCGACGATTCGACGCGAGTTTGCTCACGGAGTACCCGATCCCGCCGGCGAAGAAGAAACCGAGCGCCCAGATAAACGGGAGCGTTCCGCCGAGGAGGAGTAGAACGACGACCACGGGCCACACGATCGCGTGGATCACGATCGGGCGCAGCCTCGACCTCACCAGGAGGAAGAAGATGATGTAGATCAGGATCTCGACGGACACGGACCACACCGGTCCGTTGAAGGAGTAGTGGTATCCCGGGCCCCAGCTGCTGATCATGAACAACTGCAGGAAGAAGGCGTCGGCGTTGTTCTCCTGGTAGACGAAGAATGTGTCGTGCTGGGCGAGGTACACGTACTGCAGGATCGCCACGATAACCAGGGTCGCGATGCTCAGCGGGTAGAGGCGGGCGAGCCTGTTCTGGGCGAACCTTCCCCCGGTCAGCGTGCCAGCTCGGATGCGCTCGTAGTAGGCGTTGAAGAAGACGAATCCGCTGAGCGACCAGAACACCTGCACCGCGAAGAATCCGAAGATGTAGATCGGCTGCAGGAGGAACGCGCCGGGGGCGACATCGAACCACGGGCCCGGCCAGTTCTCGTAGATCACGAAGTGCTGGTAATGGAACAGCAGGACGCACATGGCCGCCGCGAATCGGAGAAACTCGAGCGCGGGGAGCTTCGACCTCGTTCCGGGAAGCGCCGCAGGTTCGGTCGCTACGTCGTTCCTCGTCACTGCGCGGTCTCGTCCGAGAGTGACTCGACGAGGGCTGTGAAGCGCGCCCAGCCGTGTTGGGCGACCGCGAAGTCGTACGCAGTTTCGATGATCCGACGGCGCTCTTCGAGAGAATCCATCAAGAGCTGTATGGCGCGGACGAAGCCCTCGGCGTCATCGGGGTCGGTTGCGAGAAGCCCCGTCTGCCCATGCTCGACGATGTTGGTGACGCCGCCCACCGCAGAGGAGATGACGGGAAGGCCCAGAAGCATCGACTGCACCAGAACGAGCGGCAGCCCCTCCGACTCGGAGGTGAGAAGCAGCGCATGGTAGTCGTAGGTCGGCAGGGAGGCGAGGCCGCCGCTGTACGGACCGTGGTACTCGATTCCCGCGGAAGCCAGAGCCTTCATCAGCGACTCGCCGTCGTCGGAGAGGACCTGCTGTCCGTGCACGTGTAGCGTGACGGGCATGCCGCTCTCCTTGAGCAGCCGTGCGATCCCGATGAGTGCGTCCGGTCGCTTCTCCTTGTCGAGCCGGTGCGGCCAAATGACCCGGAACGGGTTGAGATCGTTGAAGTACCGGTTGTTGTAAGCACGCGTCCCCGTGCGGAGCTCGGGGACCGGATCGAGAGCCGGCTGGTAGTGCACCGCGACCTGCCCCTCGTCCAGCGCGAGCATGTCGCGCACGATGCCCTGAGTCACCGTGTTGTCGGTGACGATACCGCCGATCTGCGTGAGGTAAGTGCGCTGGCTGTCGTCGGTGATGGGGTTCACCGGGTACCCGTCCCCGATCCGGTCGAACGCGAACATGGTGAGGAAGAAGCGGATGCCCCTGGTGAGCGCTCTGGAGTAGAGCTGGAGCGAGTGCGTCACATCGAAGCAGTTCACCGAAACCACCAGCTCCGGCGCGACGAGAAGGAGTACCTGGGCCAGGAAGCGCCGCTGAGTATCAGGGGACAGGGTGCGCCACCTCTCGGGGATCTGCACGAAGTTCACCCCCTCGGGGACGAGGTGCGTCAGGGTGCGCGAAGGCAGGTACGTGGCGAGCATGGTGACATTGCCCGAGAACCGGTGCGACGCCTGTAGGGCCTTCGCATAGTTGAGTGACACGAGGTCCGCCCCGCCGATCCCCACCCACGGCACCGCGACCACAGCGCGGGACCGGCCCTGCAGTTGCTCCACTATCTGGACGAGGAGGCTCGCGTACTCGCTCGTCGGGGGTGTCCACTCCGGCAGCGTCAGGTATCCGTTCGCCGTCCAGGAGATGGCCGGGTCCAGCTCGGCGGCCTCGAGCAGATGCGCCTTGATCGACTCCGGCACGACCGCGAGTGGCGTCATCCGGCGGTAGAAGTCCTGCACCCGCGCGTAGAGGCGCTCCTTCGTGCCCTGATTCATCGCGCCTGTGACGATGCGGACGAAGGGGAGCGCGGCGCGATAGGACCAACGCGCGGCGGACTTGGCCCGACTTCGCGCCGTGGGTCGCTCGGTCGGCGGCGGGGGAGTGTGCGCCACCCCCGGCATGGCCACTATGAGCCCGGCGAGGTCGAAGGGCGGGAGGATCGAGGCGAGGTGTCTGTTGTTGACGCCGCCGTGCTCCCGCACGCGGTAGAAGAACATGGTGTCGGGCGCCGGGCGGTGCGGGATCCTCGCTATCGACGTCTCGATGTTCCACAGCCAATCCTCAGGACCCAGCCCGCTGTCCACCGCGAGCTCGGCGTACGGGATGTCGAGGAATGTCTGTCGCTGCGACACCGATGACGACGGCCACAAGTTGTTGGCGATGAGATCGAGATGGTCCGTGGTCTCGGTCGCCGGGATGTGCCAGATCGCCGCGCGAGCACCGAAGCTCATCACCACTGCCGGGTGCACGATCAACGGGCCCTCCGCGTGCTGGAGCATCTGGAGGGCCTGGGTGAAGTAATTACTGGTGACCAGATCGTCACCGTCGCAGAAGGCGACGTAGCTCCCGCGAGCGTGACGGGCAGCGGCGTTGCGACTCGCCCCAGCGTCGCCGTGCGTATATTGAACGATCCGCACGGGGACCGGTACGCGCCCGTCCTCCGTCCAGTGCTGCGCCTCCTTCAGCGTGGCAGGCGTCGCATTGTCCAGAAGGAGGAGCAGTTCGCAGGAGACCGAACTCTCGATCAGGTGGTCGATGGCCGCCGCGATGCTCCTCAGCGTGGGACGAAGGAGCGGGCCCTCCGAGTGCGCTGTGACGGCGATCGACAGGGTCACGATTGCGTTGTCACTCACCAGCCCACCCCCACTTCCTGCCGCAATGCCATACCAGCCGCCCGCTCGACCCTAGTCGAGCGAGGCGTCGGCCCGTGTCCAGTAGCGTCGGTCGCCGAGACGATCGTCGTCCGCAGCGCTGTAGTACGTCGCGTCAGCCTCGACCTGGTCCACGTGCGGCAGGTCCCAGATGCTCGGAATCGCCCTGCGCAGGAGCCTGGTAGCCGCGTCGAGGCCGCGGCCGTACACGTCCCGCACCTCGTCCTCCTCCGGATCGATCGGGTAGAGCTCCTGATCGAGTACGGGTCCCTCGTCGATCCCCGGGGTGATGATGTGGAGCGTCACACCGTGAACGGTCTCCCCGTTCTTGAGCGCCCAGTTGATCGGCCGAACACCGCGGTACCTGGGAAGGGGACTGTTGTGAACATTGACGAGCATCTCGAACGCATCGATGTGTCGCTGCCGGAAGATGCGATCGAAGAAGGCCGAGACGCCCAGGTCGGCGTGGTCGAGATCGAGCGCGTCGAGGCGAGAGGGGCGGCGGACGTCGATTCCGTTTTCCACGGCCCACGAGCCGAGCGAAGGCTGGTCCGGCAGCTCCGTCGAGGAAGGGACGGCGAAACGCAGGTCGTAGCCCTCCGCGATGAGGAGTTGGGCCGCCTCGATGGCGACCGGACCCTTGCCGAAGATCACCGCTGTCCTGGGTCCGTCAGTCACTGTTCCAGCCTAGTTCGGATTATCGGTATCGATGTGCTCGCTCCCTCCGCGCTTGTATTGTTGAGCCACGCACTGACCGCAACGGGCCTGATCCCGAACTAGTGGCACTACAGGGATGGGACGAATATGCAGCCGGGCCTTGTCGACATTCCTCTGCTCTCCGATCCGCTCGGGTCGATCGGCGTGGTCGAGGGCGACGATCTCATCCCCTTCGAAGTCAAGCGCTTCTACTTCATCAGGGATGTTCCCGCCGGTGCTACGCGCGGCTCTCACGCCCACCGCAACCTCGAGCAGTTGATCGTCGCCGTGAGCGGGTCGGTCGACGTCGAGCTCGACGACGGCGTCACGGCGAAGACCTACGCCCTCTCCGGACCGCATCTCGCACTTCAGGTGCCGCCGGGCTACTGGCGCACCCTCCGAGACTTCACCCCGGGGAGCGTCGTCGCGGTTCTCGCCTCCCGTGAGTACGACGAGACCGACTACATTCGCGACTACGACGAGTTCCTCTCCTGGACTCGACGTGGCTGACATCCCCTTCTACGACCTGGGTGTTGCCGGGCGGCAGCGCAGGGAGCACCTGCACGCCGCGCTGGACTCCGTCATCGAGCGGGGCTACTTCGTGGGCGGGGCGGCGGTCACCGACTTCGAGCGCGAGTTCGCGGACTACCTGGGATCGGGCGAGTGCGTAGGAGTCGGCAACGGCCTCGACGGGCTCAGGCTGGCCCTCGAGGTCCTCGGTGTCGGCCCGGGCGACGAGGTCATCGTGCCCGGCTTCACGTTCTACGCCACGTGGCTCGCCGTCATGCAGGTCGGCGCGATCCCTGTACCGGTCGATGTCGACTCCTCCACGGCGAGCATCGACGTTGCCGCCATCGAGGCGGCTGCCACACCGAAGACCAGGGCCATCCTGGTGGTACATCT
>Ga0247740_1000575_pt1 | contig 17301 bp, 15 predicted proteins | sample UWRJL148409B2_FD_180942 | JGI IMG/M metagenome (GOLD analysis project Ga0247740, IMG submission 180942) | Plant litter microbial communities from Arlington Agricultural Research Station in Wisconsin, United States - UWRJ-L148-409B-2 | ecosystem: Environmental > Terrestrial > Plant litter >...
TGTCGAAGGTTTTGCCGAACGGGCACCCGGTGGGCAGCAGGACTTCTTGGGTGGCGCACTCGTCGAGGAAATCGTTGAGTTCGGTCGCCACCTCGTCGACAAACGCCTGGTTGGCTTGAGCGTTGACTTGAACGGCGGTGACGCTGCCGGGCTCAACAACGGCGGCGTCAATGGTGTCAGCGCTGAGGAACGTCGATTTGTGGTCGAAGGAGTACAGGCCCGGCACAAACACGGAGTAGCCGCTGGACTCGGTTGAATCCTCGGCAGTGGTCAGCTCCACACCGTTGGCGCGGAACTCATTGTTGTGGAGCACGGTCACCGCGACGGTGCCGAGCGGGGTGCTGTCGAAGGTCCAGGTGGGAAACAGCCCGAGGAATGCGCCCGTCTGGCGCACGCGATAGTCGCTCTCGAGGGTTTCGCCGCCCAGCGTGTACTCGAACGTCACGGTGTGAACGCCGTCGGAGCCGGTGTGATCTGTAACCTCGCGGATCTCGGAGAGGTCGCCGAGCGCGTCGTCAGTTAGGAGGTCGGTGGCGGCGTCTTCGGAGGCAAGAACGCCCGGAAGTTCGCGCGCGGTAGTGGAGTCTTTGCGGGCCAGGGCGTCGAGGTAACTGCCGACAAAACCACCCGCGCTGTACAGGGTTGAGCCGAGCGCGGCGACGGTAATCGCGAAGCCGCCGAGGAGAACCGCTAGCGCGACGGACCAGAGAATGAGTACACGCCGCATTCCCACATCCTAAGCTCGCCACACGGGGCCTCGTGCGCCAACCGGCCGCGTGAGCACAGACCCGGGGGTTCCCGCGCGGGTAACCTTGTGTTCATTGTGACTAAACACCGTGGAGAGCAGCTGTGACCGACCTAACTCTCTCGGCCGAGCAGGCCGCGGTGTTCGACGCCATCGAGACGACCCGCGAGAACATTTTTGTGACCGGTCGCGCGGGCACCGGTAAGTCGACGCTGCTCAACCACCTGTCATGGAACACCTCGAAGCAGGTGGTGATCTGCGCCCCCACGGGTGTCGCCGCGCTCAACGTTGGCGGCCAGACCATCCACTCGCTGTTCCGACTCCCGATTGGGGTCATCGCCGACCACCAGATCGATCAGGTTCCCGAGCTGCGCAAACTGCTCAACACCATCGACACCCTGGTGATCGATGAAGTCTCCATGGTCAATGCCGACCTGCTCGACGCTATCGACCGCAGCCTTCGCCAGGCCCGCCAGCGCCCACGCGAGGCGTTTGGGGGAGTGCAGGTGGTGCTTTTCGGAGATCCGTACCAACTCGCCCCCGTGCCGGGCGACGCCGACGAGCGTGCCTACTTTCAGGACCAGTACCGGTCGATGTGGTTCTTCGACGCCAAGGTCTGGGAAGAGACCGACCTGAAGATCTACGAACTCACGGTGATCCACCGCCAGCACGAAGACGAGTTCAAACACATGCTCAACGCCGTGCGGCACGGTCGTGTGACCGCGGAGATTGCCGGCCGTCTCAACGAGACCGGCGCGCGCCCCGCGCCGACGGACGGCGCGATCACCCTCGCCACCACGAACAGCACGGTGACCCGGATCAACGCCACTGCACTCGCACGGCTGTCCGGCCGGTCGATGACGGCAAAAGCGCAGATCACCGGCGAGTTCGGCGGTCGAGCGTTTCCCGCCGACGATGCCCTCGAACTCAAACAGGGCGCCCAGGTGATGTTTCTGCGCAATGACGCAGAACAGCGATGGGTCAACGGCAGCATCGGAACGGTCACCCGCATCGACACCACGGTGTGGGTCGAGGTTGACGGCGAGACGCACTCGGTGGTGCCCACCATCTGGGAGAAGTACCGCTACACCTACTCGGCGGCAACGAAATCGCTCAAAAAGGACATTGTGGCGGAGTTCACGCAGTTCCCGCTTCGGCTGGCGTGGGCTGTGACCATCCACAAATCGCAGGGCAAAACGTACAGCCGCGCGATTGTCGACCTAGGTTCACGGTCGTTTGCACCCGGCCAGACCTACGTGGCGTTGAGCCGGATCAGTGCGCTGGAGGGGTTGTACATGACCCGTCCGCTGCGTCCGGCGGACATCATTGTCGACACCAACGTGCAGCGGTTTATGGCCGGGTCTGTCGCGGTTCCGGGAATCCAGGCCTAACCGACCCGTTGCCGATGCGCTACCGACCCATTGCGGGTCAGCGAGCGGGGTGGTCAGTGAGCGGGGTGGGTCAGTGTCCGGGGTGTTCGGGAAGGTCGAGCACCGACGTGTCGGTGGTGCCAACCCGCGGAACAAAGCTGTCGCTGTGCTCACCGTGCGGCTGTGCGTAGACGCCCGCCTCGGTCGCAGCGAGGGCCGGGGTGGTGAGTGCTGCCACGGCGATTCCACCGATCAGAAGACCCGTGAGGTATCGACCGGCAGAGGGCATCCTGCTGGGAGCGGAGAAGTCGACGCCCCGTCGCAGCTGGACCGCGAGAACAACCGCGACAAACAGTTCGAGGAGTGTGGCGAGGCCCAGGGCCGTGAGTCCGAGCGATGAGGCGACCGTCGGAGCCTGGAGTGCGGTCGCAGCAGCCGTCAGGAGGCCCCACAAGAGGATGGGAAGCAGGGCGCCGAATAGAACCCAGCGCGGATATGCGATGCGCTCACGCATAAACGTCATCACACCCCAGCCGAATTCGACAACGCCCAGCAGCAGCAAAACTGCTGCGATCGGAAGAGGAGAGCTGATGACCAGTGCGAGGTGGATCATTCCGGTACCCAGGGCGGCGAATGCGAGCCAGGTGCGGGTGACTGTCGACACGGTGTCCCTCTCCTCTTCCGATGGTGGTGCAGGTGTGGTGCGGGTGTGTGAGTTAGGCGCGGGCGCGGGCGGACTTGTCCGCTCCGAGGCCAACGGCCAGAAGAACAGCAGCGCTGGCGAAGTGCAGCACGTTGTCAGCAGCGTTGATGGCCAGGATGTTGAACGTCGATCCGACGAGGAACAGGCCGACAATGCCGAGGACCAGGTACACAGCACCAACGGTGGTGTTGAGCGAACGGGCGGCCGGGACGCTGGAGAGTCCGGCGATGAGCAGCGCGGCACCAATCAGAAGGTGGGCAACGTTGTGAAGGATGTTGACCTCGAAAAGGCCGAGCAGCAGTCCGCCGCTGGTGTCAATGAATCCGACTCCGGCAGTGACGGTGAATCCGAGCAGACCAACAAGGACGTATACCGCGCCGAAGACAACTCCGAGCAGACGGTTCGGTGAACTGGACATTCTGGTGCCTCCTGTAATTGCGACGGGCGGGACGCCCATCCTGTACACACCCATTCGTTCTGTTGCACCAATCGGATTGGTATTGCTGAGGATTGGGTGAATTGTGGTGAAGTCCCAGCAGACCGGCAGCAGAACGGCAGGTGTGGAGCGACGGGTTCAGCCAATCAGATGTTCACGCATAAACAGCGCGGTCCGCGACAGCGCGAGCTGGGCCGCTCGCGGGTTCACCAGATCGGGGATGCTGCCGTTGGCGAAGGAATGCTGCGTGCCGGGGTAGGTGTGGGCGATCACCGGAGTGCCGTGCTCTTTGAGGCGCGCAATAAAGTCGTCCGGGTCTTCGTTTTTGCCCCACTCGTCGAACTCGGCGAACTGGAGCATCGCGGGACAGGGCACTACGCCATGGTCATGGGGTGCGAGGGTGGCGTAAAACGCGACCACGGCATCCACTGCTCCTCCCTGCGCGTGCAGCAACGCAAGCCACCCGCCCATAGAGAAGCCAACTACACCGAACCTGCCGGATCCCTCACTGCGAGCGGTGGCGATGATGTCATCGAGCTCCGACAGGGAGCGGCTGACGTTCAATGAGGTCATTAATCGGGCAGCATCTTCTGCCGTCGACGTGGCAGTGCCCGAATAGAGGTCGGGCACACTCACCCGGAATCCCTCTCGGGCGAGAACGGCCCCCACGGTCTCGAGCCAGGGGAGGCGCCCGTACCAGTCGTGCACCAGCACAACGAGAGGATCGCCGGCGTTGCCCCACCACAGGGGGATGCCCGGTGAAGCAATCGGAAACAGATCGGCCACGTCACTCACTCCCCGTACCGTCGGATCCTTCCGCCATTGGGAGGCACCGAGCCACAATTTTCCGAGGCGGAGCTCGCGTCGACACACATCGTCGACTCGGCTCGCCAGGGAACTGCAGTCCTCTAAGGATACGAGGTTGTGGCCTTCCCCGGCCCAGCAAATTTGCGCCAGTGGAAACCGGAAATTGGTACATTCCCGCAGAGGAATATACGGGCTGACGTATATGACGTCACTTGTATGTTGTTGACGCGCGCAACTAGACAGAAGTCTCTGGTTCGGGTGGAAACCGCTCGCTACACTGGCCCGATCGTGGCCCGTTGACACGGTCGTGTGACCGTGCCCAGCGGCGGGCCACCATGATTTCCGGGAGAGTATCGTGCCAGAAACGCCGCCAATTGATCCGAGTGCACTCCCGAGCGGCGACGGCTGCGTCGACTGTCTCGCCGCCGGTGGGTGGTGGCTGCACTTGCGCCGCTGCGCCGCGTGCGGACACATCGGCTGCTGTGAGTCGTCGCCCGCGCAGCACGCCAGCATTCATGCAAGCACGCCGGGGCATCCCGTTATCCAGAGTTATGAACCGGGGGAGGACTGGTTCTGGGACTACACGGAAGGCGTCTACCTCGACGGACCAGAGCTGGCCGCCCCGCGGAGCCACCCCGAGTCCCAGCCCACTCCCGGGCCCTCCGGCCGTGTACCCGAGAACTGGCAGGAACTGCTGAACTGACTCTGCGTGGAGCGGGTCGCCGGTGGACGCGTCCTCTAGGCTCGCCTGACACGTCGTCAGCGAGAAAGAGTGCCTTATGACCGATCCATTTCCGCTTATCCCGGTCATTGATGGCCACAACGACCTCCCCTGGGCGTGCCGTTCTGGGCGGGACTACTCGGTCGCAGGCCTCGACTCCGAGGACGACTCTGCTCGCACCTCACTGCAGACCGACATCCCCAAACTCCGCCGAGGCGGGATGCTCGCCCAGTTCTGGTCGGTGTGGGTGCACACCGATGTGGTCGGTGCGGATGCCATCCAGGCCACGCTCGAACAAATCGACTTTGTGCACCGGATGGTCGCGGCCTACCCGGAGACGTTTGAACTCGCGACGACGGCCGATGACGTCGAGCGTGCCGGGGCGGCGGGCACCATCGCGTCCCTGCTCGGCATCGAGGGTGGCAACCAGATCAACAATTCGCTGGCGGCCCTGCGCGAATTCGCCCGGCTCGGGGTGCGATACATGACCCTCACCTGGAATTCCACCACCGAGTGGGCCGACGCTGCGACGGACGAACCGAAGTACAACGGCCTCAACGACCGCGGCCGGGAGGTGATCGCCGAGATGAATCGCATCGGCATGATGGTCGATCTTTCCCACGTGTCTGCCGCGACAATGCAGGACGCGCTCGACGCCAGCACGGCGCCCGTGATTTTCAGTCACTCGTCGTGTTTTGCCCTCAACCCGCATCTGCGGAACGTGCCCGACCCGATTCTTGCCCAGCTCGCCGCCAACGGTGGCGTGCAGATGATCACGTTTGTGCCGGCCTTTATCTCCGCCGCATACAAGGCGTGGCAGGACGCGGACGAAGTGGGGGAGAAGCCCGTGGTGACGGTGAGCGATGTGGCCGACCACGTGGAGCACGCACGCCGCGTTGCAGGTATCGACCATGTGGGCCTCGGCGGCGACTACGACGGATGCCCCGATATGCCCGTCGGGTTGGCGACCGTGGCCGACTACCCGAACCTGTTCGCTGAGTTGCGCCGTCGCGGCTGGTCCGAGCCCGATCTGGCGAAGCTCGGGTACCAGAACATCCTCCGGGTGCTCCGCGCAAACGATGACGCGTACCGGAGTTTTACCGCCTAGATGCTGGCGAGTCGTCCTGGGCTGGGGCGACTGTTAGTGCGTGGTGGTGCGGTGGATGCGCGCGGCGAAGCGATCCGCAAGAAGGCGACACACCCTGGCGCTCTCATCCTCGTTGGCGTTCGCCGTGCGCACCAGCGTGGCGTGGTCGAACCCGTCGGCTGCGGCATCCTCGACGCTCCAGCGTGCAGTGACGTCGGCGCCCACCTCAGGGTGGAACTGCACACCCCAGATGTGGTCCCCGAGTCGGAACGCTTGGTTCACACAGTCGGCACTCGACGCCAGTAGTTCTGCGCCGGGCGGCAGCGCCGTGATCGCATCCCGATGGTTTTCGATCGCGGTGAACGACGAGGGAACGTCGGCGAACAGAGCATCCCGTGCGCCCGCATCGGTCTGGGTGAGCTGGGTCGAGCCGCGCTCCGGGGTGCCCGAGTCAGCTTCGACGGTGCCGCCGGCCACGTGCGCGATGATTTGCGCGCCCAGACAAATGCCCAGGGTCGGGATGCCCGTGGCGATCGCCTCTTCCGCGAGACGACGTTCGTCGGGCAACCACCCCGCGAGCTCGTCGTCGGTGGGCATAAAACCTCCGCCGAGCAGGATCAACCCGTGATAACCGTCGAGGGTGCGGGGGAGTCCGTTCGCGCCGTCGACAATATGTGTTGTGATTCCCGACGCGGCTAGCCACGGCTCGAAGCGCCCCAGGCCGCGCCCGGCGGTGTTCACAACGGCGAGAAGGCGGGGTGCAGCGGTTGACTCCTCGTGTGGCATCCGCAACCCCCAAATGTGAATTTTGCTTAATCCCGTGGAATCACCCCGGAAACAAAACCCTAGTTGACTGACTGAACCGATCGTTCTGCGACCCTGTGGGGATTAACTATGCGTGTGAAGATGAGGGCCACTGCGGCCGTCTCCGTGTTTGCCGGACTATCACTTGTGTTGGGAGGATGCGCCGCGGGCGGAGAGCCTGACGCCGCCGCCGAGAAGGTTCTTGTGGTCGACAGCACCTTCGCCCTGAGCAGCATCGATCCGGCACGCTCGTTCGAAGCGACCGGCACCATGGTCAACCACAACGTGTATGAGACCGCACTGACCTTCGAGGGATCCGACCTGTCGGAGCTCGTTCCCGAGATCGCGACCTACACAATCTCCGACGACAACACGGTGGTGACGCTCACCCTCGACGGCGAGCACAGCTTCTCCGACGGCACCGCGGTGACCGTCGACGACATTGTGTTCTCGTACCAGCGCCTCCAGGGAATCCTTGGCAACCCGTCGTTCCTGCTCGACGGGGTGACCGTCGCGAAGGTGGATGACTCGACCGTCACACTCACCAGTGAGACCAGCAACCCGCAGCTGCCGTTTATTCTCCCCAACCCCGCGCTGTCGATCCTGCAGCAGTCGGTCGTTGAAGAAAACGGTGGAACCCTCGACGAGAGCGACGACGCCGAGACCTTCCTCACCAGCGAATCCGCCGGATCCGGGCCGTACATGTACGGCACCGTGGCTGTCGACTCCTCCATCACACTTGTCAAAAACCCGAGCTACGCCGGAGACGAGCCGTACTACGACCGCGTGGTGATCAACAACGTGGGCGCCGACACCCAGCGCATCAACGTCGAGGGCGGCCAGACCGGTCTCGCGATGAACATCTCGTCCGACGAAGCCGAACAGGTCGACGACAGTAAGTTCACTGTCACTACGGGTGCCTCGGCAGCCACCTACTACCTGTGGTTGAACACCAATGACGAGTTCGGCGGCATCGCCTCCGACGTCAACTTCGTCAAGGCGCTGCGTCACAGCATCAACTACGACGACATCCTCGACGTGGTGGGTCTCGGCTCCGAGCAGCCCGGCGGTGTTGTGCCCTTGCAGTTCGCGGGATCCCTCGAGAGCGACGAGAACAACACCTACGACGTCGACCTCGCAAAGGAGCTCCTCGCTGACTCCGGTTATGCCGGTGAGACCATCAACGTTCTCTACTCCAGCGAGAACGCGTTCTCCGCGAACGTCTCCCAGATTGTGCAGGCGAGCGCCGCTGAGATCGGCGTGAACATCACGCTGAACCCGCAGACCGCGGCCAATACCCTCGACGTGTTCCGCAGCGGCGAGTACCAGGCCGGCCTGGCCAACTGGGGCGCAGACTACCCCGACGCCGCCAACTACCTGGTCTTCGCTCCCGGCGAGAACATCGGCGCCCGCGTCGCCTGGCAGTACGGCGACGGTGGCACTGCCGACCAGATCGCCCCTCTCGTTGAGGCTGCGGCCGCGGCATCCGGTGACGACGAACGCTCCGCGGCGTACATCGCCTTCCAGGAAGCCCTCAACGACTACGGCCCCTACATCCCGCTGTTCCAGCCCGCCTCGATCCTCGTTAGTGGTGAAGGCATCTCGGGTGTGGAATCGAACGCCCTCTGGGACGTCGACTTCAGCACCATCACCGGCGGCTAAGCGTTTCTGTCCCGGTGAGTGTTTCTGTGCCCCAGGCACCGGTAGGCGACGCCGCGGTGGCAACACCGCGGCGGAGCCACCCGCTGCTGCGCTACATCTCGATCCGTTTTCTCATCAGCATCCTGCTGGTGTGGGGCGTCACGGTGGTCACCTTTGTGGTGACCAACCTCGTTCCCACCGATCCCGTCAGCGCGGTGCTCGGCGAGCAGGCGGCGAACAACCCCGAGATTGTGGCGGCGCTGCGGGCCGAGATGGGACTCGACCAGCCCCTCCTGACCCAGTACTGGCTGTACCTGACGCGCCTGGTTCACTTTGACCTCGGTATGTCGGCCCAGACGCGTGGCCCCGTCGCGGCTGACCTCGCCCGGGCGTTCCCCGCCACCCTCGAGCTGGCACTGTTTGTGCTGTTTTTCTCGGTGTTGTTGGGTGTTGGGCTCGGGATGCTCGCTGCGCTTCGTCACCAGAGCTGGCTCGACAAAACCATCCGGGTGCTCAGCCTGTTCGGAATCTCGATGCCGGTGTTCTGGATCGCGATGCTCGCGTACTACGTGTTGTTCTACCAGCTGCACTGGCTGCCCGGATCGGGCCGGCTGGACTCCGCCCTGATCCCTCCGCCAACGGTCACCGGGATGTACACGGTTGACAGCCTGATTGCCGGTCGGTTCGATCTCTTCACCAACGCGGTATCCCACCTGATTTTGCCGGCACTGGTGCTGACGCTGTTTACGATCGGCACCCTGATTCGGTTTTCCCGGTCGGCCATTTTGGATGTGTCCCAGCAGGACTACGTGCAGGCCGCCCGCGCCAAGGGTCTGCCGAACCGCATCATCAACTTCCGGTACATCCTCCGGGGCGCCTCGCTCCCCATTCTCACGATGAGCGGGCTGACCTTCGGGTCCCTGCTATCGGGGGCGGTGCTCACGGAGAGTGTGTTCTCGTGGAACGGCCTCGGCCAGTACGCCTACAAGGCCGCGATCAGCCTCGACCTCCAGGCGATTATGGGCGTTGGCCTGCTGATCGGGGTCGTCTACATCTTTACCAACTTCGCCGTCGACCTGCTGTGCGGACTGATTGATCCACGGGTGAGGGTGCAATGACCGAGGGCACTATGACCATCGTTGAACTGCCGAAGCAGCGTCGCCTGCTCCGCCTGCCCTACGCCTGGCGCAATCCGCTGGCCATCATTGGTGCAGTGATTGTGGGGCTGTGGCTGCTCATTGCGCTGCTGGCACCGTGGTTGGTTCCCTTCAACCCGGTTGCGCAAGGATCCGACCGCCTGCTCCCGCCGAATGCCGTCAACTGGTTCGGCACGGATGCTCTCGGCCGCGACGTTTTCTCCCGGGTCATCTCCGGAAGCCAGACCTCGATTCCCGTCGCGATTGTGCTCGTTGTGGTGTCCCTGGTGTTTGGGTCGGTGCTGGGCGCGCTCGCCGGATTCCTCGGCAAAGCCGTCGACGAGGTGATTATGCGCATCACCGACGTTGTGCTCGCATTTCCCTCGATCATCCTCGCGATGGTCATCGCCGCGGCACTCGGGCCCAGCCTGATCAACGCCGTTGTCGCCCTGCTCCTTGTGAGTTGGCCGCAGTACACCCGCATCATGCGGTCCCTGGTGATCAGCCTGCGGGGTAGTGAGTTTGTGATCGCCGGGCGACTGCTGGGCGGTGGCGTGTTCTCGTCGCTTCGGCGCGACATCCTCCCCAACGTCGCCGCCCCCATGCTGGTGATGGCAGCCGTCGACTTTGGCAGCGCCATCCTCCTGTTGTCGGGTTTGTCGTTCCTCGGCCTCGGTGCCGTTCCGCCCGCGCCGGAGTGGGGATCCATGGTGTCTGACGGGATGTCGAACTTCTCCGCCTGGTGGATCGCGGCGTTCCCGGGACTATCGATTTTCACCATTGTGGTGGGCATCAACTTTATGGGTGATGCCATGCGCGATGCCCTCGACCCACGCTCAAGCCCGCGGTCCCGCGCGATGGACGAGGAGGACTGATGACCGACTTTGATGCAGCCAGCGCCACTACGCCCGGCGCGAGTGCGACCCGCGCCAGCACGGCACAAACCGACGCCGGTGTCACGATCCGCAACCTCACCCTCGAGCTGCACGGCCGACGGTTGCTCGACAATGTAAACCTCGACATCGCCGGCGGCACCATCACGGGTCTCGCGGGTGAATCGGGTTCGGGTAAAACGCTCAGCGGGATGACCATGCTGGGCCTGCAGCCCAAGGGTTCCGAGGTGTCCGGTGAGATCCTCTACGCCGGCGTCAATCTGTTGGAGCAGACCGAAGACCAGATGAACCGCTACCGGGGTACCGAGATCTCGGTTATCTTCCAAGACCCGACCGCGAGTATGCATCCCATGATCAGCATCGGCGAACAGCTAACCGATCACCTGAGATACCACCTCAAGTTGTCCAAGAAGCAGGCGCTGGCGCGCGCCATCGAGTTGCTCGGCATGGTCAAGGTTCCCGATCCCCACCTTGCAGTCACCAAGTACCCTCACCAGTTCAGCGGCGGGCAGTTGCAGCGCATCGCGATCGCGGGAGCCATCGCGTGTGACCTGAAGATTCTTATTGCCGACGAACCGACAACCGCGCTGGATGTCACAGTGCAGGCGGGGATCATGCACCTGCTGCGTGACCTCTGCGACACCCTCGGGTTGACGATCCTGCTCATCACGCACGACCTCGGGGTGATGTCGGGGTTGGCGGATTCGATCGCCGTAATGCGCAACGGCCGGGTGATCGAGGTGGGGTCGCGCTTTGAAATCATCCGGAATCCCCGCGAGGACTACACCCGATCACTGATCGAGTCGTTGCCCAATCGACAGGCCCGCGCCTGATGCGGTCCGCGTACGACGCCCGCTCACGTAAACGAAAGGCACACCATGGCTGACGGATTGGTGTTGGATGCCGTGTCGGCACAGTATCGGCTGCGCGGCGGTGCGACCCTCACCGCGGTCGACGAGGTGTCGCTCGACGTGCGTCCCGGCGAAGTGGTGGGGCTTGTGGGGGAGTCAGGATGCGGCAAATCGACCCTCGCCAAAATGATCTGCGGCCTGCAGCCCCTGTCGACGGGAATCGCGAGTTTTGACGGCACTCAGATTCACCCACTAAAACTGTCGCGACGCGATGCGGACCTGCTGCGCATCCAGATGGTGTTCCAGAACCCGTACGCCTCGCTCAACCCCCGGCGCAAGGTCGGGTCGCAGATCGAGGACGCCCGTCGCATCCATCCCAGCACCGCGCCTACTGTCGCCGAGCTGCTGACCCAGGTCGAGATGCCCGCACGCTCGGCCGACCTGTTCCCGCACCAGTTCAGTGGAGGCCAGCGCCAGCGCATCGCGATTGCGCGCGCGGTTGCGAGTGGTCCGCGCCTGCTGATCGGTGATGAGCCGATTGCGTCTCTGGATGCTTCGCTGCAGTCGAAAATTGCGAAACTCATGCGTGAACTGGCACTCGAGATGGGCGCTTCGCTGCTATTTATCAGCCACGACCTGTCGGTGGTGCGCCTGATTGCCGACCGCGTGATGGTGATGAACCGCGGACGTGTGGTGGAGAGTGGACCGACCGAGCAGATCTGGACCAACCCGTCCGACGACTACACCAAGCGCCTACTCAGTTCGATCCCGATCGCTGACGGATTGGGCAATCTACCCGCATATCAGGGGTAACCGGGCTTGGCGGTTACGGCATGCGTGGAGCCATGTCGTAGGTGACCCATGGGGTGGCCGTGGCGTGCGCGTCGTACAGCCGGCGGGCCGTGGTGTTGGTAGTCGCGGTGATCCAGCGGACAAGCTGGGCTCCGTCTTCGCCCGCGATCTCCGCAGCGCGGTCGAGCAAGGCGCCACCGGCCCCGGTGCCCCGTGCCTCCGGTGCGGTGAACAGGTCGTCGAGATAGAGCCCCATCCGGGCGACGGACGGTCGCGCGAACGTGCGGAGGTTGGCTAGCCCGATGAGTGTTCCGTCGGGGCCGACGGCGACCAGACCGCGCATGCCGTGCTGGTGTGTCAGTACCCAGTGCCAGGTGGTGGCTACGACCGAAGCATCCGCCGGTAATTCATAAAACGCACGGTAGCCGCTGTACAACACAGCCCACCCGTCGGCGTCCGCTTCGGTGATATCACGAACGGAGGGCGCGGATTCTGGGTTCATGGAGCAACGTTATCGGAGCGCGAGCACCAGTCCCGTTTGCTGAGCAGCAACGGCGGTGAGTCCCGCCTCGAGGGCTTCGCTCGCGCGCGGCGCAATCTCGGGCGAGATACCGTCGGCCAATCGGGTATCCGCACCCGGCCAGACGACGGCGGTGACATTGCTGGTGGGCTCGGGCAGTTGGGCGCCGAGCAGAACGAACTGCTGGTCGAGGTTTGAGGCGGTCGCGCTGTCGAGTGCGGCCAGTATGGCCTCGCCGAGCACAACAATCACGTCGGGTTCGTCAGCGAGGGCATCCTGCAGCAGGGCGTCGGTGGTGGTCGCTCCGGTGGCATCAGCGGGCAGGATGCGGATGGATGCTGCGCCGTGCAGCTCCGCGAGTGCCCGCAGTTCTGCAACCGCAGCCGTGGTGTCTGCGGCTGCGTCGCCCGTGACGTCGGGGGTGATGATCGTGAGGGTGAGGCCCGTGGGGATCCCGTCGGGGGTGGCGATCGAGGGTGCAGCGACGGTGCTGCCGGGTGCGGGCACCTGCGACGGGGCCGATGCCTCGGGGGAGGTGCCGGCCGGTGTTGCGCTGGCTGGGGAGCATCCCGTCAGTCCGCCGACCACAAGCGCCGCGGCGACGGCGAGCGTGGCCGCGCGAGTGGTGAGTGTGAGCAACGACGGGAGCGGGGCGAAGAACACGGGTACCTCGGGTCTGAAATCTGGGGGAGTGCGTGGTGCGGTGGTGAGCCGGGGAATGCTGATGCGGCTCCGGCTGAACGGAGGGGGGCCGTTCGGCCGGAGCCGCACTAGTGCAGGTGGGGCTTAGGCGCGGTTACGGCGGCGGCGAATTGCGAGGAACAGGCCACCTCCGAGGAGAAGCATGACCGCGGCGAAGAGTCCACCGGAGACCTCGGCGCCCGTGGACGCGAGGTTGCCTGAGTTCGAACCGGTTGACCCGTTGGAACCGTTGGACACGGCGACCGGAGCGGTCGTCGGGGTTGTCGTCGGGTTTGTCGTCGGGTTTGTGGTGGGAGCGGTCGTCGGTGCCGGGGTGGGGTCGGCGGTCGGGTCGGGAACCGGGGTCGGGTTTGTCGTCGGGTCAGGCGTCGGAGTGGGGTCAGGAGCCGGGGTCGGGTCCGTCGTCGGGGTCGGGTCCGGTGCCGGAGTCGGGTCCGGAACCGGCACAACAACCGCACTGACTACAACAACTCCGCTGACGCTCGTCGCGTCAACAAAGCCGGTGCGGGCAGCGGTCTCGCGGACGGAGAGGGACGTGCCCGCGTCTGCTGCGGTCGTGGTGTACGACGCGGAGGTCGCTCCCGCGATCGCGACGCCGTTGCGCAGCCACTGGTAGCTGATCGATGTCGGCGCCGGGGTCCAGGTTCCGGGAGCGGCCGTGAGGGTCGCACCCTCAACAACTGCGGCCGGGCCAGCGATCGTCGCCGGAGTGACCGGGGCGAGCGCACCCTCGATCACGGTGACGGTTCGGGTCGCCGTGGACGTGTTGCCCGCAGCATCCGACACCGAATAGTCCAGCGTGTAGTCGCCCAGCGTGGTGGTGTCGACGGTGCCGTCAACCACGATCTGGTCGGTGACATCGCCATCAACGGCGTCGAGGGCGCTCACACCGGCGAGGGCATCGAAGGTGCTGCCGAACTCGATGGAGGAGTCAGCGGGAACCGTGAGCTCGGGAGCAACAACGTCGGCCTTCGACAGCGTGACACTGTCGACGACGCTGTTGACGGCGTTGGCGCCGCTTCCCTGGCTGCGAAGGGTCTCGACCGTGATCGACTCGTCGGTGACCTCGATGTGCGAGTAGTTACGCACGTGCTCCTGGTTCGTGACCGAGGCGTAGAAGGCGTCCTTGTCGTCGAAGTCGTAGTACTTCGAGCCGCTGGCGGAGTTGGCCGTGATGTAGAGAACTTCGCCCTCGTTCGCCGTGACCTCCGTCTGGCCGGGAAGCTCGGTCGCATTAGCGCGGTCGGAACCCTCCATCAGGTAGGTGCGGGTGTAGTTGTGGTCGTGACCCTGGAGAACGAGGTCAATGCCGAGGTCCGAGATGATCGGGGGCAGTGCCGCGCGGAGCTTGATGATCGAGTCGTCGTTCTGGTGCGAGGCGACGGAGTAGACCGAGTGGTGGAAGGCGAGAACCGTCCACTTGGCGGCCGCTCCCTGTTCTGCCATCACGCGCTCGAGGAACGCCTTGTGGGTCGTGAGATCCTGGTTGTTCGAGTTGATGTTCATGTAGAGAACGTCTTTGTAGGTGAACCAGTAGTCACCACCGGAGGAGTTCGCGTTGGACGCGGGGCCCGCGGTCGGGTCGTTGTTCGGAACCGTGTAGTGCTGCTCGTAGGCCTTGGAGCCGACGTCGTGGTTGCCGTTGGTCGGAACTAGCGGGATCTCGCGGAGCTGGTCGGGTGCGAGGAACGCGTTGTACTGCGCTTCGTTGCCCGCATTCTCGACCTGGTCACCGGCGGAGAAAATCATCTCGCTGGTGGGGAAAGCCGCCTCGGCGACGTTCATAGTGTCGACCCATCCGGCCTGGTCGTTCGCGACGTTGCCCGATGCACCGATCTGGGGGTCTCCGACGAACAGGAAGTCGTAGTCACCCGAGAAGGTCTGGGTGGAGAACGATTCGGTGTCTGACCATCCGTTGGTCACATTGCCGACGCGGTAGACGTAGTCGGTGTTCTCGGCGAGGCCCGTCATGGTCGCGGATCGGCGCTGTTCACCGCTGGAGGTGAGTGATCCGGCGGCCGGGAACGTGGTGGCCGTGGTGGGGAACTCGGTGCCGGTCATGTCGGATGCCTTGGCAACCTGCAGGGCCTGGGGGGAGTCAATGTCGGAATACCAGGTGACGCCGCGTTCGGTCTCGTCGGAGCCGATCGTCATCACGAGGTCGCTGAGCTCAGCAGGAGCGTTGGCGAGTACCGGGGTCAGCGACTTGAAGTCGAAGTAGATGTCGGAACTGGTGTCACGGTCTTGGTAGACGGCGACGGCGATGGTGTTCTCGCCGACCACGAGGTCTTCGGCATCGATGGTCATCGTCTGCGCGACGGGGTCGCCACCGCTGTTACCGGCATACATCAGGTTGCGCTCTGACGCGGGTGCCGCTTCGATCGCGTCGTCGATGAAGCCGGCAACCTTGTCGCCGTTCACAAATACCTGCGCGGCGTCGTCAACAACAAGTTCGCCCTTGAGGCCCGAAATGTCAGCGAGCTGCTCAGCGGTGAGGTCGAAGCTGCTGCGGAAGTGGAACGTCTTGACGTCAGGAGCGGACGTGCCATTGATGTACTGGTTCAGCAGGGTGTTGATGGGGAAGTTCGCGCCGATTCCAGTCGCCTTGCCACCCTTGGCACCAAATGCGCCCGTGTTGGTCTTCCAGCCGGAATCGTCGAACGACGACGAGGTCCAGTTCGTGCGGTCGGCGTTGCCGGCGGACGGGTCGGTGTTGTTGTCGGAGTACGACCAGGTGGTGGCCGTGGTGCCGATGAAGGTGGCGGGGAAGGTTGCCGCTGCTTCGGCGGCGGGCGCGACCGCGGTGGCGGCCCCGCTTCCGACGACCAGTGCTGCGACCGCTGCTGCGGTGAAGCGGGCGATGCGTGGCGCGCGGTGCGTCACGGTCGTGTTTTTCACTGAGTTGTACTCCAGATTCTTGCCCGCTGCTGCGGGGCGATTCAGGCGGCCGCAAGAGTGCGGGCCAAGTGCCTGAGCGACGGTACGGGCCAGAAGTGGATCGATTCTTAACAACAGATGTCGATTATTTAACCGTTGGGATTTTCTTGGCGGGTTCCAAGCAATTGCATAGATTCGTTCATCATCTGTTGGTGTTGCAACAAAATCGCGCAAACCCGAGTTCACCTCACGGTGTAAGGCTTCCCGGCGTTGCCATGCCGAGCTTGCGTGGCCGGAAACGGATAGGGATTCAGTGAGACGTCGTTATATCTCGGGCATGGTTGCTGGTTTTGCTGGCGCAGCGCTCTTTGCCACAGGCCTGGTGCCCGGAGTGGGCGTTGTCGCCGGAGCATCCGCCGCCCCTGCCGACACCGCTGTCGACTACACCCAGTTCGTTGACCCGTTCACCTCAACCGAGGACGACTTTGGGCAGGACATGCCGGGCGCACTCGCGCCGAGCGGAATCGCCAAGCTCAACCCGATGACCACTCCGGGTCGCTCGCACAGCGGCTACGACTACGCGGAAGACCAGATAGCGGGATTCACCCAGACCAACCTTGACGGTGTGGGCGGATCCGGCGGCGGCGGTGACCTTCTGACCGTGCCCACCTACGTGCAGTACACCAAACGCCCCGACACCGCGTCGTACGCGAAGAACTACTCACACGATGCCGAGGACGCGACGCCCGGGTACTACAGCGTTGACCTCACCACCACGCAGGGCACCGACGGCAGTATCTCAAACACCCCAGGCAGCGACCCCATCGAAGCCGAGATGACAGCGGACGTTCGAACGGCACTGCAGCAGTACACGTTCCCCAATACGGGAGCGGCCTCGCTGGTGCTTGACCTGCGCAACAACTTCACGTCGCGCGTCGACGCCAGCCTCGATGTCACAACCCTGGCTGATGGCCGCGCAAGCTTCTCCGGATACGTGGTCGGTCACTTCAACGGCAACAACTACCGCCTGTACTACTACTCCGAGACCACTGAGCCCGTAAAAGCGGTGCGCACCTGGGGCTCCGATGGCACATTGGGCACCACCACCCAGCGCCAGGGAACCGACGTCGGTGCGATCATCGACTTCGAGGTGAAGGCCGGCGATGAGGTGGGACTCACCACTACAATCTCGCCAATCAGCGTTGACCAGGCGAGG
>Ga0247740_1000580_pt1 | contig 17225 bp, 17 predicted proteins | sample UWRJL148409B2_FD_180942 | JGI IMG/M metagenome (GOLD analysis project Ga0247740, IMG submission 180942) | Plant litter microbial communities from Arlington Agricultural Research Station in Wisconsin, United States - UWRJ-L148-409B-2 | ecosystem: Environmental > Terrestrial > Plant litter >...
AAGAATATAAGGAATCTATCACGGCGGATAATCTTTATTTTCAAAAACTGGAACTTCTTTGCAAAGAGCAGCACATTTATACAGACAGTACATTAAACAGAGAAAAAGTTGCTGAAAAACTAGGGATAAGCGCTGGATATCTTTCACAAATTATAAACACAATAACAGGAGACAACTTTGCCAACTACATCAATCAATATCGGGTTGAAGCTGTAAAGGAAATGATCTTAAATTCTGAATACGAAAACTACAATTTGTTGACAATGGGATTAGAATCGGGGTTTACTTCAAAAACGACTTTTTATAAAGCTTTTAAAAAAGTTACGGCTCAAACACCAAATGAATATAAAAATACCGGTAAATAGGTACCAATTTATACAGTTTTAAGGTTTTGAAACCTCTTACAGCTTTTCTTATGCGAATTTTGGATTCAAATAATTCAAAACAAATTTTATGAAAAAATTTTTATTACTAGCTGTTGTTACAGTTTTAGGATTCGCAAGTGTTAATGCCCAGGAAATTAAATTTGGCGCTAAAGGAGGTTTAAACTTTGCAACTGTTACCGGAGATAATACCAAAGGTATTGATGTTGTAACCTCATTTAATTTTGGCGTCGTATCAGAAATTCCAGTTTCTGAAAAATTTTCTTTTCAACCTGAATTAATGTATTCTGGTCAGGGATATAGTTTCAATGATAATACAATTGAATTAAGTTACCTGAACATTCCTTTGATGGGAAAATATTATGTAACAAAAGGATTGAGCGTTGAAGCCGGACCGCAAGTAGGTTTTTTACTTGCTGCAAAAAATGAAAAGACGAATGTAAAAGATTCGTTTAACACTTTTGACTTTGGTGTTAATTTTGGCTTAGGCTATAAACTTGACAACGGACTTAATTTTGGTGTAAGATATAATCTGGGATTAACTGATATTAATAATGTGGATAATTCTTCTGCTAAAAATAAAAACAGCGTATTTCAGGTATCTGTTGGTTATTTCATTTTCTAAAACTTATCATCAGTGTATTAACTCATCATTTTCTGGAATCTAAAATTTTGAACTAATCATTTTAAATCCACAAAAAAAGGTTTAAGGATTGTACAGCTCTGTTATTAAAAGAAAACACCACTTGAAAAAGATGGTGTTTTTAGTTTATACTATTTAAACCCAATTTATCATTTCCCCAAATTTTTATTTATACTTTATTTTAATAGAGACTTTTAGGATAACAATGTTTTTTTGTGCTGCTTTTAAAAAACTCACCCTTAAAAACGAAGAATATTCTTTCATATCATGCAATTCATAATAGCATTTTCAATTTTATTCAAAATTTTTCTTTTATTAAAAGAAGAACTAAATCTTCTTTCTTCCTTTTATTTCTACTAAACAACCAATTATTAATCAAACAAATACATTTTAGTTAACTCAATTCTGTTTGCGATTGATGAGTTGGAACTGTACTAGTTCCAGAATAATCGAAAAAAGTTTTTTGAAAAAATCATTGTGTATTTTAAAATTGATTGTATTTTTGCACCCGCAATAGCAAAGTAGGCCCGTTCGTCTATCGGTTAGGACGCATGGTTTTCATCCATGTAAGAGCGGTTCGATTCCGCTACGGGCTACTAAAAAAAGCTTCAGAGAAATCTGGAGCTTTTTTGTTTTTAAATCGATTTGCTTTTTATCATCTTTCTGAAATAGAAGAAACCAAATATTTTCTTTTTATAAAAAATCATGGAATATTTTAGAGAGCAGAAAATTATTCTACTTATTTATTTTCTGTAAATTTGGCTGTAATTACGAAACAGAACGCTGCTACTATTTTAGCAAAAAGCTCTGAATTATTTACCTAATAACTGCCAGCCATGTCTACTCTTTATCAAAGCCCGAGAATAACCATTCGAGAATTTTTACCTCAGGAAAAACAAACATTTTTAGATCTTTTTAAAGACAATCAGGTTACTCAATACCTTCCTGTCACTTCACCGGAAAGATATTCGGAAATGTTTAATGAATTACTTGAAAATTACGAAAAGAAAAATCTTAGTCGTTGGGCAATATTCTATACCACAAACAATAATTTTATAGGAATGTGTGTTGCCCGTATTTTTGTACACAATACGAACCAAATAGAAATTGGGTATGTGCTTAGCAAGGCATATTGGGGAAAAGGTATTGCCACAGAAGTATGCAAGGCTCTCACTCAATATAGTTTTGCCAATACAAATACGAAAGAAGTTGTCGCTATAACTGATATTGACAATACCGGATCGCAAAATGTGCTGCAAAAATCAGGATTCGAACGATTGAATAATTTGATTCGGGATCAAGATGAAATGGCTTATTTTAAGATCGAAAGACAATCATAAAATCTAACCCTGTTTTTACCAATCCGGAAGTACCGATTTTATCTCTTTTGCAATGTTCCAGTATTTTTTAAAATCAGTTTTGCTTGCGATTCTTTTTATTTGGTGCCTTTTATATCCTGTTTTTTATTTCTCATAAAACTCCCAGTCATCCGTAAGTTTCATAATTAAATTGTATCTCTGTTTATAGTCGTTATCTACTTCATCCGGAAATTTAGAGTCGTGTGCTTCGACTACAAAATTGCCATATTCCATAATAAATCCGTTAGGATTACTGAATTTAAAACTTATTCTTCTAATCTCCAGTTCATTTCTTCCACACCCTTTCGAACTGTACAAATTACCTTTATAAATACGAAAGCACGAACCCTCGCCCATTGTATTATTAATTTGCCTTTTACCATCATATTCCAGAGCACTACTGCTTTTAGCAAGAAGTTCATTTAAGGCAGAAAGGTTGTCTGGCTTTTGTTGCAAAGCATGAATAATTAAAACATTAAAATCAGGAAAAGAGATCAAAACAGTGTCCTTCACTACAAGACTTCCTATTCTTTCTTCGGATGGATAACCTTCTTTTTTTAATAAATCGATCAGTTTAGCGGTAATTCTTTCGGTGGTTTCATATAATGTTTTTCGGTTCTTTCGATTTTCCAATCCATAATCAGCCTGGTCTTCGTTGAGTAAATTTGTTATTTCTTTTTTTAGATTTAGATTGAATTTACCTTGCGCATTTTTACAAACCGAGTCGTATTTGATACTAAAGCTTTTCCATTCCGGATTTTTTCGAAGACTGGTAAAAATTTTAGCATTAAAATAAGGCAGTTCGATTCCTTTCAAGGCCAGTTTTTCGCCCCACGTAAAGGCATTCTTAAAATCCCTTGATAAAACCGCACAACGAACGGCGTTATGAATATCTCTTGCAAATAGTGTTGGATAATTTTGGGCAAGCAAATTATATTGTTCTTTTGCCTTGCCATACTGTCTGTTCAGGATATAATTTTCGGCACTTTTTGTATAGTTATAATAATTGATTTCTTCTTTTTGTGTTTTTTCTTTTTCAATATCTGCAATCAGTTTATTATTGCTAATTAAGGGAATGCAATCAAAATTCTCTCTTTGTATTATTTTTTTTCGTTTATTTTTCTCAGGATCAAAAATCATTGCACCTACATCAAAAATAGCCGAATATGTTGCAAATGAACCAAAAGCAAGAAGCGAATTTTTAGTCACCTTTCCTCTTATTTTAAAAGATTGTTTGTCTCCCAAATTTGTTTTGTAGTACTGATGATTTTTAAAATAAAAAGCAGGAAACGTATCCAGAACAGTAAACTCATTTGCCTCTTTATTACCCAGCTTTACCTCTACACTATCTTTGTTGAATGTTTTGCCCAAATAACAAACTCTTATTGTGTCGGTTTTTTCTCCCAGAAATAGATCAACATAGCTTCTTATTTTTTTTGTTTTTATGAAGGTATTATTCCCCCAATCATTATTTCCGCTCACAAAGCCTTCTATTTCTGCAATACTATCTTTTGGGTTATAATTACACTTACTTATTTCTATTTTTAAAAAAAACATCGATAAATGTTCTACAAAACTAAAAGTCCTAAAATTTTTACTCCTGAATGTTATCCCGTAATTAATAATTCCTTTGTACTTCCTGCTGTCTACAAAATAAGCGGTTGTAGTACTATCTTTTGATACTGAAAACCAATTACTTCTATTATTCTCCCAGATATTGTATACGTTATTAAACACGACATTTTTTTCAAAATCATTTTGATTAAAGGTTTTATATTGTATTTTTTTTTGTCCCAGTGCCTGATTGGTAAACACAATATTCATTAAAATAATCAAGGAAATTATACATGTTTTTTTCAAAATAGTAGTGCTTTTTAAATAGTGGCTGAATAAAAAAACTAAGTTATTTACTTTATAAAAATTATCTTATGCAATAATAGGGTATTTTATTTTTGATTTTGATCCTTAGAATTTTGCCTTCTAAAAGATAACAACCTGTCTCCTCATTTACACTGCAACTTACTCAAAGACAGCTGTAAAACTACCAATAAGAATTTCATAAAATTAAAAATTATTTTATCCCAAAAACATCTCAGTTTTCTGAAGAATTTTACGGTTTAAGAATTTGAATAAACCATTCAAAATAATTTTAAAAAAAAATAAAAAAACGACGTAGGGGTAAAATGTGATTCAGTTGTATTACTACAATAACAAGAGCAAAAATTATCAGCTCTTAATCTCAAATTGCCTTATGATACCCATTATCACTGTCGCATTATTATTTTGGTTTTTACAAAAAATCACCGCTATAGAATTCGGAAAATTTCGTTTTCTAATAATTTCTGAACAAGCAAAATTGACTGTTCTCTTTTTTCTTTTTACAATAAATTCTCAGGCACAGGAAAAAACAGTGAACTATAATGTGCTTCGTAATGGCACTGTGATTGGACAAATGCAGTTTTCTCAAAAGACTAATAATAATGATGTTTTTTTGAAAATTTCATCAGAAGTAAAAACCCGGTTGATTTTTGGTATTGATATCAAAACCGAAGAAGGTTCGCATTTTAAAAATGGAAAACTAATATCTTCTTACGTAAAGCGCCACGTAAACGGAAAAGAAAAAGCCAATAAAACAACCCAACTTATAGATTCGGGTTACAAAACTTTAGCTGAAAATAAAAAGGGACAAATTAAACAAAACTATATCGATTACAACCTGATGTTACTCTACAGTAAAGAACCTGTAGGCGAAAATCAGGTTTACTCTGATAGTTTTCAGCAATTTCTGGTCATCAAAAAAACAAGCATTCACTCCTATCGTATCGTATTACCTGACGGAAATTATAATGATTATCATTTCCTGAACGGTGTATGCCAGAAAGTCGAGCTGCATCATTCCTTATTTACAATCAATATTCAAATCGCATAATTCAATCTAAAACAATCATCATGATCAAAATCATCAATCACCTGTTTGCTAAACTAACCTTTTTTGGTGCAGAACCTATTGCAATGGGAAAAATTCTCGAAATAGAAAAAAGTGCCCCAAACTTAATTGTATATGCGCTGCCCGTTGTATTATTTTTTACCGTGCTCGAATTTGTTGTTTTTTATTTCTTAGAAAAAAAAGAATACGATAAAAAAGAGACTTTAGGATCTGTACTAATTGGTTTGGGTAATCTAACGGTCAATTTATTAATGAAAACCGGTTTGCTTTATGCTGTTGTTGGCATTTATAATCTAGTGCCTTATCGTATAGAATTTAATTGGTGGAGCCTGATCCCGTGTTTTATACTCTATGATTTTAGTTCTTACTGGACGCACAGAATTTCTCATTATTGCCGTTTTTTCTGGGCAACCCATGTTGTGCATCATTCGGCTGAACAGTATAATCTTACTGTAAGTTTTAGGCAAAGCTGGTTTCAGTATGCTAAAATTGTATTTTTTATCCCGTTGATTTTTGCCGGTTTTCATCCTGTAGTGTTTTTTATTGCCAATCAGTTAAGTGTATTATACCAGTTTTGGGTACATACAGAAGCCATTGGAAAGCTGCATCCTTTTATCGAAAAACATTTTGGAACGCCATCTAATCATCGTGTACATCACGGAAGCCAGGAAAAATATCTCGATAAAAACTTTGGAGCCACTTTTATGCTTTGGGACCATTTATTCAATTCCTTTCAGTATGAAGAAGAAAAACCGCGATATGGCATTACGAGTCCACTTAAAAGCAAACTCAATCCGTTATACCTCAACATTCATGAGTTTCAGGACATTATTAGAGATGTGAGAAAGGCAACTGGTTTTCGAAAAAAGATGTATTACATTTTTGCCAGTCCGGATGCTATTGCCAAAAAGAAATTCAAAAAAGAAACTATTCAACCTCAAATGCCTGTATCATGCGAAGAAGTCAAAAAAAACACCAACAATTTCAGCAACAGCTTTTCGAATACTTTAGCCGAAAAGATAATTGTATAAAAACCATAAACAACAAAATGGTCGCGACAGAAACAGATAAAGGAGTATCTTTTACTTATCTCTCAGATCATAGCTGTATTGTTCATAGTTATGAATTTAGTTTAAATACTGATATTGATATGAATACTACTATTGATGCTTTTATTGCGTTATTGGCCAGTCACAACAGGGTGCATTACCAGCCTAATCCGTCCTACAATTAATCAAAAAAATAACATTAAATAATCCTCCAAATGCAAATATTTTCAACACATAGAAACATAGCTTTTCTTTACGTAAAAAGGCGTTTCACTTATTTAAAATACACATAACTCTCTATGTGAAAGAAATGTATTTCTTTTTGTTTCCTTTTCAGCACAAAAAAATCTATGTTTCTATGTGTTTAATTTTTTATGCGTCGAGTAAAGAGAACAAACGAAGTAATTAACCCAGTGAGTTATTAAATATAAAAAGTATCTATCTTTGATTGAATGTCAAAACGTATTAGTGGAATATAGCAATAGCGATCCTGTCAGTTTTATAAAGAACGGAAATGAAGCTGCTTTTGAAAAGGTTTTTAAAATGTATTTTAGAAACCTTCATGCCTTTGCCTACACTTTTATGAAAGATGATAGCATTGCCGAAGAGATTGTGCAAAATGTATTTTTTAAGATTTGGGAAAAAAGAGATCAATTACAAATTGATGATTCATTAAAGGCGTATCTCTACAGAGCAGTTCACAATGAAAGTCTGAATCATCTTAAACACCTAAAAATAAAAAACTCCTTTCAACTTCAGTATTCAGGTAATATGGAATCCTCCAATCAAGATGCATCCAACCAAATGATCGCATCTGAACTCGAAAATGATATTCACAAAGCAATAAACGAATTGCCGCAGCAATGCCGGACTATTTTTCAAATGAGTCGTTTTGAGCAGCTTAAATATCAGCAAATTGCCGATCAATTGAATATTTCTGTCAAGACAGTCGAAAATCAAATGGGAAAAGCCCTGAAAGTATTACGATCTAAATTGGTTGAATATCTTCCTTTTCTCCTGTCCTTTTTACATTTAATCCGAAGATGATGAGCCAAAACAATATGAATATGAGCGATGATTTACTAGTGAAATATCTAGTTGGCGAAACTGATGCAGAAGAAAATGCAACAGTAGAAATTTGGCTTAAAGCCGATAGAAAAAACCAAAACTATTACAACGGTTTTAAGAAAATATGGGAAGACAGCCTTGTAATTGCTTCCAAAAACACCCACATCGATGAAGATGCTGCCTGGAAACGGCTGTATAATCGCATGCATGAAAAAGATGTTCCCGTGCATACGCTGAAAAAATCTTCTTTTCATTGGTTGCGCATTGCCGCCTCTACCTTGCTTATCAGCACTTTAGGATGGTTGGGGTATTCTTATTTCGAAAATAAATCAGCAAATACAACACTTGAGATACAGGCTACAAATACTACTTTAAATGATAATTTACCAGATGGAACAACGGTTACTTTAAACAAAAACTCATCATTGTCTTATAGCAGTAAATTTAGGGGCAGGACACGTCCAGTTGTCTTAAAAGGTGAAGCTTTTTTTAATGTTGCGCCAGATAAAACAAAACCTTTTATTATTACTATTAATGATGTTACGGTACAAGTGGTAGGAACTTCTTTTAATGTCAAAAACAAAAACGGAAAAACAACGGTAGATGTCGAAACAGGAATTGTAAAAGTAAGCAAAAACAAAGATCAGGTAGAATTAAGACATGGCGAGAAAGTAATCATTGCCAATTTGCAATCACAATTACTAAAAAGTGTCAGCAAAGGCAAACTCTACAATTATTACCGTAATAAAGAACTTGTTTGCGACGACACACCACTGCAGGAATTGGTGGATGCGCTCAACGAAATATACGATACAAATATCATTATAAAGAAAACCGAATTACAGAAAAAACCAATAACAACAGTATTTAAAGACCAGTCATTAGATCAGATATTAGAAGTAATTCAGGAGACGTTTATGATCGAAATTGAACGTAAAAACAATCAAATTCTTTTAGATTAATTCCCTTTATATGCTTAGTAATTCAAGGTTTACTCTTATATCGATTTTATTTATACTTTTTTCAGCTCCTTTTTTTAGTGCCCGTGCCCAATCTATGCTGGATACTCCAATCTCTGTTCAGGCAGATAAAAAACCATTAGGCAAGATTCTGGAAATAATGGAACAAAAAGGAAATTTTCGTTTTGCTTATTACAGTAAGTTAGTCGCAAAAGACAGCCTTGTAAGCATTCATGCTGATCAATCGACCGTAAAAGAAGTTCTTGATCAATTATTAAAAAACAAATATGAATATAAAGAATCAAAAGGGTTTATTATTCTGCGTTATGCTCCCTTAGAATTGGCGCTTGTATTAGAAAAAAACAGCGTTGTGGGCGATTATCAGGTTGTAAATGGTTACATTACGGATGTACAAACCAACAAACGTATAGAAAATGCCAGTGTTTACGAACGGAACGCTTTACAATCTACGCTAACAGATAAGGATGGTTTTTTTGAATTAAAACTAAAAAATATCCCCCAAACCATCGAGCTGACTGTTGTAAAAGAAAATTATAAAACCATAACCACTATTTTCCTTTCGGAAATTAAGATCCAGATGGGTGCCAGAAAATCAAATGAAGATTATGTTGATGGCGATTTTTCTGCAGTTGAAAGAACGGGAATTGGACGTTTCTTTATTTCTTCGAGACAAAAAATACAATCCCTCAACCTTGGAGGCCTTATATCCGAAGTTCCCGTACAAGCTTCTTTAATTCCCAGTTTGAGTACGCGCGGTATGATGAATTCGCAAATTAACAGTAGTTTCTCCTTAAACTTATTAGGCGGATATACCGGTGGCGTTCGCGGGGTCGAAATGGCCGGACTGTATAATATCAACCGTATGAATGTTCATGCCTTACAAATGGCAGGTTTATTTAATACTGTGGGAGGATCTGTAAAAGGGGTTCAGTTGGCCGGAATCTATAATAATGTATTTGGAGATCTTAACGGTTTGCAAATGAGCGGCATTCATAACAGTGTAAAAGGTTCACAGATAGGCTTGCAAATATCCGGCATTTACAACCATGTTCAGCTGGATGCTAAAGGTATTCAAATCGCAGCTATTTATAATAATGTAAACGGCTCTCAAAACGGATTGCAAATTTCAGGTATTTATAATGCAGGACATCAACAAGTTCGCGGAATGCAAATCGCGGGATTAAATTATGCCAAAGAATTAGACGGACTCCAGATTGGATTAATTAATATTACTGGCTCACCATCAGGCTACAGTTTTGGATTATTAAACTTTAAAAAAGGTGGTTATCAAAAATTTAGTGTGACACGCAATGAAATTTCGGATATTAATTTAGCCATAAAAACAGGAGATAATAAACTGTACACTATTTTGATGGCAGGAAAAAGCGAACGAACTAACGAAGAAAAACTAACTTCTTTTGGGTTCGGGTTAGGAAAAAATATCCTGTTAGGAAATCGTCTTACTTATAATCCCGAAATCAGCATTCAATATCTTTATTTAGGAAATTGGGACCGATATAATTTTGTATATAAATTCGATTCTCCGCTTACTTTTCGTGTATTCAAAGGTGTAGCATTATCTGCAGGACCTTCTTTTAATCTTTATTCCTCAGAAAGAAGAGATAAAAACAGCCCGGAAATCAATAATTCAACTTTTGTTCAAAATCGAACCAAACGTTATAATGTGATAAAAGACAATGGCAACGGAATAACAGGATGGGTTGGATGGAGTTTTGGTTTAACCTTATTTTAGTAACATTCTAAAAAACGGCTTTACCTTTAAACTAAAAACTTATGTAATCAATTTAAAACATAAAGATCAAACTTTCAATACATTACCTAAAATTATATAAAATTGTGAATATCTATTTCAGGAATTCAGCCTTTTTTTTCCTGTAAAATCTATCTTTGGCATCCTTAAAAATTAATAGAGATGAGCGCAACTTGGTACGAATGCAAAGTAAAATATAGAAAGACTGACGAAACCGGAGGACAAAAAGTTTTAACCGAACCTTATTTGGTTGATGCTTTATCCTATACCGAAGCCGAAAAAAGAATCAATGAAGAGATGGCGGCTTATATTAGTGAAGAATTTAAAATCACAAATATAAAAGTGGCCAATTATGCCGAAATTCATCCTTTTGAAAATGCAGATCGTTGGTTTAAATCGAAAGTTTCATTAATGGCTTATGATGAAGAAAGCGGTAAAGAACGAAAATCGAATATGTATTTGTTAGTGCAGGCAAATGATGTAAGAGAAGCTTACGACAATACGCTTCATGTAATGCAAAGCACAATGGGAGAATATTCGATCCCGGCAGTTTCAGAATCTCCAATTATGGATGTTTTCCCTTATTTCAGCGGTGAAGAAGGAGAAACAGAACAATTAGAAAGATTCAACAAACTAAAAGCTTCTAAGCCTGTCGAAGTTGAAAAAATCGACCACATGGAATTTGAAGAGGCATTAGAGGAATAAATTTTTCTAAAATTCCAAACAAAAGTAAAATTCCAAATTCCAATAGGAACTTCAATCACGATATTGAATTTTTGATAAAAGCTTCAGAGGAATCTGGAGCTTTTTTATTTTGTAAAATTTAAGAGAATAAACTGCCTTATTCAAGATTCAAAATAAATGATATATTAGCTTTACCATTAACCAACTACAAACCAAATCTTCATGACCAAAAAAACAATAATCCTGATTGGGTTTATCCTTCTAAAATTTGTTTTGCAATATGTACTAATAAGTCCTGAATATGATTTGCAGCGCGATGAATATTTACATCTCGATCAGGCGCATCATTTGGCCTGGGGTTATTTATCGGTTCCGCCCGTAACGTCCTGGATTTCTTATATTATATTTCTACTGGGTAATGGTGTTTTTTGGGTCCGGTTCTTCCCTGCCCTTTTTGGTGCTGTAACACTTTTAATAGTCTGGAAAACTATCGAGGTTTTAAAAGGCAATTTATATGCGCTTGTTTTAGGCGCAAGCTGTATTGTATTTTCATCATTATTACGAATTAATATGCTGTATCAACCGAACTCTTTAGATGTATTGTGCTGGACGGGATTTTATTATACTATGATTCAATACTTTTCAACAGAAAAACCTAAATGGCTTTTTATAAGCGCTATCGTATTTGCTTTAGGTTTTTTAAATAAATACAACATTCTGTTTTTACTCATTGGCCTCTTACCTGCCCTATTGCTATCAAGTCAGAGAAAAGTATTCACAGAGAAAAAACTTTATTTGGCGCTGATTACGGGATTGCTTTTAATACTTCCAAACATTTTATGGCAATACAACAATCATTTTCCTATTGTACATCATATGAAAGAATTGTCAGCAACACAATTGGTGAATGTAGATCGAACGGGATTTCTAAAAGAACAAGTATTGTTTTTTATAGGTTCTTTCTTTGTTATCATTGCGGCTTTGTATGCTTTGCTGTTTTACAAACCTTTTGCCAGATTCAAATTCTTTTTTGCATCGCTAATTTTTACGCTTGTCATCTTTATGTATTTTAAGGCCAAAGCCTATTATGCAGTTGGCTTATATCCTATTTATATTGCTTTTGGTGCTGTTTTTCTTTCGCAAATACTGCAAACAGGCTGGAAACGTTACTTAAAACCAGTGTTTATTATTATCCCGTTATTATTTTTTATTCCGATGTACAATCTGGCTTTTCCCAACAAAAGCCCGGAATATTTTATAAAAAATCCTGAAAAATATAAAAAGCTAGGAATGCTTCGCTGGGAAGACGGAAAAGATCATGATTTACCACAAGATTTTGCCGACATGCTGGGATGGAAAGAGCTCGCCCGAAAAACAGATTCGGTTTATGCCCTAATCCCAAACAAAAAAGAAACCTTAGTGCTTTGCGATAATTACGGACAAGCAGGTGCCATCAATTATTATTCTAAAAAAGGAATAAAAGCGGTTTCTTTTAATGCTGATTATGTCAATTGGTTTGATCTTAACATTCAGTATAAAAACCTCATCCGAATTAAAAATCATGAAGAAAACAGCACTGAATTTAAAGAAACAAGTCCGTATTTTCAAACGGCTACTGTTGCAGGCGAAATAACCAATAAATACGCACGCGAGTACAAAACCACTATTTTTGTTTTTACAAAAGCTAAAATCAATATTAATAAAAGAATTGAGGCTGAGATTAAAGAAGAAAAGAATTATATCAAGGAATAAGTAAAAATTCTATTTAGATTTTTGATTAAAATTACAGCAATGATAGACTTTTGCACTATTGAATATTTAAAAAACGGAAATCAAAAACAACTACAGGCATTTGAAATCTTAACCCGAAATAAGATTTTATTGAATCTTGCTGAATTTGATCCCATTTTGGTCGGAACAATTCCTATCGACATTGATATTGAAAACAGTGATTTGGATATTATTTGCTATTGGAAAGACAAAACCAATTTTATAGAAAAACTAAATTCAGTTTTCGAAAAAGAAAATAATTTCAGCATCAGAGAGGCAATCATTGATAATAAAGAATCTATTATTGCCAACTTCAAAATAGATAATTTTGAAATTGAAGTCTTTGGACAAAACATTCCTACTAAAGATCAAAACGGATACAAACACATGATCATCGAACATGAAATTCTACAATCGAAAGGCAAAAATTTTAGATTAGAGATCATCAAGCTCAAACAAAATGGCTACAAAACCGAGCCTGCTTTTGCTTTTTTATTAGGTTTAAAAGGAGATCCTTATGTAGAATTATTAGACTATAAAATGTAAGCTTTACATTCTACACATTTAAAAGACTATAATTTAAGCATTTACCACAAAAACATCTCAATTTAAAAATAATTCATAATTTTCTTTGCATAACCGTATTTAGTGCTTATCTTTGCACCCGAAACATCGCGGGATAGAGCAGTAGGCAGCTCGTCGGGCTCATAACCCGAAGGTCACAGGTTCGAGTCCTGTTCCCGCTACCAAGACAAAAGCTTCAGAGAAATCTGGAGCTTTTTTGTTTTGACATGTTTGTCAATGTCTCATTTCGTTTACGAACGAGACGCTCGTGCCTAGTAGAGAACCAATCCGTTGTAATGGCTGTTGACAGTAGTTTTTCGTTAGTATATAAAAGTTGTCTTTGGCATTTTTGTTTCAAAGTCCAAAATTATTTTTTTATCAATTTTATTATCCACTAATGTAATTGATTTTAGTCGCTTCATTTTAAGCAAATTATCAGGAAGATTTGTCAATTCATTTTCATATAAGTTTAACTCTTCTAAATTATCAAGCAATGAAATTTCATTTGGAAGTACTTTCATATGGTTAACACTTAAATGAATAGTTTTAAGTTTTTTACATTTAGAAAGCTGTAAAATAATACTTTTAGCATCAATTTTATCTTGTCTAATATATCCAAATGTTTCTAAATTAGAAAGTTTATCAAATTCTATATTTAAATTCTTAATTTGATTATTACCTAGATTTAGTTGTCTAAGATTTTTAAATCGATGAATCTTTGATAGGTTGTTTGTAAAGTCAAATTCAAACATACTTGTTAAGTCGAGCTCTTCGATGTTTACATTATTTTCATAAAATACCTCCGGAAAAGTTCTAATGTCATTCCACCAAATATCTAGCATTTTAAGTTTTTTAAGTTTAGTGATTTCAATTGGAAATATTTTAAAATTATTCATTCCAATATTTAAAATTTGGATGTTTTGCAGTTCTTCTAAATGATTAAGTTCTGTTAAATTATTTACGGAAAGATTTAATTCTTGTAGATTAGACAGTTTGAAGATTATTTTCGGAATTGTAGTCAGATCGTTTTCTGATAAATCAAGACGATAAACCAATTCTAGATTTTTTGGCAAACTATCTAAATATTTATATGTTTTTTCATTTTGTAATTTACTTAACGACATTACTTTTTCTTCTTGCTTTTTGTTACAAGAAGTGAGGATAATTAGAAATAAAAATATTGTTGTTATTTGATTTTTCATAAAATTACTGCCAACATTCTGATACTACAGAGGGTTTGGGACTAAATTAAGCCTTATCTTCGGATATGCCGAATTATACTAAATAGAAAACCAACTTTCCATTAAGCCTATTGCCCAAATACACAGGAGTGGCTGTTATAGGCAGTTACAATTTTTATTTTTCAATTCAGATTAATTTTTTCAGCAACAAAATATGATTCATCACTTCCATAGTCACGCCAATTTCTTTTTCTGTAAACGTATACAAAATATGAATTAGCTTTCTTCACTAAACTATCTCCTTCATAAACTTGACTCTGATAAAACATAAAGCTTTTTAATGGTAACTTACTATTGTTTTTATCAAACAAATCACAGTTCCCCTTTGCATTAATTTCTTTTTTGGTTACTAGAAAAATAAACTTTTGTGAATAGTCTTGATTTAAATAGTAATAATGTCCAATGGTACCAGACAAAATCAAAATCAAGAAAAGTGAAATCATAATAATTAAAGCTTTGTTTTTTCTAATATTCATTTTTCATTATTCAAGTTTATTTCACGTTTTTGCTGACAATTGCCTATAACGTTCTGGCGCTTGGCGAGGTTGCGAACTTCGGAACCGATTATTTTCAGTTAATGATAAAATTTCTTGCGAAATGTAAACGTGAATTTACCACAAAATTCGCAATCTTGCCAAACGCCTGTTAGCAGCCGTTTATCTTGGGAGTGAAGTACGCACCTTTGTAACATGACCTTCTGGAGTTACAGTTGACGGTAAAGCAACAGGAATTTTAAATTTTATGCTACTGACATTTTGATTTGAATTATCTGAAGAAGCTTGCGCGCCACCAGAAAGAAAACCAGTTATAATTCCGATTCCTGCTTTTCCACCTTCATTGACAATTTCAGTAATCCCAACATTAATTTCTATGTCTTGAACATATCGCCAACCATTGGTACGCAAATATTTATCTCCGATTTCATTTGAAGCTAATCCAGATGGATTTATTATCATATCTGTTCCTGCAGTTTCTGCTTGAGCTTCAATAACACCTTGAGCTATTTGTGTCAAAGCTGTTTTTACAAAATCTTTTAATTCCATAATATTTGCTTTTTATTTTATGTTTATTGCATTTTTTGTCTTCAAAATTTCACTCAAAAGTTCGTCATCATTATCTAATTCTTTTCGAGCTATTTCATAAAGTAATTCAATTCGTTCTTTCAAACCAACCCATTGAAAGCTCAAATTTTTGGTGTTTGAAACATATTCTTTTTTAATGATTTCGTGTGATTCATCAATCGTCTTTTTGCTCATAATTTATAGTTTCGTGGTTTTAAATGGCTGCTAACATTCCCTCGCTACAAGCAGTTTGGGACTAAATTTAGCCTAAACTTTCGGTTTGCCAAATCTTCCAAATGCGAAACCATATTTAAATTTAGCCTAAAACCCAAATTGCTTGTAGCGTGTGTTATAGGTAGCCGTTTTGGCCGTTTAGATACTCAATTTATCATTTTTACTTGTTTTGCCAATTCTTCGTTGTCCGTCACGGTTAAGTTGTCAAACATCCCATAAACTTCTTCGTCGTTTTGGTCTAAAAAACCAGCTACACTTACAAACAAATTCTTGTCATTTGAAAAAGTAATTTTTATGTCTTGCGGATATATAAAATTATTAGTCTTACGCGTCTTTTCTTCTGTCGTTGTAACTGTTTCCCAAGTAATATTTATATCTGTAATTTTTGTTCCAAGAAATTTTTTCCAAAGGTCGTTCGGCGAAACATTCCATTTTATATTTCCAGAAAAATCAGATTGCTCGTTTATTTTAATGCCAATACCATATTGAAAAAATTTATCATCCCAATAAATCTCCACCAATTTTTCACTGTTAGTATGAAGAAAGATTGAGAAGTCAACTGAGTCAAGGTTTTTATATTTTGTCGGATAGTTAGGTCTAGGGTTTGTCGGCTCATAATTAATTTCAGAATATTCGACTTTAATAATTGTCAGCCCAATGAGTTTTCGGCTGAATTTTTCAAAATCCAAATGTTCTTGTGTTAATGTCATTGTTTTCGTTTCTTTTTACGGTTGCCTATAACGTTCCCGCGCTACAAGCAGTTTGGGACTAAATTAGCCTAAACTTTCGGTTTTGCCAAATATTTCTGACACACAACCAACTTCAAATTAAGCCTAAAACCCAAATTGCTTGTAGCGTGTGTTGGCAGTAGTAATTTCTTATTTATCCTTGTGGTTCAAAATCTAATTCTTTTGGTTTCGGAAATTTTAAAGTATCTTCATTGATTGTGTATTTCAAAAATTCATTTTTTCTATTTATCAAATCAGAACTTGTTTTTATTGGTCTATAATTTTCTTCAATTCCGTTAACTCGTAAAGCAGTATATAATTTTTTTATAGATGAGTATTCTTTGTCATTTTTTATAAAGTCGTAATAATAAGATTTTGAAGTTTCATCTTTATAATTAATTTTCACTCTTAATACGGGCAGTGCTTGAATACACCCAATATTTGAATCATATTTGATTTCACTTTTAGAATTTTCGGAAAGTTTATTTGAATAATGAATTAACGAATCAATAATTTTTTTGTCAACGGTTGATTCGAAATATTCTTCAACTTTATTAGGCGTGTAATTACAAGAATAAGTCTTATTATTTCCATTTACAGTTAACACAGAATAGATGTCGCATTCTGTTTCGAATTTTGGTTTAACTTTATTTATAGGCGTTTTTACGTTCCAACTATAAGCCATAAATTCAATATTTTTGACTTCATTTTCTTTTGATGAACAGCCAATTATAATAAATGCTA
>Ga0247740_1000581_pt1 | contig 17179 bp, 18 predicted proteins | sample UWRJL148409B2_FD_180942 | JGI IMG/M metagenome (GOLD analysis project Ga0247740, IMG submission 180942) | Plant litter microbial communities from Arlington Agricultural Research Station in Wisconsin, United States - UWRJ-L148-409B-2 | ecosystem: Environmental > Terrestrial > Plant litter >...
AATCGCATGCGCGCGATCGGAGGGTCCCGCGAATGGAAAATCGACGATCAGCTCGTCGATGAGCGCTTTCGCGTCAGCGACATCGTCCGCGGATGGTCGCGCTTTGACGCGCTCCATCCGCCAGCCCTTTGGCGGCGCATAGTACGCTTCGTCCGGCGCGTTATACCCCGGCTGTTCGACGAGCCTGCCGGTGCGGTCGAAGTAGGGCGCGTGTTCGATTGAGCTCACCAACGGGATACGTCGGCTCGGCGCAGTGATGATAGTTCGCACGACGTCCTTGTCGGGCTTCGCGGGCACTTCGCCATTCTTGGTTTCCTTGATCCAGTCGGCGTACGAGGCGAGCCAGGCGAACAGCCAATCGTGCGTGACCGGTTCGAAGACGTCTCCGTTGATCCTGGCGAGCACGCCGCCATAGCGAAAGAAGCGCAGCTTCTTCGCGTTTTCGGCACAGATCACCTGCCACGCGTCGTGTACGACATCACGATGTTGGCGACGCCCGCACAGAATTTCCGGGCGCAGATCACGTTTCCCATCCGGGACGGCGATTCCGGTGAGCTTCGCCAGGTGGGCGCAAGCAGCGTTGAAGTCATCGACTTCGCCCCGCTCGACCAAGAAGTCGAACACACTGGTATTCTTGCCTTCGATGAACGAATGGAAGGTGCCGCGCTCAACACCCTCAACCGAGTCCGCGACGCTTGCCGATGGGCGCTTATCACCCGAGGGAGAGGACGGATCACGACATTCGAGCCAGCCCTTCTTGGCAGCTTTGCCGGTGAGGTGTTCGGCGTAGACGTCTTCCAAATTCAGTGCTGCGAGCACGCGCTCGCGCCAGTGGCGCCACTGCGACTTCGACCGCGGCGCGACTGAATCGCGCGCCGCATGCGTCGGCGGAGCTTCGCGCGGGAGGGTTCCCACTAAGCGAGTAAGCATCTCGACGGAGACTGTGTCGAAACTTGCCGGCTCGTAAGGCTCGAGGACATCGCCTTCCGCAGCTTGGTAGAAGCTCGCCACGCCTTGGTAAAACGGCAAGCACATTGCGTTACCAAATCCCCCCGGTGCAACAGCGTCGACCTTCGGGAAGAGCTCAATTCCGATGCTCTTCTCGGGATCTGCCACACCGCCTGAAGCCAGCTCGATGTCGCGAGGCAACGGCGCCAACAGCGCCCGCCGCACGTCCTTCGCGAGGGCAGCGCCCTCGAAGAAGACCCAGAGATGCCAGCCTTGACCGCTCTGCGACTTCTCCACATAGCAAGGGATGCCGCGCGCTAGGAATGCGTGGCGTATCTTAGAGAGAGCGGCATCTGGGTTCTTGACGCCGCGCGGATGATTGGGCCCGTCGATGTCGACGCACGCCCATTTGGTGCAGCCATCAGTACTTGGAGTGTACGCGCCGACGCGAAACGCGCGCTTGCAGACCTTGCCTTTCAGCACGGCAGATGCCTCAGTCAGCTCTCCGAGGTGAGCTCGTATCAGCTCGTCGATGTCGAATCCGTTTGCCGGGCAGTAGCCGCCCCACGGGGGCACGACCTGCGCAACGTCTGTTCGGTTGAAGAATTGGCGAGCGACTAACGAGTGACGGGGCGAGCGCCACTCTGCAACGGGCGCGATCGAACGGGTGTCATCCATATGGGCCTTCCTTTGGTGGGCCCGCGATACTGCCGTCGCGCGGCACGATGGCGCAGCGCCCGCAAATGCTGCTATTTGCGTCCCAAGATGCCAAAGGCCGCTAAAAAGAAGCCGAAAGACGAACGGGACTTCGAACTGTGGGCGGTGCAGTTGGCCGCTCGTCGAGGTCTATTTCGCGTGCTGAGGCTAGCCGTGGAGAACTCGCAGAGCGACGAGATGAGCGCCGCCCTCCGATTGCGTGCGATCTTAGGACGGGCCAAACGCGGTAACCGCCACGCGCGGCACCTATGGCTACGCGCGTGCAGGCTTGCCGCCGGGCGTCGTGTGTCCAGCGAGGCGGAAGCCCGCGACAATGCCTTCCTAGATGTTCTCACCGCGAAGTCTCGCGTCGCCGCACTCGGCGAACTAGTCGAAGAGTGGGGGCTCTCGAAGCGCTACAAAAAGTTGAACCGCGAAATCGCGAAAGCCTACGACCCTGTAAAGCTCCGGGCCAGACGAGCTCCGACGCTTCCTCTCGACCGGGCAGCTCGCCTGTCGGACGCGGATCTGTACAAAATCTTCTCGGCGGTGTGTCGCGTTATAAAGCTCCGGGAATCAGGCGCGGTGGGGGACGAACTCGATCTGGACGGAAGAGCAATCCAGAAGCGAATCGGCAAGGTTGTCAGACCTCGGAGCCAATTGCGCGAACGCTCCAAAAAAAGAAATGCGCGGAGCCCGAAAGGGCTCCGTGACGTGCGCTCGCGAGCGTAGCGAGAGAGCAAGCTCGTCAGTCCCCGCGCATGGCACGCCGTTTGGTTTATTTTTAGGTCGTTCTTTCAAGTTCTTTACGTTCTCAGCGCCAAGTCGCCGCGCGCCAACCATTGTTGGCTAGCAGACCTGAATCACGTCGAGGTCAACTTCCGCTAGGCGCGACCCGCATAACGCCAGCAAGCGGAAGTAGCGAGCCCGGGCGTGGGCGAAGACCCGTCCCATCAAGCGGATCTTGGTTCGCCACGCTCCCAGCAAACGGACCTTGGTTCTCCGGCAGGTTCGGAAGAGACATCGACCGTTGCCCCGAAGGCAAGATGCTCCGCGGCGCGTTACGGATCATTCCACTTCTTCGTCGTCGTCGCCAGCGTCGTCGTCGCCAGCGTCGTCGTCGCCAGCGTCGTCATCGTCAGCCGTGTCCACCTCGTCCACCTCGTCCACCTTGACGTCGGACGGCAGCCAATCGGGAAGATCGAGCACCACGACCGTGTACCGCGGCCCGGGCTCGTAGCTGCTCACCTGCGACATCCTCATGATGAGGATTAGGCCCCGTTTCTCAAGGCGACCCAGGTGCTCCCGGAGCGTTTTTAAGGCCACGCCACGCTTCGCAGCCAACAGCCGAAGGGGCTGACGGATCCAGCGCGAAATGGGACGGGTGCGGGAGACCAGGAACAGGTACGTGAGCTTCACCTCGGCCGGGACTTCGTTCACGCCCCAGTGATCGAGAACGACGTTCGCTACCGGCGTGAATGGGCGCCCTAGACCGCGGTCGTGAACCCGTGGGCAGCGCACGTCAGTGAATGCGACCAGCTTGCAGAGTTTGCGGCAAGCTGGTGGGCAGTCGCATGCCTTGCGACTGCTTGCATCACTACGACCAAAGCAAACTGTCATGTGCGCGTTCACGCCGTAGGCACGCCGTAACCTGTCCTTGCGCGTGGTCATCGACCCATCCCCCGGGTCGATCCAATGCAGACATCACATTTTTTCGCGATCATTTCCGCTCCTGGTGAGGAAAAGTCGGGGCGGGACGATCGATTTCCAGGTCGACCGTCCAAGGCGTGCGCCACGCCGCGCCCCTTGACCTCAACCTAGAGCGCTCGGTCACGTTCGCAGAGCGCGCTCTGCTCCGGGCGAGGTTGCCCCGTCGAAGAACAGGACCAAACTGCGCATCCATCCAAGGGGCACGCGGGCCATCAGTTGATGGGACTTCGCGGCCGAAGTATTGGCCGCGAATTGTTCTGTTTGGTCCGTTCTTTAGCGAAACTTGTGACCAAGTTTCGAGACAGCCGCGACCTTCAGCGCCATCGAGCTGTGGAGGTAGATCTCGGTCGAGCTGATCGATGCGTGACCCAGCAGCTGCTGCACCGTTCGGAGATCGGTCCCGGCATGAAGCAGCGACGTTGCGAACCCGTGCCGGAAACTGTGTGCGGTGATTCGCCTGGTAACGCCCGCGGTTCGGCACAGCTTGGAGATCCAGTAGTCGACCGTGTCCGGCGTGATGGCACGGCTCTCGTACGGCCCGTGGCGTCCTAAAGTCAAAAACAACGGCCGTGCTTGATTCGAGGGCCAATGCTGTTGGGCCAGGTACTTGTTGATCACATTGGCCCCCAAACTCTCGGTTACCGGTACGAGCCGCTCGCGCTTTTTCCCGCGTTGCTTGGCGGTGCGAACGTTCAAGCAGAGTACGCCGTCTACTCGGACTATGTCCGCCGTGGTGAGGCCAATCAACTCGCTCTTCCGAAGGCCCAGGCTCAGCACGACGAGCAGCGCCGCGACGCGAACGTCGTCCTTTCGCCGCAGGTCCAATGCGGCGTGCAGCTTGTCCAGCTCATTCATCTCGATCGGCTCGGTCGGTCGCAGCATTCTCGATCCTCGGTGTGCGGTTGATCCTTTTTAGTAACGCCGATCTCAGCAACCGTCGAGGCTCCCGCGGCACCTCGTAGTGCCTCGCCAAGGTCATGTAACCCTGTTACCCGCGACCATTATTGCCCACGAGTTGAGCTCGACTCGTGATCGCATCGTGCGACCCACTTGGGTAAGTACGGTTGCAAACACCGGCTTGCTCTCCGAGCGACCAGGGTAATTGGGGTTCTTGGATCTTTTCTGGTCAGCGAAGTCGCAAAATCGAAGAGTCAAAATTCACGTATCAGCTTCACACGTAACAATCCCCTACCTACCGGCATGAGGAACAACGGCGAAGCAACCGACGCGCTCGTCAGAGCAATGAGCCCCACATACATCAAACGGAGCCTGGTCCCGCGAATCCGCAAGTACGCTCGCAAGCGTGCCGACGGCTGCATCGTATGGGTGGGCTCTGCAAGCGCAGGATATCCGGTCATCTCGATAGGAAGCGGATTGGCCTACGTGCACCGAGTGCTGTGGCTGCTGGTGCGCGGCCAATTGCCTGCTGGCGTTGAGCTGACCCACAAGTGCAAGCGCCCGGGATGCGTGAACCCTCGCCATCTGAGTCCAATCGCGTACCGACCTCACGACCGCTACTCCGAAAAGGAACTCGACCGCCGCGAGAGAAGTCGCAGGAAAATGAAGGCTCATTGGTCGAGCCCAAAACGTCGCGCCGAAACGATCGAGCGAATGCGTGAGGGCTGGGTTCGCTGGCGACGCCGATTCCCTTACGGCCGCGAGGACTGAGAGCCCAATGCGACGGAGCGGTCAGTGCTCCGCGGCGGCAGCGTCCCCGTCGAACACGACCTGCATTCCCTTGTTGGCAAAGACTAGGCGCGTGGTCGTGGCTGCTGCGACTTCCGGCGGCAGGTCGAACATCAGTTGAACGAATCGCGGGCTGCCAGGATGCAGCTGAAGTGCCTCAGGGTTCGCGATTGACCGATCGCTTTTCCAAATGGCGAGATCAAAACTGCTGCTCGCGTCGATGGCGAAGCGCCGCCCCATGGTGTCAACCATGGTGAAGTCGGAAGCTGGAAAGTAGAGGCTCCGTTTGGTGTTGTTGACGCATTGGAGCAGAGCTCCGGCGAACGTACCGGATGCCGTAGAGGTGTGGTACTCGCCGTCAAACTCGTCACCGAAAACTCGGTAGCCTTCGAGGCGGCAGAAGATCCCGCGCGCTTCCACCGACTGCGTTCGATAACGATCCTTGGCGGTCTCTTCGTGATGCTCGCCCTCGAGCTGGCGCTGCGCGCGGTCACTCTCGAACTTGTCCCTGATCGCCTGCTTCTCGTCTTCAGCGCGCTTCTCCGCGTCCAAGCCGGCTTGGATCTTCTGGCGTAGCTTTCGAACGTCCGGGCTGCCTGGGTGAGCCTGCTCCTCCTCATCCAATGCAGCGAGTGCGTTGGGCGGGTTCGGCGTCGGTTCATGCATCAAGACACGCGCTTGCCCGAGGTGAATGCCGGGGTACTTCGGATCCGCCTTGAGCGCGCGCGCGTAGGCCTTCATGGCGACGGGGTCGCTGTTGAACACGTCACCGATCGACGCGATCAGGTCACCGAGCGTCGTCCAGCGAGCGGCGCCCACGGTGCCGTAGCGAATGTCGTCGGCTTTTCGGTACTGCTCGAAAGCCTCATCCCAAGCCTTGCTCTTGACCGCCGAATCCCCTGCCTTGAGCGCAGCGTCGGCGTTCTCGAGAACTGCGGTCGATTCCGGCCAGTCTCCGTTCATCGCCACCGGTGGCTCGCACGCCACCGGCACCCCGACAAATCCGAGGCACAGCACCAGCCCCCGCCAACAACGCCTGAACTCCGCAAAATAGGACGCCATACGACGCTGGATCCTACGGAACTATACGTTTAACGTCTACCATCAAGGCATGACCGAACGTTTAGCGACCTTCGCCAGGGGCGATTCCCCACGTACGACGAGGTATGCGCAGGATCACCCAACAACAGTTGGGGCGCCGCTTCGCCGAGCTCCGGAAGCGCGCAAAACTCACTCAAGGCGACGTCGCGCAGCGTCTGAAGGTCGCCGACGCAACCATCTCCCGCCTCGAGCGCGGAACGCAATGGACGGACTTCCCAACGCTGGTTGGTCTTTGCGAGCTGTACGGCGTCGAGTGGAGCGAGTTAATGGCGGTCGCGAGCGGGACGGATTCCGCTCGAAGCACGGCCGTCCAAGAAGTAGTCGATCTGCTCAGTCAGTATTCACTGACCGAGGTTGGTTTGGCGCGCGATCTGGTCGAGGCCATCGCAAAGAATCGACCGAAGTCCGGCCGTCGAGGGTCGAAGTAGCCACCTGGGGTTTGAGGGCGCGTTGGGGTGGCGGCGCTCTTGTGTGCGTGGCCTTGGCGCACGGCTAACGGCTCGACGCTGAGCTTCGGTCACGTCGCCGCCGACGGCATGCGACAGCCGGCCACGGACACCCTCGATGAGAGCAGTTGCCCAGGCCATCTACTAGGCCGGGCACCCCGGGGCGCGGCATAGGGCTCAACGGAGACCTTTTACGGTGCTTGGAGAAGTCCCGGAAGTACCCACGTTCAATAACTACGACTCTGTTGTAGGCTTCTGTCGAATGCCTGAACGATGGCTAGGGTTGGTTGTGGGTAACGAGGAGATTGAAGTCGTCGACCTCTTGGTGCCGGCGACTGGTCCGCTCGAAGTCGAAATGCAAGACAAGTGGAAGCTCCACGCTGGGCCCCGGCCGGCCGCATACGAGATCATGTTCACGCGCATCTCAGACTATGTGAAGGAGCACGCGATCGCGCGTGTCGTGATCAAGGGCAGCGCGGTGTCTGGGCGCAGCACTGGCATGGGACATCTGACGGCCGCAGAACTGCGCGGCGTCGCCGCAGCTGCGGGAGCAAAGCATTCCAAGGTGGAGTTCAGCCAAAAGGCTCACCTGTCAAAAACATTTGGTGAACGCGATACCGATGAGTACCTGAGTGACAGCACGTTTTGGGCCAACGAAATCACAGGAAAACTGGCGGTGGGTCGTCGTGAGGCCGCGTTTCTCGTACTCGCCAAGACTCGGCCGCGCCCGTAGCTTCTATGCTTCCGTCCCGCGGCAGTTTCCTCGGTTCAGGCTCTTTCGGTTCCGTCTACCGCGGAACAGACGCAGTGCATGGCGAAGTGGCGCTCAAGGTTCTGACGCAGTGGGCTGGTGAATCGGATCCTGATTGGCGAGCGCGAAAGGATGCACTCATTGTCGAGGGGCAGCGTCTGTCCGACGCAACGCACCCGAATGTCGTCAGGGTGTTTTCGGTCCATGAATCGCCATCCGGCGACGAGATGACCCTCGTGTTGGAATTCTGCGCAGGAGGAGCCTTAGAGGGCGACTATCAAACGGGCCCGTTGGCGCCAAATAAGGTCAGAAATTATGCGACCGAGATATCGCTAGGCCTCAACGCTCTACACGCGCGAGGCATGCTTCACCGTGACATCAAGCCCGCGAACGTCCTGCTCGATTCGAGCGGCAGGGCCAGAGTGAGCGACTTCGGCCTCGTAACGAACAATGTCGTATTGGGGTACGCCTCTGAGGCGGGCTACCTCGATCACTTGGCGTATGAGGTCCATCACGGGAAGGGCACGAGCGTCAAAACCGACATCTGGGCCCTCGGAATGACGCTCTACAGACTGCTTCATGGCCACCCTTGGTACACGGCGAGCGCAATGCCTCGTCGCTCAGTACCGGCAGGAGGGTTCGCATCCAAACTGGAGTGGCTACCCCATATTTCTGATGCGTGGCGCCGCCTTATTCGAAAGGCAATGCACGATGACCCCGCTCATCGATTCCAGACGATGCAAAATGTTCTTGATGCGCTCGCTCGCATTCCGATTGCTCCCGCATGGGAAACGACTATTGGCCCGGCAACAATTGAGTGGCGCTTGGCGCGAAACGATCGCCACTACTCTTGCATCCTTGATCGCCAAACGAAGCAATGGGAGGCGAATAGCTTGCCGCTCGGGCCGGGCCGAAAACGGCGCCTCGGACGCTCTTCTGGCCTGAAGAGTTTGGAAGAATTCTTTGCTGCTTTCAAATAGCTCGGCGTGCCCGACGTGGCAGATATCTGCCAATGAGATCGCTCGCCTCAAGGGGCGCGAGGCCATGCTCAGCGGACGCTGCTCGTAGCCGGTCGCTTGCGCACGCCGAGCAGTACGACTCAGAGGCCACGACGCCGTCTTTCGGGCGCCACTTCCGGCCGCAGTAGCGACAACGCGGCAGCTCGAAGTGATCCATAAACACCTCCACTGAACATCAGTATAGTGCGGAAGATCACAGATGGAAATGGCTAAAATACAACGATGTGTTGAAAAGTCAACGCAACCGTAGAGCTACGGGGTACCTCTACCGTCCAACCTCAGCCGATTCCCGTCACCAATAGGCGCTTGGCGGTGAGCGGCTTAACGGCGTGTATCAGTATGAACACGTGGTGGCGTTGCGTGAACGACTCGGCGATGCAGTCGTGCCGAACGCCGTTTCTATCAGTTAGGCCCAGCGATCGCTTCCCGGAGGCCCGTTGCTTTCCAAGCGGAATCAGCGCCCCCAAGTCATCGTCCGGCGTGTAGAAGGGCTTCCATTCATGCTGGCCGAAGATTTCGGTGAACGAGTCGGATTGAATTGGGCGCCGAAGCGTTGCGCGAAATCCGTCACCCACAATCAGTTCAGGCATGTTCAGGACGATCACGGCGCAGGCGCGATGATTTTTCGAAACGTATTGACGAATCGAAGAGTAGAGCGATGCGCCGAAGGACTTTGCAAGCTTGACGGGCGTGAAGATGCCGAACGCTCGACCTTCTGCCATGTCTCGAAACGTGTTCAGCTGGAACAGCACCTCCGACGCAAACACATTGGCTTCGCGGTCGAATAGCTCCGCTGCGTGCACGTCCAGAGCTTTTTCGCAGTCCTCAACGACAGCGTACATTGGTCGCTGCCAGGGTAGAAAGCCGTGTGCCGCTTCGTGAAGGCGAACGAATGTCTTTTTCACCGCGACCAGCGTTTGGTCGAGGAAGACGAGACCGGCCGTTGCGTGAAATAGGCCGACGATCTTTGAGAGTGCGCGCTTAAGCGAATCGCCTGCTTTTGAGCGCATTTTAGCGACGAAACCGGGGTTGAGGACGTCCTCAATGACTTCTTCGACCCTGGCGACAGCCATGATCTGATCGACGGGTGTAGGAAGCACGCCGAAGGCACCAGCTTCTCGCAGTGCGCGTTCAGCTTCTTTTCGGACGCGGGCAAGCTGGCCGGAGGTCAACGTGCAATCGTCCGGCCTGCTCGTGTTCATTTGCGCTTCGAGCGAAGGTAGTTGAGATAATCCAGGAGCGCGGTTTCTTCGTCGACGGACAGATTGTCGATCGAAGACGTGGCCGCCTTGCCATGCTTCGCTCCCTCTGCTCGTTTTCCCGACGGGACGATGTAGCCTGCTCGTTCCATCAGCGATTCGTACGGAACGCTGAGGGCCGATGACAACGCGTAGAGCACGTGCGGCGACGGCTTCGTTATTTTTCCGCCTTCGAGTTGGCTCAGGTAGGCGTTCGAGACATCCTTGCCAGTCGCTTCTTCGACATCGCGAAGCGACATGTTGAGATCGAGCCGGGCTTTCTTGATGAATGGGCCGAGGTTGCCGAGCTTGGCGGCATCCTGCGGGTGGTCATCCTCGTTGGTCATCTTCGCTCCTTTCTAGCGGGAGGGAGGCGAGGGCGTGCGGATTTGCGGGGATCCGATGCCGGAACCCGCGATCCCTCTGAGGGTACCCTTTCTTCGCTAAGGACGCCAAGCGCGCTAAGCATCTGCTTGACAAACTTAGCATGCGCGCTCAAGTTAGCGATGTCGGCCCAGGCTGACTTCCAATAAGGAGCGTTCAAATGTCGGATTTCTCGGCTCAAAACTCAGAACACCGTGGATTACAAAAAGTTATACAAGTGGCGGGGAAGGATTTGATCTTTCGGCCGGTTGCCATCCATGATTCCACCCCTAGCGGATCACAGCTGGCCGTCGCGGCCGGTTTCAAGTCGGCTGATGCCGTTAGCGTCCTGCACGTCTTGCTCAACGGCGATCTGGAAGACGTGCGCCCGAATGAGACAGTAGGGCTGAGCGACGGCGAAGACCGCTTTGTTATCGTTGAAAGCGATCGTGCCTACCGCCTTACGCTGGATGGCCAACGCTTCGACTGGCCATCCAGCATCGTATCTGGCGGATTGCTGCGCAAGCTCGGTGGCGTGCCTGTCGAGAAGGTGATCTATCTCGAACAGCAAGCGGAGCCCGATCGCCTCCTCGCCGACGAAGAGCTTGTAAACCTCGACGCTGCGGGTGTCGAGGCGTTCATAAGCCGCAATCCGATCTGGAAACTCAACGTTCAGGGTGTACCGCTCGAAGTGTCATCTCCGAAGATCATTGTAAAACAGGCGTTGGTCCTCGCCGGTTTTGACCCGGACCAAGGCTGGCAGATCTTCCTCAAGGTTGTTGGGCAACCGAAGCGTTTGGTCGAGCTCACGACCGAAATCGATCTGCGTACGCCCGGCATCGAAAAACTGCGACTCACGCCGAAGGAAGTAAACAACGGCGAAGCGTCGTCAGAGCCCCGCCGTGTCTTTGCACTCCTCGACGTCGACGAGGCACATCTCAATCGCCTCGGGCTGGTCTGGGAGACATTTACCGAGGCTGAACGGCGGTGGTTACTGCTTCATAATTACCCTGTACCAGCCGGCTACACGGTCGAGCACACCAAGCTCGCATTGGAGGTCCCTCCAACGTATCCCGGTGCGCAGATCTACGGATTCTATGCATACCCACCGCTCGCGCTGAAATCTGGGCGCGAGATCGATCGAACACAAATGCGCGGCGTGCTGCTAGGGGTCGAATTTCACGGCTGGTCGCGCAATCGCGGCCCCAGTGCGCCGTGGAACGCGACCACAGACAACGTGATCACTCAACTCGCGCTGGTCGACGCCGCGCTCTCCAAGGAAGTCGGCGAGTGATGCCGGAGGTAACGCTGGCTTTCGGCGGCGAAGCACATGCCGAGCTTCGCCGGCATCTTTTTCCCGCTGACGGATTTGAGGCTGCTGCCGTCTTGGTTTGTTCGCGTAGCCCAGGCACACGCATTCGCTTGCTGGTCAGAGAAATACTGTTCGTGCCGCACGAGGCGTGCGCGCGCCGGGAACGCGACGGGGTCACATGGCCTGGAGAGTATTTGGAAAAAGCGATCGATCTTGCCGAGCAAGATGGGGCAGCGATCATATTGATCCACTCGCACCCCGGCGGCCTGTTTGGTTTTTCCCGCGCGGATGATCAAAGCGACCGCGAGGCAATCTCGTGCTTGTTCCAGGCGTGCGGAGCGATGCACGGATCCGCGATCATGACCCCCGATGGAGCGGTCCGTGCACGTTTCTATGACCCCGGCATGTACGCGCGAGCTTTCGATCTCGTCACGGTCGCTGGTGACGACTTGAGCTATTGGTGGCACGACCGGGCGACGCCCGCCGGACCGCACGATCGACCGGTTGCTTTCACGAGCGGCATGACGGCCGAACTTGCCCGTCTTTCCGCCTTGGTGATCGGCGTGTCGGGGACCGGCTCGGTGGTCGCTGAGCAAGTCGATCGCCTTGGGTTCGGTCGAATTTACGGCGTTGATTTCGATCGAATCGAGCCTAAGAACCTCAACCGAATCTTGAACTCCACTTTGGCGGATGCCGCTGCGCTACGCCTCAAGGTCGACGCGTTTGCCGAGGCCGTCGCTCGACACCGCGGAAACGGAGTGGGATTTCCGATCCCGAGCGCAATCTCAACGCGGGAAGCAGTATTGGCGGCAGCGGAGTGTGATGTAGTCTTTTGTTGTGTTGACACGCTCGAGGCTCGCCAAATCGCCGACCTCTTAGCGTCAGCATTTCTGCTCCCGCTCTTCGATGTCGGTGTCGTGATACCTATTCGAAAGAAAGGCTGTGGCTTTGCAGTAGGCGACGTGTGCGGCCGCATCGACTACGTTCAGCCGGGAGGCGCGACATTGCAGGACCGGGGTGTCTACACACCACAGTCGCTGCGTGGCGAATACTTGCGCAACGTGGCACCGGAGGAGCACGTGCAGGAGCTAGCTGCCGGCTATCTCAACGGCATGGTGGAAGAAGCGCCGGCGGTGATCACGCTGAACATGAGGGCGGCGGCCGACTGCGTGACCGAATTCGTTGCTCGCGCGTACCCCTTTCGCCTAGAGCCCAACCGACTCTATGCGCGAAAGAGCTTCAGCCTTGCGGCGTGCGAGGAGGAATATTTGGCTGAAGACGCCTTCGTCCGTTCGCCCAATCCAACGCTCGCACGCGGCAATCTGGAGCCTTTGCTTGGCCTTCCCGCGCTGCGGGCTCCGGCTCGATGAAGATTCGGGCCATAGTTGCTTCCTGGTGGAGGGACACTTGGGCGCGATTCGGTCCTCGTAGAAGGCTTCAGCTGCTAGAGGGTGACAGTCTTCCAGCGTTTTTGCCGAAACGGGACCTGGTTCTAGCTCGTGAAGATGAGGAGAATTGGTGCGTCGGTTTTCTTTGCCCCTGCGGTTGTGGTGATCCAATCGAGCTTCTAGTCGTTGCGGAGGCCAAGCCGCGTTGGGATGTATCAGTCGACCCGAGCGGTTGGCCGACGCTCACACCGTCAGTCTGGCGACAGAAAGGCTGTCGCTCTCACTTTTGGATCCGCGGCGGCCGAGTGAAGTGGTGCTAGTCATCCGAGCCCCAGTCATCGGCGGGATCCTGATCTGCGTCGAAATATTTTTCGGGGTCGATCTCGCTAGTGGACACTGATCGTGTGACAGCCGGACCCAAGCTGATTTCCACTTTGCCGACCGACACAAGTTCGGTCTTGATGCACCGTGCGCCTGCAGGGTCAAAAATGGCAAGGTTATAGCCGTCGCAGACACCGCTCTCGTAGACGACCCCGTCAAACCCTTGGTTCTTTATCAATTCGCAGAGGTACTGCGTTGGCAGGTACTCTAGCTCGTTCTTGCGTGAGACTGGCGCACTCAGTTCCTGACTGAGAACCCCCAAGAACTTCGCAACCCGAACGACAGAATGAAGACGATCGCCCCATCGAAAGGGCGACCCCACGCGAACGTTGCCAGCGCGGAGGTCGATCACCTTCAGGTCACGCGAGAGCCGGAAGGTTCCAAGCGTCAGTCGATCCTGTACGTGGGGGCGTAGCTCAGAAGCGGCCGTATTCGCTGTCGACGCCAAATAGAGGTAAGGGATTCCTGCGGGGTTTGCGCGCCCAGGTGTCGCGAGTGCCTGCGGCGGCGCTCCCATTTCTTTCTTTCGACGAGCTTCAACTCCCTCGCACGACCGCGCGCGGTGGAACGGCGTAGCGCGCGATACCGTGGTTCCGGCAAAGGCGATCGCGTCCCAAAGGTGCTGAATGACCGCGGCTCCTGCAAAGAATCGATTCTTCGTAGCGATCTCACTCTTGAGCCGCGTCCACACGCCGATAAGTCGCTGGCTGGCCTCGTAGTCACCTCGAAAGAACAGTTCGCCGACGCCGACGGCGCGGTCAGTCGCGAACGGATCGAAGCCATCCGAGTCGGGATCGAAGACCTCGGAACTGCACAGGTCGAAGAACCGGCGTGCGGTGTCTTCGTCATCGAAAATACCCCAGTCGTCGACGAAGCGTTCAGGGAGAGTAGCGTGCCCACCCTCCTTGAGGGTGTCGAGCGGCATGAACTCGACGACGTCTTCGTAGACGCTGACAATGGGCGAGAAAAGTTCTCGGAGCTCATCAATGTCCAACGCGCGGCGCTTTGTGTTCCGACACAGGGCGCAGTCGTCAACTTCACCGGTATCGCGGATCAAGGCGACTAGGTATTCATCCTCGAAGCACTTCCAGCAAACGGACGGCATGCGCGTGACGACATAGGAACACGGCCCGTGGATCGCGCAAGGCGTGCGATCTGCAGGTTAGCGCATCGTGTATCGCGTCAACTCTCCCTGATATCTAGACGCTTCGAACCTAGCCGACTGCAACTTGAGCAATGCGCCGCGGACCTCGTTGGACGCTGAACCGAGCGCAACGAGAGCGAAGGCCAGTTGACCTTTTCGAGGACCGGTGAGCGTCTCGAGGACCTGTGGTTGACGAACGACATGAACGTCTTTGCCGTCACTCACGAGCCAGAGCGCCTGCCATTCCGTGCCTGCCTCTTGCCTCACTGCTTCGAGTGCTTCTCGGATTCGTTGGAGTGACACGCCGTTGGCCCGGAGGGCGGCTACGATCTTGAGCTGAACGAGCTGCTCAAAGGCGAAGAGGAAGAAATCCCGGCGCTGGTTAGGTCCGCGGTAGACGGAATGAGGGCTGACGACACCCGTCGTCACCCAATGGTCGAGGCTCCGCGCCGAAATTTGCGCAATTCGGCAAGCGACCCGGGCGGGAAAGAGGTCCACCCTAGATTGATACCACAGCGTCGTGGTATCATAAAAAAACGATGGCTGCTGTACATATGTTCAGTAAGCTCCAGCCGAGCGGTGATCGCAGTGAAAAGCCCGGCTGCACCCCGTGGAACGCCCCTCGGCGGCGTTGTGGCCAACCTGTGGGAGGTCGGTTGGTGAATCCCTTTGGCTGCATGCGCAGGCGCAACTCAACTAGGCAGGCAGGGGTTCCGTGTTGAGCAGCACCATCCAAACAGGTTCTACCAATCGCACTCGTGGGATCGGCCTGAGCATCCGGCAGCCTTGGGTGGAGCTAATCCTAAGCGGGCGAAAGACCATCGAAGTACGGTCCTGGCGAACAGGTCATCGGGGTGAGCTCTGGCTGCACGCCGGCAAGGCAATCGACACAAAAGCGTGCGAGCTCAACGGCATGACCGCCGCGGTCCTGCCAAGAGGTGCTCTGGTCGGCGTCGGTATCATTGAAGACTGCTTCGAGTTCAGTCCTTCAAGCTGGACGCAGCATCGAGCGCTGCACATGAACTACATCGACTTTCGACCCGGGCTTTTTGGCTGGGTATTTGCAGCAGTCAGGCGCATCCGCCCGATCCCCTTCGTGGGCAAATTGGGACTAATGAAGCTCGACTTAGATAGCGGGGCAGGTGCATGAAAAATCGCGAACATTTCTCGCCTGGAGTTCTGGCTAAGGAGCAACTCGAGGCGCTCATCAACGAGAAGTGCCTGACAAGCCTAAATTTCCCGCCGCCTGAGGTTGGACCATCTGCGATCGACCTTAGGCTCGGTAAGAAAGCGTGGAAGCTTCGTCACGGGCAACGACTGACAACACGTGAATACAGCAAGATCCAGGCGCAATCGGATGAGATCAAGCCGATAGCTGACGTTCACGGCGAGTACTTCGAATTTGAGGCCAGAAGTATCTACCTGGTGGAGCTTGATCACGTTCTCGAGCTGCCTTCGAATATCTCGGGCCGAGCGACGGGAAAGAGCAGTATAGGACGCCTCGACGTGATCACACGTCTGGTCACGATCAACAGCCTTGAATACGACCTCGTCGAACCAGGTCCGTCAGGGCGCCTTCACCTGATGATCATGCCTCAGACGTTTTCGATCCGTGTTGAGCCAGGGGGGAGCGTGAACCAGCTTCGGTTATTTTCTGGTCCGCAGTGCTCGGCTGCGATCTCTGGTGACCTAGTTCGCCATTACGGCACGCCGTTCTGGTACACCAAGAAAGACACGCATCACGAACCGTGGCCCAAAGCTGATAACGGTCAGGGTTCCGAGCGACGCCTAACGGCTGACCCGCTGTTATTTGACCTCACTGTTGACCTGGGTGACGTCGACTATCAACACGTGTTCAAGGCAAAACAGGACAAGGCTGTCATTGATATCCGCAAGACATACCTCAAGAGCCAAGGCCTCTACGACCCGGTAAACTACTTCGACGCTGTCCCGATCGACAAAGACGATGGCTCTGTCGTGCTCAACGAGGAGAGCTTCTACATCATGAAGTCGCGCGAGCGACTCGCTATCCCGAACGATGTTGCGGTGGAAGTCATCGCGATATCTGAAAGAATTGGCGACATTCGGATCCACTACGCGGGCTTTGCGCATCCGGGCTTCGGAAGAGCTGGGAATGCAAAGCAGGGCACACCTCTTATTTTCGAGGTTCGAGCCACCGACATGGCGACGAAACTTTACGACAAGAGCATCCTCGCTCGCGTTCAGCTGTTCAGAATGTCGAAGGAAACTCAGCCCGAAAACTCCGACTACGAGGGCCAGGAGCTCAAGCTATCTAAGGTCTTCAAAGAATGGCCGACGAGTTAGCATGGAGCAGATAGGCCGCCCCGAAACGAGCGATCTTGTTCGGAAGTACCTCGTAGATTTCTCGTACCTGTACCCTGGGATCGAGGATTGGTACGAACGGATCCGACCTGAATTCGCGACCGGCGCTCGCAGTCTGGTTGCAATAAAGCTCAACGGCGCCGTCCGTGGAGTCGCCATCACTCGAAATGGCGAACGAGCGAAGCTTTGCCACATTTCAATTTCCGAGTCGGAGAGATTTCAGGGCCTTGGCCAACTTTTGCTTCACGCGGCATCTCGCGAGCTAATCGCCCACGGGAGTCATTCGGTTCATGTGACGACTGGTGAGGAGGTTGCTGGCAAACACGCCGAATTCTTCCTGCGTCATGGCTTCAAACTCACGGACGAACACAAGAATCGCTACCGCCACGGGCATTCCGAGCTGGTGTGGAACGCTAACCCCCGAGTTCTTCTACAAAGTAGCCGACCGGCGAACGCTTTTCCTTTAGCGACAGAGCGCGCCTCCGCCTCCGGCACTTTTGACCATGCCGAAAATCTCCTCTCTTCGAATAACCTTCATATCCAACCTATCGCCTGTGCGAACATTCTTTGGCGACCATTTTCCACAGTGTGCGAACGCCAAAGTCACACCCGAGCGTCTTCCGGAGCACGCGCAAGTAGGCGTCATTTTTACG
>Ga0247740_1000584_pt1 | contig 17050 bp, 16 predicted proteins | sample UWRJL148409B2_FD_180942 | JGI IMG/M metagenome (GOLD analysis project Ga0247740, IMG submission 180942) | Plant litter microbial communities from Arlington Agricultural Research Station in Wisconsin, United States - UWRJ-L148-409B-2 | ecosystem: Environmental > Terrestrial > Plant litter >...
TTGAATATGTTTTTCAAATTCTTTTGCATCTACACTGTGGCTGAAACGAACGTTAGCCACTAATTTTTTCAGCGCAGGGTCGCTCGGGTCTTGGTAAAACTGATTCTCGGTAATTTGTGCAGCGAAAGGCGCCGTTTTAAATTCGTAATCGTATTTTTCCAAATGCACTTGCGCAGCGAGAAAATTCTTCTTGGCAAAGTTAAGTTTAAATTCCTGGCCAATGGGCCAATCTGCAGCGGGCGTGAAAGACAATTTGCGATCGTTTTCCCACATCCATTGGCCAGCCACTTTCGGTTTTAACTCAATACCTTTAGTAACGGGCTTGCCAACCGCTTCAAGGGGGGCGACCGATTCATTGCAACGCACAACGAGAGGATGAATTTTTTGTTTGTCATCGGGATAAGTTGTTAAGGCGGGTGCAACTATGTTGCATTGGGGGTAAACAGGTTTGGGTAAATGGATATACCAGTTGTAACCAAATAATCCGCCTGCGATAAGCAGGGCTAAACCGAGGACGCTTGCGACACTGGTTTTCGGGTTACGTTTGGCAGCAGCTCCGGCGGTGTTTAAGCGAGCGCCACTCCAACGCATCCACGGCGGCAGGTTCCATTGCATTTCTCCAAAGAGCCCGCGCAGCAACCACCTCACTCCTGCTGCAAGCTTGCCCAATCCTTTTTTGATTCCATTTATTGCCGAAGATAACGCCGCCATAAAACCCACCCTGGATAAAATAAAGCCGCGATTGTAACAGGCAATTTTTTTTAATATGAGAGGGGCGAACTCAAAAGATGAAATATTTTTTAAAGTGTTCCTTTTTATAAACTAAAAATTGATTCACCTGAACTTCGTGATTAGTTGATCAGTTTAGTTAATCTATTCAACTGATGCGTGGCGTGAAGCGTAGAGTGGCGGAATTTACTGTTCTTATTTACTGTCCTTGGCGAGAGTTTTTATATTCTTCATATCTATCTCGAATTTCTTTAACGCTTAAATGTTGAGCATTGCGTTCATAAGGTGTGATAAAAGATTGCAGACGAGTTTGCAGCCTCACCGTGTTGTATTCCTGACCGATCAAAATAACACCTTCGGCAATCAATTTATGAATCAATAATTCCTCGCGAGTTTTCGCGTGAATATTTTCGGAAACTGGTAGGAAAATAAAGGCAGAAAGAATAATTCCGTAGAGGATAGGTGCGAGGACAATCGCCTGAAATACAAACGCAGTGTTGTCAAGAACAGGCTTTGCTGCTGCAAGACTAATAATACTACCCACCAAGCCAAACATAGGTGCGAGTATGGCCATATGACGAAATACCCGTGCTTGAATTTCGCGACGCTGTTGAAAAAAACTAATTTCGGTATAAAGCACATCGCGAAGCTCATCCACGCTAAAACCATCTACGAGTATTGCAAGTGCGCGTTTCAAAAATAATACGCTGGCGCGCTCACCGCCTTCTTCCAATGCGAGTAAACCGTCCATTTTTGAGAGCATGGATAATTGCAACAGTGAACCTACAATCTCACGCGCCGTAGGCGTTTGGGATACATAACTATTAAGGGCAACACGAAAAGACACCAATAATGAATTATAGGGATAGCTGATAAAAGCAGCACCAAGAGTACCAACAACAACGATAAGCCAGCCCTCAGCATTGAAAATTAAGGTTCGGCCGTGACCAATCAAGATACTACCGATAAAAATTGATACGCAAATAAGAATGCCGATTAGCGAAATATATTTTGGATTCATGTCGATCTCACGAGTACGCTAATAGCGAAGTGTTGAAAATTCAAATAATTTAAGGACGGTTGGATATAAGCTAAGCACAAGATCAGTAACTAAACAAATCCCTGACTATAAAGGTCATAGTAAATACCGCGTATAAGTTGCCAGCCGACCAGCGTTCAATTAGCGTGCAGAGATTGCAGAAACTTTAGACGCACTAATGGGAGCAGAGATGAATCATTTGCTCGTGTTTAAGTTGCTTCGCATCATTATATAAACGGGTCACGAGTGGAGTTATACCAATGAATATTACGGATGAACACTTAGCAGCATTTTTGGATGCAGAGCTTCCGGAAGCTGAAATGGAATTAATTCGCGAACAATTAATGCTTGATGAAAATCTTGCCAAGCGTCTGGCCGAATTAACTGTCGTTGATGAAGTGGTGACTGAAGCTTATACAGAAATTGATTCCCATCCCTTTTTGCGTTCTGTTAACGCGTCGCTTTCGAAGCAAGCAAATCCGGTTGCAGAAAAGTTTGGCGCAAAAGGAAAATCCAACACTGCAAAAATTATTACCTTTCCCACCCTTCAAACATTTCAGAGTGTGTTACAAAAACATATGGCAATTGCTGCTGGTGTTGTAATGGTACTCGGATTGGGTGCAATAAAATTGCTTCACGAAACCAATACAGGTGACAACTGGCAGAATGTTGCAACATTATTGGAAACTTCGCCGAGCGGAGTAACAGAGTCCATTCAAGGAACACAAGTAAAACCGAGAATAACTTTTATTAATAAACAGGGAGAGTATTGCCGTCAATTTGAGATAACAACTAAAAAAACGATTACCGAAAATATTGCTTGTCGTAAAGGCAGTGAATGGAAAATTGCGGTCAGTGTTACTCTCGATAAATCCCAAGAGTCTTATACACAAAAACCTGATGAACACCAAACTGCTCGTGGCGGCTCAATTTTAGATTCAACTATTGATGACATGATAGGCGGGAGTTTTTTAGACGCGCAGGCTGAATCAAAAATTATCGAACAGCATTGGTCAAAAAATTAAACATGAAAATATTCACGAGGGAAACGCGTATACAAAAAACGGGACATCTTATGAATATATAGTGGTGTTAATCTCTATTGTCATTTCATGTGCTCAGGCATCTCAACCTTCATAGCGTAATGGAGAGGGAAAGCTACTGCTTGCGGATATTAGGAAAACCACTCGAATACTTTCTAAATCGCGCATGTAATTAGTTGTATGTATGCGATTATTTTCATTACCACTATCTTAAACATAGCGCAGTTAAATTGCCTCATTCCATAGCTACATTGAATTAACGCTGAGGGCCACTTAGCCCATTTAATCTAGCGTTCGTTCAAATTTCTACTAGCATTATGCATATATTCTTTTTGCAGGAAACGGGACTATGGAATTACGGAAGCTTTTACGTAGAGCACCATTATCTTTAGCTGTCGCATCAGCATGCATAAATAGTTTGGCACCACAATTTGCATTTGCGGAAGATTATTTTGACCTCACTATTGAGCAACTGCTTGATACACGTGTATTAAGTGTTTCAAAAAAAGATGAATCAATTGTTGAAGCGCCAGCTGCAATTTATGTAGTTACCAGCGAAGATATTGCTCGCTCCGGTATTACTACTATTCCTGACGCATTACGCATGGTGCCGGGTGTTAATGTCGCGCGCGCAGATTCAAATACTTGGGCAATTAGCATTCGCGGTTTTAACAGTATATTGGCCAATAAATTATTAGTGTTGGTAGATGGCCGCAGCATTTACAACCCTGTATATGGCGGTGTGTTGTGGGAAACGCACAATCTGATGCTAGAAGATATCGAAAGGATTGAAGTTATTCGCGGCCCTGGTGGAGCATTGTGGGGTGCAAATGCTGTGAATGGTGTTATCAATATTATTACTAAAAATGCTGGGAACACTCAGGGCGAAATTGTGAGTGCAACAGTTGGTAACGAAGAAGCTGATATTAGCGTTCGTCATGGTGGAAAATTTGGTGATGATGGAACTTACCGCGTCTATGCCAAGGCGCTTAAACATGACAGTGCTCAAAAACTTGATGGTGGCGATGCTTATGATAAATGGGATGGAGCACGTGCTGGATTTCGTGCTGATTGGGGTGAGCAATTCATGCTGCAAGGCGATATTTATCGAACTGAACAGACACAATTTAATCCATGGTTTAGGTTGGTCCCACCATTTGTCTCTTTCGAAAAAAATACCATTAGTTATGAAGGTGCGAACTTACTGGGGCGCTGGACCCAGCAACGCGCAGACGGCGCACAATTAAGCGTACAAACTTATATTGATTGGACAAAACGTGTCGAGCCTTTCAACTTTACCGATAATCGAACTACCTACGATGTTGAAGCACAATATAACCTTGCGCCTACAGATCGACATGAACTTGTTACGGGTGCTGGCTTTCGTTTTTTATCTGACGACGAAGTCGGAAGTGAAAACGTATCTTTCTCGCCAATGCAGCGTCGCAGTAAACTTTACAGTGCGTTTTTCCAGGACAAAATTACATTAAGTGAGGAGCGCTGGTTTTTAACGGTGGGCTCCAAATTTGAACACAACGAATATTCCGGCACAGAAATTCAACCTAATCTGCGTTTGCAATGGCACCCTACTGAAAAACAAATGTGGTGGACTGCCGTTTCAAAAGCTGTGCGAACACCTACACCTACTGAATCCGATGCAACGGCAACCTTATCAACTGGTGTAGTGCCAGGCACGACCTTTCCAGCACGCATCGCATTGGTTCCTAATGAGGATTTCAAATCTGAGCGGCTAGTTGCCTACGAGTTAGGTTATCGACATCAGGTGAACTCATCAATTTCATTTGACATCTCTGCGTTCCGAAATGACTACGACGATCTTCAAGCAAAGACATTTCAACCGTTGGAACCGGTATTGAGTGGCCCAAATGCACCTTACTTTCTTATCCCATTAAAACTCACCAACCTTATGTATGGCAGCTCTCACGGTATTGAGATGGCGATGAATTTTGCCGTGACCGAAAATTTAAAATTGGGGTTCAACTATAGCGGACTGCGCATGTCATTGACGGCTGTTGATCCAACCCAGGAAAGCGACGAGAAAAATTATCCCAAAAATCAAATGGGCTTGAAAATTTTTTGGAATATAAACGACGCATGGACGCTGGATAATACTACGACTTATGTCGATAAATTACCTGGATTGGAAATAGACTCGTACACGCGCGTGGATATTAATCTTGGTGGCAAACTCACTGAAAACGTAAGAGTGAATCTGGTGGGACAAAATTTGCTAGAGTCCACGCATATGGAATTTGGCAGCGTGACGGATATAAATACCGCTGAAATAGAACGAAGTATTTTTGCGAAATTAACCTGGATTCTTTAATGTTGTGCAAGCACTCATTAACAAAATCTTTAATCGGTATTTTTTACATAATCATGTGCGGTTTTTCCGCGCAGGGTTTTGCAGAAGAGATTGCTTCACCGCTGTATGAACAAAAAATTAAAGCCGGTTTAGTCTACAACTTAATTAAGTACACCGAATGGCCGAAAGCGGTTCTCACGACGCCCAATCAAGTTAAAAATAATTACAACCAAGCCTCATTAACAATATGTCTCTTTGGCGATGACCCTTTCGACGGCTACTTATCGCCACTGGAAGGCAGAACCGCGCAACAGGCAGTCATTTCGATTATCCATGTAAATAGTATTCCCGAAACTCAGAACTGTAGGGTGATTATCATTCATCGCAATCAGCGCAAACAGTTGCCAGATTTGTTTGCGGTGTTGCAACATAAAAATATCTTAACCATTAGTGATATAGAAAATTTCGCAGAGCTTGGCGGCATGGTGGAGCTCGCACGCCAGGAAGAAAAAGTCGTGTTACAGATTAATAAAAATTCAGTCGATAGTGCGAAACTTATAATTGATGCAAGCATGCTAAAGCTTGCCAAAATCGTACCTCCTAAGAGCGGTGCGCAATGAAAAATTCGCCGCTCTCTATCCGTATGACGTTATTAATTATGGTAGGCATGCTGAATTTATTGATTGCAGTCTTGATAGGTTATCGTGTTTATAAATCCTGGGACAATTACCAACAAGCCGAACATTTGAAGCAGGGCATTAGTATTATCAATGCGTTGTACACGGCGAATAAAAATTTATCACAAGCACGCGCATCTACATTATCCATTATGTATTCGACTGCAGAAGTGGCGGAACCGGTCTATCAGGATGTGTTAAAAAATCGCAAAGCGGTAGATGCCGCTTTAAATATGGCATTTGAAGGATTGGCCAAAGAGGAAATACACCGCAATAGTGGTTCGTTAGATCAACTAAAACACAAGTACGATATTTTGCTACAACGCCGTGCGCAAATAGATGTTGGATTAAATTTACCGGTTTCACAGCGAAGCCGATCAATAACCAATCTTTTTTTTGAAGAGAACACCGCGCTCATTACTGAAATACAAGATTTCATTTTAATTTATTCACGATCATTTCAAGGTATAGATTCCATTATTAGCCAGCATATGGTGTTTGAATATTTTGTATGGGATTTGGCGGAGTATTCTGGTGAAGAATACGCGATTATTGGCCAAATGCTGGCGGAAAATAAATACCCGACTCAGTTACAGCGCGAGCAGCTTTCGTTTTTACGCACACGTATTGAATACGGCTGGGCTATTTTGCGAAAATTTGCGCTCAATGAAGAGTTGGCTGAACAATTATTTCCGTTGATGGAAGAAGCCAGCACACAATATTTTTTCACCTTTGATCAGGTGAGTGAATTATTTCATGGCAATAATCCTGTTGGAGCCGATGCTTCCTATCCTATTAGTTCAACCTTGTGGCTGGGCATGTCTGCGCAGGCAGTAGATTCTTTGTTGGTATTACAAAACGAAATTCTTACCGAGATACAACAACGCGCGAATAAAATCGAGCTTGATGCAAAAAGTGAAATTTCAGTGAGTAGTGTGATTTTTTTATGTGCGTTTGCGATTAGCTGGTATTGTTGGTTCATCATCGCTTACCGCGTGGCGCGCCCTGTTAATGCCATGGTTAATGCACTTTACAAAGCAACCCATGAAAATATTTTTGAGATTCCAAAAATTCGTTATCAACATGAAGAAATCGGAAAGTTATTGCATGTTCTTCAGGTGTTTCAGCACAACGCGCAAAAAATGAAGCAATCTAATGAAGAGTTGGAGCGCTTCGCTTTTATCGCAGCGCACGATTTAAAATCACCATTGCGCGCTGTTGATAATATTTCGGAGTGGCTAGAAGAAGACTTGGAAGAAATATTGCCGGCGGGAAGTAAAATTCATTTAGAGGAGATGCGCAAACGTATTCGGTTAATGGACAAGATGCTGGATGACACGCTCGAATACGCACGTGTCGATGCAAAAATAGATTCACACGCCAATGATATTGTAAGTGGCAGTATGCTAATTACGGAAATTATTGGTTTAATAGATCTACCGCCAGGATTTACTATTATTACAGGGGATAATTTGGCGAAACTTAAGGTCAAAAAATTACCCTTGCAACAGGTTTTGTTTAATTTGATTAATAATGCTGTTAAACACCACGATAAAATTCAAGGAACGGTTGTGGTGGACGCGGTGGAAAATACAACGGAATTTGTATTTTCAGTAAAAGATGACGGTCCTGGCATTGATCCACAATTTCACCAAAAAATATTTGAAATGTTTCAAACGCTACAACCCCGCGAAAAAAGCAAAGGGAGAGGAATGGGGTTGGCGATGGTTAGAAAAATTATTATCGCCAATGGCGGCTCCATTAGCCTTGAGTCTGCTGACAAAGAAGGCGCACTATTTCGCTTTACCTGGCCCAAATAAGTTTGACAAAAAATAAGGGGGCACTATGTTAATGCTCGGAGATGATATGCGTGAAGTCGTAAACGTTTTAGTAGTAGAAGACGATGAGATTGATGTTGAAGCGCTCAAGCGGCTTTTTGCTAAGCGCGACATTAAGAACCCGGTTTATTACGCTTCAAATGGTATAGAGGCACTTGCAATTATGCGTGGTGAAAAGCTTGAGGCAAAAGTACCCAAGCCTTTTGTTGTGTTGCTCGATATCAATATGCCGATGATGAACGGCCTTGAAATGTTGCGGGAATTGCGTGCTGATGAAATGTTAAGAGATACGGTAGTGTTCGTACTTACAACGTCGCCACGCGACGAAGATAAAGCCTTAAGTTATCAATTAAACGTAGCCGGATATTTTTTGAAAAAGGATATTAAAGAACTGGTTAGCTTACTTAGTCTTTATTGGCAGCTGAATGAATTTCCAGAAACTTGATTAACGCATAACTTTTTTTTAAAAACCTAATATAAAAATAAATATATGTTATCAATGTAGCGCTTGATCTTTTTGCAAGCGCTCTACCATTAAATCTACAAAGTTGCGAATTTTTGCGGAGGCATAACGGCCTTCACGGTGAACTATATGAATGGGAAGTTCTTTAGTATCTGCATTACTCAATAATGTTTTTAGACGGCCATCAGCAAGATAGGGCGCTATTTGGTAAGAGAGCAGACGCGTTATTCCGAAACCGGCAAGTGCGGCTTCAATCGCAGCATCATTTGTAGAAAAACTTAAACGTGGTCGCACGCGAACAGTAATGTTGTTAGAAAATTTCCATTCGTTAGACGCATTCAAACCATTAGCGGTGATGACGGTGTGATGCAGTAAATCGGCCGGTGTTTGTGGCGCTCCGTTGCGAGCAATATATTCCGGTGCAGCACACACAAGCCTTCGCACCGTACCGACGCGAATCGCATGCATGCTGGAATCTGCAAGCTCGCCAATGCGAATGCCCACGTCCAAACCTTCTTCTAATAAATTAATTGTGCGGTCTAAAAATAACGCGTTCACATCCATTTTTGGGTAGCGCTGCAAGTAATCTAAAATTCCCGGCAACACGAACAGCTTTCCAAACAAGACCGGCGCTGTAACCGCTAATTGGCCGCTGGGTTCGCCATTTATTCCAGTCGCGGCTTCGTCGGCGTCTGCGAGATCACTCAATATGCGTTTGGCGTCTTCGAAGTAGCGCTTGCCAGCATCGGTCACACGTACGTAACGCGTGGTGCGGGTTAATAATTTAATACCAAGGCGTGCTTCCAGATCAGCGACAGCGCGGGTCACTACGGGGGAGGATATGCCGAGTTTTCTTGCGCCTGCAGAAAAACCTTCATTTTCGACAACCGCGGCAAATATCTGTAGCTCAGTAAATCTATCCACATTATTCCTGTTTTGAAAATAATAAATTGCTTTTTGCAAGTATTCTTCATTCTTGCAGCAATTGGCAATATGGCCGCCGGGAGTTTTTGGCAGTCGACATTCAAGTGAAAATCGGAGGTATGAATGGCACGCGCATTTGCAGACATCACTTTCACCGAGAGTGTTAAGGCGGCACAGTCACGTTACGGTAGCCGTGAACAAAACAGCTATTTTGAAAAAGCAGCTGACCCGCGTAATCTCATCGGCGAGAAGGAGTTTCACTTTATCCAAACGCGCGACAGTTTTTATCAAGCGACCGTGGGCGAGAATGGTTGGCCCTATGTACAACATCGCGGTGGGCCAGCAGGATTTTTAAAAGTCTTGGATGAGCGCACGTTTGGTTATGCTGATTTTCAGGGTAATTTTCAATACATCAGCGTGGGAAATATCTACAACGACGAGCGCGTTAGTTTGATCCTAATGGATTATCCTCATCAAAGGCGTTTAAAGATTTGGGGACATGCACGCATCGTTCATAGTGAGGAAGATCCTGAATTAGTGATGCGGCTGCAAAATAAGGGATACGCCGCAAAAGTTGAACGCGGCATTATCATTCGTGTAGATGCGCTGGAATGGAATTGTCCGCAACATATCACACAGCGTTTTACCGAAGCTGAGGTGCGGCAAGCCGTAGCGCCTTTGCTAGCGGAAATCGAAGAGTTGAAAAGTTTGCTTGCGAGCTATGAGTAGTCATTATCAATAGCCATCACCTACAGTCGTTGCCAGCAATTATTAAAGGAGAACAAGATGTCTAACGAATCCCGTCCACCACTTCCACCTTTCACGCGCGAGACGGCCATCCAGAAAGTACGCGCTGCTGAAGATGGCTGGAATAATCGCGATCCCCATAAAGTTTCATTGGCTTATACACAAGATAGTTGTTGGCGAAATCGCAATGAGTTTTTAACCGGACGCGATCAAATAATTGTTTTTCTCACTCACAAGTGGGCAAGAGAACATGAATATCGGTTAATAAAAGAATTATGGGCTTATGAAGGTAATCGTATTGCCGTACGTTTTGCTTACGAGTGGCACAACGAGCATAACGAGTGGTTTCGGTCTTACGGCAATGAAAACTGGGAGTTTAACGAGCATGGGTTAATGCAAAAGCGCTATGCGAGCATTAATGATTTAGCGATTAATGCGAGTGAACGAAAATTTCATTGGCCGCAGGGCTCAAGGCCTATCGATCATCCAGGCTTGAGTGATGTAGACCTTTAATTTTTATGGCGAGTGAAGTGCGGCCTGAATATCCTAGGCCGCAATAGATCTCGTAGAAGAACTCTTTTGTTGTTTGGCCTTTCGCACTAATTGATGCAATAAATTAATTCCCTCTGGCCAAATGCCCAAATTCGATTGGCTATTAATATGGCCGACATTTTTAATCCGCAAATAATCTGCTCCCCACAATAGCGACCAATAAGCCGCTTTAGTTTCGGTCATCCATGGATCATCGCTGCTCGCTATTACTTTTGCACTCACGGGTAAAAAATTTTGTGGTAATTGGTTTGCGATTCCAAATTTATCCGGGTCAGCAGGGGCAACTAAAAGTAACGCGGCAATTTTGTCAGGGAATTCTGCTGCGATAGACGCGCTAGCAAGTGTCCCAAAACTATGCGCTATCAAAACGGCAGGCGTTTCGAGTTTTGCGAGTACGTCGATAATGCCCGCACGCCACGCTGCTAAATTCGGAGTATCCCAATCATCCACATGAATTCGTTGGCTTTCCGGCAGGCGCGCTTGCCATAGGCTTTGCCAGTGTTTTTCATCGCTATTGTGCAGGCCGGGCACAATGACCACTGGCAAATTTTCGACCGCCTTGGGTAAATATAAATAGTCAGCGTTTTTGCCGAGACTATGTTCTTTACCGGGTTTATTAATGTGATGCGAACGAATGTTTTTAGCAGAAGACATTTTGCAGGCTCCAATAAAAGTATGGGAGCAGCTTAGTGGCTTTTATTTCGGCTGAAAAATAATCGTTTTTTATGAGCTTATTCCTTTTGCCAATACGACGGCACGTAAATTATGAAAGTTATAAGCTAATAAAGAATCGGTATTTTTAGTTTCACAAAACTGTCATTAGTATGGCCTCCGTCGCTAGCCAACTGGCTTAGCCATCATCAATAACGCTAAACAGATTGTCTGGAACTGAATCATGGCAAATATCCATAAAGAGAATTTCAGTATTGACGAAGATGTGTTCGCAGAAATAAAACGCCAGCTTGCGCACATCCAATACGGTTCTTTGGAAATTCAGATTCATAACGGCCAAATTGTTCAGCTAGAAAGACGCGAGAAAAAGCGCTGGGGAAAAAGCGAAAACGCTAAATAACCGGTTGTACACACACTAAGCCTGATAAAAACGATGTAACAGGTTTTTTAAAATGTAAGAGCGCCGGCCAGGAAACTGGAAGTCGTATGCCCACTTTGGAGATTAGCATGTCATTTCATCAAAAAGGATCGGTTAGCCGGTCAACAAAATTTGCGTTAAAACTTTTGCCATTGGCAGTAGGAGCTTTAATTTCTGCAACTGCTTCTGCAGGTTTCCCCACCGTGTACGGAAAGATTTTTGTAACGGCAAATACGTATGACTTGGAAAAAAATAATTTTGCGGTAGCCACACCTGCAGCTGGAACCACAGCGGCAACCTATAAAAACACAGGGGCAAACGGTGTTGCGGTGGAGCTGGATTCATCAGCTATTGAAAGCAGCGGTTCTCGTCTTGGTATCGTAGGTGACTTCGGTGCTGCTAATGATTTAACTGTTTTCTATCGTATTGAATACGGTATTGATGTTGATAATGGTACTAACAGCAATGGCCGCGAATTAACCCAACGTAACGTGTTCGGTGGTGTTCGTGGTGATTGGGGCCAAGTACTGGTTGGTAAAAACGATACTCCAGTAAAAACCTTGCAAACCACTAGTGTGTTGCGTACTGATCTTGACCGCTTCAACGATTACCCATTGGCAGATATCGCCAGCTACATCGCGGGCGAAAACCGTCCTGACAACGTGATTCAATACACCTCGCCAATTTTGTTGGGCGGATTGGAAGTTAACCTCGCGCTTATTCAGGCAGAAGAAACGGGTGTTCCCGTCAGCGCTACTAATCAACAAGACGATAACGGTTTTGGTTCAGGTAAATCCGTATCGGTTGTATACGGCAAAGCTAAATGGTATGTAGGTGCGGCTTATGAAAGTAACGTTGCAACGGCTGACACCGCTCGTTTTGCAGGTGAAATTACCTTGGGACCAGTCAAACTCGGCGGCTTCTACCAAAAATCAGAACGTCATGAAGATTACGATACTATTGGCGGCTTGACGTCTACTTTCGTTGGCAGCACCGGGACTACCCTGGGTGTGCAAAATGGTTTGAATCCGTTGGCTGAGTGGGATGGCGCGGCAAATACAGCCTACAAAGAACAAGATGCAACTGTCATTAACGGTCAATGGAAAATTTCTGGACCATGGGTTGTGAAATTCCAGGCTGGTCGCGCGACTAGCACTCCAAGCGCTGCTTTTGCAGATGTGAAAAGTGATGCAGCCGCTCTAAGTTTGGATTACAACCTTACTGATGCAGCGCGTATTTTCGCATTCGCTACCAGACTTAAAACTAAAGGCGACGTAGCTATCAATACAGTTGCTAGCGTGGATAAAGCTGCTGGAGTGGGTTTAGATTTCAGATTCTAAGCGTGTAGTAGACGGTGGCATTTGTCGCCGTCTAATCAATGAAGTCTCCGGTGATTTTTCATTTATTTTCCATGCCAGGAATTGCATCATGAAAGCTTTAAAAAAATTAGCGCTCATCGCAGGCGCTGTGTTGCTGTCATCAGCGACATTTGCGAAAGATGTAAAACTGTTAAATGTATCTTATGACCCAACGCGTGAACTTTATCGTGAATTTAATACTGCATTTGCGAAATATTGGTTAGCAAAAACCGGCGATAAAGTGACTGTTGAACAATCGCATGGTGGTTCCGGTGGACAATCGCGCGCAGTAATTGATGGTTTGCAAGCAGACGTTGTAACTTTTGCGTTGGCAGGCGATATTGATCCGCTGTATAAATTTGGAAAATTAATTCCAGAAAATTGGCAAACTCGTTTACCAGACAGCAGCGCTCCTTATACATCGACCATCGTATTTTTAGTGCGTAAAGGCAACCCAAAGAAAATCAAAGATTGGGATGACTTAATTAAAAAGAATGTTGAAGTTATTACTCCTAACCCGAAAACCTCTGGCGGTGCTCGCTGGAATTATTTGGCGGCTTGGGGTTTTGCTAAGAAAAAATTAGGTTCTGATGAAGCTGCACAAGATTTCGTTAAAAAACTTTACAAAAATGTGCCTGTTTTAGATTCAGGTGCACGTGGCTCAACAACAACTTTCGTACAACGTCAAATTGGCGATGTATTGTTGACATGGGAAAACGAAGCTTACCTGGCTGTAAATGAATTAGGTCCAGATAAAGTTGAAATCGTAGTGCCTTCTTTATCTATTTTGGCAGAAGCATCGATCACTGTTGTTGATAAATATGCTGATGCGCATGGCACTCGTGCTGTTGCTGAAGAGTATTTAAAATATCTCTACACTAAAGAAGGTCAAACTATTATTGCCAAGAACTTCTATCGTCCTCGCGACAAAGAATTGTTGGCAGCAAACGCTAAAATTTTCCCTAAGATTGAATTGCTAACAATTGAAGATTTTGGCGGATGGAAAAAAGCACAGCCTGAACACTTCGGTGATGGCGGTATTTTTGATAAGATTTACCAGTAGTAAACAAGCGAGTCACTTTTTAAAATTTGCCAGTGGTCGAAAAGCTACTGGCATTTTGTTATTGTTGACTTACATTTTCCAAGTTACCTGACCACAGGTACTGACGAGATTTTTTGAATGAGTGTTTCAACTGTGACTGAGTCGCTACCTGTTAATGTTCATAAAAAGCGATGGGTACAAAAATCAGTTCTTCCCGGTTTTGGTTTATCTTTAGGTTTCGCAACACTATACGCAAGCCTTTTGGTATTTATACCCTTGGCTATGTTGGTGATAAAAAGTTTTGAATTACCGCTTGATCAATTATGGGATGTTGTAACTAACCGCCGCGCGCTGGCGAGTTATCGTTTAACATTTGGTACATCTCTTATTGCTGCAACTATTAATTTAATTTTCGGATTAATTGTTGCATGGGTTTTAGTCCGCTATTCCTTTCCCGGAAAACGTATTATAGATGCAGTGGTAGATTTACCATTCGCATTACCTACAGCAGTGGCCGGCATTGCACTCACTGCTATTTACGCCCCCAACGGTTGGGTGGGCCAATGGTTTGCATTACTGGATATTAAAATCGCTTACACGTGGATTGGTGTGACTATCGCGTTAACATTTATTGGTTTGCCATTTGTTGTGCGCACAGTACAACCGGTATTGGCAGACTTGGAAACTGAAGTTGAAGAAGCTGCTGCCAGCTTGGGCGCGAATCGTTGGCAAACGTTTAAACGTATTATTTTTCCTGCATTATTACCTTCGCTGTTAACTGGTTTTGCATTGTCTTTTGCCCGTGCTATTGGTGAATACGGCTCGGTGGTTTTTATCAGCGGCAACATGCCCTACAAAACCGAAATTACACCTTTATTAATTATGACTAAACTCGAACAATTCGATTATGCCGGCGCAGCAGCGTTAGGTACGGTAATGTTGTTGTTCTCTTTTATTTTATTATTGTTAATTAATTTGCTCCAGCATTGGAGCCATAAGAGAACAGGAGGTTAATATGGCCGGTACCATTTCAAATTTACACAGCAGTAGTGCAAAAAGAGTTCAGGGCGCAACTACTGAAGCTCGCTGGATTCGTTACTCATTAATCTCGATTTCTCTGGTTTTCCTGGCGTTATTTTTAATCATGCCTTTAGTGGTTGTTTTTGTGGAAGCCTTCAGTAAAGGTGCGGGTGTTTATTTCGCTGCTATTACTGAGCCTGCGGCTGCACATGCCATTAAATTAACCTTAATCGCCGCTGCTATTGCTGTGCCACTAAACGTTATTTTTGGTTTGGCTGCAAGTTGGGCTATTGCGAAATTTCAATTCCGCGGAAAACAAATTGCGATCACTTTGATTGATTTACCTTTTGCGGTTTCTCCCGTTATTGCCGGTTTAATTTATATGTTGATCTTCGGAGCCCAAGGATTATTTGGCCACTGGCTAATGGATCACGATATTCGAATCATGTTTGCGGTTCCGGGGATTGTATTAGCAACGGTATTTATCACCTTCCCGTTTATTGCACGCGAATTAATTCCATTAATGCAAGAGCAGGGCAAAGAGCAAGAGGAAGCCGCTATTACGCTCGGTGCCAGCGGTTGGAAAATGTTTTTCCGTGTAACTCTGCCATCTATTAAATGGGGTTTGCTCTACGGAATTATTTTATGTAATGCGCGTGCCATGGGTGAATTTGGCGCGGTGAGTGTAGTGAGCGGAAAGATCCGCGGTCAAACCAACACTATGCCTCTGCATATAGAAATCTTATACAACGAATATCAATTTGCTGCCGCCTTCGCTGTTGCATCTTTACTAGCACTACTTGCATTAGTGACGCTAGTACTAAAAAGCGCATTGGAATGGCAAGCCGCACGCGAGCACGAGCTTGCAGTTCGCACCGCACAAGCGCAATAAAATATTTATGAAAAATATCTGGCTCATCAAATTATAGATGATGTCAAAAAAGCACGAGTTGGTCCTCGCAGTGCGAGTATGACGACTCCTCGTTTAGGCTAAAAAATTTCGAGAAAATTATGAGTATTGAAGTCCGTCAACTGCATAAAACCTTCGGCAACTTTACGGCGCTGAATAATGTTTCATTGGATTTTCCCACCGGCGAATTAGTCGCTTTGCTTGGGCCATCAGGCTGTGGCAAAACTACACTCTTGCGGATTATTGCTGGCTTGGAAAATCCAGACAGCGGCAGCGTATTTTTTCACGGCGAAGAAACAACAGACGTTCATGTGCGTGAACGTAATGTAGGATTTGTATTTCAACATTACGCTTTATTCCGCCACATGACAGTGTTCGATAACGTTGCCTTTGGGTTAAGTGTTCGCCCCAAAGAAACTCGCCCAAGCAAAGAAGAAATTAAAAAACGTGTGCACGAATTATTAGAGCTCGTTCAGCTCGATTGGCTGGCAGATCGTTATCCGCACCAATTGTCCGGCGGCCAACGTCAACGTATCGCACTTGCACGCGCGCTTGCGGTTGAACCAAAAGTATTATTGCTTGACGAACCATTCGGTGCACTTGATGCAAAAGTGCGAAAGGATTTACGCCGCTGGCTGCGTCGCCTTCACGATGAATTACACATCACATCGATTTTTGTAACTCACGATCAGGAAGAAGCGATGGAAGTTGCAGATCGTATTGTCGTTCTCAATAAAGGTAAGATCGAACAAATTGGATCGCCGGATGATATTTACAATAATCCAGCCAGCCCATTTGTTTACGATTTTATTGGCCAAGTAAATTTATTCCGCAGTCGTGTTGACAAGGGCTGGGCGCACATTGGCGACTACAAATTACCAGCGCCAGAGTTTGGCACCGTAAATAATAAAACTGCTATTGCCTATATAAGGCCGCACGATATTGAACTGACGCAAGAAAATAGTGAAGGCGCAATTCCAGCGCGCGTTGCACACGTTAGTACAGCGGGTGCAGTGTTGCGCATAGAACTTAAAAATGATTTAAGTGATGATGTTATTCATGTGGAATTGCCACGCTCCCAAGAGCGTTCGCTGGATTTAAGTGTTGGTGCGCATGTATTTGCCAAACCGACCAGTTCAAAAGTGTTTTTGGAAGATTAATGGCGTGTATATTATTTAAATTTTACGATGCGTTTTTTTTAATAGAAAAAGCAGGCAAGTAGAACCAAGTTAATTATTTCTGAATTTTTATCGTCATAAAAAGGCTAGCTGGTGATCCAGCTGGCCTTTTGT
>Ga0247740_1000585_pt1 | contig 17042 bp, 16 predicted proteins | sample UWRJL148409B2_FD_180942 | JGI IMG/M metagenome (GOLD analysis project Ga0247740, IMG submission 180942) | Plant litter microbial communities from Arlington Agricultural Research Station in Wisconsin, United States - UWRJ-L148-409B-2 | ecosystem: Environmental > Terrestrial > Plant litter >...
GTCGCGAACGAAAGATACTGTGCGTGCAAAGTCCTTTGCTCGTGCACGAGGGCGCGTCGGAATGACTTCAATCGGAGTGCGCAACCCACGCTCGCCTCCATCGCCGGCAGCGTGCCGGGCTTCGCGAGAAGGCGCACGCTCCGCGCTGCGCCCGTCGATGCACGCGCAATACGGCGGGGGCGCGGCACGCAGCCTGCGCCCGAGTGGCTGCGCCCGGCACGCTGCCGGCGCTGGAGGCTCAAATGCGTGTTGGTCAACCACTCAATTTGAAATCGGCAGCTCGACTCGAGCTCTTCGCTCGGCAGCATCGCTCCTGCCTCACCGAGTCGGAAGCCGTGCTCTGGTCCGCCCTCAAGGCTCGTCAGCTCGGCGTTTCGTTCCGCCGCCAGGTGCCCGTCGCAGGGCTCTTCATCGCGGACTTCTTAGCACCAAGCATCAAGCTCATCGTCGAAGTCGATGGTGCCATTCACGCCCGCAGGCAGAGCTCGGATGCGCACCGTGATCGCAAGCTGCAGCGCGCGGGCTTCCGCATCGTCCGCGTCAGCGCGGAGCTTGTGCTCAGCGATCTCGCTGCGGCCGTCGCGCTCGTGCGTGCAGCGCTCTGACGAGCGACGACCAACTCCACCAGGTGGAGCACAGTGCGCGCCCGCAAGCGGGCGTGGTGTCGTTGCTGTGCGGACAACGTTACTCAGCGTGTCGACGCAACGCGACTACCTCCCCCAGCCGCACCCCTCCGGGTGTCACGAAGCGCGTCGCGCAGCCCGAAGGGCGAGCACGGCTTTGGGGGAGGTCGGCGGCGCGCAGCAGCCGAAGGCGGCGAGCACCGACGGGTGCCTACGCCTCGCTTCGTCGAACAGCGAGGGGGCAGGGCCAGGAGCGGAGAGAGAGGGATTCGAACCCTCGGTAGGCTTTTGACCTACGTCCGCTTAGCAAGCGGGTACCTTCGGCCACTCGGTCATCTCTCCAAAAGATTTCGGAAGCCAGGGAGGGCGAGAACGTAGCCGCACGCGGTTTGGGGTCAAGTGGGATCGGTGCGGGGGCGAATTTGGTGAAATTTGGTGGGGTTTTCTGGGGGTTTTGGAAGGCGGGCGGCCCTTGGGGTGGGAGGCGCTAAGCTCGCGGCGTGCAGCTCAGCCGTCCTGATGTGCCTCGCCCCTCTCCTGCCGCGTGCGACAAGGCGCGCTCGCTCCTCGATCGGGCGCTCGGGCCGTCGAAGGTACTGACGGAGCACGACGCTTGCGAGCGGTTCGTGCGCGATGAGTCGGAGGCGATCGGGGTGGTGCCGGACGCGGTGGTGCTCGCGGAAAATGCAGACGACATTTTGGCGGCGTTGCGTGTGGCGCGAGAGGCGGGGGTTCCGATTACGCCGCGCTCGGGTGGGACGGGGAAGACGGGTGGTTCGGTGCCGGTCGCGGGCGGCATCGTGCTTTCGACGTTGGGTATGAATTCGATCGTCGAGATCGATCGGCGTGAGGGGATCGCAGTGGTCCAGCCGGGGGTGATCCTCGAGCACTTGCAAAACGCAGTGGAGGCGGAGGGTTGGTTTTATCCGCCCGATCCGAATTCGCAGGCGACGTGCGCGTTGGGCGGCAATGTAGCGGAGAATGCGGGCGGGCCACGCGCGTTCAAGTACGGCGTGACGCGTGACTACGTGCTGGGCATGGATGCGTTTTTGATTGGCGGGCAGCGCATTCGTGTCGGACGGCGCACGAGCAAGGGCGTGACGGGTTACGACGTGACCGGGTTGCTCGTGGGCAGTGAGGGGACGCTCTCGGTTTTTGGCGATATCACGCTGCAACTGATTCCGAAGCCCGAGCGCGTGATGACATTGATGACGCTGTTTGCGGACGTCAGGGCGGCGGGCGCGGGCGTGCAGGAGGTCATTGCCCGCGGTCTGCAGCCGCGTTGTATCGAACTTTTGGACGCTACGACGCTCGAGGCAATGCGCAGCGCGGGTAACGTGATCGACGCGCGCGCGGGCGCGATGCTGATCATGGACGTGGATGGGGACGAAGCGGCGTGTGAACGGCAGGCCGAGCGTATTTCGGATGCGTGCGAGGCGGCGCACGTGCTGGAAGTGCTCGTCGCGCAAGACGAGGCGCAGCGCGAGAAGCTGTGGGCAGCGCGCCGGCAGATGAGCCACGCAATTCGCAAGCTGACGAAGAAGAAGCTGAGCGAGGACGTGGTCGTGCCGCGCATGCAGATCGGCGAATTGCTCGATCGCGTCGCGCGTACCAGTGAGCGATTGGGTGTGCGCTCGCTCACCTATGGCCACGCGGGCGATGGGAATCTGCACTGCAATTTCCTATGGAACGAGGACCACGAGTACCCCGCGGTCGAGCGCGCGATCGAGCAGCTATTTCACGATGTGATCGAGTTGCGCGGCACGCTCAGCGGGGAGCACGGCATTGGCGTGCTCAAGGCTTCGTATCTGCCGCTCGAACAAGGGGCGGATCTGATCACGCTGCAGCGCGACCTGAAGCGCGTGTTCGATCCTCAGAATCTGCTGAACCCCGGCAAGATTTTCCCCGCGGGTGGGCACCGCGCGTGTTGAGCGCTCGTAGAACCACCGCTTCACAGTTCGGCAAGCCTTGATGGGCGCTTTGTCAATTTGACAGCGGGCCGATGTAGGGTGCTCTTCGCGCGTCAAATTGGCCGCCGTGGCGCGTCGCGTTGAGCAAGCGCGCCGGGCATTTTCTGCTGTTTTGCGCGTAGTACGGGCTGGCACATCGCTTGCTAATTCATTGCTGTCCGTCATGACGTCCGCCCGCACCCGTTCCAACTCACGTTCGCGCTCTCGCTCCAGAGGCGTTACTCCAATCGCAGCTGCGCTGGCCGTGCTGGGCCTCGGCGCCAGTGTCTCGGGCGTATGGTGGGTGCAAAGCCTAGGGGTGGCGCGCGACGGGCAGACGTCCTCTCTCGCCGACGCGACCAAGATCCAAAGCGCCGCAAAGTCGTTCCGCGCCCAACATGCTGAGGGTTGCCCGACGCTCAGCAGCTTGCGCGAGGAGCAACTATTGAGTCGCGGCACGCGCTCCGATGACGCTTGGGGCAATCGCTTCCGCATCAGCTGTGAAGACGGCGAGGTCACGGTGAGCTCCGCCGGTCCGGACGGCAAAGCCAGCAGCGCAGACGACATCCGCGCTGGGCGCTGACCCGCGCAGACGCGCGAGTTGCGTACATTGGATTTTCTGCGCAGAAGCCGCCTGCGAGGGGCCCTCCTTGACCAAACTTCGGCGAGACCGATAGCCTCCGGACACTAGGAGGATCTTCGAATGGTTAAGATTTCGGGTTTTGCGGCTTGCCTGTGTACCGCGTTCTTGCTCGCCGCATGTGGCAGCGACGGTAGTGATGGCGGTGGAACAGCGGGCAGTGGCAATAGCGGCGCCGGGCAGAGCAACGGCAGCGGTGGCAACGGCAATGGCAACGCAGGTCGCGGCAACGCCAGCGCAGGGAGCGGAAATGGCAGCGCGGGCGGCGGTAGCAGCGGAGGACCCGGCAACACCGGCAACGCCGTTGAAGCGTGCAAGAACGCAACCAAGGTCCTGTGCGAGAAGTTCTGGACTTGTTTCCCCGAGGAACAGCTGTCGCAGCTTCCGGAATTGGTCGGCACGGACCAAGAAGATTGTGAAACCAAGATCATGGATTGCTCGGAGGAAGGCACGAAGTGCGATCCCGGCACGAGCTACAATGCCGCGAACGCGAGCCAATGCCTGAGCGATATCAAGGGCCTCGAGTGCAGCGACCTAGTCACCCTCGCCGGTGGCTCGGAAGGGCCCGCGGCCTGCAACCAAGTCTGTGATTGAGCAACCACTGACTAACTGACCGACGACGAAGCGCCGCGGCCGCTTGTTGAAAGCGAGTCCCGCGGCGCGCGTCTTTCGTGACGAGCGCCGGAATGCAATCGCCGCGGCCGCCGAGTGACCGGCGCAGCGCGAGCGTCATCGCATCCGTGAGTTGCCATACGTGTAAGTCCACTGGACCGAACACGCGAAGCGTGGAGTGTGGCGAATATGTCCAGGACAAACGTGGACAAATCTTCGACACGCGGGTTGACTGAAGGGAATTTCGGCCTACAAACCCTATACAAGCCCTGGTCAAAACTTAGACACGAGTTCCACAATGCCTTCTGAACCCTTTGACTACCTGCTGATTGGCGGCGGCCTGCAAAACGCCCTGATCGCTCTAGCTGTGCTGGAGCGCAATCCGAGCGCGCGGGTTTGTTTGGTCGAACGCGGCGCGACAGTCGGCGGCAATCACCTGTGGTGCTTTCACGGCTTCGACCTGAGTGAGGCAGGGCAAGCATTGGTGGCTCCTCTCGTCGTGAAGCGCTGGGGCGGCTATTCCGTGCGCTTTCCCACGTTCGAGCGGCGCCTCGATACGCCTTATGCGGCCGTGAGTAGTGAGCGCGTCGCCCAGCACGTGGCCGAGGTGTTTGCCCGACATACGAGTTCGCGCTTGCTCCTCGAACGTTCAGCCGAGCTCGTCGAGGGCACGCGCGTACGGCTGAGTGACGGTCAAGAGTTGCACGCGCGAGTCGTGATCGACGCACGCGGTCCCGAAGCACACTCGCGCGAGCACGTCATCGGTTACCAGAAGTTCGTAGGCCTCGAACTCGAACTCGAAGTCCCCACGAGCTTGACCGAGCCGATCGTGATGGACGCCAACGTGCGGCAAGAAGACGGCTTTCGCTTCGTCTACACCCTGCCGCTCGCCCCCCGCCGCGTACTGGTGGAGGACACGTACTTTTCCGATGGTCCGGAGTTGGATGTGAGCCTGCTGCGCACGCGGGCGCTCGCTCATGCCCACGAGTCGGGTCTCGCGGTCGCGAGTATCGTGCGCGAAGAAACCGGGGTTTTGCCGCTGCCCGCCGCGGCGGTTGCTACCTCGCCGGGCACGCCGTGGCGAGCCGGCTACGCGGGCGGCTGGTTCCACCCGACTACGGGCTACTCATTTCCAATCGCCGCGCGGCTCGCGTTGCACGTCGCAGACACGAGTCCAGAAACACTGTTCGGCGCCAGCTATGACACGCTCGCGCGCGAGCACGGGCGTCAGCAGCGCTACGCTTGTCTGCTCAACCGGCTGCTTTTTCAGGCCGTGCCGCCGGACGCGCGCCGCAATGTGCTGGAGCGCTTTTACCGGTTGCCCGAACCCAGCATCGCGCGCTTCTACGCGCTCTCCAGCACGGCCTTCGATCGCGCGCGCATCTTGTGCGGGCGTCCACCACGAGGCCTATCCCTAGGTCGCGCTTTCACGAAAGGGCTGCTCCAATGACGAACCGCGCATTCGCCGTTGAGGCTTCGTGCACCCTGAGCACGTTACTCGCGAAAGAGTTCGACGACCGACAGTTGGCCAAAGTATTGGGCAACGAACACCACGTTCCGGGACATCTGTGGGACGCAGCCCTCGTTGGCCCGCTGCTCGACTTCTTGGGGCGTCCCGGCAAAGAGTTTCGCGCGCGCTTGGTCCGGCTCGGCTGGCAGTTGAGTGGCCGCAGCAACGCGCCCCCCGACGAGCTTCCACTGGTCATCGAGGCGCTGCATTCCGGTTCGCTGATCGTCGACGACATCGAGGACGAATCGAGTCAGCGCCGCGGAGCACCCGCGTTGCACTGTCGGTACGGGGTGCCGCGCGCGCTGAATGCGGGTAATTTCCTGTATTTTTGGGCGCTCGAGTTGCTGTCGCGCTTGGGCTTGCCGCCGATCACCGAGCTCTCGCTGCACCGCGCGTTCAGCCGCACGCTGCTCGCCTGCCATCAAGGTCAGGCCCTGGACATCTCGGTCGACATCACGCAGCTCGAGCAGAGCGAGGTGCTGGCAACCGTGTCCGCCGTCACCCAGCTCAAGACCGGCAAGTTGTGCGAGCTCGCCGCGCACATGGGCGCGCTCGCCGCTGGGGCTTCGCAGAGCAAGGCGCAGGCAATTGCCCAGTTTGGTTGTGAGCTCGGGGTCGGCCTGCAAATGCTGGACGACCTGGGCGGCATCGTCAGTGAGCGCCGAGCGCACAAGGGCCGTGAAGACTTGCAGCACCGCCGCCCCACCTGGCCTTGGGCATGGGCCGCAGAAATTCTGGACCCGCGCGCTTATCGCAAAATCCAAAAGCTGGGCCGAGGCGTAGCCATGAATGCGGTCACTCCCGAGGAGCTCGCCTGTGACTTGCGCGCTGCCGTCGGCCAGCACGGCCGCGCCCAGGCACACGACCGCTTGACGGCGGCTCTCGCGCGGCTGGCCGAAGCAGTGCCCGAACCGCGCGCCATCCTCGAACTCGAGCACGAGCTCGCTCGCTTGGAGAAGAGCTATGAATAATTCGAAATCGGATGAACGAGTGAAGCGCGCCGCGGTGATCGGCAGCGGGTTCGGTGGCATCGCGGCGGCGGTCCGCTTGCAAGCCATGGGCGTGCAAACCACGCTCTTCGAAGGACGCGACAAGCCGGGCGGCCGCGCCTACGTGTACCAAGATCAGGGCTTCACTTTCGATGCGGGACCGACCGTGATCACGGCGCCCGAGTGTCTGGAAGAGCTGTTCAGCGCCGCCGGTCGAAAGATGTCGGACTACGTGGAGCTAATGCCGGTCACGCCGTTTTACCGGCTGATCTGGGATGATGGCGACCAATTCGACTACGTGGGCGACGGTGAGCAGATGCTCGCGCAGATCAGCAAGCGTGATCCGCGTGACGCCCAGGGCTACGCGGATTTCGTCGAGTACACGAAGCGCGTGTTCCAAAAGGGCTACACCGAGCTCGCGGCCACGCCGTTCTTACGCTTCTTCGACATGGTGCGGGTAGCACCGCACCTCGCACGCCTGCGCGCGGATCGCTCCGTGTACGACACGGTCGCGCGCTTCGTGCACGACCCGCACGTGCGCGAGGCGCTCAGCTTTCATTCGCTGCTCGTCGGCGGCAACCCGTTCGACACCAGCGCCATCTACACGTTGATCCACTACCTCGAGCGGCGCTACGGCGTGTGGTTCCCGCGCGGCGGCACGGGCGCGTTGGTGAACGCCCTCGTGAAGTTATTCGAAGAACTGGGCGGTGAGCTGCGATTGTCCTCGCCCGTCCGCTCGATTCGCTTGGAGGAGCGCGCCAACGAGACCCTGCACCACGTGCGCACGGACGCGAGCGGAGAGGAAACGTTCGAGCTGGTCGTCTCCAATGCCGACCTGCACCACACTTACTCGAAGCTCTATCAGGGCGTCGAGTCTGCCGCGAAAACCACCACCAAGCTCGAGCGTGCAGATTGGTCGATGTCGCTCTTCGTGCTCTATTTCGGGACGGACATCCCGTACGATTTGGCGCACCACACGGTGATCTTTGGCCCGCGCTACGAGGCACTGCTGCGTGAGATCTTCGACGGGCCCGAACTGCCCAAAGATTTCAGCCTGTACTTGCACGCGCCCACGGTCAGCGATCCATCGCTCGCGCCGCCGGGCTGCGGTTCGCACTACGTGCTGAGTCCAGTGCCTCACCTAGGCAAAGCCAACATCGACTGGGCGGAGGAAGCGCCGCGCTACGCGCAAAAGATCATCCGCGCTTTGGAGCGCCACATGCCGAACCTGAGTCAACACATCGTGACCCAGCGCTGGTTCACGCCGCTGGATTTCCAGAGCACTCTGAACGCTTTCCAAGGTTCGGCATTTTCAATCGCTCCGACGCTCACGCAAAGCGCCTATTTTCGCCCTCACAACCAAGATCCGAAGATCCCGGGCTTGTTCATCGTGGGTGCGGGCACGCACCCAGGCGCCGGTTTACCGGGCGTGATCAACTCGGCCAAGGCCACGGTCGGCTTGATTGCCCAGCAACTGAGCAAGGAGGCGGCCGCATGAACTCGCCCGCCCTCAGCGCTCCGAGTTTGCTCGCCGCGCCGGACGACGCCGCCGTCATTTGTGCGCAAACGCTGGCTCAGCACTCCAAGAGTTTTGCGCTGGCCGGCAAGCTCTTGCCGGAAGGGCAGCGCCGCGACGCCGCCGTGCTGTACACGTACTGTCGCTTGGCCGATGACAGCATCGATCTGGCAGAACGAGAAGCGCAGCCCGCGGCGCTGGCCGAGCTCGAACGCCAACTCGATTCCGTGTATCGCGGTGAAGACCAAAGCGACGTGCGTTTGCGCGCCTTCCAGGAGCTCGTGCAGCGCAGTCGAATGCCACGCGAGTACCCCGCGCAGCTGCTCGCGGGCATGCGCATGGACGCCGAAGGCGCTCACTACGAAACCCTCGAGGACCTGCTGCTCTATTGCCACCGCGTGGCGGGCGTCGTCGGGTTGATGATGTGCCACGTGCTCGGCGTGAGTGAAGCGCGCGCGCGGAAGAACGCGGCCCACTTGGGCATCGCGATGCAGCTGACCAACATCTGTCGAGACGTCGCCGAGGATTGGCAACGCGGCCGGCTGTACCTGCCACGAGCCATGCTGCGCGAGAGTGGCGCAGGCGCGCTCAACGGCATCCGCCAAGGGCCCTTGCCGATCGCTGCCAGAAACTCCATCACTAGTGTCACCCGGCGCCTGCTCGCAGAAGCAGACCGCTTTTATCGCTCGGGCGACGCCGGGATCCGCTATCTACCGTGGCGCGCGGCTTTCTCCGTGCGCGCCGCACGGCTCATTTATTCGGCCATTGGCGACCGCATTCTAAGCGCGGACTACGACGCGTACTCGATGCGCGCCTTCGTCTCCCCGTCACACAAATTGCGTTTGCTGGTCAGGGCCACGTTGCACACCGCGCGGGGGCTTCCTCGACGCTGGTTCGCGGCGCGTCCGCCAGCGGCGCTCGATTCCGTATTGAGGTTTCCGGATGACATCCTTCCCGTCTGAACTCGCGCAGTACGTCGGACGCGTTCGACAGTTCGAGCGCATCGATTGGGCCGTTTACGTGGCTTGGGTCGGCTTGATGCTCGGGCTGGTGTTCGCGACCGGCGGTTTCTTGTTGGTCGGCAACGCTCACGGTGTGGTTTTTCCAGCCATCGCTTGGTGGGTACCGATCGGCGCGGTCGTATTCACGGTCAGCATCGCCATCGACACCATCGGCCACCGGACGGTGTACAAGGCCGAAATCTCGGGCGCCGAAGGCCTCGTCCACGGCATCACCATCTTGTGCGGCATCGTCAGCTGCGTGCTCTTGTGCTTGGCCTATCAGCGGCACGACGTCTGGATCCCGGCCCTGGTGCTGACGCTGCTCTCACTCTTATACAGCTTGGTGGATGAAGCGTTCCACTGGCGGCGCTACGTGCGCAAGTACTCGGACCGCGTCGAGATGTGGAGTCACGTAGGCATCCTCGCAGGGCACTCCACGATGATGACCGCTTGGTGGGTCTGGTTCTTTCAAGGCTACGTCGGCGTGCCCCAAACCCTCGCCGCACTTGGAGCAATGTCATGACTCGAGTCGACTTACTCGCCGAAGGCGAGCCCAACAGTTCCCGCTCCTATCGCATCGGCGACGTCGCACGTTACGTCGGCGTTTCGACCCACGCGCTGAGAGCCTGGGAGCGCCGCTACGGAACGGTGGAGCCGCACCGTACGCCGGGCGGTAGCCGGCTGTACGATGCCGCGCAGATCGATCGGCTAAAGACGCTCAAAGACCTTACCGACTACGGCCATTCGATCGGTGAGGTCGCGCGCTTGTCACTGGTCGAACTCAAACGCTTGCTCGCCGCAACGCTCGAGCTGTCCGAAAGCAAATAGGCGCGGCGGGCGCGAGTGCGACCGGCCGAGTGTCCGCGATGCGCTTGACGTACGCCGGACGCATCATGTACCGACCGTAACATGCCGGTTTCGAACATGGCGCTCGCGCGAGCGATGCTTACGGCGGTCGCCCTGTTCGTCGCGCCGCGCGTGCAAGCAGAAGACTCACCGATCGAGAAACCGTCGGTGGCCAAACCGGCTCTCCCCCACCCTGCTCCCAGCATTGATGGAGACGAACAACCGCAAGCTTCGGTCGGCGCGGGCACGCGCGCATACGTTCAGCGAAGCCCCGATCGACAGCGCCCCTTTCCGTACTTTGCCGCGGGGCCCGGCTTGCTCTTGGGCTTGGGCGGAGGGAGCGATTTCGAGCGCACGAATCCTGCACTCACCGGCGCAATAGGCGTGGACGTTCCGTTACGCGGCTCGACCTCGCTCGGCTTCGAGCTCGACGGCGATCTCGAGCTCGCGGGTCGGGCGGACCGCGGCGAGTACACGGCCGTACTGTTGCGAGCTCGTCTCGGCCAAATGCTGTCGCCACGGCTTCGGCTGTGGGGCGCCGCGGGCATCGGGCGCGCGGGATATCGAGCCGGCTCGCTCGCGGGCGCACTCGCAGCGGGTAGCAGCGTGATGCTAGTGCCCAAGTTCGGCCTCGACTTCAGTGCCAACCTGAGCTTGCTCGGCGCTGCGCGCCGCAGCATGAACGCGGGCGTCGATGAAACCTATGCCGGCGGCGCCGTGCTCTTGTTCGCCGTTCGCGCCCTGTTCGAGCTGCACCGCTGAGACGTCATTCGGCGCCCCCCTCGCCCAGTTGGCGAATGCAGATCGACGTCACTCTTGGCACGCACTAACGTTGCGGCATGCGTGCGCGCAAAAAACCGCAGTTCATCTTGCCCGGAGCGGCGCCAAGCTTTCCCGATCCGAACCTCGCCGACGACGAGGGCCTGCTGGCAATCGGCGGAGACCTCTCCCCAGAGCGGCTGCTTTTCGCCTACGAGCACGGAATTTTTCCTTGGTACGATGATGGATTGCCGCCCATGTGGTGGTCGCCGAACCCGCGTACACTCATGGATCCAGCGCACTTGCACGTCTCGCGCAGTTTGCAGCGAGTGCTGCGCTCAGCGCGTTTTGCCGTGAGCTTCGACCGTGCGTTTCGCGACGTGATGCTCGAATGCGGGCGAGAACGCGACGGTGGCACCTGGATTTTGCCGGAGATGGTCGAGGCCTACTGCCGACTGCACGAGCTCGGGCACGCTCACAGCGTGGAGGTGTGGCAAGGCGAGCGGCTGGTAGGCGGCCTGTACGGTGTGCAGCGCGGCGCGCTCTTTGCCGCAGAGAGCATGTTTCATCGCGAGCGCGACGCATCGAAGGTAGCGTTGGTCACCGGGGTGGAGACGCTCTTTGCCGCCGGCATCACCTTATTCGACGTACAATTCCTTACGCCCCATCTGGAGTCGTTGGGTGCGTATGAAATCCCGCGGGCGCGCTACCTCGACTTGGTGAGCGCCGCCGTGAAGGGAGCGGCGTCTATCCCACGCGGTTAGTACGTAGCGCGCGACGCCCCCCACCCAGAATCGTCAGCCGTGGGCGGCTTGCGGCTCTCGCGTGAGCAGGCGCAACTTCGGGCGCTTGGGGGTCGGCAAAATGGGGTCGAATTGGGGGCGGCGCAGGCGCGTGGTTGCGGGACGCGTCGAGCCGAATGCCAGCGCGAGTACGTAAGTTGCCAAGAGCAACAGCAAAGCGAGCCAATCGGTCATCAGGTTGGATGAAAGGCTGGCCTTTGGGCGTGACAGGCAAGGAAGCAACGGGTGACGTTTCGGTGGCGTTACTCGAGCCGAGTACCGGGCGCCGTGGGCGAGCAGGCAACTGCCCGTTGACTCAGACTCATGGCTATTTTGGCCGAGAGTGCAGTCGTGCAGCAGGCGCACTGGCGCTCAGCCCATGGCTGCCGCTTTGCATGGGCAGATTTCGGTGCTCTAGTCGACGCCATGCCCCGCAGCGCTGGAGTTGCAGTCGGGATCTGTGCGCTATTTCTAGCAGGCTGGAATTGCGCCGCGTGCAGTAGTTCGGACCGTCCCGGTCCCGCAACCGGTGTAGGTGGCGGCGCAGCGGCCGGCGGTGGGAGTGGGGGCAATGGGCTCAACCTGGCTGGCAACGGCAATGGCCAAGGCGACGGCCCCACGTTGAGCGATGCGTGCGCGCAGAAGATCTCCACCGCAGAACCCACGCCGCTCGACATGTACATCATGCTCGATGTCTCGACATCGATGCTCGACTTGACCGCATCGCAAGTGAGCAAGTGGGACGCCGTCAAGGCCGCCCTCGAGTCGTTCATCCAAGATACCGACTCGGCAGGGCTCGGCGTTGGATTGCAATACTTCCCGTTGCAAAAGCCGAACGCGCCTTCGTCTTGCGCCAGCAACGCCGATTGCGGGGATAGCGGGCCGTGCTTTCTCAAGTTTTGCTTCAACTCGAGCAATCTGTTCCCGTGTCAAAAGGACACGGATTGTGTGACGACGGACGGCGGCGACGCGGGTCCGTGCATGGACATCGCGCTGTGTTCGAAGAACCAGGACTACTTGTGCCCGAATCCGGGCGGAAGATGCCAAGCCACGGACACCACCGAAGACCTCGGGACGTGCCAACCTCTCGGCGAAAGCGTGTGCCAGCACACGGTCAGCTGCGATGTTACGCAATACGGCACGCCGGCCTCGCCCATCGCGGCCTTGCCCGCAGCCGCCGCCGGACTGCTCGCGTCGATCGAGGCACAGATCCCAGCTGGGAATACGCCGACGGGCCCCGCCCTCGCGGGCGCGATCAAACAAGCCAGCACTTGGGCGACCGTGAATCCCGATCATCGCGTGGTCACGGTGCTGGCCACCGACGGCGTCCCCACGGAGTGCACCCCGAACGCGATCGGCGCCGTAGCCGCGCTGGCTAGTGCCGGGGTGACGAATACACCGAGCATCAACACCTTCGTGATCGGCGTGTTCGGCCCCGCCGATGTCGCCGACGGCGCGCCCTCCAACTTGGATCAGATAGCGCTCCAAGGCGGGACCGAGAAAGCGTTCATCGTGGATACCCAAAAGGACGTGACCGCGCAGTTTCAAACTGCGCTCGACACGATTCGCGGCGCGCGTCTGGCCTGCAAATTTCCGATCCCCGAGCCCGATCCCGGTGAGTCGCTGAACTACGACCAAGTGAATGTCGCGCTCACCATCGGCACGCAGCGAAGCGTCGTCTACTACGTGGAGGACGCGGCGGGCTGCGACACGACGACCGGCGGTTGGTACTTCGACGTCAAGCCCACCCCCAGCGTCAGCCCCACGCGAATCCTCACCTGCCCCACGACCTGCAGCGCCTTCCAAGCCGCCCCGAGCGGCGCCTCGGTCGGCATTGCACTTGGCTGTGCCCGCGTCGTAAAATGAAGCGTTTTATCAGTAATAACGCCGAGTTAGACTAACACGCGAATTCCGACCGAATTAGTGCTAGATCGGCCGTCCCGATGACCGCCGTCGACACCTCCCCCGACCGCGCGCTCGAGTTCCGGCTGAGCCATCTTCGCCAACTCGAGGCCGAAAGTATCCACATCATCCGTGAAGTGGCCGCCGAGTTCGATAACCCGGTGATGATGTACTCCATCGGCAAAGACTCGTCGGTGATGGTGCAGCTGGCGCGCAAAGCCTTCCACCCCGGCAAGCTGCCCTTCCCCCTGCTCCACATCGACACGACGTGGAAGTTCAAGGAGATGATTTCGTTCCGGGACAAGTTCGTCAAAGACAACGATCTCAACCTGATCGTGCACACGAACAAAGAGGGCCTGGAGGAGGGCATCAACCCCTTCGATCACGGCAGCTCCAAGTACACCACGATCATGAAGACGCATGCGCTCTTGCAGGCGTTGAACAAGGGCGGCTACGACGCCGCTTTCGGTGGCGCCCGCCGCGACGAAGAGCGATCCCGCGCCAAGGAGCGCATCTACTCCTTCCGCGATCGGCACGGCCAATGGGATCCGAAGAACCAGCGCCCCGAGCTGTGGAGCCTGTACAACGGCAAGCTCACCCGTGGTGAGAGCATCCGTGCCTTCCCCCTCTCCAACTGGACCGAGCTCGACATCTGGCTCTACATCTATTTGGAGAGCATCCCGATCGTCCCGCTATACTTCGCGGAGGAGCGCCCGGTGGTCGAACGCGACGGCCAGTTGCTCATGGTGGACGACGCGCGATTGCCGCTAAACCCCGGTGAGAAGCCGCGCTTGCAGCAGGTGCGCTTCCGCACTCTCGGCTGCTACCCGCTGACCGGCGCGCTGCCCTCCAGCGCCACCACGCTGCCCGACATCATCCGCGAAATGCTGCTCACCAAGTACTCCGAGCGCTCCGGCCGGCTCATCGATCACGATGAAGAAGGCTCGATGGAAACCAAAAAGCGCGAAGGCTACTTCTGAGATTTTTGGGGTTGGCATTTCTGGGCCCACTTGAGCTCGCTTTGATTGTGATGGTTCTCGATGACGACTGAACAAGACCAAATCAGCAACGATATCCTCGGTTATCTCGAGCAGCACCAACAGAAGGAGCTCCTACGCTTCGTCTCGGTCGGCTCGGTCGACGTCCGTCATCGGGGGCTTCGCCCCCGCGCCCGCTGAAGTAAATTCAGCGGGGCCCCACCCCTGAGTTTTGGGGCCCCAACCCCAAAACCCGACGACCTGCAGAACTTTCGATGACCACTGAACAAGACCAAATCAGCAACGATATCCTCGGTTATCTCGAGCAGCACCAACAGAAGGAGCTCCTACGCTTCGTCTCGGTCGGCTCGGTCGACGACGGCAAGTCGACGCTGATTGGTCGCTTGCTGCACGACACGCACGGGATCTACGAAGATCAGCTATCCGCGGTGAAGCGCGCTTCGGGCCGCGCGGGCATGGAGATCGACTTTTCTCTGTTCACCGATGGCCTCAAAGCCGAACGCGAACAGGGCATCACGATCGACGTCGCGTATCGTTATTTCTCGACCGCCAAGCGCAAGTTCATCATCGCCGATACGCCCGGGCACGTTCAGTACACGCGCAACATGGCGACCGGCGCTTCGACGGCCAACGTGGCGATCATCTTGATCGATGCGCGCTTGGGCGTGCTGCAGCAATCGCGCCGGCATGCGTACATCGCTTCTCTCCTCGGCATTCCGCATCTCTTCGTGGGCATCAACAAGATGGACCTCGAGGGCTACAGCCAAGACGTCTTCAATCGCATTCGCGAAGAGTTCGCCGCGTTCCTCGCGCCGCTCGGCTTCAAAGGGGTGCGCTTCATCCCCATGAGCGCGCTCAAGGGCGACAACGTGGTGCATCGCAGTGACTCGATGCCTTGGTACGACGGCAACACGCTGCTCGAGCACCTGGAGAGCGTGCCGATCGCCAGCGACTGGAACCACGAGGACTTCCGCTATCCGGTCCAGTACGTGCTGCGGCCCGATCTGAACTACCGCGGCTTCGCGGGCGCGCTCGCCTCGGGCGTGGTCAAGAAGGGCGACAAGGTCATGGTGCTGCCCTCGCGGCGCACCAGCACGGTCGTCGCCATCGACACCTTCGACGGCGAAAAAGAGCAAGCCTTCGCGCCGATGAGCGTGACCCTGCGTTTGGCCGATGAAATCGACATCAGCCGCGGCGACATGCTCGTCCACCCCGACAACGTGCCGCACGTCGCGCAGCGCTTCGAGAGCATGCTGGTGTGGCTCAGTGAGCGCCCGCTCGATCGTCAAAAGAGCTATTTGCTCAAGCACACCACGCAAATGGTGCGCGCCAACGTGGAGCACATCTCTTACACCACCGACCTCGAAACGCTGAAGCACGTCGAAGCCACGCGCCTCGAGCTGAACGACATCGGTCGGGTCACCCTTACCTGTCACCGGCCGCTCTTCTTCGACGATTACAAGAAGAACCGCGGCACCGGCGCGTTCATCCTGATCGATTCGCTGACCAACAACACGGTCGCGGCCGGCATGATCCTCGAGGTCGACTCGGGCGCGCCGGAGTCGGAAGCGGCGGCGCCAGTGGACCGTCCGCGCAGCCAAGTGAGCCCCGACGAGCGTAGCGAACGCCTCGGCCAAAAGGGCGCCACGCTCTGGCTCACCGGGCTGCCCGCAGCTGGCAAGACCGCGATCGCGTTTGCGCTCGAACGCCGGCTGTTCGATCAAAAGCGCGTGGCCTTCGTGGTCGACCCCGACGACGGACTCTCGCGCGCTGTCTTGCCCGACGGCTCGAGCCCAGCGCAAACTCCGGAGTTGGCGCGCCGAGCCAGCGACGCCGGCCTGCTCGCGATTTTCGCCTACGCCTCGCCCCTACGCGCCGATCGCGACACCATCCGCGATGCCGTAGGTGCGGAACGCTTCGTCGAAATCCACGTCGCTACCTCCCTCGAGCTGCGCAGCAAGCGCGACCAGCGCGGTAGCTACGGGCCCGGCCACAAGCAGCCGAGCGAAGAAGCGCCAAGCGCGCCGGACCTCGTGGTCTCGCTCGACGACAGCGACGTCGAACAGATCGCACAGAGCATCATCGCGGTGCTGGTGAAGCGCGGCCTGCTGCCGGCGGTCTAAGAGTTCAACCGCCAGAACGACGAGCGAGTTCGGCTTCGAGTTCGCGGACGCGCGCTTCGGCGTCGGCCTTGCGTGCTTCTTCATCAGTAAGGAGCAGATCCCGTCCCGGCTCAGGCGTAGGACCCTGCCGAGGTCGGGCGCAGACTCGACCAACCAATACAAGCCGAGCAAGTCCGAACGTTCCAGCGCGTGCTTCGAAACGTCACGCTCGACCAGATGGCCCTCTAGCCTGTCCCAAAGCCGCAGTGGTTTCAGCTCGTCGTCGGGATCGAAGCGCACGAGTTCGAGCACCCCTGATCGCTTGTAGGCCGCAAGCTTCTTCGACCAAGGTCGATCACGCGCGTCGCTCTCGCTAATCACTTCGAGCGCCCAGTGCGGCGCGCCGAACCAGACCAAAACATCCGACGCGAGGCATTGCCGCGATCGGTCGGATCTCAATACAAGAATTGATCGGAGCCGACCATGGCTCGGTCACCCAGCGCCAAGCGGATCATCTGGCGGAGGAGTGAACACTCACGCCCGCCGGCGGAGGTAACTCGAACCAATGATCCATTCACACTCGCCAGCGGAGGTAGCCCGCAATCACACCCGCCGGCGGGGGAGAACCCAACCCCAAGTCACACCCGCTGGCGGAGGTAAAACCCCAAGTCCAAGTCACACCCGCCGGCGGAGGCACCACCCCAAGTCCAAGTCACACCCGCCGGCGGAGGCAGAACCCCAAGTCCAGTCACACCCGCCGGCGGAGGCACCACCCAATCCCAAGTCACACCCGCCGGCGGAGGCACCACCCCA
>Ga0247740_1000586_pt1 | contig 17012 bp, 13 predicted proteins | sample UWRJL148409B2_FD_180942 | JGI IMG/M metagenome (GOLD analysis project Ga0247740, IMG submission 180942) | Plant litter microbial communities from Arlington Agricultural Research Station in Wisconsin, United States - UWRJ-L148-409B-2 | ecosystem: Environmental > Terrestrial > Plant litter >...
TGCGGGTTTTTCATGGTGAAAGTCTCTCACCGTCGATGTCTGGTTGATGCATCGACGTCTCCCTCTTGCCCTCTACGTCGTAGAGGGCTTTTTTTTGCCCCAAATTTCAACAACAGGGCGCTGCGAATAATAAAACAGCTAATAAGTGAGCTACTTGAAGATACCATTTCTAAGGTACAGTTTATTTGGGAAAACATAGTGGTTCTCTACTCCAACCCTAGGTTATTTCAACCATAGCTGGCATAATCACGGCCCCTTATTTTTGGGCTTATTCATGCTTTTGAAGCTCGCTTCAACCTAAGTATGCCTAGGTCATTTGCAGATGCTCACCTTATCAATATCAGAGGATTAACATGCAAGCACAGGCTTTCCAAAAACCGCAAACAAGACCCAGTAATCCAAATTTTTCATCTGGTCCTTGCAGCAAGCGCCCAGGTTATAGCTTGGATCAACTGGATGTTTCTACACTTGGCCGTTCACATCGCTCGACAATTGGTAAAGCGGCTTTGCAACGCGCCTGTGACGATACCGCAGAATTACTTGGTTTGCCTGCGGGTTACCGTGTAGGAGTGGTCCCTGGTTCTGATACTGGTGCGGTAGAAATGGCCATGTGGTCTTTACTTGGTCAACGTGGTGTAGACATTCTGCAATGGGAATCTTTTGGAAACGGTTGGTTGGGCGATGCAACTAAAGAATTAAAGTTGGCGGTAAATGCCCACCATGGCGATTACGGTTTGTTGCCTGATTTGACCAAAGTGAATTTCGATAATGACGTGATCTTTACCTGGAACGGCACAACATCCGGCGTAAAAGTTCCTAACGGCGACTGGATTCCGGCTGACCGTAAAGGTTTAACTATTTGCGATGCAACCTCTGCCGTTTTCGCCATGGAAATGCCATGGGAAAAGCTCGACGTTATTACTTTTAGCTGGCAGAAGGTGCTCGGCGGCGAAGGTGCTCACGGTATGTTAATTTTGAGCCCACGTGCGGTTGAACGCTTGGAAACTTACAAACCTTCCTGGCCAATGCCCAAGCTATTCCGTATGACCAGTGGTGGCAAATTAGTTGAAGGTATTTTCAAAGGCGACACTATTAATACTCCGTCGATGCTTGCAGTTGCTGACTATTTGGACGCATTGGATTGGGTACGCTCAATCGGCGGAGTTAAAGAAACTATCGCTCGCTCAAATGCAAACCTTGCTGTACTAGAGAAATTTGTTGCAGCAAACGATTGGATCAGCTTCCTGCCACAAGCGACTGAAACTCGTTCAAATACCTCGGTTTGTTTCGTGTTAAAAGCAAACAGTGATCAAGTCAAAAATATCGTCAAGTTGTTGGATAAAGAAGGTGTTGCTTACGATATCGGCGCTTATCGCGATGCGCCTGCTGGTCTTCGTATCTGGTGTGGTGCAACTGTTGATGCTGCAGATTTGGAAGCTTTATTACCGTGGCTAAGCTGGGCATATCAGGAAGCCACCAAAGTATAATTGTTGGTTGATTCCTGATAGGGCTGTGTAACTACACGGCCCTTTTTTATCTGGCAGTGATCATCCTTTCGTAGTGGGGATGATGAAAAGATAAAAAAGTTTCTCCGTACTATTAAGAATTGGGCTCATTGAATTAAGTCGACCTGATGCACTAGGTCACATCGAAGAAGGAAAAAAATATGTTCAAAATAAAAACTTACAACACTATTTCTATTAAAGGCTTAAGTCGTTTTGGCCGTGACAAATATGAAGTCGCTAGCGATATAGGTACCCCGGACGCATACATTTTGCGCAGCCATAAATTGCAGGGTGAAGCGTTGCCTGCCAGTGTAAAAGCAGTCGCGCGCGCTGGTGCTGGTACCAATAATGTACCTGTGACCGACTACACCAAATTGGGTGTAGTTGTATTTAACTCACCCGGCGCTAATGCCAATGCCGTTAAAGAATTGGTTCTTACTGGCATGTTGTTAGGATCGCGGGGCATTTTGCCGGGCATGGCTTATGTGAATGGTTTGACTCACATGACTGATGCCGAAGAAATGTCCAAATTATTGGAAAAAGAAAAATCCAACTTCGCTGGTTTTGAACTGCAAGGTAAAACTCTGGGTATTGTTGGTTTGGGCGCAATTGGTTCAATGATCGCGGATGCCGCTCTTGCCCTTGGTATGAACGTAGTGGGGTTTGACCCTGCATTATCGGTAGAAGCTGCGTGGCGGTTGCCGAATCAGGTTGCCAAAATGGAAAACCTGCAATCACTTTTGGCGCGCGCTGATTATGTGACTTTGCATGTTCCTGCGATTGATGCAACTAAACATATGATTAATGCTGACACCTTGAAAGTAATGAAGAAAGGTTCAGTGTTGTTGAACTTCGCGCGCGAAGCCATTGTGGATGCACACGCAGTTGTAGCAAGTTTGGATGCAGGTCACCTCGGCAAATACATCTGTGATTTCCCCGAGCCGATCCTGCTAAATCGCTCTGATGTTTATGCCATGCCACATATAGGCGCCAGCACCGAAGAAGCCGAAGAAAATTGCGCAATTATGGCTGCTGACCAGTTGATGGATTACCTTGAAAACGGCAATATCAAAAACTCAGTAAATTTCCCTGCGGTATCTATGGATCGCAATCCCGGCACTGGCGCTCGCATAACTTTTTCTAACGCGAATGTCGCAGGTGTTTTGGGGCACGTGCTGTCGTTGTTGGCAGAGAAGAACGTAAATGTTGTTGATATGGTGAACAAGAGCCGCGGCGATGTTGCCTACAACATTATTGACGTTCAACAAGCTCCGTCTTCGACAGTTCTCGATGCCATTGCGAAAGTTGAGCATGTTATTGCGGTGCGTGTTATTTAATCTTAAGTCGCTAGTAAGCTGGTGACTGGTTACTAGCGACTTAACCTATGTATAAAATCGTTTTCCTCGTCCCCGAATCCCATCTCGAACCCGTCAAAACTGCGGTGTTTAACGCAGGCGCCGGCCATCTTGGCCACTATGATCAATGCTGTTGGCAGGTTCTGGGAACAGGGCAGTTTCGTCCTCTGGCAGGAAGTAATTCCTACATTGGTGAGTTAGACAAACTTGAACGTCTTCCCGAGTATCGCGTTGAATTAGTTTGCGAAGATGCTTTTATTAAAGCTGCCATCAAGGCAGTGCGTCTCGCTCATCCCTACGAAAAGCCTGCTGTTGATATTTGGCGTTTGGAGGATGTTGAAATATGAATCGCTTGCTTTGGCAATCTATACAAGAAGCTTTGGCTTTTGCGGGTGATGCACATTCGTTTACCGGGGATTTCCCTAAACAGGCTGCAGTGTTGGTGCTCCTGACAGATGAGGTATCTCCTCAACTTATTTTTACCCTACGGTCAAAACACCTCAACCACCACGCAGGCGAAGTATGTTTTCCCGGCGGTAAATGGGAGCCGCAGGACAATTCCTTATTAGCGACAGCTTTGCGTGAAACGCACGAAGAAATTGGTTTGTCCCCGAACATGATAGATATTTTGGGGGTGTTACCGGCGCGCGCAACTCGTTCAGGCGCAATGGTGCAGCCCTTTATTGGGAAGATTCCGGCTGATTGCCGTTTTACGTTAAATCATCACGAGTTGGAGGAGTTATTCACCGTTCCTTTGGCGGCCTTTCGTCATGGGTTACAAGTTAGAACCGATGTTTTTGAACACAATGGCCAACGTGTGCGTATTCCTGCATATATCTATAAAGGCTTTGAAATTTGGGGTTTTACCGCGGGCGTTACGGCAGAGTTGTTGAGCTTGTTACAGTCTTTACCATTCCATGCAGGGTAAAATTGCCCTGTCATTTGACATAAACATCTCCTCTGCCAATATGACTGTGGGTCTTATATATAATCGAATTTCCCCAATAAATTGATTTAGCAGCATTAGCTACTACCTAAGGTAATTAAGGATGAGTAATTTCAAAGTGCCCCTGCGCGATATCGAGTTCGTATTGTTTGAGGTCTTTCATTTCGAAGAACATTGCGCGGAATATTGCCCAAGTCTGGATCGCAGTTTGACGCTCGCATTACTTGAAGAAGCTGCACGTTTCTCCGAGCAGGTACTGGCTCCACTTTCTGCCACTGGTGATAAAGAAGGTTGTCGCCTGGAAAATGGAAAAGTCTTCACTCCGAATGGCTTCAAAGCTGCCTATGAACAATATTGTGATGCAGGCTGGCCCTCGTTAAGCCGATCGCTAGATTTTGGTGGCCAAGGGTTGTTGCAGTCACTCTATTTTGTAATGAACGAGATAAGCGCTTCAGCAAACTATGCCTGGACTATGTATTCAAGCTTGTCCCAGGGTGCTATGCATACGATAGAGTCACATGGGTCGGAGACGCAAAAGCAGGCTTATCTACCCTCGTTAATCTCAGGTAAATGGACCGCTACCATGTGTTTGACGGAGGCTCACTGTGGTACTGATTTGGGATTATTAAAAACTAAAGCTACTCCCGTAAATGATGGGCGCTACAAAATTACGGGTAGTAAGATTTTCATCTCCTGCGGTGATCACGACCTCGCAGAGAATATTGTCCATATAGTGCTGGCTCGTTTGCCGGATGCTCCGGCTGGCACACGTGGGATTTCACTTTTTATAGTGCCCAAAATTGCCGTCAATGCCGATGGTTCCTTAGGTGAAAATAATAAAGTCACGTGCGGCTCACTCGAACATAAAATGGGAATTCACGGCAATGCAACCTGCGTATTAAATTTTGATGGTGCTATGGGTACTTTGTTGGGTGAGCCTAACAAAGGCCTCCATTTAATGTTTACGTTTATGAATCTCGCGCGCCTCGGTGCGAGCTTACAAGGGCTCGCGCACGCAGAATCGGGCTTTCAAAAGTCTTTGCACTATAGCCTCCAACGCTTACAGGGGAGATCTCTCTCAGGTACAAAATCGCCTTCGACTGCTGCTGATCCGATAATTGTTCATCCCGATGTTCGCCGCATGTTGTTAACTCAGAAAGCCTTATCTGAAGGTATGCGAATGATGGCCTATTTCGCAGCTAAACGTTTTGACATCGCCGAGCATGCGCAATCTGCGATTCAGCGACAATCTGCTCAGGATATGTTGAGTTTGCTAACTCCAATCGCTAAAGGCTTTATGACCGAATTAGGTTTTGAATCCGCCAACTTGGCCTTGCAATGTTTTGGTGGCCACGGTTACATCAGGGAATGGGGCGTTGAGCAAAATGTTCGCGATTGCCGCGTTGCGTCTCTTTATGAAGGAACCACAGGTGTACAGGCGCTTGATTTATTGGGTCGCAAAATTTTGCTATCCAATGGCAGTCTGTTAGGAGGCTTTGCAGATTGCTTGCGCATTTATTGTAACGAGTCTGCAAACATTCCAGAATTGTCGCCCTACGTTAAAACTTTGGCTAGACTACATGCTGAGTGGTTAACCTTAACTGCACGCATTGGTGAGCGCGCATTGGCAAATTCTGATGAAGTAGGTGCTGCCTCGGTAGATTATTTAATGTACTGCGGTTACATATTCATGGGATACATGTGGGCAAGGGCAGCAAAGACTGCTATTCAAGCGCTCGCAGCAGGCACACAAGAAGAAGATTTTTACCGTGCAAAATTAGAAACCGCGCGCTTTTATTTTGAGCGGATTTTACCAAGAACATTATCTTTAGTTGCCACCATAAATTCCGGCTCGGATAACTTGATGAATTTAGCCGCTGATCATTTTTCATTTTCGTAATTTCGCAATGAAATTTTAAAAAAAATAGCCAATAAGAATATCTAGGAGTTAATAATGCCATTGAATTACCACCGTACAATTCCTGACGTTTTTGCAGAAGCCTCTCGGGAATTTTCGGATAGCGCCGTGTACACGTGCATGGACCACACGATTACGTTTCGTGAGTTGGATAATCTCAGTGGAAAATTTGCGGCGTATTTGCAACAACACACTAACTTAAAGCCTGGAGATCGTGTTGCTATTCAATTGCCAAATATATTGCAATATCCGATTGCTGTTTTCGGTGCAATGCGCGCGGGTATGATTGTTGTTAATACCAATCCACTTTACACCGCACATGAAATTAAACATCAACTCAATGACTCAGGCGCTAAAGCGCTTATCGTGTTGGCGAACATTGCAAAAAATGCATCCACAATTATTAAAGATACAGCGGTAGAACAGGTGATTGTTACTGAGCTGGGCGATATTCATCCACCGTTAAAAAAATTACTCATTAATGTTGTTGTGAAATATGTAAAAAAGCTGGTGCCAGAATTTTCATTTCCGAATCAAATTACGTTTAATCATGCGTTAAAAATGCCATCTAAACCTTGGCAACCGGTAGCCATTAGTCCCGAGGATGTTGCGGTTCTGCAATATACGGGTGGAACAACAGGCGTTGCTAAGGGCGCTATGTTATCGCACAGAAATTTAGTCGCGAATATGGAGCAATTAAATGCACATATGGTTGAGGCTTTTCGCAGAAATCAGGAAACTTACATCGCGCCATTACCGCTTTATCACATCTATTCTTTTACATTACATTGCACATCTTCCGTAGCTTTAGGTAATCACAGTATATTAATTCCGAACCCGCGCGATATTCCGGGTTTTGTAGAAACCTTAAAAAAATATCCTTTCACATTATTTGTCGGGTTGAATACGTTATTTAACGCGCTCTTACGCAATCCGGAATTTCATACGCTGGACTTCAGCAAGTTGCGCTTAACTTCCTCGGGCGGCATGGCATTGGTTGCTGAAACCGCCAATAAATGGAAGGCGGCAACATCTGCGCCTATCACCGAAGGTTATGGCTTAACAGAAACTTCGCCAGTCGTATGCAGCAATCAAATAAATGTATTGCAATACGGTACGGTGGGGCGTGCGTTGCCGGAAACTGAATGCAAAGTTGTGGATGAAAATGGAAAGTCTTTACCGGTTGGTGAAGCAGGTGAGTTATGTATTCGCGGCCCGCAAGTAATGAAAGGCTATTGGCAACGGCCCGAAGCAACTGCTGAAGTTATTGACAGCGAAGGTTGGTTTAAAAGTGGCGATATGGCTGTGATTTCAGCCGATGGCTTTATTAAAATTGTAGACCGAAAAAAAGACATGATTAATGTGTCTGGTTTTAAAGTTTATCCCAACGAAGTTGAAGACGTATTGGGCAGTCATCCCGATATTATTGAAGCCGCCGTAATAGGTGTGCCGGATAAAGACGGTAGCGAAATCGTTAAAGCATTCGTCGTTTCTTCAAAACCAGAGTTGGATGTTAAAACAGTGCGTGATTTTGCTAAAACAAAATTAACGGCCTACAAGGTTCCGCATCAAATAGAGTTCTGCAAAGATTTGCCTAAATCCAATGTGGGTAAAGTATTGCGCCGTGAATTGCGTGATAAAGAAATTGCAAAAGCGAATTCATAAAGGCAAAAGTATGAAAGAACGTTGTTTCCGCTTATGAAGCGAGCCTTAATTTTATCCGGTGGTGGTGCTCGCGCTGCCTATCAAGTGGGCGTATTACAAGCACTAGCTGAAATTCTTCCCGATGAAAATGCAAATCCATTTCCAATTATTTGCGGCACTTCTGCCGGTGCAATTAATGCGCTTGCACTGGCAGCGCATCCGGGCAACTTTAAAGAGTCGGTGCATGCATTAGCAAATATGTGGTGCAACCTTACGGTAGGTGATGTTTATCTACATTCATGGTGGGATATTTTTAAAGGGTTAGGTTTTTTAGGATTATCGCTTTTTAATCAAGGTATCGGCAGGAAAAAACCTTTATCACTTCTCGATAATTCTCCACTGTGGGATTTATTAGGTTCACGAATTCCTTTTCACAATATTAATCAATCTATCTCCAGTGGAAAACTGTTAGCGGTGTCGGTTTCTGCGATGGGTTACTCATCAGGCCATACCGTAAGTTTTTTTCAGGGCCACCAAAGTATTAGTGGTTGGCAGCGTTATAGACGTGCGGGAGTTGCGACGCCGTTGCGATTGGAACATCTGATAGCATCGGCTGCGATTCCTACAATTTTTCCTGCAGTTAGAATTGATCGCGAATATTTTGGCGATGGTGCACTGCGACAATTAGCGCCTATTAGCCCTGCGCTTCACTTGGGCGCTGAATCATTATTTGTTATAGGTGTGAGCGGAAATAGGTCGTCCGCAAAACCTAATAAACGTTTACCCGCAAAACATTCACCCTCAATGGGCCAAATTGTTGGTCACTTATTAAATAGCGCATTTGTCGATTCCCTCGAAGGGGATTTAGAACATATGGAACTGATTAATAAGTTGATTACGTTAATTCCGGAAGAACAAAAAAAATCTTCAGCTTTACACCTGCGAGCTGTTGAAAATATGGTGATTTCGCCTTCCAGCCCTCTCGACGTAATCGCTGGCAGAAATGTCCGCTACCTACCCGAAAGCCTACGTTTTTTCTTGCGAGCAATAGGCGCAACCGCCAAAGGTGGTGGCGCAACCGCAGCAAGTTATTTATTATTTTCACCAGAATTTATCACCGAACTCATGGAGCTTGGACGTCAGGATGCGCTCGCAGAAGCTGAGGCAATTAAGCGATTTTTTAAACACGACAAAAATTAAATGCCTGAAGTGCTGCGAAAATATAGGTCTAGCTAGTATTTTTTGTCACCATAGGTTCTGCCTTACATAGAAATTATAGTGGACTAGTAAACGTCAAAAAAGGAGAAATATGTTGCGCATTTTCACATTATTAGTTGGCTTTCTAATTACTTTCAATGCGTTTGGTAAAGTTATTGAAGGCACTTCATTTGACGAGCATAACATTCGTGACAAGGCTGGTCGCAACGTCACTTACTATTTGAGCATGGCAAAAACTAAAGGTGCGCCTCTGCTCTTAATGATCCAAGGGTCAGGATGCAATAGAGTTTTTAATAAAAGCCCTGCCGGCGTTTATTCAACAATTTTTAATTTGGTCAATGTAGCTAATGAAAATAAATTTTCAGTACTAGCGGTCGAAAAGCCATTTTCTGGTGCTAAGGAAAATACTACAGGAGTTAGTGTTGAATTGGATTGTTCAAAAGAGTTTCACAAGGATTTTACAGTTGAAAGCTGGGTGGATGCGTTAAATCTAAGCATTAAAGATACTGTAGCTAAATTGAATTATAAACCGAGTCATATTTTAATCTTTGGTCATTCAGAAGGAGCAGGAATTGCATCTAAACTCGCTGTAGTAAATACGTCGATTACCCATGTAATTTCTACCGGTGGCTCAGGGACAACCCAACTGTTTGATTTGGTGGCTTTTGCATATCAAAATTGTTTTGATCGCTCTGAATGTATCGAACAACAATATTCACAGCTCGCCGAAATAAATAAGGATCCACAAAACTATACTAAATTTGCCTGGGGTCACCCTTATAAAAGATGGAGTTCTTTTTTTCGATTAGATGCGGCAGAAAATTTGCTTAAGTCCAAAGCAAAAATTTATTTAGTTTTTGGAACGTCTGATGTGGCGACTCCACCACTATCCCAGGAAATTATTGCGGCCAAATTAAGTTCTTTTGGGAGAGATATTACCGTTAGAAGAATACCTGGCGCAGATCATATGTTGTTAAATCCTGGCGCCCAAAATATGGATAGTTTAGCGCAAGAATACGAGCTGGCGTTTAACTGGTTTTGGAACAGCATCGATTAATGATGTAGTCCAAAATTTTAGTGAGATTAAATTTAGTTTTTGATAAATTAAGTCATTGCAAACGTCAGTTACTAATTTTCAACCTAACTATCTTCAAGGGCACCATTACTGTTTAATTGAATGAAGTTTCTTAATTTGTAAGTCTAAGATAACGCTATAGACGTGATTGAAAAATCCAATTAGTGAAATTGATGTAGATTGCGATATTTTCTTTACTTCACAAATGCTATCAAGGGAAATATATGAACTCATCTATCGCATATGTAGAGCATTCCAATATTTGTGTTGAATATCCCGAGAAAACTATTCGATTTATTTTATCTGCTATTCCAAGCTGGAAAATCCGAGGGCAAGGTGAAACGGATTGGTTTGGTAAGACTATCCAGTGGTTTCATGTGGGAAGCCACGAATCCTACATTGCAATTCAAAGTGGCGGATCAGGAACTAGTGAAAACTGGAAGGGGCTTTGGATTGGTGTTAAACATGTCGGCATAGTTGTTCAAAGTATAGATGCAGTCGTTAAAAATTTGGAAGCTTCTGGGTTCGAGATTGATCACTATGGTGTTAGCGATCCATTTAGAAGAAATGTTTATTTTCTAGAAGATCATGGGATTCAGTTCGAATTTATTGAGTATTTATCCAAACTTGATTCCGAACGAAACATTTATATTTAATTTTAGAATTATTTTTTAATTGATAAATTGACTCGTCGCAAAATATCCGCCAATGGTTTTTCTACCCAGCTACCTTCAAGAAGTGTGTAATGGTCGACGTCTGGGCCGAGGGATATAAAACTGAGCGTTCCTGGTAATATTTTTTCTGGGAGAGTTTCAGTAATATTTTTGTTATTTTTTTGAAGCAAGGTTTTCAAATTTTCATTGGGCGCGCGAGCAGCTTCGGTGAACGTGCTGATTAAAAAACGGCGGGAATTATTAGTAAAAAGATCTGCGAAGGTTTGTTCGCGACCGTAAAGTGCATCCAATAAAATAACACCGGCAATGCGATCATTTGCTCCTCCGTTTTCCAGAATGGCAGCAGCAGCCTGGTAACCGCCACTGTAAGCGACGATAATGACTTTAGCGTTTCTTAGGGATTTCACGAGGTCTCTATTTCTTTTCCACTTGCCGGTTTTATTGGCCACTTCGACTAAAAATTTCTCAAAAAAATTCTCGCCGGCAAAATTCCCCGGGCTTGAATCTTGTGCATCTAATGCAAATTGCGGTGCAACTAAAATTGCGTTCAGTCCTGATGCTGCCACTTGTTCCGGAATGCTTTGGCGATCGCGCACATCGCGCTCAAGTGTCGCAAGGTTACCGTGTAGATAAACCACGATGACAGCAGGCTTGGAGGGCTTGAAATGCGATGGTGTGGAGATGAGCACGCGGTTATCGTTGTATCTTTCATCTTCCCAGTAAATTCCACCGCGCAAACTATTGTGACCACGACGACCTTGTTCATTTACATCGAAAAATGGTTTTTCAGTGTTGAGCGATTCGTTGTAAGGGAAGGGCGAATGACTAAATCTTATTAGCGTTGTAGGTGCGGAATCAGCGGTACAAATATCAGCGAAAATACCCAGCAAAAAAATAATTAAATACATGGCGGGATAATGCGATATTTTATTTTTCATGCTTATGACCCTATTGTGATTGGCTCATGAGTAATCGGTTTTAAAACACCAAAAAATGCAGGGATAGCAATTAAATATGCCGCACCTGCTATGGCAATAACGGCAGCCAAACCAAAAGATGTTGCGATTATGGGTACGAGTGCAGCGCCTATCACTGAGAAGCAACCATTAACGCCCCATGCCCACAAAAACATGTTTTCTTTCTTCAAGCGAGTTAATACGCCCATGCCGGTGGCCATGGGGAAGCCCATCAAAAATGCGGGTGGTGCAATTAACGCAAAACAACAAAGCAAGCGAATCGCGTAAGGTAAGCCGCCTATCGCATTGAGTATGGGATTCAGGATCAAGCTGTAAGTAATTAAGATCGCGCCGATCATGATAAAAATTTTCGGCAATGTAGTGCGAGCACTTGCGGCGTATTTGTCAGAAACAAAACTACCGATTCCAGAAAAAACCAGCATGCCTGTAATTAACACTGAAGCAGAAACTGTTGCGTTGGAAAGTGCCTGGATAAATTGCGCAATCAAACCGACTTCAACGGTGATATAGCCAAAACCCAAACACGCAAAATAAACAATGGTTTGTGATTTTCCTGGATAACGGCTGAAAGCGGTTCGCCAACCAAAAATGACGGGAATAGCAATTAGAATCAAACCTGCCGCGCAAGCAATTGCCAAGGTCGCCCACAATAAAAGATAACCCCACTCATCCTGAAAGAGTTCGAGGCGATCAGTAATTTTCGGCAAATCTTTTGGAAAAACATAGGCTGCAAAGTAGGGATGATTGTTGGTAAGCGGGCGCACATCAAAAAGATAACGCTGACTAAAACCCTGCCAATCGTCCTTAATCAAAGACTGCCAAGCCAGTTGGCTAAGTAGCGATGCAGGAACTGTAAGTGCGTTAGTTTCATCGGCAGCTTCGGAAGGTGTTTCTGCTGATGGCTCGGGTGAGTGACCCAACACTGAATCTGCGGAAAAAATACTGTCATGAAAATCTTTAAATACGTGATCTGATTTTGTTGCGTCAACTCTTATACCGGGCGAATAAATTTCGTCGAATGACATAGACGATGTATGTTCACGTAATTTCGTCAGCTCCTCAGAAGTAAATTCCCCGCGCTTGTACAGCACAGTCACGGTGGAAAGGTAGCTTGATGCAACGAAGAAATGTTGACTGATATCTTTATCGCCATTGGCTCGCGCTGCTGCTGCCATGGTTGCGAATAATTTCAGCACGGATTTCGGTGGCTCTTCTTTATTCCACAATGTAACTGACAAAATCCCCTTATCGCTCAGCGCGTGCATGTAATGTTGCATCGCCTGTTGCGTGTACGAATATTTTTCTACAATTGCGAAACCGCCAGGATTAGACAAACCTGCCGAATCGGCAAGGCTTAGATCTATAACGTCGTAGCGTTCGCTAGTATTTGCGAGAAATAAACGGCCATCATAGGGGATGACGGTCACGCGATTGAGAATATCTCTAGTGAAGTTTTTTAATACATCACTTTCACGAAATGCTTTCAAAAATGCTGGATTAGCCTCTCCCACAGTTACTTTAGATGAGCTGTGTAATGCCACCATCGTAGAAATACCGCCACCAAATTGCACCACAAATGTGTTGGGTTTAGTGGTGATCAAGTACGGATAAATCATGGGCAAGTAATGAAAGTAAGCGGTGTCCTTATCAGCAAGGTCGCGCATTACGCCTATGGGGCCATCGCCGTCCACATATAAACCTAGGTAAGCATTAGCAGGCATCTCTTCAAGATTAAGTGACGCGTTGTCAGACAGGCCCGGTGCGAAATGAAGGTAAGAGCTGCTATACACTTCGAGGTGCCCGAAAGGTGATATACCTTCATATTCTTGCTTGCTGTCGGGAAACTTGCGTGCATAGGAAACGCCTTTGTAATCCGAGACAGAAAGTTTTGGGATCTTGGCCAACTCAGGCAGTTGAATATGTATAACTAAGGCCGTGAGTGAAATAAGCGCAAGTGAAATTGCCCATTTGCGCGATCCCAAACCCAAAAACCAAAGCACGCTGCCGATGCCTGCCAGTACTACAGGAACTAAAACGAGATTGTCGGGGCGGAATAAAAATAGAGAACCTAGAGTGAGCAATCCGCACAAGCCTGAACCGAGCAAGTCAGCAAAATAAACGCGGCCAAACATCCGTTGCGCACGCAAAAATACGGTGCCTAAAAACACGCTGCCCGCTAAAAAAGGCAATAGATAAAGTGCAAAGTTAGCGACGAGTCGCCATTTCTGCACAGGATCTGAAACTATAAAAATGGGATTAAAAGGAAATTGTTGAGCCACTAAATTTGCACCGACTATTAAGGGTGCAAACGCAGTGAGTGAACCTGCGATAACGCCAAACCAATGCCGCTCAAACCAGCTTCGTGCCAGGCACATAACAGCGCTCGTTAAACCGAACCCAAGCATCGCCAGGCTAACAACCAATGAACCGAAATGTGCCCAGCTGCCCTCCGAAAATATGCGCATTATGCCGATTTGCAGGGCGATAATTGCACCGGCTACACAACCTACGGCAGCGTACATGAGTAGCTGTCGTAAACCGGTTTGAGTCCATTCGTTGCTTAAGTTGTTAGATTCGGTCGACACTGTCACTTGTTATGAGACCCTACAATCGCATCGCCTTCGAGTTTGGTGAAGGGTACGAAAGGAACCACCTTTCCGTTATAGATATCGGAACGTGAAATCTTGATGGAACCGTCAGGGTTGGCTTCTTTGGTGATCTTCAACACGTGTTGTGCACCTGGTGGGCCAACTGGAATCACCATCATTCCGCCGGTTTTCAGCTGCTTAAGTAGAGCAGGGGGAATATGGTCAATACCGCAGGTCACTATGATTTTGTCAAAAGGGGCAGCTTCTTCCCAGCCGTAGTAACCATCGGCTTGCTTGGTGTTTACGTTTTTGTATTCGCTATAGCCCTTAGCAATTATGCCGTCATAAATTCCGCGGGTGCGTTCGGCCAAGGGTTTGATAATTTCGATGGTCCATACTTTGTCAGTAATGTGACCCAAAACAGCGGATTGGTAGCCAGAACCAGTCCCGATTTCCAATACTTTGTCCGTTTTTTTGATATCCAAAACGCTGGTCATGCGGCTCACCGCGTGTGGGCCCGAAATAGTTACACCAAAACCAATATCCAGAAAGTTATCGTCATAGGTATGAGCAAGAGAAATTTTGCGTACAAACTCTTCCCGTGGTGTTAATAAAAATGCGCGTTTGGTTTGATCATTAGTTAAATCATTTCGCTGAATTAATATTTGGTAGCGATCCCAACGTTGACCGAGAAATTTTTTGTCTTCACCACGGTTAGTTGACATCCAATCCACGAATGCTTCTTTGCTTTCCAGCGGTGGAGTGAGCTCGGCAGTATAGGCTTTTGGCACTGCAGCGCTCGCCATTACAGGTACAAAAGCGCAAGCCAACGTTAAGGCGAAAGTGAGTTTCTTAAGTGCGTATTTCAAGAGGAATCCTTACTAAATCAATAGTCGCAAACAGAGTAAAAATAAGTGGTAGATACACAAAACCGGGCGCTGATTCTAGCATGCAGCTTAAGTTTTCCGATACTTAAAACACGATGAAAAAATGCCTAAAATGTGCTGAAAATTAGCTCAGACTTAGCGATTGGCAGCGCTCGATATAAGACGACAAATACTTGCTTCTGATATTTCAATGATGACTTAGAAATAAAAAAGCCGCAGTAGAACTGCGGCCTCTTAGTGATCAGATTATCTTATGCGCGTCTTCGAAACAGTGGTAAGGGTTGATCTACGGATGCTTGATAATACTCGTTAAAATCACTCAGTGATTTTACAGCGACTTCCAAATCGGTTTCTGGATTGGCGAAGGCAAACGCATTTACGCCGCAGCGCCGCAGATAACACAGTTGGTCGCGAATGAAGTTGCCTACTGCACGTAGTTCGCCTTGGTAACCGTAACGCTCGCGTAGCAGGCGTGCAGTTGAAAATGAACGTCCGTCCATAAACCCGGGAAAGTTGACACCAATCACGGGAAAGTTATTGGCTTCATCTCCAATCACATCTGCGGTTTCATCGCTATCAAGCCATACGCCTACATCGTTACGTGCTTGTAATTGTGATTGTTGCGCGAGCCAAACGTTTAGCGGAACAATGACCTGGCCGTTTGGAACAACGACTTTATTAATATCGCCTTCGGGTTTGGCCAGTAGCGTCCAAGTGTTTTCGATGATTTGACCATCTTTAATTAGCTTTGGCATAGACTTTCTCCTTAAATGGAGCTGCACCTATACGACGATAAGTGTCGATAAACAATTCTTCTTCCGTACGATTTTCTACGTAGACGTTAACCAATTTTTGAATAACGTCAGGCATAACTTCTGCGCCAAATGACGGGCCAAGCACATCTCCGAGTGATGCGTCGTTACTGGAGCTACCACCAAGTTGAACTTGATAAAACTCTTTGCCAGATTTGTCTACGCCTAAAATGCCAATGTGGCCCACGTGATGGTGGCCGCAGGCATTCATGCAGCCGGAAATATTAAGATCGATGTCCCCCAAGTCGTAAACGTAATCCAAATCTTCGAATTGACGCTGAATAGCTTCAGCAATTGGAATTGATTTGGCGTTGGCAAGCGAGCAGAAGTCGCCGCCTGGGCAGCAAATAATGTCGGTGATAGTGCCTATATTGGGGGTGGCAAAACCCGCGGCTTTACATTTTTCCCACAAGGCAAAAAGGTCAGACTTTTTAACATCCGCCAGAACAATATTTTGTTCGTGGGTAGTGCGCGCTTCACTAAAGCTGAATTCATCGGCCAAGTTAGCGATAACTTCAAGCTGAGAGTCAGTGATATCACCAGGAGCAACACCTGTTGGCTTTAATGACAAAGTAACTGCTGCGTAGCCGGGAATACTGTGGCCGCGTACGTTACGCTGCAGCCACTTACTAAATGCAACGCTGTTAGCGGCTTTATCGTCAACAGCGGCTTGCGCTGATGCGTTATCAATTTTTTCGTAGGGCGGGGCAGTAAAGAAACTTTTTGCACGCTCAATTTCAGCACGAGTCAATTTACTGTAGCCATCTTTCATATGCTCCCACTCGGCTTCTACACGTTGAGCGAAAACTTCCGGCGTCACGGCGCGTACGAGAATCTTGATACGCGCTTTGTACTTGTTATCGCGGCGACCAGAAAGGTTGTACACACGAAGAATTGCTTCCAGATAAGGTAGCAAATCCTCTTCTGGCAGGAATTCACGAATCACACTTCCAATCACGGGCGTACGACCTAAACCGCCACCGACGTAGACTTTAAAACCAATTTCGCCGGACTCTTTAACAACGATTTGCAAACCAATATCGTGCACCTGAACGGCAGCGCGATCCTTTTGCGATCCGGTAACAGCGATTTTAAATTTGCGTGGTAAGAACGCAAACTCGGGATGGAAACTAGACCATTGGCGAATAATTTCGCAGTAGGGGCGCGGATCAACAATTTCATCTTCCGCGACGCCAGCGAATTGATCCGAAGTAGTGTTGCGAATACAGTTACCGCTGGATTGGGTGCCGTGCATACCAACATCGGCCAGTTCAGACAATATGTCCGGAACTTCGGTTAAATCCGGCCAGTTAAACTGGATATTTTGACGAGTGCTGACATGGCAATAGCCTTTGTCATAATGGCGAGCGATATGGGCCAGCTTACGAATTTGCTTGCTGTTAAGCATGCCGT
>Ga0247740_1000588_pt1 | contig 17002 bp, 11 predicted proteins | sample UWRJL148409B2_FD_180942 | JGI IMG/M metagenome (GOLD analysis project Ga0247740, IMG submission 180942) | Plant litter microbial communities from Arlington Agricultural Research Station in Wisconsin, United States - UWRJ-L148-409B-2 | ecosystem: Environmental > Terrestrial > Plant litter >...
GGCGATCGCGCGAACGCGAGAGACTGGACGATCGCGATCCCGCATCGCAACTCGAAGTGCGCCGATGTTCCCGCGCGGCCGGCAGCTCGAGAGGTCGCCAAGATCGCCAAGTTGGCCAAGACCGCCAAGAGCACTGCGCGGCGAGGCACGGACACCACGCCGAAGAACCCGAAGGTGACCTCACCCGGGGTGCGGTCAGAAGTGACCCAGGGGGCGGCGCGGTTGGAACGCGACGTCGAAGCGAGCGTTCGCGGTCTGGCCTCGGGCTACTTCAACTTGCAGAGCTTCTCCACGTCCAGGTGCGGCGGCTCGGGCGCTTCGTCCGGATAGGGTGGGCGATCGGGCGGGAGCCAAATTCCGGAAGCAATGACGTCCACCGAACGCTTGCTGCGGCTGAGTTCGAACGCGCAGCACAGCGCGCCTTCGTCACCCGGGCAGGCCGCCAGAGATCCCTGCTCGGAGGTGAGCGCGATGGGCTCCTTCGCGCCTTGGCGAGAGAGTAGCAAAGGCGCCGCGCAGCTATTGTTGCAAGCACAGTGGCTAGCGCGCTTCGTGCAGATGGTGTTGCCCAAGCTCAGGGTGCCCTGCAGCGATACGTGCTTGTTGAGCTGAGCTTTGAGGTCAGCAGAGCGGTTCACGGCGGCGCGCTCGCTCCGCGAACAGAGCGGCAGAGCGGCCGGCGCTTGCTCGCAGGTTCGGCAGCTTCCGTCGGGGCGCGACCACGCGGTGGGCACGCCGTACGGATTGTCACGCGCTGGTCCGCAATCCTTCGGCGCGCGAGAGGCCAGCGGATCTTTGGCCGCCGACGCGGCCGCTGAGGTCGACGCGACGCTCAGCGCCGAGGTTGCCGCCGAGGGCGCCGCGGCGGGTGGTGGTGGTGGAGCGGGCGCGTTGCGGACGGGCCGCGCCGCGCCTTCACCTTGGGAGCAGCTAGCCATCGAGAGGATCGCCAGCCAATGCACGACGCCGCCACGGTGCATGCTCAATCGCAACGTCGCAGCCGCAAGCGGCCCGTGAACGGCGCCGCCGTCGAGGCGTGAGCCAGGTGTCACGTCGCAAGCCGAGTCGATCACGACCACCTCGCTACCGTTACCACCCGGCACGTGAATGTTGCCAGTGCCGGGATAAAGTGGTGTCGTTACCGTCGAGCACTTTGAGGACTTTTCGGGAGCCCAGCGCGTCGTAAATAGCGACTGCAACTGCCGCGATTCGCGAACCCAAAAGCTCTGCTCGCTAGCTCCGGTTCATAGCGTGCGGCTGGGGCGAGTCACCGATCCGGTCGCGCCGCCCCGAGCGCGCAGCCGAGCCGGCAACAGCTTGCACTATGAGGTGCGTGGCTGGCTCGTGATCGCCCAGCCATGATCCCGAGGTGGGGCGGCGCGGTTAGAACGCGACGTCGAAGGCGACGTCGCCGGTGACGCCGGTTTGGTAGGCGCTGACGCGGCGTTCGAAGAAGTTGGTCACTTCCTGCACGTCTTGCAGGGCCATGAACGAGAACGGATTCTTCGTGCCGTAGCGCTTTTCGAAGCCGAGCGTGGCCAGGCGTTGGTCGGCGCAGTACTCGAGGTAGCGTTTCACGTCGGGCACCGAGAGGCCGGCGATGCCGCCGCCCAAGAGGTCTTCGGCGAATTGCACTTCGCAGGCGATCGCTTCGTCGAGCATTGAGTGGATGTCGGCGAGGAACTGATCGTCGACCAGATCCGGCTCTTCTTCGCGCACGGTGCGGACGACCTCGAAGGCGAACGCCATGTGCGCGCTCTCGTCGCGGAACACCCAGTTGGTGCCGGCGGCGAGGCCGTGGAGGAGGCCGCGGGAGCGCAAGAAATACACGTATGCGAACGCACCGAAGAAGAACAAGCCCTCGATGCAGGCCGCGAAGCAGATCAAGTTGAGCAGGAAGCGGCGGCGGTCGGCCGCGCTTTCGAGGTGGCCCACGTTCTCCACCGAATCCAGGTATTTGTTGCAGAATTCGGCTTTGCGGCGAATCGATGGGATGTTCTCGACCGCATCGAAAGCACGCGCGCGGTCGTCTGGATCGGGCACGTAGGTGTCGAGCAGCGTGAGGTAGAACTGCACGTGCAGCGCCTCTTCGTACAGCTGGCGCGACAAGTACATGCGTGCTTCGGGCGCGTTGATGTGCTTGTACAGATTGAGCACCAAGTTGTTGGCGACAATCGAGTCGCCCGTGGCGAAGAACGCGACCAAGCGGTGCACTAGGTGCCGCTCGGGCTCACCCATTCGCTGCGTCAGGTCGCCCACGTCGGTGGAGAAGTCGACTTCTTCCACCGACCAGGTGTTCTTGATCGCGGCGCGATACATCTCGAAGAACGTCGGGTACGCCATGGGCCTCAGGGTGAGGCACAGGCCCGGGTCGAGGATTTTGCTGGGACGGGACGACGCACTCACTGGCAGGCCTCGCAGCTTTCCGGATTCTCGAGCGAGCAAGCGACCGCCGCGGAATCATCGGTCGGGCCCATCGCGGGCGGCACGGGGGTGTAGCCGTGGACCGCGTGCGGGTCGGCTTCACTCTTGGCAGGCGGAATTTGCGAGGGAGACGGCATGTCGACGGTGGCTTTGGCAATGCGCGTGGCCGGGCGCGAGCGCAGGTAATACGTGGTCTTGATGCCCTTCTTCCAGGCATAGAAGTACATGCTGGAGAGCTGACCGATGTTCGGATTCTCGATGAACAGATTCAACGATTGGCTCTGGTCGATGAACGCGCCGCGGTCAGCGGCCATGTCGATCAGCGAGCGCATTGGCACTTCCCAAGCCGTGCGGTACACGGCGCGCACGCTCTCCGGAAGCTCGTCGAGGCCTTGCACCGAGCCCTCGGCCATCTTCAAGCGCGAGCGCACACCGTCGTTCCACAGGCCGCGCGCCTTGAGTTCGTTGATCAAGTACTTGTTGAGCTGCAAGAAATCGCCCGACAACGTCTCGCGCTTGAACAGGTTGGAGACCTGCGGCTCGATGCACTCGTAGCAGCCGGCGATGGAGGCAATGGTGGCGGTCGGCGCGATGGCCACGAGCAGTGAATTTCGGAGGCCGTGCGTGCGCACCTTCTCGCGCAGCTCGACCCAGCGCTGAGTGGTCGGCGTGGCCCCCTCCCAGGCGTCGAATTGCAGCTCACCGCGTGCCGCGCGGGTCTCCGCGAACGCGGGGTGCGCGCCTTTGGCGATCGCGAGCTCGACCGACGCGCTGAGTGCGTTGAAGTAGATTTCTTCCGAAATCCGGCGCGAAATCTCGCGCGCTTCCGGCGCGTCGAAGGGTAGTTTGAGCTGGAAGAACACGTCTTGCAGACCCATCAAGCCGAGGCCCACCGGGCGCCAACGCAAGTTGGACGTCTTGGCTTCGGCGATTGGGTAGAAATTGAGATCGATCACGCGGTCGAGCTGCGGCACTGCGGTGCGTACGGTCTGCGCCAAACGCTCGTAGTCGAACGCGAGTGAGCCGTCGGCTTCGACTTTCATGTGCCGACCGAGGTTGATCGAGCCGAGGTTGCACACGGCGGTCTCGCCCGCCGAAGTGACTTCCAAGATCTCGGTGCACAGGTTGGACAAGTGCACCGCGCGCCCCGGCAGTGCCGTCTGATTGCAGGCGCGGTTGGATTTGTCCTTGAAGGTCATCCAGCCGTTGCCGGTCTGGGCCAGGGTGCGCATCATGCGCGCGTACAGGTCACGCGCCTTGACGGTCTTGGTCGCGAGCCCCTGGCGCTCTGCTTCTTCGTACGCGCGCTCGAACTCTTCACCGTACAGGTCGGGCAGGTGCGGCACCGCCTTGGGGTCGAACAGGCTGAACTCTTGGTCGGCCTCGACGCGGCGCATGAACAGGTCACTGACCCAATTGGCCAGGTTCAAGTTGTGCGTGCGGCTGGCTTCTTCACCGGTATTGTCGCGCAATTCCAGGAAGGCCTCGATGTCCGCGTGCCAGGTCTCGAGGTACACGGCGCACGCGCCTTTGCGCTTGCCACCTTGGTTCACGGCGGAGACCGACGCATCGAGCGTCTTCAGCCAGGGCACGATGCCATTGGATTTGCCGTTCGTGCTCTCGATCAGCGAGCCGCGCGAGCGAACCCGGTGGTACGCGAGACCGATGCCGCCCGAGAACTTGGACAAGAGCGCGATGTCCGTATAGCTCTTGTAGATTTTTTCCAGGTGGTCGTCGGGTGAGTCGAGCAAGAAGCAGCTCGAGAGCTGCTCGTGCTTCATGCCGGAGTTGAACAGCGTCGGCGAGCTCGGCAAATACTCCAGGCTGGAAAATAAGCGGTAGAGCTCGAGCGCGTCGTTCACGTTCTCGGATAGCGCGCAGGCGATGCGCATGAAGAACTGCTGTGGGGTCTCGATCACCAGGCGCGTCTGCGGGTGCTTCAGCAGGTAACGGTCGTACAACGTGCGCAAGCCGAAGTACTCGAACTCGCGGTCACGCTCGGGGGCGATCGAATCATTCAATTTGCGCGCGTTTTTGCTGGCAAACGCCAGCAAGCGCTCGTTCACCAAGCCGAGCTCGTGCGCTTGGGACACGGCCTGCGAAAAGGCGTGGATCTCCTGCCCTCGCACTTCTTTCTCGATGTAACCGGCGAGCAACCGCGCGGCCAGCTTCGCGTATTGCGGTTCGTCGACGATCAGCCCCGCGGCAGTTTGGATCGAGAGCTGATCGAGTTCGCGCGTGGAAGCGCCGTCGTACAAGCCGCTGATCGTCTTCATCGCCACGCGCAGCGCGTCGACGTCGGGCAGACCGGCACAGCAGCGATTCACCGCGCGCACGATCTTGTTGACGTTGACGGGCTCGCTACCACCGTTGCGCTTCTTCACGCGCATCGTGGTTTGCGGATATGACGCGGAGTCGACGTCCGATGAAGAGGCGAAAGGTGACGGGACGTTCGACGAAGAGATGGACGGGCTCAGCATTGCTTCTACTCCGCAGTCAGTGGTCGGTAGGGTCTTGGAGGTCCGGTTCGAACCCGAGAGCACGCGAAAACGGCGCGGCGACCGCGCGCGACAGCCAGCGGCTCTTCGCGAACGGATCACCCCGACCGCCTCCCGCGAGGCACTCGAGATCACCAACGCCGGATGACTCCCGAGCGCTGGGTGCTGGCAGGTCTTCGGGCTTACGAGCGCTCCGGGCGAACCCGGTTTCCTACTGCCCACTGCTTCCCAGCGCGGTCTTCGAAGATCGCACCAGTGCCACCGTGGGGGTTGTTCTCGCCTACCGCTGCGGGGCAGCCCCGGCTTGTGAACCGGGTTCCCATTTTCAGCCTGTGCGAATGCGCAGGCACCAACACACGTACCCCTATAGGTTGCGGCATCGGCTCGGTCAATAACTATATCTAGGGGTGGTCGGACGATTTATGACCGACTGGAGCTAACGCCATGGAAGGCTTTGGGGAATCATCTGTGCACTGGTCAACCGGCCAACGCTCACCCTTTGAGCAGTACTTCAAAAGGCGATTGTGGGGCGAGGCGGAGTCGGTTCCAGACCCCCCAGAGTGCATTCCGAGCACTGTTGCACTGGCTCCGAGCGGGAGGCACGCTGCACATCCGCCGTGCGCCTCGCGCGCCTACCCCTTTCGCAGTTCTGGAGGATCCGATGTCTTTGCTCGATTCGCTGAAGAAATACACGACCGTGGTAGCCGACACCGGCGACATCGAAGCCATCGGCAAGGCCAAGCCGCAAGACGCGACCACGAATCCGTCGCTCCTGTTCAAGTCCGCGCAGCAGGCGCAATACAAGCCGTTCGTGGAAGAAGCGCTGAGCTACTCCAAGAAGCAGCCAGGCAATCAAGAAGCGCAGACCGAGGCCTTCATGGACAAGCTGTTCGTGAACTTCGGCGTCGAGATCTTGAAGTTGATCCCCGGCCGCGTCTCGACCGAGGTCGACGCGAGCTACAGCTTCGACAAGGACGGCAGCATCGGCAAAGCTCGTAACTTCATCAAGCTGTACGAAGCCGCCGGCATCGACCGAGAGCGCGTGCTGATCAAGCTCGGCTCTACCTGGGAGGGCATCAAAGCCGCCGAACAGCTGGAAAAAGAGGGCATTCACACCAACCTGACGTTGCTCTTCAGCTTCGCCCAGGCGGTTGCCTGCGCGGAAGCCAAGGTCACCCTGATCTCGCCGTTCGTCGGCCGCATCTACGACTGGTACAAGAAGTCGAAGGGTGTTTCGGACATCCCGCGTGAAGAAGATCCGGGTGTGGCCAGCGTCCAGCGCATCTACAACTACTACAAGAAGCACGGCTACAAGACGCAGGTCATGGGTGCGAGCTTCCGCAAGCTCGAAGAGATCATCGATTTAGCGGGCTGTGATCTGCTCACCATCAGCCCTGATCTGATCAGCACGTTGGCCGAAAAAGACGGTGAGCTCGAGCCGAAGCTCACCGTCAAGAGCGCCGAAGCCAGCGAGAGCAAGCTGATTCACCTCGACGAGAAGACCTTCCGCTTCGAGCACAACCAGGACCAAATGGCGGTGGAGAAGCTGAGCGAGGGCATTCGCGGCTTCTATTCCGATGCCCGCAAGCTCGAGAAATACGCGGCGGAAACCGTGGCCAAAGCCAGCGCCGCCTGAGTCTGCAATGCGTCGGCCACTCAGTCGCCGTTAGGGCTGACATTTTTCAGCGCTCGCGAAATCACCAACCCCGGTCCCCTCACGGTCCGGGGTTGTGCTTTTTTCCACTCTCAAGCGTTGCTGCAGCGCGAGGGCGCCTGCTACGCCTGAAACAGAACACTGAACCGGGCTGCCCTTTTCGAGAACGGGAAACTGCCAATGCTGGTCGAGACGCTGACTGCCGAGCTCGAGCGACTGTTCGAGCTGCCTGATCTGACCCGATTGAGCCGCGATGCCCTCGGCTTCGAGCCGGAAGACATCGGCGGGGTCGCCACTCGCGCTTCGTTTGCACGGGCACTCGCGGAACAGGCAGTAGCAAGTGAAGCCGTCGACGCCCTGCTCGACGCAATCGCGCTCGATCGCCGAGGCTTGCCGAGTTCGCTCGATAGCGTTCGTGCGCGAGCTGCCACCAGTGAAGAGCTTGCGCCGGGCGACTCGATTGGCCTGTACGTCGTGTTCGAAAGAGTCGGCACGGGGCCCTGGGCAACGGTGTACCGGGCCCGCCGCGACGGGCAAGAGTTTCGCGTCAAGGCGCTGCACCCGCGTGTTGCGGCGCGGCGTTCTGATGCGCACCGCTACCTGACCGCCTCCCGGCTCGCAGGGCTCGTCGACCACCCCGCTCTTGCGCATGAAGTGCGCGCCGGCGCCCTCGACGACGCCGGGCTGCACATCGGGATCGCTCATCCCGTGCAGCAAGGGGAAACTGTCGCCGCGCTGCTCGCCCGCCGTGGCCCGCGGCATTTCAATGAAGCGTTACCGATCTTGTGGGCCGTCGCCGAGGCGCTGGCGCCGCTCCACCAAGCGGGCCTGGTGCACGGCTCGCTCCACGCAGGGAACGTGCTCATCACCGATGCGACGCCCAACGCGCCCAAGGTCATGCTGCTCGATCCCGGGTCGTACTTCCTGAGGCCCGCGCTGACGATCGGGCAGAACGGCAGCACGCCCGCGTTCCTACTCTCCAGCGCTCCGGAGCAGTTCCGCGGCCAAGCGCCGAGCCCGCAGAGTGATCTGTATGCGCTCGGAGTGCTGATGTACCAGTTGCTGAGCGGCAAGGCGCCGTTCGCCGGCCCACACGCCGTCGACGCCTTACTCGGGCATCTGACGCAAAGCGCAGAGCCGCTCTCGTTCGTCGCCGCGGGCAACGGCGCGACCCCCGCCGTGGAAGCGTTCGTGCGCAGCCTACTGGAGAAGAACCGCGAGCAGCGCCCGCGCGACGCGAGCGAGGCACTGGAGGGCCTACGACGGATCTGGCGCGCCTCGACGCGGCCGCCGACCTGGGTCACCGATGAGCGACTCCCCGAGTTGTTCGAAGCGCTGACGCAGAACCCGACGGACGAAGAGGCAGCCACCACGATCGAGTCTGCCGCCGATTTAGGGGCGGATCCCGCGCGCCTCGCCGACGGTTTCTACGAAGTCGCCAAGACCCTGCGCGACCGGCGCGAGCCGACCCTCGAGCGGGCCATGAAGAAGCACTTGGCTCGCGCGGCCCGTTTGTACGAGGCCGCCTCGCGTCACGACAGCGCAGAAGAAGTCTACTCGGGCCTGGTCGATCTCGACCCGAGCGATCGCAGCGCCGCGCAAGCGCTGGTGCGCGTCAAAAAGACGCTCGGCAAGTACGAAGAGCTGATCGAGACCTTGCTCGAGCAAAGCGAGAACAGCGACAGCTCCGCCGATCGCGCCGAACATTGGTCGGAGATTGGGCAGCTCTACGAGCACGAGCTGAAAGACAAGGAGCAAGCGCTGGTCGCTTACGCGCAGGCCTTCTGCGAAGACCCGCTGAGCGAGTCGCACGTGGCCGCGGTAGAGCGCTTGGCCGGCACCCGCTTTCCCGCCTGGGAGGATGTCCTCGGGCGAGCGATCCAAGCGCTCGAGTCCGATCCGGGCACGGCCGAGCGCCACGCGCTGCTATTCCAAATGGGTCGTTGGTACGCCGAGCGGGTGATGCGCCCGGACCTCGCGCTGCCGTGGCTCACGCAATTGGTGGCCGCCGAACCGAATCACGACCCTGCACTGATCCAGCTGTCCCAGATCTACAAGAAGGCTCAGCAGTGGGCCGAGTACGGTCAGGTGCTGCTGCGCCGCGCGGACGTGGCGGCCCCCAATTTTGCCCGCGATCTACGCGTGGAAGCCGCCGAGGTGCTGAGCTCGCGTTTGAACAACACGGCCGGCGCGCGCGAGCTGTACAGCGCGGTGCTCGAGGAAGACCCGGGCCACGCCAAGGCCAGCGCTGCGCTCGTGACCCTGCTGGACGCGGCAGGTGATGCCGCGGGCGCTTTGGCCGTACGTCAAACCCGCGCCAAGACGTTGCGCGGTGACGAGCGTCACCAGCTCTTGTGTGAAATTGCCGAAGCCTACGACGTCGATCTCGACAAGCTCGACGCCGCCGAGAAAACCTACCGTGAGGCCTTGGCGGAAAATCCTCGCTTCGTGGACGCTCTGCGCGGTTTGGATCGCGTACTGACACGCGCAGGCCGTTACAAAGAATTGCTCGAGGTGCTGCGCGCGCAACTGGAACTAGCGGTCACGACCCGGCAGAAAATCGCGCTCTACGAGCGGATCGCGGGCGTGTATGACGAAGAATATCTGGACCACGAGCGCGCCGCCGAGGCGCTCGAAACCATCCTCGAGCTCGATCCCGAACATCAAGACGCGAGCCGCGAATTGGCCCGTCACTATCGAGCGCTGGACCGCTACGAGGCGTTGGCCGAGCTCTACCAACGACAAGCGCAGAGTGGGAAGGTCGAGCGCCAAGTCGAGACGGGGCTGCAGCTCGGGCGCGTGCTGGCCGAAAATCTGAAGCAACCGGACCGCGCACTAGCGGCCTATGAGCGAGTGCTCGAGCTCGCCCCCAGCCACGCCGCTGCGCTCGATGCGCTGGCGACCCTGAGGGCAGTCGTAGGCGACGCGCAAAGCGCGCTCGACGCGATCGACGAGCTCAGCGAGAAAGCCACGACCAAGCAAGCCAAGGCCGAGCTCGAAGTGCGCGCGGCTCAAGTACTCGAGGGCCGCGGCGACAGCGCGGGCGCGCTACGCCGTTACCGGCTGGCCGCGGAGCTCGTTCCGGAAGATGCGAGCGCGCGCCGAAGGCTGGTCAAAAAGCACGTCGAGTTCGGCAGCTATGCCGGCGCCGTCGAGCTCTTGGAAAACGAGCTGCAAGTCGCCCAAAACGAGCGCGTACGCGCCGAGGCGGCCGGCGAAATGGCGCTGATTTGCCACACTTTTCTGCAGGATTCGGCGCGTGCGGTGGCCACGGCGCAGCTCGCGCTGCACCTCGACCCGACCAACGGCGATGCGCTACGTGTACTCGGCTACACCGCCCACGCCGAGAAGCGCTACGTCGAAGCGGCCAAGCGCTTCGAGCCGCTGCTCGGACAGCTCGAGACTTTGAACGAAGACGAGGCACGCGAGATCGCGTTCTTGTACATCGACGCCCTGGCGCGCAGCGGCTCCGCAGAACGCGCGCTCAATCAGGTCGGCGGCTTGATGAAATGGTTCGAGGACGATGCAAGCGCCCTCTTGCGTCTGGCAAAGGTGGCTGCCGAGCACGGCAGCGCCGAGCAAACCCTGTGGCTGTGTGAGCTGCTCCTGGGCGGCATGCGTTCGATGCTCTCGCCCAAGGAAGAGAGCGAGGCGGAGCTGCGCAATGGGGAGGCTCTGTCCAAGCTCGGGCGTCACGCCGAAGCTCGCGCTTCGCTGCAGCACGCGAGCGAGCTAGACCCCGAAGCGAGCGGTCCGTTGCGTGCGCTCGGACGTGTATACGCCGCGGAGGGACAGCCGAAAGAGCAGATGGATGTGCTGTACCGGGAGCTCTCCCGCTCGGAAGGCGAGCGAAAGGTCGAGATCTTACTGGAGATGGGCGATGTCGCCGCGAGTAAACTGGCCGACTCCGAGTACGCCGCCAAGAGCTACCTGCTCGCGCTCAGCGAGCGCCCGAGCGACCGCACCATCTTGACCAAACTGATGGGGCTGTACGGCGCAGAGAAGGACTGGCCACAGCTGATCCAAGTCATCACGCGACTGGCCGAAGTCGTCGACGAACCGAAGCACAAGGCCAAGTACCTGCACACGGCGTCGATGATCGCGTCGCGCGAACTCGCCGATCTCAAGCTTGCCTCGAACTTGCTCGGGCAAGCGCTGGAGCATGATCCGGATCGCTTGCCGGCGATCGACGAAGCGCTGTCGATGTACCGGCGCCTGAAGGATTACGACGGCGTGAAGCGAGTGCTCAAGTTGCGCATCGCGAGCAGCCAACGCACGGGAGACAGAGAGCCACTGCTCCAATCGCTCGGCGAGCTGGCCGAGGTGTACGAACGCTTCCTCGGTCGCCGCGATCAAGCCGTCGCGGTGTACGAATCGGCGTTGCAGGTCGATCCGGACAGCACGCGCTTCCAAGAGAAGCTCGCGCGGCTGTACACGGAAGATCCCGTCTCCTACTTCGAAAAGGCCGTAGAAACGTTGGGCAGCTGGATCGAACGGGACCCCTACCAGCCCGCCCCGTACAAGCTACTGCGCAAAGTGTACACCGAGACCCGCCACGCCGACGCCGCCTGGTGCACCTGCCAGGCGCTGCACGTGCTCGGGCAATCCGAGCCGGACGAAGAGCGCTTCTTCGACCGGATGCGCTCGCAAGAACCGGCCGAGGTGGCAGACCCCGCGTCGCCGGAAGAGTGGCTCTTGGCGGCCATGCCGGAGACGCATGAACCGTTCTTGACCGAACTGTTTGCGTTGATCGAGCCGTTCATCGTTGCGGCCCGGGCTCGGCCGTTGGCCTCGTTCAACCTCTCGGCGGACCATCACATCGACGTCGAGCGCTATCCGTATGGCGTGGTGTTCGCGGTCAACGCGAGCTCGCGCGTGCTCTCGGTGCCCGAGCCGCGCATGTATCAGAATCCCGAGGCGCCCTCGGGCGTATCGTTCCTGACCACGTCCCCGCCCTCTCTACTGCTCGGCGCGCGCGCGTTCAGCGAAGACGTGACGCCCGTGTCAGCGGCTTTCCTCGCGGGCCGACACCTCGCCTACTACTTGCCGGGTCTGTATGTGCGCCAGCTCTTGCCCAACACGACCGCGCTCAAAGCCTGGCTTTTTGCCGCCATTCGCCTGGTGAAGCCAAAGTTCCCGGTCGCGCCGGACTTGGAAGCGCCGGTGCTCGATGCGTCGCGCGCGCTCTCCGAGCTTGCCACCGGCACCCGTCTCGAGCAGCTCACCCACGTCGTCGCCAAGCTGCTGCACGACGGTGCATCGCTCGATCTCAAGCGCTGGGTGCAAGACGTCGACTTGGCGGCCGACGTAATCGGCTTCGTGCTCTCGAACGACTTGGAAGTTGCGGTCGAGCGCGTACGCGCCCTACCTCAAGACGCCGGCTCGCCGCCACTCGCCGCGCGCATCGAGCATCTGATCGCCTACTCGGTCAGCGCTCGCTACATCACGGTGCGCGAGCACCTCGGGCTACGGCTCGACGGAGGCTGATCCCCGGCCGGGCCGAGCGCTCAGCCTTCGGCCTTGGCCTTCTTGATCCACTCGTTGATCTCGCCCTCGATCACGCCCAAGGCCTGACTCTTGAACGGCTTGAGCAGGAACGGCACGTCGATGTCCAAGTCGATGCTCCTGTCGAGCACTTCGAGCGAGCCCGAGAGCGACATACCCTTCACTTTGAAGGAAATGTCGGCCTGGTTCGGGCCCTTCCAAGTCACTTGCGGGCTGTAATTGGAGTACTTCTGCGCGTACGTCGCGAGCGCCGACTCAGCGACTTTTTTGGCGCGTTCTTGACCGAGATCGTGGGGGACGGAGTGCTTCATGAGATCCTGGTGCCACAGGGCAGTTGCTCGGTACTTAACCTAGATGCGGGGTGAAGACCAACTCCTTGAGTGGCAGGAAAGCGCGGCAAAATTGCCAAATTGCGCGTCAACCGAGCGCTGCCACTGGAATTGCGCGGCCCCGGCGCGAACCGCGCGCTAACGCCGGCCCTTGTAGCCCATCATGTTCTGCACGGCTGATTCACTCTCTTCGGCGATCTGGTCCTGTTCGCGCGCCAAGTCGGCGCACGCTTCACACAGCTTTTTGGTCTTGCCGGAGACCTTCAGCGTTTGCAGTTCGTCGCTCTCTTCACCGCAGCCTTTGCACGTCGCCATGACCGGATATTAGCGGCCTTGGTCGCGGTTTAGAAGCGGCGTTCGGTGATCGCCAGGTCGGCGACCAACCCGAAGTGATCGGATGGCCAGATCGGCTCCGGGCCGCCGAGCTCGGGCGCGTTGAAGGCCAACTCGGCGCGGAGCGGCTCGCCACGAAATTGCCGATCCGGACCGCGCACGAAGATATAGTCGATGCGCCGCGGCGGTTCGTGCGCCTTGGCGGCGTATTGGTTGTTGGTGCGGTCGAAGGTGTAGCCGGGGCCCTCGCCGGCGTACGTCCAAGCGTCTGCGAAGTACACGGTCTTGCCTTCGAGCGAGCACAGCCCCTTCAGATAGCGAATCTCGTCGGAATCGGGCTCCGCGTTGAAATCACCCATCAGCACGGGGGGTAAGTGCGAGCCTCCGACCGGTGCGAGTTCGGCGATGCGCTCGGCGATGAAGGCGACCTGGCGCTGGCGAACCGCGCCGTGATGGAGCTTCCAGTTCAAGTGGGTGACGAACACGGGCAAGCTTCCGTGAGGGGTCTCGCACGATGCATAGAGCAGCGCTCGCGTCTCACCGCTGTCGCCGCCCGGCAGTTGGAACGTTCGTTCGACGCTGATCGGATGGCGCGACAGGAGGCCATTGCCGAACTTCAGGCCGTTGCCGTAGTCGCTCGCAATGCCGTAGGCGAGCTGGTAGCCAAGCCCGTCCGCAATCTCGGTCAGCTGGTCGTTGTGGGTCGTGAGCGGGGCGTCCGCCGCGTTTTCCGGGCAGAAGCGCAGCAACTCTTGCAAGCCCACGATCTCGGGCCCCAGTCGTTCGAGTTCGCGCCGAATGAGCGGCAGACGCGAGAGCCATGGGCCGCCCTTGTTCCAAACATTGATCGTCGCGACGCGCAGCAAGGTCATCGAAACTCCCGAGTATGAGCCAGGCCCGAGAATAGCCCAGCTTTTTCGCTACGTCTTGAAGCCCCGAGCGCGCTGAGCCTAAGGTGCGCCCCTCAATGCTGATCGGCGTCGATTTCGGAGGAACTCAGGTCAAAGCAGGCATCGTGGAGAACGGTGACGTCGTGCGTTCGACCTCGACCCCGACTCGCGCGGGCAATAGCCCGGCCGAGGTCCTCGACACGATCGCCAGCACCGTGCTCGCGCTTTCGTCCAAACCGGATGCAGTGGGCGTCGCCATTCCCGGCGAGGTGAACTCCGACGGTCGCTGTTGGCGCCTGCCCAACGTGCCCGGCTTCGAGGGCGTGCACATCGCCGAAGAACTGGCGCGCCGCCTACGCTGCCCGATCGCGGTGGAGAACGACGCCACGACGGCCGCACTCGGCGAGCGCTTGCATGGACACGGCCGCGAGCACCCGAGCTTCTTGATGCTGACTCTGGGTACCGGCATTGGCGGCGGCCTCGTGCTCGGGCACCAGCTCTACCCCGGCGCCACGGGCTTCGCCGCGGAAGTCGGGCACATGCGCGTGGACACGGCGCCGGACGCGCCACTGTGCGCCTGCGGCCAGCGCGGCTGTGTGGAGACGTTCGCCGGTACGCGCGCGCTCCTGCGCGAGTATGCCCGGCACGGCGGTCACGCGACGGAGGTTTTGCCGATCGCGGTCAGCGCTCGCCGCGGTGAGGCCGCCGGCGTGAAAACGTTCGAGATGATGGGGCTGGCGCTCGGTCGCCTACTAGCCAACATCCAAAACCTACTCGACCTGAATGCCGTCGTGTTTTCCGGCGGGGTTTCCGCTTCGTTCGACTTGATCGAACCGTTCGTGCGCGCTTCGTTGCGCGAGCAGGCCTTCGCGCCGCCGTTGGCAGAAGTGCCGCTCTTGGTCAGTGAACTGGGCGAACGCGCGGGCGTCATCGGCGCGGCGCACCTGACCACGCTGTGAAGGGAAGCCGTGAAAGCGGTACTCGTTTCGGAGCCGGGCGGACCGGAAAAGTTGCAACTCGTCGACGTACCGGACCCCTCACCCGGGCTCGCTGAGATCGAAATCGAGATCCACGCAGCCGCGCTCAACCGCGCCGATCTCCTGCAGCGGCGAGGCCTCTACCCACCGCCTCCGGGCACGACGAACATCCTCGGCCTCGAGTGCGCGGGGCGCGTGAGTGCCCTTGGCCCGGGCACGAGCGACCAGGTGCGGGTCGGCGAGCGGGTGATGGTGCTACTGGCCGGCGGCGGCTACGCCGAGCGCGTCGTCGTGCCCGAAGGCCTGGCCATGAAGATCCCGGATTCGCTCGACTTCGAACAGGCCGCAGCGATTCCCGAGGCCTTCCTGACCGCGCGTGAGGCGCTGTTCGCGGTGGGTGGCCTCAAGGCTACGGAGTCGGTATTGATACACGCGGCCGCAGGCGGCGTGGGCAGCGCCGCGGTGCAGCTCGCGCATTCGCTCGGCGCGCGCGTGTTTGCGACCGCGGGCGGGGCCGAAAAGTGCGACTGGGTTCGCGCGCTCGGGGCCGAAGTGGCGATCGACTACAAACGTCGAGACTTCGCCGAGGTGATTCGGAGCGAGACCGCCGGCCGCGGGGTGGACGTGATCTTGGACTTCATCGGCGCGGCTTATGCGGAGCGACACGCGGCGTGTCTCGCCCACGGCGGGCGGCAGGTGCTGATCGGCGTGCTCGGCGGCGCGCAGGCATCGGTCGACTTCGGTCGCCTACTGCAAAAGCGGCAGAGCTTGCTGGGCATGGTGATGCGCTCTCGCTCGATGCAGGAAAAGATCGAGCTGACCCGCGCCTTCGTGCGCACGACCTTGCCCCTGTTCGCCGACGGTCGTCTGAAGCCTCTCGTCGATCGCGTGTTTCCGCTGAGCCTCGTCGCTCAGGCACACGCGCGCATGGAGTCGAACGAGAACTTCGGCAAAATCGTGCTCGCGATGCGCTGAGCCCGCGCGCCCTCAGCCTAGCTTCGCTCGAATGCGCAGCAGACCGGGACCAGGCTTGACGCGCGCTTGGCAAGCGAGCCGCCGCGTTTCGCCCTCACCGCCCAGGATGTCGAGCAGCTCCTCCTCTTGTTCTTCAGGCGGCGAAAGCAGCTCTTCGCCCTCCAGAATCTCGATGTGACACGTGCCACAACTGGCAGACCGACAAGAGAACGGGATGGGCGCGAAGTAATGGTCGCAAATATCGACTAGTTCGCCGCCATTTTCGACGTCGATGGTTTTGGCGGGGCCGATACTGTTGGCCAGGAACTCGATCTTCGGCACGAATGGCCCATAGCCCCTCCTTTTCGCCCTTTCAACGGGAAGATTCGCGTCCGCTCGACCGCCCGCCGGCGGCGGCACGGAAAATGGCCCAACTCGACGGATAATCAGCGCATTCCGTGGGCGGCGAAGATGTGGTCTGCTGAACCCAATGACGGATAGCGGCGAAGATCCCTTCGACTGGGTCGGCGCCACCCTGGACGGAAAGTACCAGGTCGACGCGGTGGTCGGTCGCGGCGGGTTTGGCGTCGTGTATCGCGCGCATCACCTGGGCTTCAACGAGAAGGTCGCGGTCAAGTGTCTGCGCATCCCGCGGACTTTGAGCGGCGCCGCGCGCGACGAGTTCGAGCGCAACTTCTTGGCCGAGGGACGCCTCTTGCATCAGCTCTCGCGCTCCACGGCTGGCATCGTGCAAGCGCTGGACGTCGGCGCGCAAGTCTCGCCGAACAAGACCTGGACTCCGTTCATCGTCTTGGAGTGGCTCGATGGCCAGTCATTGGCCGACAACTTCGCGGAGCGTCTGCGCCTGGGCTCCGGCGCGCGCACACCGAAAGCCGCCATCGAACTTTTGGACGGCGCCGCGCGCGCGCTCGCCCTCGCCCACGAGCAAGGCATCGCCCATCGCGACATCAAGCCCGCGAACTTGTTCTTGGCCGAGGTCGCCGGCCGGAAAACCCTGAAAGTGTTGGACTTCGGCATCGCCAAGGTCGTTACCGAATCGGAGAGCTTCAGCAAAGCCTTCGAGCAGACGGGCGCCTCGCTGCAAGCCTTCACCGCGCGCTATGGCTCTCCGGAGCAGTTCAGTCGCCGCTACGGTGCGACCGGTCCCTGGAGCGATGTGTTCTCGCTGGCGCTCGTGCTGGTGGAAGCGATCGTCGGACATAGCGCCCTGGAAGGCGTGGACGCAGCGCAGTTGTTCATCGCGGCCGCCGACACTACACGCCGCCCCACGCCGCGCGCGCACGGCGTCGATCTGGGTGACGCACTCGAAGCCGTGTTCAGCACTGCGCTCGCCGTCGACCCCAAAGAGCGCTACCCGAACGCGGGCGAGTTTTGGGACGCGCTCTTGGCCGCGCTGGCCAGGAGCGGCGATCTCCCG
>Ga0247740_1000589_pt1 | contig 16925 bp, 14 predicted proteins | sample UWRJL148409B2_FD_180942 | JGI IMG/M metagenome (GOLD analysis project Ga0247740, IMG submission 180942) | Plant litter microbial communities from Arlington Agricultural Research Station in Wisconsin, United States - UWRJ-L148-409B-2 | ecosystem: Environmental > Terrestrial > Plant litter >...
TCAAACCCCCGCTGTATGACGCAGACGGCCTGCTCGCGCGGCACGCGCGGGCCGAGGTGCAAGCGGTGCTTCTGTGCTCGGTGCGCGTCGTGGTCGACGTCTCGTGCGCGACTCCGGATCAGTATCGCGCGCTCTTCCAAAAGCTGAAGTTCCGCCAGCTCTTGTTCCAGCTGTCGGCGCGCGCGGGCGGCGGCTACCGCATCGAGATCGACGGCCCCTACAGCCTGTTCGAGTCGGTCACCAAGTACGGTCTCGAATTGGCCTTGCTCCTGCCTGCGCTCGAAGCCTGCGACCACGTGCAGCTTTCCGCCGATCTCCGTTGGGGTAAAAAACGCGACCCGCTCACGTTCTCTCTGGAGCTGAGCCAAGCCCACGGCGGCGAGCCAAGCCCGCCGCGTGACGACGTGCAGGCGCTGCTAGCGGCGTTTCGCGAGAGCGCGGGTTGGCGCGCCGAGCTCTCGCAAGAAGTGCTCGATTTACCCGGCATTGGCCTGTGCGTACCCGACCTGTGCTTCACCCACCAAGCGACGGGTGAGCTCGTGATGTGCGAGGTGCTCGGCTTTTGGAACCGCGCCGCGGTGTGGCGGCGCATCGAACTCGTGGAGCAAGGGCTCGCCACGAAAATCGTGTTCGTCGTCAGCGCCCGCTTACGCGTCAGTGAAGAAGTGCTGGACGGCGCGGATTCAGCCGCGCTGTACGTCTACAAAGGCGCGATCAACCCCAAAGCCTTGCAGCGCAAGTTGGATCAGCTCGCGGCGCCACGCCCCTCGGTGCCCGTCGCGCGCACGCGCAGAAAGTGATTCGGCATGCGCTCGAGTACCCCGCGTGATTTGAGCGGACATTGTCCGCGCTGCCTGCTCCAATCGGAGTATTGCGTGTGCAGCCTGTTGCCGCGTGTGGAGGCTCGTACCGAAGTCGTCTTGATCCGGCATGTTACCGAGCAGCTCATGACGAGCAACACCGGCCGCTTCGCCGCGCTCGCGCTGCCTAAGTCACGCATTCTCGCCTACGGCGGCGGCGATGCCTTCGATGCCACGCCGCTCGCCGCGCCCCGAACGGCGCTGCTCTATTGCAGTGGCCCGCCGCGACCGCTGCCATTCGTCCCCGAGCGCTTGATCGTGCTCGACGGCAGCTTTCGGCAAGCCCGCCGCATGTACAAGCGCGTCGCGGAGCTGCGCGACTTGCCCGAGCTCAGCTTGCCCGCCCCGCGCGTCACGCCCACCCGTTTGCGCCGGCCGACGCAGCCCGAAGGCATGTCGACGATCGAGGCCATCGCGGCGGCACTCTCGGCCCTCGAAGGCCCCGAGCTCGCCGCACCCCTGTGGGCGCTACACGCCGAGCTCGTCAGTCGCGCGGACGTCGTCCGCGGCCGTAAGCGCGAAATCGTGGCCTCTGGGCCATAAATCCCGCCAATTCACGGCTGGCTGGCAACGGGCCTCCCGGCCGCTCGAGTCCGGCCGGCCGTCGCCAGGGCTAAATTTTCTACAACAAAGGCGCGACAATCGCTGACGAATGCGGTAGGAACCGGCCCTCAAAAGTCACTTGTCCGGGTAGCTCAGTCGGTAGAGCAGTGGATTGAAAATCCACGTGTCGTCAGTTCAATTCTGACCCTGGACACCAAAAAGCGTTCAACCCGCGTCACTGGAGCTCTCGCAGCCCGGCGGCGTGTGGACTTTCGGGAAACCGCTTCGGAGACTGCTCAGCGCGCGAGTCCGCATAGCAGTGAGCACCGAGTCCGCCGGCGCATTTGCCGTCTGCACTGCCGCCAGCACGGCGCCCAGCAGCAGCCCCCAAGCTCCTCCCGTCCGACTCGACCGCCCACGCCGTGGACACCCGTGCATTCGGACCAGCTCTACACCAATCGCTAACCCGCTGGATGTAGCGGCGCTCGGTTGTTCGAGTACAGCAGCGATGGAACGCGCGTCGACGCGGCGAGTGCCGCCTCAGCGTTTCCGAGGGGCGACCTCTCGGTAAACGATTGGATCGTTCGCGTCGGCGCACGCACATTCGATCCATGAACGTCGACCAGAGGCCGCTACCTGCCGCCGTGACGCCTGCTCGGGGCGGGCGCTGGGCGCTCGCGAGTTTGTCGCTCTCAATGCTGCTGCCGTCACTGGGCACGAGCATCGCCAACGCCGGTTTACCGAGCTTGGCGCGCGGTCTTCAAGCGTCCTTTTCGGCGGTTCAGTGGGTCGTACTCGCCTATCTCTTGGCCAGCACGACGCTGATCGTCAGCGTCGGACGCCTCGGAGATCTCGTCGGCAAACGGCGTTTGCTTTTGGTCGGCATTGGACTGTTCACGGCGGCATCGCTGCTGTGCGGTCTGGCACCGCAGCTGTGGGAGCTGATCGTGGCGCGGGCGCTACAAGGCCTCGGCGCGGCAATCATGTTGGCGCTCACCCTAGCGTTCGTCGGCGAGACGGTGCCAAAGGTCCAGACCGGACGCGCCATGGGTTTGCTCGGGACCATGTCCGCAGTCGGCACGGCGCTCGGTCCTTCCCTGGGAGGCGTTCTGCTTCACGCGTGGGGCTGGCAGGCGATCTTCTTGGTAAACGTCCCGCTCGGTCTTGTAACGTTCGTTTTGGTGCAGCGCCATCTCTCAGCTGATCGGCGGGCCCCGACCGAGCGCCCGAAGCTCGACTATTGGGGCACGCTGCTGCTGGCTCTGACGCTCGGCGCTTACGCGCTGGCGATGACGGTTGGGCCGCGTGGGGGCCTCCGATTGGTCAATCTCGGGTTGCTATTGGCAGCTGGCGGCGCGCTCGTGAGTTTCATTTTGACCGAAGCCAGGGTCAAAGCCCCGTTGCTTCGATTGGCCCTGTTTCGGGATTCAGCGCTCTCCGCGAGCCTCGTCATGGGCGCCGTGGTGTCCACCGTGATGATGGCGACGCTCGTCGTTGGTCCATTCTACCTAGCTCGTGGTCTGGGGCTCGGGGCGCTGAGCGTCGGGCTGGTCCTGTCAGCGGGTCCGCTCGTTGCCGCGCTGACCGGCGTACCCGCGGGCCGATTGACGGATCGCTACGGCGTGCCGCCGACGACTCGTGTGGGTCTCGTCGCGATCGCGATTGGCTGCTTGGCCTTGGCATTGGTCCCCCTCGGACTGGGGATCCCCGGCTACGCCCTACCGATCTCCCTGATCACCATCGGTTACGCGCTCTTTCAGACCGCCAATAACGCAGGTGTGATGGCCAACGTGGCTCCCGAACAACGAGGGCTGGTATCAGGCCTGTTGAATCTGTCGCGCAACCTCGGGCTCATTAGTGGAGCCTCCTTGATGGGCGCCGTGTTTGGGCGCGCCGCGGGGGCGGGTGACATCGCACGCGCGTCGGCTTTTGCCGTTGCGCGCGGTATGCACACGACCTTCGCCCTCGCGGCCGCGCTGATCCTGGCCACGCTGGCGCTCTCGCTGGGGAGGCCGCATTGGGCGGCGCGTGCTCCAGCTTCCCGCGCCGTGCCATGATGAACGCGCGGCATGGAAATTCATCAGCTCAAGACGTTCCTCGCCGTGGCTCGTGAGGGCAGCATCACGCGGGCCTCGGAGCAGCTCTACCTGAGCCAACCCGCGGTGAGCGCGCATATCAAGGCGATCGAAGACACGCTCGGTCTGACGCTGTTCGACCGTACGCCGCGCGGCATGAGCCTGACGGCCGATGGCCAGCGCTTGCTGACCAAAGTCGAACACACCCTGGCTGCCCACCGCGAACTGCTGGAAGAAGCAGCGCGCATCAAGGGATGTCTGAGCGGAAAGCTGCGGCTCGGGGCGACCAACAACTCGAGCGCCGAAGCCGTGGGTCGGCTACTCGCGGTCCTCGCTGAGCGATATCCGGAATTGGCAGTCGCGCTAGAACATGGCTCATCGCGTGACACGCTGAGTGGTATTCGAAGCGGCGCGCTCGATGCCGGCTTCTACAACGAGGCGGGTGACGCCGACCCGGCGTTGTCGACCATAGAAGTGGCGCGTTTCAGCATCTTCTTGGCGGCGCCGCGGGGCCTCGTGGCCGTTTCGCCCGAGCTGGATTGGCAGCGCCTCGCCCAACTCCCTTGGCTGTGCCCAACCTCCAGCACCTGCTGTGGGCAAGCCGCGGAGAATCTATTTCGGGCTCAGCAATTTCGACCCGCAAGAATCATCAGCATCGATCGCGAGAGCGTCACGCGGACGTTGATTGCCGGAGGAGTGGGCCTGGGCTTGCTACATGCCGATTCGGCCGAAGCCGCGCGTGCCAGTGGCGAAGTCGAACTACTATGCGAAGCTCAAACGGGCGTGCGCGTTCTGTTCGCGCAGCTCGCCGACCGCATCCACGATCCATTGCTCAGCGCCGTCGGTGCCGCGGTGCGCGAAATCGCGGCCGCGCCCTAGGTAGAAAGGGGGGCCGGCCTTCGGAACGCCAAGAGGATAGCCAGCGCGGCAGAGCAAAGGGCCACCGTCACGCCGAACACGGCGCGGTGTCCGAGCGCGCCACCGATTGCGCCGAAGCCCAGATAGCCGCCAATCGCGCCAATGCGCGAGGCAGTGGAATACAGGTTGGTTGCGCTGCCAGTCTGGTTTGGTAGGTAATTCTGAAAGAACGTGATCGCGACGCCGCTCATCACCGCGACGACCGCTGCGCTCAGCGTTTGCAACACGAAGACCTGCACGGGCGCGTGGGTAAAGCAAAGGGCGGCATAGTAGACGGCGGCCAGGGCGATCGCGCTGGCGATGATCTTCTCGTGCTCGAGTCGAGTTGCCAGCACGCCAATGTAAAACATGAGCGGCAATTCGAATAGCGGCGCGAGGCTGTACGCAATGCCTACGTCACGCGGCGCGCCATGAAGCTCACCCAGAATCAACAAGGGCAGGTTCATCATGGCCATCGTCGAGCAGCAGAAGTACAAACAGAAAGCCAAGAAATGCGCGAGCAATTGGCGATTTTTGAAGGCAAGGGACAACGGCATGGCCCGGGCTGCTTCACGGCTTGCCGCTGACGGCGGGCGCCGAGGCACGAACAGCCCAACCAGCACGCTGAAGGCCACGTAGGTGAAGGCGGCCGCGCAGAACGTGACGCGATAGGAGAAGTGCGTCATCAAGTAGGCGGCGATCGCCGGACCGACCGTCCATGCCAGCGCGAAGAACAGGCGGATGAAGTTCATGTAGAACGGGACTTCGTGTCGTTCGATCGTGCTCTCTTCCAGTGTGTCTCGGGCGTACGCGAACACTTGGCCGAAGGAGATCGAAGAGGTCCCGAGAAAGATCGCGCCGATGCCGGTGAGCGCCACTGGGTTGCGGACGAACGCGTAGCCGAGGTAGCCGAGCGCACCGCTCAGGCCGCCCAAGAGCAGAACGCTCTTGCGGCTCCAGCGCGTATCCGAGGAACGCGCGAGAACCGTGGAGATCACGATGCCGCTCACACTGGTTGTGGTCATGAACACCCCGAAGCCGAAGTGACTCATGCCGACCTCTCGCGTTCCGAACATCGATATGAACGGGACGACGAACGAATACGCGAGGCCCAGCAAAACGCTGAGGAACAAGACCACGAGCAGCCCGGGGGTGTCGCCCAGGATGCGGAAAGCGCGTTTCAACCGTGACATCGGGTCACGGTCGGTCGTCGCTGAGTTTTGGGTCACGTGCCATCGAGCGGCCCTGCGCAATGTCGCGGGCGCCATCGCCAGTCAAGTGGATTACGACCGCGCCGCCCCCTGGCAAACGCCGACCACCGGCTGGACGTCCTTGCCCAACAATAGCGCCGCCGGGAAGTAGGCGTCGCCGCTCTTGACGAACAGATTGCCGCTCGCGCGGTACACGCAACCGGTGACGTCGTTCTCTCGCCAGTTGCCGCCGAAGCGCACGTCGATGGCGAAGGGCATGAAGTCACGCCCCTGCTTGTCGCGCGTCAGCGCGGCGTCGGTGATTCGCACGCGCCGCTCACGGGGTGATGGCCGAGAGCGAGAAAAGCGGCTCGTGACGCGCTCGGCGAGTGGCTTCACGATCGCCGTCTCGACGCGCCGCTGCGCCCATTCGACGAGCGATGGCTCAGCGGACGCGAGCGCGGGGACGAAGGATAGTGAGAGTACGCACCACGAGAGAACGCGGAAATATTTCATGATCCATCCTTTCGATCGGTTCGACAACGTGACGAGCGCGCAGCCTCGGGCGCGCGGAGAGCGACTGCACGACCGCGACGCTCAGCAGGACGGGCCCCCATAACGCAGCCACGTAGGCGACATCCGGGTCGACTCCGAGCGCGTCGAGCCCCACGATCAACGCGCGCGAAACTACCGCGACGCTCATTTGTCCGACCACGTGGCGCATGGCGCGCGCATGCGTGATCAAGTCGCGCCTTCTCGCGGCGCGGATGCCGGCCAGCATGGCGAGCGCGATGATCGCGGCGGAGAGCAAGAAGCCAACCGTCACCACGCGCCCTCCCTTGGCGTCGAACGAGAGCACGGCGCCCGAAGGAACGAGCACGAACAGCAGCAACACGCCGCACATCCGCCCGAGCCAGCGGTGCCAACGCACTCGCTGCTGTAACGCGCGGGTCATCAGCGCCAAGCACAGTGGGAAGCTCAACGCGGCGGCCGCGACGTGCACGCGCAGTGCTCCGAGCCACAGACTCTGAAACCGCAGCGGCAATTTCTCGATCACGAACGGCGGCAGTGTCTCGAAGTCGAAGTACGGCAAGCTCATCATGGTGATGAGCAACGAGCCCGCGAGCATCGACGCCAGAAAGACGCGCCCGCTCCAAGTGCGCAGCCAGCGCGATCGGGGGTGCACTCGGTCTCTCGATTCGCCCATCGACCGGTATGTCTCGCTTGGCACGTGTCGTGTGACAGCGCGTCCCGTCGAATGTTCTCCGATTCGGTCGAATCTCGGTTCGAGCGCGAGTCTACGGCTCGGACGAGGCCGGGGAGTCCAGCGCGGGCTGAGTATCGAAGGCAATTGCGATCCTCACGTCCGGGGCGCTGAACGGCGCGGTGCGGTGATACAGGTAAGACGGAAATACGACCAGAAGTCCTTCGCGCGGCTCGACGGCGCGTACGGCTCGCGTGTGGCGGGTCGGAAAGCGCGCGGGCCCGCCCCCGAACTCGAGGAACCCCGCCCCCGGCCGTTGCCGCGTCATGCCGGCGGGGATTTTCGCGTAGTAGACCGCACTCAGGTAGCTTGCGTAGTGCACGTGGGGCTCGAGGTTGCCCTCGCCATCGAGCACGGTCGACCACGAAGTGAGCTTGAAGCGCCGCGGGCCACCCGCGACGAATGGGTGGGTCGGGAGCCGGTGCGCGAGTTGTTCGACACAGCGGTGCACGGCTTCGAAGACGAGTTGCTCGAGCGCGGCTGCGGGACCTTTGGGTTCAGCGCAGAATTCACCCGTCATGCGCAGCGTGGGGCAATGGTAGCGCGGGTCGCTCACGGGCGGTGCGTGCAGTGTCGGATGCTCCAAGGTGTGCCGCGTGAGTGCCGCGTTGAAGGCTTCGAGCGACTCGAAGCCTGGCGGGGGGCGGCTCAGCTGAGTGTGCTGGAGTAGCTGGTCGAAATCGAGCAGACGATCGGCTTGCTCGTGTTGACCGAGTTCGTCGAATGCTATCGATGCGAGCCCCAAGGCCTCGACGTTCGCCGGGCTCAGGGTGAGCCACTGCGCGCAGGCGTCGAGGGCGGTTTGCCAATGTCCGAGTTCCATCGCGGTCGTCGCCAGGCTCTGCACGCCTTTGACCCAGGTGGGCCGCAAGCGAATTGCGCGAGCGAAGCAAGCGAGGGCCTGGCTGGGCAAACCGCGTTCTCGCAGCACAGTGCCCAAGTTGCGATGCAGGTGCGCCGCCTGTGGAGCGAGTGACAGAGCGCGCTGAAACGCGCGTTCGGCGCCGTCGAAGTCGCGCAGATCATACAGCGCGTTACCGAGGTTATTGTGCGCGGGTAAGAAATTGGGCTCGAGCTCGATCACGCGTTCGAAAAGCGCGACCGCCTCTTGGCGGCGGTCGAGGCGCACGAGCGCGTTGCCGAGGTTGAATCGGGCTTCGACGGCAGTCGGGGAGAGCGCGATGGCCTCGCGCAAGTAGCGCTCGGCGGCGGCGAGGTCACCCAGCTTGAGGGCGAGGGTTCCGGCGCTCGCCAGTACCTCTGGATCGCGGTCGTCCCCGGCTAGCAAAGCCTCGCAAACCTCCAGCGCCTCTGCCGAACGGCCTAGCCGGTGCAGTTCGCGTGCGGCGTCGAGATTGAGCACGCTCGCACTTTATCACCGCGACGAGCTCAGGCGACTTCCAGAATCCGTCCGACCGCGGGCAGGGGAGCGCGGCCGCCGAACAGACGCAGCCCGAAGCAGCGACGCTCGTCGCCCTCTTGACCCCAGATTTCCTCGTGCGCGATGTGCTCGAGGACGACGAAGACTTGTCCCGTGTCGGCGTCGCGCGCCCAGGTGGCGTTCTCCGGGCTTTCACCCGAGCAAACCATCACGCAATGGTCGTCGTGCAGATGTCCCTCGACGCGGATCTTCGACATGCTGAGGTTTGTATCGGCCCGTCGCGCAGAGGGTCAACTTCTCGCAGGAATTCGGTGGGCGCGTGTGGGCAGAACGCGAACTTAACCAGTCTCGGGCGTACCGGGTTATGATGCTTCGGTGGTCGCCTCATCGCCCGGGCTGCAGCAGAATCCGTACGCCAGCGAAGCGTATCTGCACCAGCTCTTACATAAGGCGAAGGCCGCTGGCGCGCGTGATGTGCACCTGAAAGTGGGGCAGCCGCCCGGCGCGCGGGTTCGCGGTTCACTGGTATTCTTTCGGCTCGACAAAATTCGTCCGGAAGACACCGAAGCCGTAGTTCGGCACCTGATCCGCGACCCGGCAATCCTGGCCAATCTGCCGGCCCTGCGCGAATACGACACTTCCTACGAAGTGTACGGCATCGGTCGCTTCCGTGTGAACGTGTACCGGCAGCGCGCAACCTTGGCCGTGGTCATGCGCGTGATTCCGCACGTGGTGCCGACGCTCGAGTCCCTGGGCGCGCCGGCGGCGTGCCGCGCCCTGGCTGAGAAGGACCGCGGGCTCGTGCTGTGCGTGGGCGCGGCGGGCAACGGCAAGACGAGCACGCTCGCGGCCATGCTCGACTACATGAATCACAACAGCGCCCGTCACATCGTCACGATCGAAGATCCGATCGAATACATCTACACCGATGACAAGTGCTCGGTCAGCCAACGCGAGATCGGTTACGACACGCAGAGTTTCGCCAGCGCACTCAGGGCCGCTCTGCGCCAAGATCCGGACGTGATTCAAGTGGGTGAGATCCGCGACGCGGAGACGATGGAGATCGCGCTCAAAGCGGCCGAGACCGGCCACCTCGTGCTGTCCACGCTGCACACGCCGGACGTATCACGCACCATGAACCGCATCATTGCGCTGAGTGACGGTGAGTCCGACGACTTGCGCGAGCGCTTGGGTGACTCGCTGCAGGGGGTCATCGCGCAACGGCTGCTGCCACGGGCGGATGGCCAGGGCATGGTGCTGGCGGCCGAGGTCCTCGTCTCCACTGGTTCCGTGCGCGAAACCATCAAGCGGCCCTTGGGCAATCCATCCCTCAAGGAGCTGATGGACGGCGGGCAAACGATGTACGGCATGCAAACCTTCGAGGCCCACATCAAGGCGTTGGTGCGGGACGGCATCGTCGATCGCGAAGTCGGTCGCAGCGCCATGGGTTTCTAAAGCGCTGGGCGCGCCGAGCGACGCCTGCGCAGCCTCTGACGCAGTGCGAAACGCGGTGGTCAATCTGGACTCCCTGGCCGGTTGACGCTAAGACCGCGGCAGCATGTCCGACTTGAGCTCGCCCGTCCGTTACGATTGGTCCTTGAAGGAGATCCAAGAGATCCACGATCTGCCGCTGTTCGAGCTCATCGACCGCGCCCGCGCCGTGCATCTGGCCTTCCACAAGAAGGAGAAGGTCCAGCTGTGCACGCTGCTCAGCGTGAAGACCGGAGGCTGTCCGGAAGATTGCGCCTATTGCCCGCAATCATCGAAGCACGAGACGTCGGTCAAGGGCGAAGCAATGCTCAAGGTGGACGAAGTGATGAGCGCCGCGCGTGCCGCCAAAGAGCATGGCGCGACGCGCTTCTGCATGGGCGCAGCTTGGCGTGAGGTGAAGGACGGCCCCGCGTTCGACCGCGTGCTCGAGATGGTCAAGGGCGTGAAGGGCCTCGGCCTCGAAGCGTGCGTGACGCTCGGCATGCTGAACGAGGGGCAAGCCGCCAAGCTGAAAGAGGCCGGCCTCGATGCGTACAATCACAACCTCGACACTTCGCGCGAAAACTACAAGTCGATCATCTCGACCCGCACTTACGACGACCGGCTGAGGACGCTGAAGAACGTTCGCAACGCGGGCATTACGGTGTGCTCGGGCGGCATCATTGGCATGGGAGAGAGCATTGCCGACCGCTGCGGCATGCTGCTCGAGCTCGCGCAGCTCTCGCCGCACCCGGAGAGCGTGCCGGTGAACGCGCTGGTGCGCGTCGAAGGCACGCCGCTCGCGGCGTTGCCGCCGATCGATCCGTTGGATCTCGTGCGCATGGTAGCCACCGCGCGCATCACGATGCCGCGCTCCAAGGTGCGGCTCAGCGCCGGCCGCAGTGATCTCCCGCGTGAAGCTCAGCTGATGTGTCTGTACGCAGGCGCGAACAGCATTTTTTACGGCGACAAGCTGCTCACCACGCCCAACCCCGACACGGATGCAGACGTTGACTTGATCCGCGCGGCTGGGCTCAGCGCGGAAGCACCCGCGCCGAGCGCGTAACGTATCTTACGGACGCCGGCGTTTCGACGCCGCGCGTCCGCCCCACACGACCACGCCGAGCCCGAACGCCCACAAGGCGAGCGTCCCGCTCGGCGGCGCTTTGCCGCCAATGGTCGACGAGCAACAGCCGTTCTCGGGCTTTCCGCACTCGGTGGAGAACCCGTGGCGAGGCGTGCTCGAGTTCGTCAGCGGGACGCGGTCGGGCGGCAGCGACGCGCAGATCGCGTCCATGTCGTCTTGCTCCAGCGAAGTCATGCCGATCTGGTAGCTCTGGTACATCGTCGCGTCGCCCACGTTGGAGTGTGACAGTCCGAGGAAGTGCCCGAGTTCGTGGGTCAACACGGCGTTCAGGTCGTCGCGATCACCCGTTGCTTGACTCGCCCCGAGCGCGAAGTTGGCCTGGTTGCTGTTGATCTCGATGTTGGCATCGTAAATCTCCCCCGTTTCACCGTTGAAGAAGACGGTGGTCAGGGCCAGCGTTTCGGCGCCCGTGTTCGCATAGGGCCACGTGCCATCGTGAAACGTAATCACGTTCTGATTCGGCTGGTCCTTGTTGTACTCGGGCTTGGCGCAACTGACGTCGCCGTAGTCTTGAAGCTCGATCTTCGGACCTCGGCCATCACTGCAGGTCGCGTCGACCCAGCGTTGAAACCCGTTTTTCACCACCGTGCGCAGCTGATCGGAGGTGATGTCTTGGCGCTTCGAGCCGTCTTGCTGGATATTGAAGGAGACGACCGCGTTCGGCCAAAACAACACGTTGCCGCTCACGTTGCAGCCGCCGACGACTTCGCACGTCTCTTTTTTGGGATCGCAGGTGTGCGTGAGGCAGTAAGCGGACGCTTGAGCCGAGAGCGCAAAGGCAAAGCTTGCGGCGGCCAGGCGAGGCAGCAAGCGCAGGAGGTTCAAGGCCGTACTCCGAGAATCATGGCGCGCGCCTCGGGGAAAGCCCTTCCGCTCAGCTCACTGACGGCTGACGGCGCACGCCCGACCAGGTTTGCCATGTTGCGACTCGGGTGCAGCCGGGGGACCCCCGTGCTGTCCTTCGTCATCGGGTAGTGACCCTGCGCCATGGCGGTCACGAACTCCACGCCGTTCGGATCGAGCATCAAAAACACGAGGCAGCTCTCGTTCAACGCGAGCTCGGCTTCACCGTGAACGATTTCACCCAGGTCGCCCACGCGCCCCCCGAGCGTGCGGACCAATGTTTCGGAATCGCCGCTGGGCCCGTGGATCGGCTCGTCGATGCGCACGCGTGAGTAGGTGACGATGTGCCGCGTCCCTCCGATTTCCTCGCTGCGCGCGAAGCTGTCGAGCGGCGTGGCGCGCGCGATGCGCGTGCTGCGCTGCACGAGATCTTTCAAGGATACTGCGCGGGCGGTGGTCGCTCGCGCAGTACTGGCGGAAACCAGTGTCGCCGCGACCATCCCCATCAACCCCAAGCTCTGCCGTCGATCCATTTCGACTTGGAAACCTAGCACAGGGTCGAGCGCCCTCAGGACCGGCCCGGCGCTCGGATTGCGCCGCGGGGAGGGCCCGCGAGCGCGCGCGCTCAACGTCCGGCGAAACCGTGCAATTCCAGGCGTTTTGCGGTTTGCTTCATTATGCCCGGGGCTGAGCTATAACAACGCCTCGCCCAGCCGGCCGCAGTCGATGCGCGCCCCGCGATCCCCACATATGCCGCCCCCCGCCACTGAGAGAGCACCGTTGCTCGAACGCACTGCCCCAGGTCTCGTCGAGGAACTCAAGACCTACTTGGTCCGCCACCGGGTCGCCGTCGAGTCGATGATCAGGCCAGGTGGCCCGGAGGCAGGTCTCGAAGCCGCGGCGCGCTACGCGAAGGCGTTCGACGGCTTGCTCTGCTCGCTGTTCAAAGCTGCCGAAAGCACGATGGTCAAGGCTGGCACTTGGCAGAACGTCGGGCTCGCTGCCGTCGGCAGCTACGGTCGCAACGAGCTCGGCTACCACAGTGATTTGGATGTCCGGCTTATTTCGGCGAGCAAACCAGAAAAGGTCCGCGCCGTAGCCGAAGCGTTGCTGTACCCACTTTGGGACGCGGGTTTGAGCATCGGTCACCAAGTGGTGATGGGTACTGATCTGCTGGACCTGGCGAAGAACGATCTACCCACTGCCACCACCTTGCTCGACTGGCGCGTCCTGACTGGCGATCGCACGAGCTCGGAGAAGATGCTGACGCGCGCCTTCGAAGGCATCTTCGGCATCGGGAACATCAAAAAGTTCCTGGATCGCCTGGAAACCAAGGCTCATGAGCGCTCGGAGCGCTTCGGCGGCTCCGTCTACTTGCTCGAGCCAGACGTCAAGAACGGCATCGGCGGTTTGCGCGATCTCGATCTTGCCCATTGGGCGGCGCGTGCACGTTGGCGGGTGACGGACCTGTCGGAACTCGTCCGCATCGGCGTATTGCTGCAGCGTGAATGGCAACAGATAGAGGCCGCGCGCGCGCTGTTGTGGCGCGTGCGCAACCTACTTCACCTGCAAGCCGGCCGGCGCTCCGACCGTCTGAGCTTCGATCGCCAAGAGTCGCTCGCCGTCGATCTCGGTTACGGCCCCGGCGGTCCCGGCGTCGAGGCCTTCATGAGCGACTATTACCAGAAGGCGCGCATCATCTCGCAAGCGCGTGAACTGGTGCTGGCGCGCGCGGCCCCGCCGCCCAAGCGCCGCCCGCGTGAAACCTCCATCGGTCGCGGTTTGAAGCTGACCAACGACCAAGTGTCGTTCGAAGACGGCGCAGCGCTCGAGCAAGAGCCGGCGCTCGCGCTCCGCCTGTACGACGAAGCGGTGCGGCGGGATCTGCCAGTCTACGGTTTTGCTCGTGATTTGGTGGCCCGCGCCGTCACTTCACCGAGTTTCTGTGAGCGCCTGCGGCAGAGTGAAGAGGCGGCCCGCTTGTTCGTGCGCCTCGTGACCGTGATTCAGCGCACCAAGCTGCGTGACGAATCAGTCGTCAAAGATCTGCACGACGTCGGCTTGCTCGTGGCCATGGTGCCGGAGTTCGCGCCCGTCGTCGGCCGCGTGCATCACGACGTGTACCACGTGTACACGGTCGATGTGCACTCGGTGGCCGCGGTCGATCGGCTGCGTGAGCTGTGTCGCGGTGAGCTTGCCGCCGAGCATCGCTTGGCCTCGCGCTTGGCGGCCGAAATTTCACGCCCCAACGTGCTGTTCTTCGCCGCGTTGTTACACGACATCGGCAAAGACATCGGCGGCAAGAGCCATGACGAGCGCGGTCGTGAAATGGCGCGCGTGATCCTAGAACGGCTCGGCTTGCCCGAAAGCGACATCCGCGAGGTGCAACAGCTGATCTGGAAGCACCTGCGCATGTATCACGTGGCCACGCGCCGCGACATCGACGACCCGCGTACGCTCGAAGCGTTCTGTGAAGAAGTGCACGGCCCGGAGGGCTTGCGCGAGCTGTACATCTTGACCATCTGCGACGTCTCCACCACCAGCCCGACCGCGCTGACGAGCTGGAAATCACGCGTTTTGGAAGAGCTGTACGTCAGTGCCGACCGCCAGCTCAGCACCGGCAAGGTGGAGCGCGGAGGGGAGCGCACCGAGCAAATTCGCGCCGAAGTTCGCGCGCTCTGCCCGCAGCGCGGTGAGCTCGAGTTCCTGAACCACTTCCTCGCCACGATGCCGGATCGGTATTTGTACAGTAACGATCCGCAAGACATCGTGCGTCATTCGCGCTTCGCCCGCCAAGCGCAGATGCAGCACGTCAACGTGACGGTCATGACCACCGCGACGCCGTACGTCGAACTCGGCTTCATCGCCGATGATCGCCCCGGCTTGCTCGCGATGATCACCGCCACCTTGGCCGCCGCGCGCTTCAAGGTGATCAGCGCGCAGGTTTACTCCTGGGTCGACAGCTTCGGCCGCACGCGCGCGCTCGACTTGTTCTGGGTGCGGGCAGGGGAGACGACCGACTCGGTCACCGGCTCACTCGCGCGGCTCGACCGCGATTTCAACCGCTTGCTCAGCATGGAGCTCTCGCCCTCCGAGCTGGTCACCGGCGGCGCTCGCCGCTCGCGCTTGTCGGATCGACCGACGCCCAAGGTCCCGACCGAGGTGAACATCGACAACCGCTGTGCGACCGATCACTCGGTGATCGAGGTCACGACCAAAGACCAGCAGGGGCTCTTGTTCTGGCTGGCCAACACGTTGCAGCACCTCGATCTTCAGATCTCGCTCGCCAAGATCAACACCGAAGGCACGCAAGTGGCCGACGTGTTCTACGTGACCGACACGAGTGGCGCGAAAATCACCTCGATCGAGCGCATGGAAGAGATCAAAGCGCGCATCTTGTCGAATATCGCCCATCTGGAAAAGGCATCCATCTAATGAACTTCGCGCCGCGCATCGCATCGCCCGTGGTTACTTTCGTTCGCTACTCCGTGTTGTTCGGTGCGCTCTCGCTGGCCGCCTGTGGCGGCTCGACGCCCCCCCCCGCAGCCCCGCCGCCTTCACTCGAAGATCCCGCGCCGCCCGCCGCGAGCGACCAGAGCGCCAAGCCCTCGAGCAAAAAAGTCGAGCAAGGCATCGAAGCCATCAAGGCTCAAGACTTCGCCAAGGCCAAAGCGCTGTTGACGGAAGCGCGCGGTGAAAGCCCGAAAGATCCGCAAGCCGCCTTTTATTTGGGGGTAGCTCTGGAAGGCCTGTCCGACGTGACAGGAGCCACGGCGGCTTACAAGGACGCCCTCGCGCTCGACCCGAAACTGACCGAAGCCAGCGTGAACTTGTCGGCGCTCTTGCTGGACGCCAAAGACGCCCCGGGCGCCCTGAGCGTCGCCGACGTGGGCCTCAAAACCGCGCCAAAACAGCCTGATTTGCTGCTGAACCGCGCGCTCGCGTTGGAAGCCACGGGCAAGAAGGAAGAGTCCCTCAAAGCCTACGGCGCGGCCGTCGCCGCGTCGCCCGACAACATCGAACTGCGCATCGCCTACGCCGAGCTGCTCACGGCCGCCAAGGACGAAAAGACCGCGCTCGAACAACTGCGCGCCGTCTCCACTACCTCCGACCCGAAGCTGCTCGAGAAGCTGTCGCAAAAGTTCGGACGCCTGCACGCCTTCGCCGACTGCATCGCCGTGCTCGACAAGGCGATCAAAGCTTCCGACACCGCCAACCTGCACGTCCGCCGCGCCGTCTGTCGCCACGACCAAAAAGACGACGCGGGCGCGCTGAGCGACTACGAAGCCGCCCTCAAGCTCGACGAAAAGTTCGCCCCCGCGCACTACTATCTAGCCAAGCACGTCTGCCCCACGGACAAGAAAAAAGCCGCCACCCACTTCAAACGCGCCGCCGAATTGGCCGCCAACGACGACATCGGCAAACGCGCCGCCGAATTGGCCACCAAAGCCAAAGCCGGCAAGTGCGACTAGGGATGAGATAGGACCTTTGCGACGCCGCGGCCCGGTTTTCCCGGAGGCCGCCGAGATCGCCAAGGGGACCAAGATCGCCAAGTCCTCGACGCGGCCCAGCAACACGCGATGAACCGCAGGGAGCGTAGAGAGCTCATGGGGGGGCGCCAGTCGTGCCGGATAGAGTCACGGTTCAAGACGTAGCCGGCCGGGAGTACTGCGCGCGCACGCGGGTGAGGCCGACGGTCGGTGCAGGCCGATTACCGATCACCTCACCTGTCACGTCTGTGACCGGTCAGAAACGTCAGCAACTTCCCGGTCGCAATGTTCGACAAGCGGCGATGCAGGGCGGTCTCGTTCTCATCGTTTAAATTCCGGGCATCGCAAAGCAGCGTTAACCCCGAAGATTTATACGGCCTTCTCCGGTGCGGCGCCTTGCTACTAAGCCGCTCACCGATCTTGGCGATCTTGGCCCCCTTGGCGATCTTGGCGGCCGCTCGAGATCGTGCCGTGCGCGCGCGGCTCTATTGAACGAGCATAGCCGAAGCGCGTGCGCGGGATGAGTTGAGCACACGGCGACCCTCCGAGCTGCGATGCGGGACCGCGGGCGCCCCACTCTCGCGGGCGAGCTACAGCAGCACTTCGAGCAGTTTGTCGAGTTCGTCCAAGGAGGCGTACTTGATCGCGAGCTCGCCTTTGCCGTCTTTGTCGCGGACTTCGACTTTGGTGCCGAGTTTGCGGCCGAGGCGAAGTTCGAGATCGCGCGTGGACGCGGTCTTGTCCTTCTTGTCCTTGCCCTTGCCT